>Ga0075471_10001814_pt1 | contig 14121 bp, 11 predicted proteins | sample DEB19_08_DNA_2_FD_74787 | JGI IMG/M metagenome (GOLD analysis project Ga0075471, IMG submission 74787) | Aqueous microbial communities from the Delaware River and Bay under freshwater to marine salinity gradient to study organic matter... | ecosystem: Environmental > Aquatic > Marine > Coastal ... | reverse complement strand
TACTCGACGTCGGCGATCCTGCCCCTCGCACCGCTTGTGAAGAGCGGGCTCTTCCATCTCGACGACGTGATCGTCGACTCCAAGAGCGGCGTGAGCGGCGCCGGCCGGTCGCCGAAGCTGATGACGCACTTTCCCGAGTGCAACGAGAGCATGTCTGCCTACAACGTGGGGCGGCATCGACACACGCCCGAGATCGAGCAGGTGATCGGTCGCCATGCCGGCGCGCGGCCGGAGGTGATCTTCACCCCCCAGCTCGCCCCGATGGACCGCGGCATCCTCTCCACGATCTACATCCGGCCGAAGCAGCCGATCGCCGAAGCAGGCGTCATGAAACTCCTCCGCGACGCCTACGCGGGCGAACGGTTCGTGCGCGTGGTCGACCACCTGCCCTCGACGAAGGACACGGTCGACACGAACTTTTGCGACATCACGGCCCGCGTCGTGCGCGGCCGCGTGCTCCTGATCAGCTGCCTCGACAACCTCGTCAAGGGTGCCGCCGGCGCCGCCGTCCAGAATTTCAACTGCGTGTTCGGGCTTCCCGAAACCGCAGGCCTGCCCTGATCCATCCGCGATGAGCATCACCGAAACGCCTGTCCGCCTGCCGATTCCGCCGCTTCCCCGGGGCTTTCGCCTGGGCGGCGTTCATGCCGGCCTGAAGCGCAATCCCACCCGCGAAGACATTTCGCTCGTCGTCTCGGACCTGCCGGCCACGGCGGCAGGGGTCTACACCACGAACCTCGTATTCGCCGCGCCGGTGGCGTTCGACCGGGCGCGCACTCCGGGCTCCGGCTTCCGCGCGATCGCGATCAATTCGGGCAACGCCAATGCCTGCACCGGCACGCGCGGCCTCGACGACGCCGCCGCGATGGCGAAGGCGGCCGCCACCACGCTCGCCGTGCCCGAGGCGGGCGTGCTGGTGCTTTCGACCGGGATCATTGGCGAATTTCTGCCGCTCGAAAAGATCAAGGCGGGCATCGCCACGGTGGCCGATCGCTTGGGAGATGATGCCGACGCGGTGGTCACCGCCGCCCGTGGCATGATGACCACCGACACCCGGCCCAAGCTCTCGGGCTCGTCGTTCAGCGCTGCCGGTACGAGGCACACGCTCTTCGGCATGGCGAAGGGCGCGGCAATGGTCGGCCCGCGCATGGCGACGATGCTCGGCGTGATCCTCACCGACGCGGCCGTCGCGCCCGCCGACGCCCAGCGTCTGCTCGGTGAAGCGACGGAGCAGACCTTCAACTGCGTGAGTGTCGACGGGCACACGAGCACCAACGACACGGTCCTGCTGCTCGCCAACGGGGCCGCAGGCGGCACGCCGCTCGCCGGCGCCGGGCTCGACGCCTTCGCCCAGGCGCTCGCCGACGCCTGCGAGGCGCTCGCTCGCGAGATCGCCGACGACGGCGAGGGCGCCACGCACGTGCTCCGTGTGGAGGTGACGGGCTGCCGCACCCGCGACGAGGCCCGGCAGATCGCCCGCACCGTGGCCGACAGCCCGCTGGTGAAAACCGCCATCCATGGGGCCGATCCGAACTGGGGCCGGATCGTGTCGGCGGCGGGCTATTCCGGCGTGTCGTTCGATCCAAACAGGCTCGCGCTCCGGCTCAATGGCACGCTCCTGTTCGAGCATGGCCAGCCCGTGGCGTTTGACGCCGACCGGGTTTCCGCGTCGATCAAGGCCGCCCGCGAAACGCTCATCGAACTGGCGGTTCACGGCGGCCCGGCGGCGATCCGGTTTTATTCGAGCGACCTGACGGCCGAATACGTCCACCTCAACGCCGACTACCACACCTGACCGGCCTATACTTTCCTCGGCCGGGCACGCGGTGGCAGACGCCTTGACTCGGCCGGCCAGAACCTGTTTTCTTTGTCCCGCAGACTCTCCCCGGAGCCCCCATCCAGCCGATGCCCACCGCGCTTGCATCCCGGTCCCGAATCGTGGCGGCCGACCCCGACGTTGACGACGAAGAACTCGAGGAAGACGAGGACCTCGATGTCGGCCAACCGTTGCCGGACGAAGAGTCGAGCTTCGACGATTTCGACGACGATTTCGACGACGATTTCGAGGAGGAGTCGAACGACCCCGACTGGGATCATCCAGACGAAGCGGAGCCGGCGCCGCCCCCCGCGAAGGCGCCGGGCAAGAAGAAGTAGCGATCGACGCTCGGAGGGCCCGATGACAGGCACCCGTACGACCGACTGGTTCGGGAAGCTGAATCAGCTCGACTTCGACATCGACTTCTTCGAGAAGCTTCTGGCCCGCAACGGTGAGTCCGTGGAGGTGCTGCGGACGCTCGGCGAGCTCGTCTCGAAGAAGGGCGACGTGCTCCGCGCCCTGGAAATCGATCGCCGGCTCGTGGAACGGCTGCCCAACGACTTCCTGGCCCGCTACAATCTCGCCTGCTCGCTGGCCCTTGCCGGGCGGCCCGACGAGGCGATCGATTCGCTCTCGTCGGCCATCCTCCTGGGCTACGACGACCTGGCGCACCTCGAGGTCGACCCAGACCTCGACTCCTTGCGCGAGCGGCCCGACTTCCGGGCGTTGCTCGGCCACGAGTAGGCAGGCGCGCCCCAGACCACCGAGGGCACGCATGCTCGACCAATACGACAAGATCACGGAAGCGTGCACGGCGATCTCGCAGCGCTGGCCGCGCACGCCGGCCGTCGGCATCATCCTCGGCAGCGGCCTCGGCGGCGTCACCGGGGCGATCACCGACACGGTGACGATTCCCTACGACACGATCCCGCACTTCGCCCGCTCGACGGCCCACGGCCACGCGGGGCAGCTCGTGTGTGGCCTGCTCGAAGGGGTGCCCGTCGTCGTCCTCGAGGGGCGGCAGCATGCCTACGAGGGCTATCCCCTCGCCCAGATCACGTTTCCCGTGCGCGTGCTCCAGCGGCTCGGCGCCCGCCGGCTCGTGGTCACGAACGCCTGCGGCGGCCTCAACCCGAACTTCCGCACCGGCGACCTGATGGTGATCGATGATCACATCAACCTCATGAACGGCAATCCGCTCATCGGCATCAACGACGAGCGGCTCGGCCCCCGCTTCCCGGACATGTCGGCCCCATACACACCGGGGCTCGTCGATGAGGCGCTCGGCGTCGCCCGCCGCGAGAACTTCGTGGCCCATCGGGGCGTCTACGTGGCGGTGACTGGCCCGAACCTGGAGACGCGGGCCGAATACCGCTTTCTGCGCGGCATCGGGGCCGACGTCGTGGGCATGTCGACGGTGCCCGAGGTGATCGTGGCGGTGCATGCGGGTCTCGAGGTGCTTGGCATCTCCGTGATCACCGACATGTGCCTGCCCGACGCGCTCGAAGTGGCGACGGTCGAAAAGATTCTCGCCGTGGCCCGTTCGGCCGAGCCCAAGCTCCGGGCTCTGGTCACGCAGGCGGTGCGCTCGGCGCGATCGTGAGGCCGCGAGCGGCGTTCAACCACCCCGGCGGCCGCCGGTGGGCAGCCCCAGTTCCTTGCGCCGTGCATCCATCGCCCGGCGATACTCGGCCTGCTGCGCCCGCTGCTCGGGCGTCGTGCGATCGATCCTGCCCTTGCTGCGGGCATTGCGACCGTCTTCGGTGCGTCCGCCGCCGGGCTGCCCCGGTCCACCCGGTCCGCCGCCGGGGCCTCGACCGCCGCGGTCGCCCCCCTGCGCGGCACCAGACGCCTGCTGGCCGCCCGCCGCACGCGTCTGGTCGCGCTTGTCGCGATCAGCCTGCCACGCCTGGCGCCGGGCCTCGTCGGCCTTGATCCGCCGATCGAGTTCGGCCTGCCGCTGCGCAGGGGAGAGTTTGAAATACGACGCCAGTTCGGCCCGTTCCCGGGCCTACCACAGTCGCCCCATCTGCTGACCGACCTGGTCGCGATATTCCCGTGGCACGTCGCGCATCTTCTCCATCATCGGGGCGAAGCTGGGCGCCGAGGCGAACGGCACTTCGCCACGGGCTACGCGGTCGTATTCTGCGACCTGCTGATCGACGAGCTGCTTCACCTCGGCTACGGCCCTGGGCGACGAGAAGAATCCAAACGCCCAGAGCGTCGGCATGGCGAGCAGCAGGAGCAGGAGCAGGATGGCAGCCGCCCGCTTCAGGAAGCGCCCGCCTGCCCCCTGGCTGTTTCGCTCCGCCGCGATTGCGGCCAGCTGGCGCCGTTTGTCAGCCGTGGATGCCATAGTTCACCTCCTCGAGCGCACAGGCTATCGTCGGCGCAGCCCGCCGCCGGCGAGTACTCTAACGGCAGAGAGATGGAAAAGTTGCCCGCCGATCACGCCTCATCGCCGTTTTCCGCACCGCGTGGAACGCGGCGGATGTTTTTGGCCACGTCGGCGGCTGGCGTGGTGGCCGGCATATCGCCGCTCCGTGCGTCGGCTGCCCCAACCGGTGGCGGACCCGGCCGGTTTCCCCTGATCGGCTTCACGAAGCCGTTTGCCACGCTCGAAGGCGGTCTCTCCTCACCGCTGCACGCCCGGCTCAAGCAGGATCATCTGGTGGCCGTGTTCTGCAAGGACTTCTTCTGGGAGAAAATCCCCGGCGGGCAGAAGGCCCGCTGGTGCCCGCTGGGCGAGGGCGTTGTGCAGAAGTCGTTCTTCGACTGGCTCAAGACCACGAAGTTCACCGGCCCGATCAGCCAGCATCATGAATACGACGGCCTTGGCGCCGGTGCGGAGATGGTGAAACATCTGCGACGCGACCTCGCGCAGCTCCGCACGTGGCTCGCAGGCTGAAGCAGCCCTACGGCTTGAGCGCCCGATGACATTCTCCTCGACCGTGTCACCACTGTCGCCGTCGTCGATGTAAAACGCATTGGCCCGTGGGCAGTCGTACACGAAATTATGCCGCAGCACGTTGCCATGGCTCGTCCAGTCGTGTGACGTGTAAAAGACCCCGACGTCGCTTGACGTGAGCGCCACGCGGCAGACCTCGTTGCGCTCGAGGACGTGGTCGTTGCCGGTGTAGAGCACCGCCGAGTGCGGGAGATCGTGGAGGAAGTTGTCTGCCACGCGGCAGCCGACCGCCTCGAGCCGCCGCTTTTCCTTCGACGTGCCTCCCACGTGGATCGCCGCCGCCCAGGTCTTGCGCCGCCGGCCGACATGATGGATGTCGTTGTTGAACGCGGCATGGCCGCAGGGCGTGAGCGTCTTGCGGTCGCCACCGGAGAGAATGATGCCGCCTTCGCCGAGCGAATGGATGTCGCATCCGCGCACCGCATGCCGCGTGCCTCCGAGTGCCGTCACGCCGTTGCCACCGAGGTTGCGCACGAGGCATCCGAGCACCAGGGCCTTGTGGCCGCCATTGATCATGATGCCGTCGCCGAGACCGCCCTCGAGCACGAGGTCGCGCAGGGCCACCATCGTGGCGTCCTCGATCCGCACGAGCGGTTCCTTCATCGTGGCGATCCGCACCACCGATTGCGGAGAGAAGTCCGTAGGCGGCCAAAAGACGAGCGTTTTCGAAGGGCCATGGATGCACCACTCACCGGGCAGGTCGATCTCCTCCGGCAGGTTCACCGCCCACCACGGTTCCTTACCATCGCCCAGTTCCCCCTTCGGCGCGTACTTCGATCCGATGCCCCCCTGCACCGCTGCGGCGAGATCGATGCGCCGCGTGGCGGGATCGATCGCCGTGACGCGGATCGTCGCCGGATCCCAGGGCACGCGCCAGTAGCCCTCGAGCCACACGCCCTCGGCCACCGGCCACCGCGCGACGCGATCATCGCGGGCGATGAACACCCCGCCGCGGTCCGCCGACGCCCTGCCCCCGGTCGATCACCTTTTCCATCGTCGTCGGCGCATCGTTCGGCCAGCGGGAGAGCGGCTGAGGGACGTCATCGACATACAGATCGGGCAGGCCTCCACCGTCGTTGAAGATGTCGGGGGATGCGGCGAAATCACCGAGGCCGACGGCGGCCAGATCAATGGCGACCGCCTTGTCGCGTGCTTCGGCTGGCAATCGCTCGCGCAGCGCTACGGCCGGCGGTTGCAGGTGGTCACGCTTGACGACATGGCCGGCATGAATCTGGGCTAAGCGGTCGGCTGGTCCGCGGATCACGAGTTTGGAATCCCGCGCGTCGAGCACGAAGGGCTCGGACCGCTGATACACGCCGGGCGCGAGCCAGATCGTCGCCGGCGCTGCATCGGCCGCCGAACGGTCGTGCTCCCGCGCCGCCGCCCGCGCTTGCTCGAGGGTGGCGAATGGCTGCTCCTTGGTGCCCGGATGGGCATCATCGCCCGACGGGGCGACATGCCACTCCGTCGTCGGCTCCTCACCCATTCCCGCGCCCGCCGACATTGCCAGACACGCAAGCACCGCGAACAACACGCAACCCGTCCTTGCCCCACGCTTCCCAGTCATCATTTCAGTCTACCCGCGCGACCGTCCGGGCCTGAGGCCAACCCCTTCGGCCACTGGGGCGGCCGCGGTACGATCTCGGGCATGTTCGACCCCGTCCGTGGCAAGCCCGACTTCCCCGCCCTCGAAACATCGATCGCTGCGCTGTGGCGCGCGCAGGAAACATATTCAAAATCGCTCGAGCAACGACGCGGAGCGAAGCGGTTCGTGTTTTACGAAGGCCCACCCACGGCCAACGGCATGCCGCATCCCGGCCACTGTCTGACCCGCACGATCAAGGACCTCTACCCGCGCTACCGCACGATGCGCGGTGAATACTGCGAGCGCAAGGCCGGCTGGGACACCCACGGCCTGCCCGTCGAGGTGGAGGTCTGCAAAGAGCTCGGCATCCACTCCAAGGCCGAGATCGAGGCGTATGGCGTCGAACCCTTCATCCACAAGTGCCAGGAGAGCGTGTGGCGCTACATGAAGGAGTGGGAGACGCTCACCGAGCGGATCGGCTTCTGGATCGATCTCTCCCAGGCCTACGTCACCTACCACAGAAGCTACGTCGAGAGCGTGTGGTGGGCGCTCGCCGAACTCTTCAACCGCGGCCTCCTTTATCAAGGCCACAAGATCGTGTGGTGGTGGGCCCAGGGGGGCACCGCGCTCTCGAGTGGCGAGGTGGGCCAGGGCTACAAGGAGGTGGCCGACCCGAGCGTCTACGTCGCGTTTCCAATCGTCGACGACGCGGGGCAGCCGACGCAGCGCAACCTCGTTGCTTGGACGACCACACCGTGGACGCTGCCCTCGAACCAGTTCGCGGCCGTGAAGGCCGATCTCGAGTACGTCGTCCTCCGCGAGGCCGGCGCAGGCCCTGAATACATCGTCGCGGAACCTCTTGCCGCAGCCCTCATCGAAAAAACCAAACGCCCGCTCGAAATCGTCGATCGCCTGCCGGGTGCGTCACTCGTCGGCCGCTCGTACCTGCCGCCTTTCGACACCTATCGGCCCGCCGGCCCGCCCAGCATGGCCCCGCTCGCTGCCGGCGGTGAAGCCCCCACGGCTTGGCGCGTGGTCGCCGCCGACTTCGTGACCACCGACTCCGGCACCGGCGTCGTCCACATCGCGCCGGCGTTCGGCGAGGTCGACTACACGGTGCTCGTGGCGGAGCAGGCCCGGTTCGCCGCGGGCACGGGGCCCACGCTCATCAACGCCGTCGCCCCCGACGGCACGTTCACCGACGCCTTCGGCATGGGGAGCGGAAGGTTCGTGAAGGAGTGCGACCGCGACATCACCCGCGACATCAAGGCCCGCGGCCTGCTCGTGCACCAGGAGCAGTACGTCCACGACTATCCGTTCTGCTGGCGGGCCGACAACGATCCGCTGATCCAGTATCCCCGCCAGAGCTGGTTCATCCGCACGAGCCAGTTTCGCGAACAGATGCTCGCCAACAACGCCCGGATCGACTGGCTGCCCGAGCACATCAAGGACGGCCGGTTCGGCAACTTCCTCGAAACGAACGTCGACTGGGCGCTTTCCCGCGAGCGCTACTGGGGCACCCCGCTGCCGATCTGGGTGTGCGAGGAAACGGGCAAGATGGAGGCCGTGCCGTCGTACGCGGCGCTGCTGGCAAAGCCGGGCGTCGCCGGCACCGACGTGTTCGAGAAAGCCAAGGCGGCAAACCCAACCCTCTCCGACGATCTCAAGGTGCACAAGCCCTACATCGACGCCGTCACTTACACGTCGCCCTTCGCACCGGGCGCCCGCATGCGGCGGGTGACCGAGGTGATCGATTGCTGGTTTGACTCGGGCGCGATGCCGTTTGCCCAGTGGGGCTGGCCGCACACGGGCGACGCGGAATTCAAGGCACAGTTTCCGGCCGACTTCATCTCCGAGGCGATCGACCAGACCCGCGGATGGTTTTACAGCCAGCTCGCGATCAGCACGCTCCTGTTCGGGAAAGCCGACACCCCCTATCCCCATCCCTTCAGAACCTGCATCGTCCTCGGCCACATGCTCGGCGAAGACGGGCAGAAGATGTCGAAGAGCAAGCGCAACTACAAGGAGCCGGCGGTCATCTTCGACACCTACGGCGCCGACGCCCTGCGCTGGTTTTTCCTCGCCGGCCAGCCCCCCTGGAACAGCATCCGCTATAGCGAACGGGCGATCCGCGAGAGCGTGCCCGAGTTCCTGCTACGGCTCTGGAACGTGTACTCGTTCCTCACGATCTACGCCCGGATCGACGGCTTCGACCCGGCAGCGCAGTGTGCCGCGGCCGGCCCGCTCGATCATGCCCACCTCACGCGTGCCTCGGGCTGGCGGCCCCCAGCGACCCGCAGCGAGCTCGATCGCTGGATGCTCTCGGAACTCCATGCGACGGCCGGGGCCATGGTCAGGCACATGGACGCATTCGACCACTTCGCCGCGGCCCAAAGGCTCTCGGCCCTCGTCGATGCCGTGAGCAACTGGTATGTGCGGCGCAGCCGCGACCGATTCTGGGCGTCGGGCCGCGCCGATGGCGGCCCAGAGACGAACGCCGAGAAACTCGACGCCTACTGGACGCTCTACGAGACCCTCCTCACGATCACGAAACTGGCGGCGCCATTCGTGCCGTTCGTCAGCGAGGCGATCTGGCAAAATCTCGCCGTCGCAGCCTTCGGCGACCGGGTGCCGGAGAGCGTCCATCTCACGGACTACCCAGCTGAAGACGCTACGCTCGTCGATGCCGACCTCGTCCGCCGGATGGCCCTCGTCCGCGACGTCTCCTCGCTTGGACGGGCGGCACGGGCAGCGGAAAAGCTCAAGGTGCGCCAGCCGCTCGCGAAGGTCGAGGTGATCCTCGCGGAGGCATCCCCCGCCGACGAGCAGTGGCTCGCGTCCCACGCCGATCTCGTCTGCGACGAGCTCCACGTGAAGCAGTTTGAAATCTGCCGCGAGCCCGACCGCTACATCACGCGGAGCGTGCTGCCCGACCTCAAAAAACTTGGGCCGAAGCTCGGCAAGGATCTTCCCAAGGCCCGCGATGCGCTCGCCAAGGCCGACGCAGCGGCGCTGCTCACGGCGCTCACGCGCGACGGACAGGCCTCGCTGCCGCTGTCCGGTGGCGGGCAAGCCCTGATCGCCAAAGACGACGTCCTCATTCGCACGACGGCGAAGGAGGGCTGGGCGGCTGCCGAGAGCCCGCTCGCCGTGGTGGTGATCGCCAAGGAGCTCACGCCCGACCTCGTCGCCGAAGGGCTCGTCCGCGAGGTCGTCCACGCCGTGCAATCGCAGCGCAAGACGCTCGACCTCGACTTCACCGACCGGATCTCGCTCGGGTTCGAGACCTCGTCGGCCGAGTTGCGGTCGGCGCTCGACAAGCATCTCGACTACGTGGCCGGCGAGACGCTCGCCGATTCGGCCACGTTCGCCGCGCTGCCCAACGCCTCCTCCGAGACCCTCGATATCGACGGCCACGCCCTCACCATCCATGTGAAAAAGTAGGACAGGCTTCAGCCTGCCTCCCCACACGACAGGCTCAAGCCTGTCCTCCGCTCATGCCCCTCCGCCTCGCCATCCTCCTCTCCGGCTCCGGCCGCACGCTCGAAAACCTGCTCGAGTGGATCGGCTCGGGCAGGCTCTCGGCCAGCGTGGAGGTGGTGATCGCGAGCCGCGGCGACGTGCGTGGCGTCGAGATCGCCCGGCGGGCGGGCCTTCCGACCCACGTGCTGCCCCAGGGCACGCGCTCGACAGTCGCGTGGAGCTCCGAGATCTTCGCTGCGTGCCGCGAGGCCCGGGCGGATCTTGTCGTCATGGCGGGGTTTCTCAAGCTGATCGAGATCCCAGCCGACTTTGCCGGGCGGGTGATCAACATCCACCCGGCGCTGCTCCCCGCCTTCGGCGGCAAGGGCTATCACGGCATGCATGTGCATCGTGCGGTCCTCGCACGCGGCTGTACCGTCTCGGGCTGCACGGTGCACCTCGTCGACAACGAATACGATCACGGCCGGATCCTGCTCCAGAAGACCGTGCCGGTGCTGCCCGACGACACGCCCGAATCGCTCGCTGCCCGCGTGTTCGCCGTCGAGTGCCACGCTCTTCCCGAAGCGATCGGGCGTTTTGCACCATCCTGACTCTTCTTCCGACACGAGGTTTCTCATGGCCCGCTCGCTCGGCAACGTGGTCGCGGATTCCCTGGGTCTCTCCCTCGGCTATGCCGACCGGCTCCTGAAAGGCATGACGGCCGAGCGGTTTCCGCGATTCGCAGTGGTGGGCGGTCAGGCCGTCGACTCGAATCATCCCGCCTTCGTCTACGGCCACCTGAGCCTCTATGCCCCGAAGATCCTCCACCAGATCGGGGCTCCCGCCCCGACGATCCCCGAGGGCTTCGAGATCCGGTTTTCGAAGGATGCGAAGTGCGTCGACGACACAGACCTGGACCTCTACCCGTCGATGGACGAGATCGTCGCGTTCTTCCATGAGGGGCACCGGATGGTGACGGGCGCCCTGCGCAGCACGCCCGACGACGTGTTTCAGCAGCCGAACCCGGCCGAGGGTCGGATGAAGGAACTCTTCCCCACGATCGGCTCGGTGCAGACTTTCTACTGCGGCGGCCACATGATGATGCACCTCGGCCAGGTGAGTGCCTGGCGGCGGATGGAAGGCCTCGGCGCCGCCTGACGTGAGTGACGGATATCCTTTGCGACATACAACGGAGCTCCGAACTCCCCACCGACGACCTCACCGCCGGCTTCTGGCTCCGCCGCAGCCTCGGCTGATGCCCTCGCCCCACTACTCCTGCCAGGCCGACACGGGCACGCAACTGCAGAACAGATTCCGATCGCCGTGGACGTTGTCCACGCGGCCGACCGGCGGCCAGTACTTCCGCCGCTCGATCCCCGGCACCGGAAACGCCGCCTCCTCTCGCGTGTAGGGGCGGTCCCAGTCGTTCGCGGCCACGGCTGCGGCCGTGTGCGGTGCGTGGGCGAGCGGGTTGTTGCCTTCGGGCCACTCGCCAGCCTCGATCCGGCGGATTTCGCCACGGATCGCGATCATCGCCTCGATGAACCTGTCGAGCTCGGCGAGCGGCTCGCTCTCCGTGGGCTCCACCATCAGCGTGCCCGGTACCGGGAAGCTCAAGGTCGGCGCATGAAAGCCGTAGTCGACGAGCCGCTTGGCCACGTCCTCCGCTGTAACGCCGCTCGTCTCCTTGAGCGGCCGCAGATCGAGGATGCACTCGTGGGCCACGCGACCATTCGGGCCGGAGTAGAGCGTCGGAAAATGATCGCGGAGCCGCGTGCTCACGTAGTTGGCCGCGAGGATCGCCGACTCCGTGGCCCGCTTCAGGCCCTCGGCCCCCATCATCCGGCAATACATCCAGCTGATCGGCAGCACGGCCGCATTGCCGAGCGGCGCCGCCGACACGGCGCCCACGGGGCTCGGCGCGAGGCCACCCGTCTCGTGCCCCGGAAGAAACGGGATCAGATCCTCCACCACGCACACCGGCCCCACGCCCGGCCCGCCGCCGCCGTGCGGAATGCAGAACGTCTTGTGGAGATTGAGATGGCTCACATCGCCGCCAAACACGCCTGGCGACGCCACGCCCACGAGCGCGTTCATATTGGCACCGTCGATGTACACGCGGCCTCCGTATCGGTGCACGATCTCACAGAGCTGCCTGATCTCCGTCTCGAACACACCGTGCGTGCTCGGGTAGGTGATCATCACGGCCGCCAGTCGGTCGGCATGTTCACGGCACTTGGATTCGAGTTCGGCGAGATCGACGTTGCCCTGGGCATCGCAGCCAGTCACCACGACGTGCATCCCCACCATCTGCGCGCTTGCAGGGTTCGTGCCGTGGGCCGAGGAGGGAATCAGGCACACGTTGCGCTGGCCCTGACCGCGGGCCTCCTGCCACGCCTTGATCACGAGCAGCCCGGCATACTCCCCCTGGCTGCCGGCGTTGGGCTGGAGGCTGATGCCGGAGTAGCCCGTGGCCTGGCAGAGCCACTCGCGGAGCTGGGCCTCGAGCATCGCATACCCTGCGCGCTGGTCGGCCGGGGCAAAGGGATGGATGTGGGCGAACTCGGGCCACGTGATCGGAATCATCTCGCTCGTGGCGTTGAGCTTCATCGTGCAGCTGCCGAGCGGGATCATCGTGCGATCGAGCGCGAGATCGCGGTCGGAGAGCTCGCGGATGTAGCGGAGCATCGCCGTCTCGGAGTGGTGCGTGTTGAACACCGGGTGCGCGAGGAAGTCGCTCGTGCGGCGGAGGGCCGCGGGCACGCGCGGCGCGAGCCCGGCCTCATACCGGGCAAACTCCGGGACCGCGCGGCCGGCCGACGCGGCAAACACATCCCAGAGCCGCACGATGTCGGCCCGGGTGGTCGTTTCGTCGAGTGCGATGCCGAGCGTATCACGATCGAGCCGCCGCAGGTTCATGCCGGCCGCGACTGCGCGGGCCACGATGTCGTCGGCATGGCAGCCGGCCTCGATGGCGAGCGTGTCGAAGGCATGGGCATGGCGGAGCGTGAAGCCGAGGCTCTCGAGCCCGTCGGCCAGGATCGCCGCGAATGCCGCCACCCGCTCGGCGATCCGCACGAGCCCCGCCGGCCCGTGATACACGGCATACATGCTCGCCACGACGGCGGGCAGCACCTGCGCCGTGCAGATGTTGCTCGTCGCCTTCTCGCGGCGGATGTGCTGCTCGCGGGTCTGGAGCGCGAGCCGATAGGCCGGCTTGCCGTGGGCGTCGATGCTCACGCCGACGAGCCGCCCCGGCAGCGACCGCTTGAATTCGTCGCGGCAGGCGAGAAACGCCGCATGCGGGCCGCCACAGCCCATCGGCATCCCGAATCGCTGCGTCGTGCCCACGACGATGTCGGCTCCCCATTCGCCCGGCGGCACAAGCAACACGAGCGCGAGCAGATCCGCCGCCACGCACAGGGCGGCCTGCTTGGCATGCACGCGATCGGCAAGGCCGGTGTGATCGACGACGGCGCCATCGGTGGCGGGATACTGCACGAGGGCACCGAAGCAGTCATGACTCGCCAACAGCGTGCCCACGTCGCCGACGACCACGTCGATCCCGAGCGGCTTGGCCCGCGTGCGGAGCACTTCGAGCGTCTGCGGATGGACGCGGGCATCGGCGAGGAACGTGTGGCTCGTGCTCTTGGCGGTGCGCTTCGCGAGCGTCATCGCCTCGGCGGCCGCCGTGGCCTCGTCGAGGAGCGACGCATTCGCGATCGGCATCGCCGTCAGGTCGCAGATCATCGTCTGAAAATTGACGATCGCCTCCATGCGGCCCTGGGAGATCTCGGCCTGGTAGGGCGTGTAGGCCGTGTACCAGGCGGGGTTTTCCAGGATGTTGCGCAGGATGACGGCCGGGGTGTGCGTGCCGTGATACCCCTGGCCGATGAAGCTCTCGCACACCCTGTTGCGCGCCGCGATCGCCTTCAACCCCTCGAGTGCCGCTGCTTCGCAGAGGGCCGGGGGAAGCCGCATCGGCGTCGTCTTGGCGATGCTCGCGGGCACGATCTCGGCGATCAGCGCCTCGCGCGAGGGGGCTCCGATGCAATCGAGCATGTGGCGCTCATCCGCCGCGCCGAAGCCGATGTGGCGGGCGACGAATTCCGCCGGGTTTTCCAGGCGGTCGAGCGGAACGACCGGCGCAGTCGCACCGCGGACAGATGAGCGGGAATCAAGGGCAATGTCGGGGGCGAGGTCGGGCATGACAAGGGCTCCGCGATCGTGGCGCCGCGCGGGCCGGCGCCGGTGGAACCCTGTTGTCCTGGAACCTGAGAGATTCGCCGC
>Ga0075471_10001813_pt1 | contig 14129 bp, 14 predicted proteins | sample DEB19_08_DNA_2_FD_74787 | JGI IMG/M metagenome (GOLD analysis project Ga0075471, IMG submission 74787) | Aqueous microbial communities from the Delaware River and Bay under freshwater to marine salinity gradient to study organic matter... | ecosystem: Environmental > Aquatic > Marine > Coastal ... | reverse complement strand
TTCGGCAACTGGAGAAGGACGTGGATGGCGCGCGCTTCGATGTGCTCGAGGGCAAGATCGAGTTGCCGGTGAAGCTGCGGGTGCACGATTCGGTGTTCGTGCCCCTTGCCAAGTGGTCGATGCTGCTCGCCGGCAACTATCGCTGCGTCACCGAGGATGGAATGCGCACCGCGCAGGAAGCCGTGCACACGGACCTGGAGGCCTCGCGCTCGGTCTACGACTTCGTGCGTGACCTATGCGTGAAGCTTGGCGCGAAACCCGAGGAGCTGGTGCCCTTCGAGAAATACGCAGCGGCCGCCCAGTCGTTGGTGCGCCCCGCTTCGGCGGCACGGGCGCTGCAGAATGGCGTGCCCAATATCGAGCGCGTGGACAAGCTCGTCCAGCTGATTGCAAAGAGCCGGGGGCTGTCTCACCCGGCCATCGACGCGCAAGTGGCGCTGGTGGATCGGCGACTGGCCGCGAATCGGGCGAAGCTCGCGACGAACGGCTGAGCGTGTCGCAGTGCGCTAGGGCAACTTCGGCATGACGATCTGGCCGTAGCTCGCCGCAAGAGCCATCAAGGCTTGGCGGTCGGGGTTGGCCCAGTTCACGCCCTTGTCGAAGGCTGTGAACATCTTCGAAGCGTTGCCTTGGGATGTGATCGAGAAGAACTCGCCGCCGCGTTCGCCAAAGCGGAACCAGTGCTTCGATCCGCCAGGCACGTGAATCATCGTGCCGGGTGTGGCAAGCGTTTCTTTCTCCTCCACGCCGCAATGCACGGTGCCGCCCAGAACGAAAAAGGACTCATCCCAGGGGTGATGGTGCGGGCCTGGCCCGGTGCCCTCGGGGCCTGAGATGCGAAAGAGCTCGTAGCGGCCCGTCTGCTCGGTGGAGGCGAGGACGGTGATCTGAAAGCCGCCGATGTTCAAGGGGGCAGGGGCCTCGCGAGGGCTTTGAATCATCGACTGCTTCATGGTGGTCCCATCTTGCTCACGCATTGAGCCGAGACGAGAATATCACCTGCGCAATGACTGGCAGAGCGCGCCTGTCGTCGGCTTTACCGCCCGGCCTCCCGAAACTGACGGATGCGCTCGCGAAGCCCCGGCGTGCTCGCGCTCTCCGCTAGCGCTGCCATGTCGAGCGCGCGGGTGTCTGGCGTGGTGGCCTGATGCAGTGCCGCGGCGGCGCCTCCGCTGAGGACCTGGGCGCGTTGGGCCAAGTCGGCGATGATTTCCGGCCAGTTCGCCGGGCTCTCGAGGCGCGTCAAGAAGCCAAGGCGGAGCGCCTCGTCGGCATCGAAGGTCTTCGTTTCCGCGAGGAGCTCTCGGGCAGCGCCGTCGCCGACCCGGTGGGCCAGGCGGCGGGTGCCGAGAACCAGGCCAAAGCGCAGGCCGGGCATGCGAAACGTGCTCTCAGGGGTAGCGATGCGGTGCTGACAGGCTGCCACGAGGTCCGCCCCCGCGCCGAAGTTTCGGCCCTGCGCCAGGACGAGCGTCTCGATGGGTGCGTGGAAGAGGCGCTGAAGCAAGGCCTCGATTCGAACAAACCGAAGGAGCAGGTCGCCTTCCGATTGCTTTTCGTAGTCGGTGAAGTCGAAGCCGGCACAGAAGTGCTTTCCGTTTCCCTCGAGCACGAGGAGCCGCGTGCTGTCGCGCAGAGCGGTGTCGACAGCGCTCATCAGGGACTCGACAAGCGAAGCGCTAAGCGCGTTGGCCTTTGCCGGCCGATTGAGCGTGAGGATCGTGGCACGCCCTTCCTGGCGACGTAGCAGCTCGGCTGGGCTGGCGGTGTCATTGGCGTCAAGGCTCATGTCGGGTGCCTGGCAATTTGCGATAGGCGCTTGATGAGGGTCGGAAAGGCGACACCTCAACCCACGCCAAGGTTGCGGGCGTGGAAGCGCAGGTGCTCTTCCATGAACGTGGCGATGAAGTAGTAGCTGTGGTCGTAGCCGGGCTGCATGCGCAAGTCCAGCGACACGCCGGAGCGCCTGCAGGCGTTTATCAGCAGGTCTGGGCGAAGCTGCTTTTCCAGGAAGGAATCCTGCTCGCCCTGGTCGACCCTGATAGTGCCACCTGGCCATCCGCGCGACGCAATGAGCACGGAGGCGTCGTACTCGCCCCAAGAATCCCGGCCTTCCGCGAGGTAGCCCGCAAACGCTTTTTCGCCCCAGGCGCAACGCGTTGGGGAGCTGATCGGCGCAAAGGCGGATAGCGAGCGGAATTGCGCAGGGTTCCTCAGTCCGATGACGAGCGCGCCGTGCCCGCCCATGGAGTGGCCGAAAATCCCTGCCCGCGTCGAATCCAGGGGGAAGCGGCTGCCGACGAGGTCCCAGAGCTCGCGCGCAACGTAGGAATACATCCGATAGCCCTTGGCCCAGGGCTCGCGCGTGGCATCCACGTAGAAGCCGGCACCAAGGCCGAAGTCGTAGTGGTCCGCCTCGCCCGGGTAGCCGAGGCCCCGCGGGCTCGTGTCGGGGACAACAAGGGCGAGGCCCAACTCGGCGGCTACCCGCTGGGCGCCCGCCTTGGTGATGAAGTTTTCCTCGGTGCACGTGAGGCCGGATAGCCAGAAAAGAACCGGCACTCGGCTGCTTTCCGCCTGCGGCGGCAGGAACAGCCCGAAGCGCATCGGGCAGCGCGTCTCCGTCGCGTCGTGCACATAGACGCGCTGCTTGCCACCGAAGCAGCGATATTCGCTGACGAGCTTCACGCGGTGCCGAGAACGCCTTTCTTCTTGGCCGAGTGCGTGGCAATCGCGTCCATGAGGGTCGGGGAGAGGCAATCGTAGGGCTCGAGATTGAGCGCCTTGAGCCGATCGCGCACCGCCGCCATCTTCTCCGGCTTGAAGCCCGACTCGATGACCGAGGACACGAAAGCTGCAAACTCCGCCGGCGCCCAACCCGAGTCCGGCGAAAGCTCCGTGTGGATGAAATCGAAACCGTAGAACGGATGGCCGGTGTCGTCGATACGCCCGTACATGTGCACGCCGCAGGCTTTGCAGGCGTAGCGCTTGATGACGGCGCTCGGGTCGACAGGCGCAAGCTGTTCCGCGTGGGCTGTCACGGAGAGCGAGTCGCGAGGGACCACCGCCACTTGCGAGAACAGCGAGCCGGCCGGCTTCCAGCACTTCGTGCAGCCGCAGACGTGGTTGTGAAAGCACTGGCTCTTGACGGTGACGGTGACTTTGTCGCCTGGGCAGCGGCACTGCAGCGTGCCACCGGAAAAGCCTGGCGCCGCCGGCTTGAGGCCCCCATCGACTCCGGGGTGGATGTTTACGCTTGAGGACATGGGCAAATTCTCCTGGGTTGGCTGGTTAGAACACGACCACGCTGCGAATGGATTCGCCCTTGTGCATGAGGTCGATTCCCTTGTTGATGTCCTCGAGCTTCAAGGTGTGGGTGATGAGGTCGTCGATGTTGATCTTGCCGTTCATGTACCAGTCGACGATCTTCGGTACGTCGCGTCTGCCCTTGGCGCCGCCAAAGGCGGAGCCTTTCCAGACGCGCCCGGTCACCAGCTGGAACGGCCGCGTGTGGATCTCCTGGCCTGCGCCTGCCACGCCGATGATCACCGAAACGCCCCAGCCCTTGTGGCAGCACTCCAACGCCTGCCGCATGACGTCCACGTTGCCGATGCACTCGAAGCTGTAATCCGCGCCGCCGTTCGTGAGGCTCACCAGGTAAGGCACGAGGTCGCCTTCGACTTCCTTCGGGTTCACGAAGTGGGTCATGCCGAATTTCTCGGCAAGGGCCTTTCGGGACGGGTTGATGTCGACACCCACAATCATGTCGGCGCCCGCCAGGCGCGCGCCTTGAATGACATTGAGGCCGATGCCGCCCAGCCCGAACACCACAACATTGGCCCCGGGCTCGACCTTCGCGGTGTTGATCACCGCGCCGATGCCGGTGGTCACCCCGCAGCCGATGTAGCAGACCTTGTCGAACGGCGCGTCTTCGCGGATCTTGGCAAGCGCGATTTCCGGCACCACGGTGTATTGCGAGAACGTGGAAGTTCCCATGTAGTGGTGCAGCGGCTTGCCGTTGAGTGAGAAGCGGCTCGTGCCATCCGGCATCTGCCCGCGGCCCTGGGTGACGCGAATGGCCTGGCACAGATTCGTCTTCTCCGAGAGGCAGAACTTGCACTGTCGGCACTCGGGCGTGTAGAGGGGGATGACGTGGTCGCCCTTTTTCAGCGTTGTGACTGCGGGCCCGGTTTCCACCACCACGCCCGCGCCTTCGTGCCCCAGGATGGCGGGGAAGAGGCCCTCGGGGTCCGCGCCGGAGAGCGTGTACTCGTCCGTGTGGCAGATGCCGGTGGCCTTGATCTCCACCAGCACCTCGCCCAGCTTCGGGCCCTCCAGATCGACGGTCTCGATCGTTAGCGGCGCGCCTGCCTTGTGCGCCACTGCGGCTTTGACTTTCATGCCTCTCCCCTTTTCACGGTTCCAATTGCCGAAGCTCAGGGCTTCGCGTACTCGACGAAGACCTGCTTGCCACCCTGAATCACCCACTGGCCCATGCCACGGCCGAGCTGGTCGCCGCTTGCGGTGAAGTCGCAAGTCGAGCCAGCGCCTTGGAAGTTCACGTTCTTGCCGGCGCGCACCATCTTCAGGGCCTCGACGATGTCGTCGACTTGCTCACCGGGGCCGTTGCCCACGGCCATGATCTGCTTGGACCAGTCCGCGGCCATCGGGCTCTTGGCTTTTTCCATGGCGAGCGCCGTGATGGCGATCTGGTCATGGGTGTTCGGCGGGAAGAGGAAGATCCGGTCGGCCGGCGCGCCCATCAGCTTGAGGAAGCGCTTGTAGCCCGGCGCTGCCACGTCGGGCATCGGCTGGAAGTGGCGGATGCCTTCCGCTGCCTGGGCGCCCACGCCCTGGATGAACTTGCCTTCGGCGTCTGCCGCGATCGACAGGGAGACCACCTTGCTGTCGAAGCCGCCGCGATAGACCTCGCGCATGATCGAGACGAAGTCGGGCAGCAGGCCAAAGCAGAAGACCGCCTCGGGCTTCTTGCCGAACACGCGCTGCACCTCGGCGCGGTAAGACGGCTGCTCCGGGTTGTACACGAGGGAATCAACCACCTTGCGCCCAGCGGCCTGCATGCGCTCCTCGAAGACCTTCATGATTGGCAGCACGAAGGCGTTTTGCAGGCCCATGACGCCCACGGACTTGAAGCCCAGGCGCTCAGCGGCGCGGCTGATCACGATGCCCCAATCGGTCGCCCGCATCTGGAAGCGCCAGATGTAGCCCTGCGTGTCGCCTTCCGTGATGGCATTGGCGGCGCTCGACACCATCAGCACCACCTTGTTCTGGATGGCGATCGGGCGGGAGGACATGCCCTCCGGCGTGCCCCAGTAGCCGACCAGCGACTGGGCCTTGTGGACGTTGATGAACTTTTGTGTGAGGTTGGCCGCCACCGAGGCGCTCGACTCCGAGTCCTCGATGAAAAGCTCGAGCTTGCGGCCGCCCAGGATGCCGCCCGCCTTGTTGATGAGGTCGGCGGTGCGTCGGGCGGCCTCGCCCATGTCGGGCCCGTAGGCGCCGGCGTTGCCGGTCATCGGCAGCGCAACGCCGATGGGGATATTGGCGCCTTGTGCGTGCGCCAGGTTCAAAAAGGGCGCGGAAAGCGGCGTCGCAGCCGCGGCACCCAGGGTTCTCAGAACATCGCGACGGGTGAACTTTTTCATCGCTGCGCTTCTCCTCTCGTGGTGGGTGAGGGGCTGGAGCCCCTCTTTATGGGTGCTACGGAGACTGCTGCTTGCTGCCGGAAAGATTTGCCTGCAGGCGGTACTCGCGAAGGAAGCCCTGCGGGCGGTAGATGAGGAGCGCAATCAGCCCCACGCCGATGATGATGATGCGAATGGCCGCCAGCTGGTCGGAGCTCAGGCTGGGAATCAGGTCTTTTGCGAAGCGCGAGCCCTCGAGCAGCACCATGACGATGGAGGCGCCCAGGATCGTGCCCAGGTACGCGCCGCGCCCGCCTGCGATCACGGCCATGAAGGCGTAGGCGATCACGATATTGGAAAACTGGGTCGGGTCGATGTACTGGTAGTAGAAGGCGTGCAGCGAGCCCGCGAGCCCGATGAGCGCTCCGCCGATAGCGAAGATGCGAATGCGCGCCCAGAGCACGTGCTTCCCAAGCGTGGCAGCCACGACATCGTCCTCCCGCACGGCGCGAACGACGCGGCCAAAGGGCGATCGGGCCAGCTTGTTGAGGAACCACACCGTTGCCGCCACCATGAGGGCGCAGAACCCGAGCATCACGTACGAGTACGAGGTGGGCGCCACCCAGTCGTTGAAGGGCCGCTCGATGCCGCTCAGCCCGAGCGCGCCTTTGGTGAGCCAATCCTCGTTGAGCGCCACGAGCCGAAGCATCTCGCCCACGCCCAGAGTCACGATGGCGAAGTAGTCCTCTTCCGTCACCCGAAGCGTCACGATCGCCACCAGCCCGCAGGCCACGGCGACGATGGCCATGGCGCCCAGGGTCGCAAAGAAGGTGTTGAAGCCGCCCTTCAGCATGAGCAGTGCGCAGGCATAGGCGCCGAGCGCATAGAAGCCCGCGAGGCCGAAGTTCACCATGCCTCCCGAGCCCCACTGGAAGTTGAGCGCGAGCGCGAGCACTGCCGAGAAGCAGATCACGATCGACATCAGGATGATGAAGGAGATCATCGGCGGATGTGGGCCTGTCCCATGAGCCCCTGCGGGCGGAAGATGAGGACCAGGGCGATCACGCACAGCGGGATCCCGATCCGGTAGTTGGGCGGGATGACCAGCGTGGCCATCTCGCTCACGATGCCGATGGCGAGCGCGCCGAGGAAGGCGCCCAGCGGGCTTCCCAGCCCGCCAAAGATGGCGGCGGCAAACACGGCGATGAGGTAGCTCGAGCCCATCGGCGGCTCGATCGCCCGGTCCATGCCGATCAGCACGCCGCCGACCGCGAGCAGCACGCCGGCAATGAACCACGTCCAGCGGATGATGCGGCCGCTCTCGATGCCTCTCACCAGCGCGAGCGAGGGGTTGTCCGCCACGGCGCGCATGGCACGGCCGACGGGTGTGCGCGTTAGCAGGAAGTACATGGCGAGCATCGCCACCGTGGAGACCACGATGGTGATCATCTGCTCCTTGTTCATGCGGATGTCCATCACCCGGAACGGCCGCGCAATCTCGATGGCGAAGCTGCGGGCCGAGTTGCCGTAGAAGAGGCGGGCGATGTTTTCCAGCACGAAGCCCAGGCCCAGAGACGCGACCATCAGGGTGATGCTGCCGCGGTCTCGCAGCGGCTTGAAGGTCACCACGTCGACGGCGATGCACAGCAAGCCGCACACGATGGCCACCACGATGGTCGACGGCAGCAGGGGCCAGCCCAGCTGCGCGTTGAGCGCGAACGCCATGTAGGCGGCCACCGTCATCATGGCGCCGATGGCGAAGTTGGCGAACTTCAGCACGCCGAAGAGCAGCGTCACGGCAAGCGCCGGCAGCGTCATGGTGATGCCGGTGACGAAGCCGTTGAACAGGGTCTGGAGCATTCGGCCCGCCTCCTAGCCTGCCGCCGCGCTTGCGGGGGCCTCGGCTTCCTTCACATCGCCGAGGTAGAGGCTCTGCAATTCCCGCATGCCGAGCACGGCGGCGGCGTCGGAGGCGAGGCGCACGCGCCCGTTTGCCATCACGATGCAGCGATGGGAGATGCGCAGCGCCTCGATGGCGTTCTGCTCCACCATCAACACTGAGACGCCCATCTCATTCACGCGCTTCACGCAGTCGAAGATGTCCGTCATGTACTTGGGCGACAGGCCCGCCGAGGGCTCGTCCATCACCAGCACCTCGGGCTTCACGGTCAGCGCGCAGGCAAAGGCGAGCATCTGGCGCTGGCCGCCGCTCAGGTTGCCGGCGAGCGCCTTGTAGCGCGACGGCAGCTCCGGGAAAAGCGCCTCCATTTCGTCCGAGAGTGGCTTGCCGCGCTTGCCGCCGCGGCCGGCGCTCATGAACTCGTGGGCGATCTGCAGGTTCTCGAGCACCGTGAGGTTGCGAAAGACGTTGTATTCCTGCGGCACGTAGGACATCCCCGCGCGCACGCGCTCCGGCGGGGACAGGTCCTTAACCGACTTTCCCTTGAGCACAATATCGCCCTGGCGGGTTCGCAGAAGCCCCGTGAGGGTTTTCACCAGCGTCGACTTGCCGGAGCCGTTCGGGCCGATGATCGTCACCACGCTGCCCTCTGCCACCGTGAGCTCGACACCCTTCAGGATGTCGCCAGCCCCGTAGCCTGCGTGCAGCCCCTGCACCTCGAGGACGTTGCTCAAGCGGCCACCTTGCCGAGGTAGGCCTTCATCACGTCCTCGTTGGCGGTGACCTCCGCGAAGCTGCCGCTGGTGAGGGTGCGGCCCTCGGCCAGGACATAGATCGGGTTGCAGATCTCGGCAATCATGTCCATGTCGTGCTCGATGATCGCGAAGGTGATGCCGTCGTCACGAAGCGTGGAGATGGCCTTGGTCAGCGCTCGGCTCATGAGCGGGCTTACGCCGGCGGTGGGCTCGTCGAGCAGGATGATCTTGGGGTCCAGCATCAGTGCGCGTGAAATCTCCAGGAGCTTCTTCTGTCCGCCGGAGAGGTTGCGTGCGGGGTCGTTGGCGAGGTGCCAGAGGTCGACGCGCTCGAGCAGTGCGCGTGCCTTGGCGAGCGTTCGCGCCTCCTGCTCCCGCACGAGCCCCCACCGCAGGAAATTGGCCCAGGCCTGCTCGCCCGATTGGCCCTGGCCGGCAAGCAGCATGTTCTCGAGCACCGTGAGCTCGCCCAGCTCGCGCGAGATCTGGAAGGTGCGCACGAGGCCCAGGCCCGCCAGCTTGTCGGGGCGAACGCCCGCAATGCTGCGTCCCTCAAGCTCGACCACGCCCTGGTCGGGCGGGAACAGCCCGCCGATGATGTTGAAGAGCGTGGATTTCCCGGCGCCGTTCGGCCCGATGATGCCGGTAATGGTGCCGGGCCGGACCTCGAGCCCGCATCCATTGAGGGCCCGAAAGCCCCCGAACGACTTCGCAACGTCCTTTACGGTCAGCATGCGTCGGGCATTTCCATTGCTTCGTGCCTTGCGCCGCTCCACCGGTCATCAAGGCTAGTTATCGCGGAAGTCTCCCAAAGCCAATGTATTGCCGCAATCAGTTTTTTTTGGTGAATTTCCATTGGCTTTTTGGATGGGTCGCCCTTCTACTTTGTGTTTGGCGGGCCCGCAGCCTGAAATGCCCGACTGATCTCGGCGGCCAAATGGGTGACCAGCGGGGAAAGCGGCTGGGACTCGTCAACCGCGTACATGCTGAAGACTTCAACCGGCGCCATGGAACCGGTTGTCTCGACGACTTGCAGCGCGCCCGCCTCGATTTCGCGCCGGTAGCAGGCCGGGGGCATGAGGCTCACGCCGAGCCCGGCCATGACCAGCGAAGCGGCCATGGTGAGCGAGTTGCACTCGATCACCCGCCGCCAACGGACCTGGTTCGCTTTCATCCACGCATCGACGGTTGCGTGGTGGTAGGACTGCCGGTTGAGCGTGATGAACGGAAAGGGCTGCAGGTCGCCCGGCGTGAGGCGCCTGGTTGGAATCCCGAGGCGTGGGCTTGCCATCCACTCGAATTGCGACGTGCCCAGCGACTCCGTGACATATTGGGGGCCCGGGGCGCGCCCTACGGCAAACACGATGTCGAGTGCGCCGTCGTTCAGCTTCGCCTCGAGGTCGTAGGAGAGGGCAATCTCGAGCTCGAGGGTCACCGCGGGGTGGCGCTCATGAAGCGCGCGGATGAAGGCCGGCAGCCACGTGAAGGCGACGATCTCGACCACCCCCAGCCGCACGACGCCGCTCAAGGCTTCTCTTGGCGTAATTCGTTGCTGGATCTCGGTCGACAGCTCGATGATCTGCCGGACATAGGGCGCGAGCTCCTTGCCCTTGGCAGTCAGGCGCGCGTTGCGGTGGGAGCGGTCGAAGAGCTTCACGCCCAGTGACTCCTCCAATTCCTGCATTCGCGTCGATACTGTCGACTGGGTAGCAAAGACGCGCTCGGCGGCGGCGCTGAAGCTGCCGAGGCGCTCAATCCAGTAAAAGGTCTCGAGCTGCTTCATGTTCATGGCGCGTCCTCCTTCGCAGCCAGCGGGCGGGGCCCGCCTCCCGACTGGCGTTGACGCTCTGCGGGGGTTTCCATCGGATTTATCGAACCGAATCTATTGACAAATATCGCTTTGGTCAATGTGCTGCGGGCGCTATAGTTCCCCGCTCATGCAAGCGATCCATCAACCTTCCGGGGGCTCTGAGGCCTCAGGGAACCCGCGTGAGCCGAGTGCACAGCTGATCGAGGCGCGCCTGCACGCCATCACGCACGAAGCCGAAGGCATCGCGAGCTTCGAGTTTCGGCGCCCGACTGGGAGCGACCTGCCCGGCTTTGCGGCGGGCGCGCACATCGACGTGCACCTGCGGCCCGATGTCGTTCGCCAGTACTCCCTGTGCAACGACCCGGCCGAGCGTCACCGGTATGTGGTTGCCGTCCTTCGGGAGCCAAGCGGCCGCGGCGGCTCGCTCGCCATGCATGATGAACTGCGGGTGGGGGCCACGGTCGCGATCAGCGCGCCACGCAATTTCTTCCCGCTCGTGAGCGGTGCCCGCCGCCACCTGCTCGTCGCCGGCGGCATTGGCGTCACGCCGATGATGGCGATGGTCGCCGAGCTCTCGGCGCGCGGCGACGACTTTTTTCTTCACTACTGCACCCGCAATGCCGAGAGGACGGCATTTCTGGGCCGCGTCCAGTCGCTTGCGGCTGCGGGCCGGGCGGCGCTGCACCACGACAACGGCAACCCGCTGCAAGGCCTCGACCTGCAGGCGCTGCTGCGCGATCACGAGCCGGGCACGCATCTCTACTTCTGCGGGCCCCGCGGCTTCATGGACGCGGCGCGGGCGTTCTCGGCGCACTGGCCTCGCGACGCCGTGCACTTCGAATACTTCGCAGCGCCTGCCGAGCCCACGGCCAAGCCGGCGGAGAACCGGGCCTTTCGCGTGAAGCTCGTTCGCAGCGGCCTCGAGCTCGACGTGCCAGCCGACAAGACGCTGGTCGATGTGCTCCGTGCGCACGACGTCTTCATCGAGACCTCTTGCCAGGAGGGCTACTGCGGCACCTGCCTCACGCGCTACGTCGCGGGCGAGGTGGAGCACCGCGACACCGTTCTCGACGAGAAGGACCGCAAGGAGTTCCTGCTCGTCTGCCGTTCCCGTGCCCGCACGCCCGTGCTCGAACTTGATCTCTGAAAAGGAGCAGACCATGAACGCCCACAAGTACGTCAAGGATTGCTGGTACGTCGCCGGCCTTTCCCACGAGTTCAAGACCTCCGTCCTGACCTCGCACAAGATCGCCGAGCAGCCGCTGGTGATCTGGCGCGCCACGGACGGCAAGGTGGTGGCCTTTGATGACCGCTGCTGCCACAAGCGCTTCCCGCTCTCCCAGGGCCGCTTCATCGCCGACGGCGTGCTCGAGTGTGCCTACCACGGGCTCTGCTACGACTCGACGGGCAAGTGCGTGAAGATTCCGGCCCACCCGGAAGGCAACATTCCGCCCCAGGCCCGGTTGCGCCCGATCCCGGTGATCGAGCAGGACGGGCTCGTGTGGGTGTGGGCCGGCAACCCGGACCGCGCTTCCCTTTTTCAGCCGCCCCGCACGCCCGAGATCAGCGATGCGAAGTGGGAGGCGATCGACTCCGGCCCGATGATGGTGCCCGCCAACTATCTGCTGCTGATCGAGAACCTGCTGGACATCACGCACTTCTACCCGCTGCACGACGGCAACATCGGTGACTATGCGAACAGCCTCCTGCCCATCGAGCTGGAAGAGGGAGAGGAAGGGGGCTACCGCTACGTGCGCACGCGCCGCAGCGCCAGGAACTACACCCAGCCGCCGTACTTCGTGGATTGGTTCCACTACGAGACGGTCGACCGCGAGCACACCCATTGCATGGTCACCCCGGGCCTGACGCGCGTTGAGCTTCGCGTTGCGCCACCCGGCAAGCTGGGCACGGGCGTCGATCGCGGCTACACGCTCTTCCACACCCACACGCCGGTCGATGACCGCAACCATGTCTGGCGCTGGTGCGTGACTTGCCCCGCCGACCACATGTCGCGTGGCGATCCCACGAAATCGGCGGCCAAGCGCATCGCGGGGATGTTCCCCGAGGTCGTGGCCCAGGACCACTGGGCGCTCGAGAAGCAGCAGCACATGATGGAGTACGACGACAACGGCTACTCGGAGCTCTTCCTTCGCTCGGACAAGGCGCTGCGCCGCGCTCGCCAGATCCTCGCCCAGATGCAGCATGAGGAGGCAAAAGCGCTCGAGGCCCGTGCCGCCAAGCCGGCGGCAGCGGCCGCGTCGGCGTAGTGGGCGCGAGCCAGCCGGGCGGCGCGCCGCCCGCCTCGCGGGGGCCGCTGGCGGGCCTCAGGGTGCTCGAGTTCGGCCAGATCGCCGCGGGCCCGTTCGCAGGCTCGCTGCTGGCCGACTTGGGTGCGGACGTGGTGAAGGTGGAGCGCCCCGACGGTGGCGATGGCATGCGCACGTGGCCACCGGTGAGCGAGGGGCCCGAGGGCCCGGGCTTCAGCGAGAACTTTGCGTCCATCAACCGCAACAAGCGCAGCATCGCCGTGGACCTGAAGGACCCGGCGCAACTCGCAAAGCTGCGCGAGCTGTGCCTCAAGGCGGACGCGGTGATCGAGAACTTCCGTCCGGGCGTGCTCGACCGATTGGGCCTGGGATACGAGGCGTTGAGCGCCGCCTCGCCGAAGATCGTCTACTGCTCGATCAGCGGCTATGGCCACACCGGGCCTTACGCCGAACGCGGCGCGTTCGATGCCACCATGCAGGGCATCAGCGGCGTCATGAGCGTCACGGGTGAAACCGATGGGCCGCCCTTGAAATGCGGTGTGCCGCTCGGCGACTTTGGCGCTGGCCTCTACGGGGCGTTCTGCGTCACGGCGGCACTGCTCAAGGCGCGTGAAACGGGCAAGGGTGCGTTCGTCGATTGCTCGATGCTGGGCGGGCTCCTCGCGATGGCCGCACTGCAGACGAGCGAGTACTTTGGCACCGGCCTCACGCCCAAGCGCCTGGGCCATGCCCATCCTCGCGCCGCGCCTTACCAATGCTTCCAGGCGAGCGATGCGCCGTTCATGATCGCCGCCGGCAACGAGAAGCTGTGGCTGGACGTCTGCGACGCGGTGGGCAAGCCCGAGCTTGCGCAGGACCCGCGCTTCCAGACGCTGAGCTTGCGGGCAAAGAACCAGAAGGCGCTGGCCGAGATGCTGCAGGCCGTGTTTTCTACGCGGCCCAAGTCGGCGTGGCTGGATGAGTTGGATCGCCGCGGCGTCCCATGCGCGCCGATCAACACGTACCCCGAAATTCTTGCCGACCCGCACGTGCTGGCCAACGGTCTGGTTCAGCCGATGACGCTGCCAAACGGCAAGGAAACCAGCACCGTCGCCTTCCCGATGAAGCTCACGGACTACGCCTTCACCGTCTACCGACGGCCGCCTCTCCTTGGGGAGCACAATGACGAGGTGTACCGCGATTGGCTTTGAGGAGGCGCGATGGCCCGGGTAAGCGATGTGCCGCCGGAGGCAGTTCCCCCTGACGTAAGGGGCACGTACGTCACCTTCAGCACGGCGTACGGCGCTTTCCGGGACCAGGTCGGGGTCATGGCGCACGTGCCGCCGGCGGTGAAGGGCCTCATGGGCATGCTCCTCGACTTACGGGAGCGACAAAACGTCCCGTTCCGTTACATCGAGCTGGCAATTGTCGTGGTGGCCAAGCTGAACGAGTGCCACTACTGTGTTGACCACCACAAGCCCCTGCTCATGGTCGAGGGGCTCTCCGAGGCAGGGGTTGCGCGCCTGCTGGAGTTCGCCGACCACCCGGAGCTCGATGAGGTCGACAAGCTCGTGGTCGAGTACGCGATCGTCGTGACCCAGTCGCCCCAGCGGGTGAGCGACCGGCTGTTCAGCCGCCTGCGCGAGCACTTCACCGAGTCCCAGGTGGTGGAGATCACGCTGCGCACGGCCCTGTGCGGCTTCTTCAACCGCTTCAACGACGCCCTGCAGATCGGCGCCGACGCCGAGTCGCTCGCCCACGCGCAACGATCTC
>Ga0075471_10001812_pt1 | contig 14139 bp, 7 predicted proteins | sample DEB19_08_DNA_2_FD_74787 | JGI IMG/M metagenome (GOLD analysis project Ga0075471, IMG submission 74787) | Aqueous microbial communities from the Delaware River and Bay under freshwater to marine salinity gradient to study organic matter... | ecosystem: Environmental > Aquatic > Marine > Coastal ... | reverse complement strand
ATCCTGGGGCTGTAGCCGGTCCCAAGGGTATGGCTGTTCGCCATTTAAAGTGGTACGTGAGCTGGGTTCAAAACGTCGTGAGACAGTTTGGTCCCTATCTGCCGTGGGCGTTGGAGATTTGACGGGGGCTGCTCCTAGTACGAGAGGACCGGAGTGGACGCATCCCTGGTGTACCGGTTGTGACGCCAGTCGCATTGCCGGGTAGCTAAATGCGGAAGAGATAACCGCTGAAAGCATCTAAGCGGGAAACTTGCCTGAAGATGAGATCTCCCGGGGGTTTAACCCCCCTGTAGGGTCGTCCGAGACCAGGACGTTGATAGGCTGGGTGTGTAAGGGTGGTAACGCCTTGAGCTAACCAGTACTAATTGCCCGTGTGGCTTGACTCTATAACTCTGCCTCGAAGCCTTGTGCACCGAGGCAATGCGTGACCCAAACCTTCTGTTTTCCGAACTGCGCGTGGCGGCCAGACCGTTGCCGACACGCCTACCGAATTCCTGGCGACCATAGCGCGTTGGCCCCACCCCTTCCCATTCCGAACAGGACCGTGAAACGACGTTGCGCCGATGATATTGCGGATTACCCGTGAGAAAGTAGGTCATTGCCAGGGCCTTATGTGCGAAGAGGCTTCCGGAACGGAAGCCTCTTCGTTCTTCATCATTGACTGCTGCCTCCTGAGCTAAAGCGAACATGGCTGAACGTAAACGTACTCGCCGAAATACCCTCGAACGCCGCTGCCTGCCCAAGGCGTTCAAGCGCTTGTTTCATGGGGCATCGAAGTCGACGTTCAAGATCCTCGAGCAGATCAAGAAAATTTGAGTTTTGCTTGCTGAAAAAAGGCCGCCCTTGGGCGGCCTTTTTTTTCGTCCGTGTCGGCTCGAAGCCGAGCATGCCCGGGCGAGCACTAGTTCCGACGGCGCGAGGAGGCCCTAGCTGTGCTTTCGACGGAAGAGCGCCGGGACGGGTTGAGTTGACCGTCGCCGAGTCCCCGAAGCTTGATCAGGGCGCTGTGCTGGCGCAGATTCCTCTGGTGGCTCGTATGGCTTGGAAAAATCGATGTCCGAAGGAGCAGGGCTCGGAGCTGCATTGGCCTCGGGTGCCGGCCGAGCTGGGCGCGGCATTCCCTCCGGGCGACGATCACGCCGGTCCCGGCGTTCCTCATCTCCGCGATGGCCCTCTCGCCCGCGTCCGGGTGGGGATCTCCCGGCATCCCCGCTGCGCGACGGCTCGGAGCGCGCAGGGGGGCGAGCGGATTCGTCGCTACTGCTTCGCCGTGCGCTGCCGAAGCCCTCTGCGGTGCGCACCTCAATCTTCTTCTTGATCAAGGACTCAATGGCTGCGAGCAGGGGCTTATCCTCCGCGCACACGAGAGACACCGCCTCGCCCTCCATGCCCGCGCGGCCCGTGCGGCCAATGCGATGCACGTAATCCTCCGGCACGGTGGGCAGGTCGAAGTTCACCACATGCGGCAGCGCCTCGATGTCCAGCCCTCGCGCCGCGATGTCCGTGGCGACCAGCACGCGTACTTTGTTCGATTTGAAGCTTTCCAGTGCCTCGATACGGGCGTTCTGGCTCTTGTTGCCGTGTATGGCTGCAGCGTGAATGCCATCGCGATCCAGCTGGTAGGCGAGGCGATTGGCGCCGTGCTTGGTCTTGCAAAAAACCAGCACCTGCTCCCAGTTGTGCGACTTCACGAGGTGCGCCAGGAGGTCGCGCTTGCGAGCTGAGTCCACCAGATGAACCCACTGAGTGACCGACTCAGCGGCGGTATTGCGACGCGCGACTTCAACGGTGGCCGGGTCCTTCTGAAATTGCGAGGCGAGCTTGCGGATCTCGTCGGAGAATGTCGCCGAGAAGAGCAGCGTCTGCCGGGAGCCCGGGATCATGTTGATGATGCGCTTGATGTCCGGAATGAAGCCCATGTCGAGCATGCGGTCGGCCTCATCGAGCACCAGGATCTGCACGGTGCGCAGGTCCACGGCCTTTTGCCCGACCAGGTCCAGCAGCCGGCCTGGCGTGGCGACGAGAATCTCCACGCCCTTTCGCATCTCGGCGATCTGCGGGTTGATATTCACGCCGCCGTAGACCACGTAGGGCTTGAGCGGAATGTACTTGCCGTAAGACTTCACGCTCTCGAAAACCTGGATGGCGAGTTCGCGCGTGGGCGTGAGGATGAGGCAGCGCACCGGGTGCAGCGCGGGCGAGAAACTCTTGCTCGCGTGGGGTGCCAGGCGCTGCAGCAAGGGCAGGGTAAACCCAGCTGTCTTGCCGGTGCCGGTTTGTGCTGCACCCAACAGATCCCGGCCTGAGAGCACGACCGGAATAGCCTGCGCTTGAATGGGAGTGGGGTCGGTGTAACCCTGTTCTTCGATGGCGCGAAGCAACTCGGGAAGCAGCCCGAGACTGGCGAATGCCTGACTGATGATGATCTCCTGATGACCGGCCTGGAAGGACTGAGGGGCCCTTGACCGGTTCAGGCAGATGCGATGGTGGTTCGGGGGAAGCCGAAGCGGACGCTGCGGCGGGGGGCGGGCGCGCCAACCGGTTGAAGCGCTCCCAAACCTTGGAGGGGAGTCTACACCAATCGAGACCCGCCGGCCCGCCCACGGCGACCAGCGGTGCCGAGGCTGATGCCGGTGGAAACGACCCTGGGCTCGGCGAAGGCGGCAAGCCGGCGCTCGACGCGGCCATTGACACTGTTGTCCGGATAGCGCCCCGCGACATCGCGCTCTCCCGCCTCCTGGCCGGTGAGCAGGGCAAGCGCTTCATCGACTGTCGACACCGCGAAGACCGAAAATGTGCCTGATCGCGCAGCATCCACCACCTCATCTCGCAGCATCAGGTGGCGAACGTTGGCGGCGGGAATGATCACGCCTTGCTGCCCGGTGAGCCTGCGGGCTTGGCAGAGGTCGAAGAAGCCCTCGATCTTTTCGTTCACGCCGCCGATGGCCTGGATATCGCCGTGCTGGTTTACCGAGCCGGTCATGGCGAGCGATTGCCGAAGCGGCACCTCCGCGATGGCGGATAGCAGCGCGCACAACTCCGCCGCCGAGGCGCTATCACCTTCCACGCCGCCGTAATTTTGCTCGAACACAAGAGTGGCGGCGAGCGAAAGTGGCCTTCCGGGAACGTAACGCCCCGCGATAAAGCCCGTCAGGATCATCACGCCCTTGGTGTGCACAGGGCCTCCGAGGCGTGCCTCGCGCTCGATGTCGACCACCTGGCCGCTGCCCTGGCGTATGCGCGCGGTGATCCGGCTTGGCGCCCCAAAGGCGAAGTCACCCAGTTGCATCACCGATAGGCCGTTGACCTGCCCTATACGCTCGCCGTCGGTATCGACCAGCAGCGTGCCCTGCGTCATCGCCTCGTGAAGCCGGTCGCGCACCCGCGATTGCCGTTCCCGGCGCGCCTCGATCGACTGTGTCACGTGCGCGGGTTCGATAAGAGAGGCGTTCGCGACTCCGGCGAAATGATCGGCCTCACGCAGCAGGTCCGTGAGCCCGCGAAGCGACAGGGCTAGGCGGTCGCGATCCCCGGCCGTGCGAATCGCAATCTCGATCACGCGTGCCACTGCCGAGCGGTTGAGCGGGCGCACCTTCTCTCGCCTTGCGAGGGTGGCTATGGCCCTCGCGTAGAGGAGGTCCTGCGCTGGCGATCGCGGCATGTCCTCCTCGAAGTCGGCGGCCACCTTGAAGAGCTCGCTGAACTCCGGGTCGTAGGCGTGCAGGAGGTAGTAGATCAACCGGTCACCCACCATCACGACCTTCACGTCGAGTGCGATCGGCTCGGGTTTGAGCCCGACCGTACTCACCAGCCCCAGCGCCTGGCCCAGTGACTCGGTGCGGATCTCGCGCGAGCGGAGCGCTCGCTTGAGGGCGTCCCACGCGAACGGCTGGGTGAGCACCTTGAGCGCATCGAGAATGAGGTAGCCGCCATTGGCGCGGTGCAGGGCGCCCGCCTTCACCAGCATGAAGTTAGTGACCAGCGCGCCCATCTGGCTTTGGTGCTCGATGCGCCCGACGAGGTTGTCGTGGTTGGGATTGTCCTCGGTAACGATCGGTGCGCCGCCATTGCTTGCGTGATCCACCAGCACGTTCACTTGGTAGCGCGCCAGCGGTGATTCCGAGTCGCGCTCGCGGGGGGTCAGGAGCGAGCTGCCTTCCCCCTCTTTTGCCTGGCGGAAGGTATCGGCGTGGTCGAGCACATCATCCTGCAAGCGGGCGAGGTAGGCGAGTACCGCAGCCCGCCCAGCGTACGCGGCTTTCATTTCCTCGATCAGGCTGCTAACGGTATTGCCGGTAACCTGGCGAATCAACTCGCGAACCTTGCGCCGCGCTTCGCGCCGCAGCTTCGGAATATCCTGGATGGCCTGCGCGAGCTCGCCCTCAAGTTCCTCGATGGCCGACTGGAGCTCCTTCTGTCTCGCCTCAGGCAGCGCCTGGAATTCCTCGGGGGCCATCACCTCGTCGCCAGTGCGCGGGGCGAAGCCGAAGCCATTCGGGGTTCGTACCAATGCAATGCCGCGCTCGCGGGCAAGGTCCCCAACGCGGGAGACCGCCTTATCTTGCCCCTCCTCGAGCGCGGACTCCACTTCCTGCAGGCGATGGCGAAAGTCCTCCGTCTCGAACGCAGCAGGAATGCCAGCGCGCAGGTCCTCGACGAGGCGCGCCATGTCGTCGCGGAACTTCGCCGCACCGCCCGGCGGGAACGCCATCGCATGCGGCTGGTCTGGCCGGTCAAAGTCGAATACATAGCACCAGTCCGCTGGCGTGCCCCGATGTGGCGCGCGCTCCTCAAGGAAGCGCCGCACCAGCGAGTGGCGCCCGATGCCCTCGGGGCCCATGGCGAAGAGGTTGTAGCCGTCGCTTTCCATGCCGACTGCGAAACGAATCGCCTCGACCGCGCGAGGCTGGCCCAAGATGCCCGGGAACGCCTCGGCGGCGTCGGTCGTGTCGAATGGAATCTGCGCCGGGTCAACCGTTTGGCGCAGAAGCGCGGCTTCGAGGTGTGCGGCACGCACGGGCGTGAAAGGTCAGTGGGCGGCCAGGAATTCCCGCAGTGCTAGGGCCGTGTGGGAAGGGCTCTTGGATGCCACAAACTCGTCAGGTGTGCCCGCGAGCACGAGGCGACCGCCGCCGTCACCGCCCTCGGGGCCGAGGTCGATGATCCAGTCCGCTTCGGCAATGACGTCGAGGTTGTGCTCGATCAGCACCACCGTATTACCCGCGTCCACGAGGCGGTGTAGCACACGGACCAGCTTCTCCACGTCGGCCATGTGCAGGCCCACCGTCGGCTCATCGAGCACGTAGAGCGTCTGGCCAGTGAGGGTTGGGGCGCGCAGGTTGGGCCGTACCTTGGCGAGTTCCGCCACCAGCTTGATGCGCTGCGCTTCGCCGCCGGAGAGCGTCGGGCTGGGCTGGCCGAGTGTGAGGTAACCCAGGCCCACGTCCTGCAGCAAGCGCAATGCATGATGAATCGAGGGGTGTGCCGTGAAAAACGCCACCGACTCGTCGACGCTCAGCGACAGCACATCGCCGATGGACTTGCCGCGCAGGGAGACGGCAAGCGTTTCCGTATCGAAGCGGGCGCCACGGCACGACTCACAGGTGACCTTCACGTCCGGCAGGAAGCTCATCTCCACCGTCTTCATGCCCTGGCCCTCGCAGGCCGGGCAGCGCCCGCCGCCCGCGGCATTGAACGAGAAGCGGCTCGGCGTGTAGCCTCGGATGCGCGACTCCTGGGTGTCCGCGAACAGCCGTCGGATGGCGTCGAAGAAGCCGACGTAAGTGGCCGGGCACGAGCGCGGCGTCTTGCCGATCGGGGTCTGGTCGACTTCCAGCACGCGGCCAATCGCTTCCCACCCGCGAATCTCGCGGCAACCCGCAACGGGCGGTGCCTTGCCGCGCTTGCGCTCGCCCGCCACGAGGCGCTCGAGGTTCGCATGCAACACGTCTCGGGCAAGTGTGGACTTGCCCGAACCCGACACGCCAGTGACGACCGTGAGGCGCCCCAGCGGAAAGCGCGCGTCTACCGAGCGCAAGTTGTGCAGCGAAGCGCCGGCCGTGACGATGGCAGGGTGGCGCGCGCTGACGGGCCGGTGCGGTTGCACCGGGTGTTTGAGCGGTGAGGCAAGAAATCTTCCGGTAAGCGAATTCGGGTTGGCGCGCAGCTCCTCCGCCGTTCCCGAAGCGACGACCCGCCCCCCGAGCTTGCCGGCTCCGGGGCCCAGGTCGATCACATGCTCGGCCTGGCGAATCGTGTCCTCGTCGTGCTCCACTACCACCAGCGTGTTGCCCTTGGCCTCCAGCTCGCGCAAGGTCTTGAGCAGGATCTGGTTATCGCGCGGATGCAGCCCGATCGTGGGCTCATCCAGGACGTAGCAGACTCCGCGCAGATTCGAGCCGAGCTGGGCTGCGAGCCGGATGCGTTGGGCTTCGCCGCCCGATAGTGTGGGCGCTGCGCGATCAAGCGAGAGGTAACCAAGCCCCACCTGCTCGAGAAACTGTAGGCGCGAGGCGAGCTCCGTCACCATGTCGCGCGCGATCTCACGCTCGCGGCCGTCCAGTGCCAGTGCATTGAAGAAGCCCCGCGCCCGAGTAATCGGTTGCGCGCCCACCTCCGCGATGGACTGCCCGCGGAACCGAACGGCCAGTGCCTCCCGATTCAGGCGGCGCCCGTCGCAGGCCGCGCAGGGCTGGTCGATTTCGAGCCACGACACCCACGAGTCGAGCACGTGGTCCTCGGTGCCGGTCTTGGCACGCTCGTCGTCCCAGTCGATGCCTGAGTCAGTGAGCTTGAGCCCCGTGCCGTAACAGGATGAGCACCAGCCGTGCTTCGAGTTATAGGAAAAGAGTCGCGGGTCGAGCTCCGGAAAGCTCTTCCCGCACGAGCGGCACGCGCGCTTGGTCGAAAAGATCGATGGCTCGCGCCCGCCCCAGCCGCCAGGCAGCACGTGGGCGACGCCACGGCCGTGCTCGAGCGCGGCATCGAGTGCCTCCCGCAGGGGCCGCTCCGCCGCGGGGGAGATGTCGATCTCCGCAACAGGCAACTCGATCGTGTGTTCGCGGAAGCGGTCAAGCCGGGGCCAGCGGTCGGTTGGCAGGTACTCGCCATCGACCCGCAGATGCGAGACCTTCTTGCCTCGCGCCCACTTCGCGAGGTCCGTGTAGTAACCCTTGCGGTTGACGATGAGCGGAGCGAGCAGCGCGAGCCTCTCGCCCCGGTGGCTTTTCATGAGGCGCGCAAGGATTGCCTCCGGCGTCTGCGGCTCGATCGGCACGTCGCAATCCGGGCAGTGCGGGGTGCCTAGTTTCACGAAGAGCAGCCGCAGGAAATGGTGAATCTCCGTCTGCGTGGCGACCGTGCTCTTCGACCCGCCCCGGCTGGTGCGTTGCTCGATCGCGACCGTTGGCGGAATCCCGAAGATCGCATCAACGTCGGGCTTGGACGCTGGCTGAACAAATTGCCGTGCGTAGGCGTTGAGGCTTTCGAGGTAGCGGCGCTGTCCCTCGGCAAACACGATGTCGAATGCGAGGGTCGACTTGCCGGAGCCCGACACGCCGGTGATGACGGTGAACTGCCCACGCGGGATGTCCACGTCGATGCCCTTCAGATTGTGCTCGCGAGCGTGGCGCACCTGGATGGCGGGAGCTGCTCCCCTGGTCGCTGCGAAGGTGGGCCGCGCCTCGCTCGTGGCCAGACGATGCGGCGTGGGCGAATCCATCGCTTCAACGTACTGTCTTAGCGCCCGGCCCGTGTGGGAAGCCTCGCATTGCATGGCGTTGGCCGGCGTGCCGGCAAACACCACCCCCCCCCCCTGGTCGCCAGCCTCGGGGCCCAGGTCCACGAGCCAGTCGCAGGCTCGGATCACGTCGAGGTTGTGCTCGATCACCACCAGGGAGTGGCCCGCCGCCACGAGACGGCGGAACGCCTTGAGCAGCTTCGCCACGTCATCGAAGTGCAGCCCGGTGGTGGGCTCGTCGAATAGAAACAGCTTCGTGGCGCCGCCGGGAACCGGGTGAATGGCTGGCGCGGGCCGCTTCCCCGACGGCTTGGCTGACGAGGCTTCCGCCAGGTGCGCGGCAAGCTTCAGTCGCTGGGCCTCGCCACCGGAGAGCGTCGGGACGGGCTGCCCGAGGCGCAGGTAATCGAGCCCCACGTCGGCGAGCGGGGCAAGGCGCGCTCGCACCTCGCAGGACTCTCCAAAGAAGTCGAGTGCCTCCCGAACCGTGAGCTCGAGCGCCTCGGCGATGCTCTTGCCCTTCCACGTCACCTCGAGGATCTCGTCGCGATAGCGGCGGCCGTTGCAATCCGGACAGCGCAGATACACGTCCGAGAGAAACTGCATTTCCACGTGCTCGAACCCGTTGCCGCTGCAGGCAGGGCAGCGGCCGTTGCCAGCATTGAAGCTGAAGGTGCCGGCCGTGTAGCCGCGCTGCCTGGCGGTGGCCGTGGCTGCAAATAGGCTGCGGATGGCGTCGAAGGCGCCGAGGTAGCTGGCCGGGTTGGATCGCGCCGTGCGGCCGATGGGGGATTGGTCGACGAACACCACGTCGCCAATGCGGTCTGCGCCATGCATGTCCCGAAACGTGCCCGGGGCCTCGGTGGGCTTGCCCAGATGCCGCAGCAGTGCCGGGTGCAGCACGTCCTGGATGAGCGTCGACTTGCCCGAGCCCGAGACGCCCGTCACGCAGACGAAATGGCCTAGCGGCAGCTCGACGTCGATGTCCTTCAGGTTGTGCTGCGTCACCCCTCGCAATGCGAGGCACGGCGTGGCCGGGCTCGGGTGACGCGCGGGCGCCTCGGCATCGGCGCGCCTGCGCCCGGAAAGATATTCTGCAGTAAGCGTCGATCGCCCCATGAGCTCGTTGGGCGAGCCGGCGAAAACGATCTCGCCGCCGCGCTCGCCAGGGCCGGGGCCCATGTCGAGGATGCGGTCGGCCTCGCCCATGATCTGCGGGTCATGCTCCACCACGACGAGCGAGTTGCCCGCGTCGCGCAGCCGCTTCATGACCGCGATCACCCGCTCCATGTCGCGCGGGTGCAGGCCGATCGAGGGCTCATCCAGCACGAAGAGCGTGTTGACGAGCGAGGTGCCCAGCGCCGTGGTGAGGTTGATGCGCTGCACCTCGCCGCCGGAGAGCGTGCGCGACTGCCGGTCCAGCGTGAGGTAGCCCAGGCCCACCTCGCAAACGAAACGCAGCCGCGCATTGACCTCGTCGAGCAGCAGCTCGGTGGCTTCATCCATCGGCGCCGGCACGGCGAGGTTGGCGACGAACGTGCGGGCCCTCTCGATCGGCAGCTGCATGAGGTCGTGCAGGCAAAGGCCCGGCAGGCCCTGCAGGGCCTGTGCACTCCATGTCGTGCCGCGCGGCGGGTGTCTGCGCTCGGCCGGGAGCACGGCATCGGCCTCCGCCTTCGTTCCGATGCGCCACAGCAGCGACTCAGGCTTGAGCCTCGCCCCCTCGCAATCCGCGCACGGCGTGTAGGCGCGGTACTTGGAGAGCAGCACCCGGATGTGCATCTTGTAGGCCTTGGTTTCCAGCCAGTCGAAGAAGCGCTGCACCCCGTACCAGTGCGAGCGCCCCGTCTTGTTCCAGCTCACCCAACCCTCGTCGCCTTCGATCACCCAGCGGCGGTGTTCAGCGGGCAGGTCGCGCCACGGGATATCGAGCGCCACGCCGCGGCGCTTGGCGTACTTCACCAGGTCGTCCTGCGATTCGGAGTAGCTCGCCGATTGGAAGGGCTTCACGGCGCCGTCGCCCAGCGACTTCGACTCGTCGGGCACCACGAGGCCGTAATCCACCCCGATTACCCGCCCGAAGCCGCGGCAGGTATCGCAGGCGCCGATGGGCGAATTGAAGGAGAAGCGAGCGGGTGAGGGATCTGCGTAGTGGATATCGCAGTGTGCGCAGTGCAGATCGGTCGAGTAGCGCCAGGCTTCTTCGGAGCCTTCCGCGAAGACGTTCACTCGCCCGGCGCCCAAGCGCAGCGCGGCTTCGATCGCTTCTGCCACCCGGGCCCGTTCCTCACCAACAAGCCGCACGCGGTCCTGCAACACGTCCAGGCGTCGCCCTTGGCGCCGATGGATGCGGGAATAGCCCTGGGCCTGCAAATGCGACTCCACCTCGGCCTCGTCGAAGTTCGCGGGGACGTTGACCGGGAAGGTCAGGGACAGGCGTGGGTTTCCTGATGCTGCACTGCGACCGACGAGGTCATCGATGATCGAGGCGGGCGTATCCCGGCGCACCGGCTTCGCGCAGCGTCGGCAGTGAAGCGCAGCCACCCGCGCGTAGAGGAGCTTCAGGTAATCGTTGAGCTCCGTCATCGTGCCGACCGTCGACCGCGACGTGCGCACCGGGTTGGTCTGGTCGATGGCAATCGCCGGCGGAATGCCCTCCACCGCGTCCACCTGCGGCTTGTCCATCCGGTCGAGAAACTGGCGCGCGTACGGCGAGAAGGTCTCGACGTAGCGACGCTGCCCCTCGGCGTAGAGCGTGTCGAAGACAAGCGAACTCTTCCCCGACCCCGAGGGCCCCGTCACCACCACCAACTCGCCGGTGGGGATGTCCAGGTCGAGGTTTTTCAGGTTGTTCTGGCGCGCGCCACGAACGCGGATGACGTCGCGGCCAGGCTTGGCCGGCGGAGGGGAATCGTCCATGGGAAGGGGCCGCGGAAAGGAGCCGTATTTTAGGCGAGGCGCGACGGACGGGGCTGCGGCGGCTCAAGCAGCGTGTGTCAACGGGCTTGGCTGTCAAATGGGGCGGGAGTGGGAGCGTTAGACACTTGCGGGTCTTTCCCCGCGCCGCAAACAAAACGTATGCAGTTCTGATGGCAATCTGTTCGGTTGCCTCGTCTGGGGGTGAGCACGCGTATGAAGCGGATTTCCCACGTGGTGAAGGGCTCCCGGCCCATCACTGGCGAGCTGGCGCTGCTGTTCGGGCGCGCATTCGGGCAATCCCCCGAGTACTGGATGAACCTTCAGCATCAATACGAACTGGCGCTGGCCGAGCGTGCGCTTGGAAAGTGGAGCGCGTGGTTTAGGGCGGGCGGTTGCGCTGGCGTCAGGAACCGTACCTGAGACACCGTGTCTGACACGCGACGGCTGCCCCATGGTTTTGCGATACCATATTACCCATATTTTATATATGGCCTACCCATATGAAGACCACGATTGAATTGCCGGATGACCTCCTGGAGCGCAGCAAGGCCTTGGCGCGTCGCGAGAATTCCAGCTTGAGGGCGCTCATCGAGGAGGGCCTTCATCTCGCCCTGCGGGCCCGCTCGCGGAAAGCGGAAGGGTCGTTCTCCGTGCGGCCTTTCAAGGGCAATGGCCTCACGCCGGAGTTCGCCTCCGCCCGTTGGGACACCATCCGCGACGAGATCTACCGTGATCGCGGTTGATACAAACATCCTGGTTTACGCCCATCGCACGGATTCGCCCTTTCACGAACGCGCGCGGAAGGTCGTCGAAGGCCTTGCGTCGAAGCCGCGGCCTTGGGCCATCCCCTGGCCATGCGCGCACGAGTTCTTCGCGGTCGTCACCCATCCGCGCATCTATCGAACCCCCACGCCCGCAGAAACCGCACTCGATCAGCTTCGCGCGTTGAGCGGGCTCGGCAACCTCGCATTCATCGCCGAGGCCGAGGGCTACTTGTCCCACCTGGAGGCTGTGGCCAAGGCCGCGAAGGCTCGTGGTGGCGCGGTGCACGACGCGCGCATCGCGGCCATCTGTCTTTCGCAAGGCGTGGAAGAGCTGTGGACGGCCGACCGGGATTTCTCCCGCTATCCCTCCTTGACCGTTCGAAACCCCTTGATCGGGTAGCTCCGTGCCTGAAGCCGTCTTCCGCATGCGCGGCGTCTCCAAGGTCTACCACGTCGGCGACGTGGAGGTCGTGGCCCTGCAGGACGTTTCGCTCGAACTGTTCCCGGGCGAGTTCGTGGTGCTGCTGGGCCCGTCGGGCAGCGGCAAGAGCACGCTGCTCAATATTCTCGGCGGCCTCGACACGCCCACCACCGGCCGCGTCGACTACCTCGACCACGAGCTTGGCCGGGGTGGAGACGCGGTGCTCACCCGCTTCCGCCGCGAGCACGTCGGCTTCGTCTTTCAGTTCTACAACCTGATTCCCAGCCTCACGGCGGTGGAGAACGTGGCGCTGGTCACGGAAATCGCCGCCAACCCCATGGATCCGCACGAGGCGCTCGCGCTCGTAGGCCTCTCCGGGCGCGCCGAGCATTTTCCGGCGCAGCTCTCCGGCGGCGAGCAGCAGCGGGTGGCCATCGCTCGCGCCATCGCCAAGCGGCCGGACGTGCTGCTGTGCGACGAGCCGACAGGGGCGCTCGATGTGGCGACCGGCCGCCTGGTGCTCGAGGCGCTCGATCGCGTGAACCGCGAGCTCGGCACCATCACCGCCGTCATCACCCACAACGCGTCGATTGCCGCCATGGGCAACCGGGTCATCCGCATGTCGAGCGGGCGGGTCGTTGAAGTGCAGCCCAATGCGAAACGCCTGCCAGCCTCCCGGCTCGAATGGTGAAGCTGGGCGCGCTCGACTGGAAGCTGTTGCGGGACGCCTGGCACATGCGTGGGCAGATCCTCGCCTGCGCGCTTGTGGTGGCCGGGGGCATCAACTCGTATGTTTCCCTGTCGACGGTGAACCGCACACTCGCTACCTCGCAGGCGCGCTTCTACGAAGAGCACCGCTTCGCCGACGTGTTCGCGAACCTCGTGCGGGCGCCAGAGACCCTTGGCCAGTCGCTTGCGGCCATCCCTGGCGTGGCAGCGCTCGAGACGCGCGTCAACGTGAAAGTGAGCCTGGACGTGCCGGGGCTCAACGAGCCGGCGCGCGGTCGCATCCTGTCCTTGCCCCGGGACATCGGTAGCGGCGGCATCAACGCGCTGCACCTGCTTCGCGGGAGGATGCCACCCCCCGGCAGCCAGCACGAAGTGGTGGCGAGCCAGTCTTTCGCCTGGTCAAACAGGCTGGAGCCCGGCGACTCCGTGCGCGCCGTGATCAACGGGCGCTACCAGACGCTTCGCATCGCCGGCATTGCCGTCTCCCCGGAGTTCATCTACGCGTTGGGTCCGGGCCAGATCGTTCCGGACAACCGCCGTTACGGCGTGCTGTGGATGGATCGCAAGGGGCTCGCTGCCGCCTACGACATGGAGGGGGCCTTCAACGATGTTGCGGCCAGGCTCGCGCCGGGCGTGCGCACGAGCACGGTCCTGGGGGAAATGGACCGCCTTCTCTCGGGCTATGGGGGCATCGGCGCCTTCGACCGCGAGGACCAGCTCTCGCACCGGTTCCTCTCCGACGAGGTGTCGCAGAACCGGACCATGGCAAGAATCCTCCCCACAATCTTCCTGATCGTCGGCGCGTTCCTGCTCTACACGGTGCTCGCCCGGCTCGTGCAGCTGCAGCGCTCGCAAGTGGGCCTGTTGAAGGCCTTCGGTTATTCCGGCGCCGAGATCGCGTGGCATTACCTGAAGCTCGCCTTCCTCATCTCGCTCATCGGCGCGGCATTGGGCGTGGTGACGGGCCTGCCGCTTGCCCGCACCATGATTGCGCTCTACGGCGAGTACTACTTCTTCCCCCTGTATCAGGAAAACATCCTGCTCCAGGTCAGCGCCACGGGCGTTGCGCTGGCGTTGTTCGCAGCCGCCTTTGGCGCGGTTCCGGCAGCGCTGCGCGCCGCGCGCCTCCCGCCTGCCGAGTCCATGCGCCCCGAGGCGCCGCCGCGCTTTCACGCGGGCTTCCTTGAGCGCTGGGGGCTGCGCCGGGCGTTGCGGCCCGCCGGGCGGATGCTGGTGCGGAACCTGGCGCGCCGGCCGCTTCGCTTCGCTGCCAACGTGACGGGCATCGCCGTGGCTGTAGCACTGCTGGTGCTGATGACCGCGATGCTCGACGGCATCAACCAGCTGGTCGACTGGCAGTTCAAGCACGTGCAGCGTGACGACGTGCAGCTGATCCTCACGGAGCCTCGCGAGCGGGCGGCGCTCGATTCGCTGCGGGGCATGGATGGCGTGCTCCAGGCCGAGCCCTTCCGCCTCGCTGGCGTACGGCTGCATAACGGCTACAAGCTCAAGCGCGGCCTGCTCTTCGGCGTCGAGCCGGGCGCCTCCATGCGGCGCGTCATCGACGG
>Ga0075471_10001811_pt1 | contig 14150 bp, 23 predicted proteins | sample DEB19_08_DNA_2_FD_74787 | JGI IMG/M metagenome (GOLD analysis project Ga0075471, IMG submission 74787) | Aqueous microbial communities from the Delaware River and Bay under freshwater to marine salinity gradient to study organic matter... | ecosystem: Environmental > Aquatic > Marine > Coastal ... | reverse complement strand
CCCCCCGCGCTCCAAGTACGATCGAGACCCCCTCCCTGACTCGGGCAGACGGGAGGGGGTCTCGATTCGTATTCCCGTAAGCCAGTAGGAGGTAACATGAGGTGAAGTCATTGTCAGCGGTCGCCGCATGCCTAACGGCGACCCTCGCGCTGGGGCTGACAACCCCGGCTCCAGCCCTGGCGGGCAAGCCCGCGCGCAAGCAGGCATGGCAGTGGGACTACAAGAAGTGGATGCCGAAGCACTGGCAGAACCTCGCGGCGTGCGAGACCGGGACGGATCCTCCGAACTGGGCGCACAACAGCGGGACGTACCAGGGCGCCTTCGGCTTCTACTACGTTAGCTGGGACAGCTTCAAGCTACCTGGATATCCGTCGGAGGCGTATCTTGCGACTCCGTGGCAGCAGTGGCGAGTCGCCAAGCGTATCGCACAGCGGTACGGCATGGCCGAGCCTTGGGGTTGCTGGCGCGGGTCGCATCACGCCTGGGTCAGAGCCGGGATGCCGGAGTACGGCTTCCGCGGCTGAGCAGAGAAGGGACGAAGTGGAGGAAGCTCCTTACCTGGTCGCCGTGCGGGCGAATGGAGAGGTGCATCAGTTTCCGTTCTGCCTAGGGATGACCGAGAGGACGAAGGTCGAAGCCCAGATCCGCGCCATTGCCAGGAACGCGAAGGCGGCAGGCGCGGACTGGGTCGGCCTCAAGCAGGGAGATCGCGTGCTGCTGCGAGGAAAACTTCAAGAAGACGGAGGTTGGCTGTGGGAGTCCTGACGAAGCGGTACCCCATGTCAGGTGTAGGCACGCCGCGAGTGATGCCGTGGCAAGATCGGCCGTTCAACGGCGACAGCTTGGTCGCTGTGCGCATCCTCGACATCAGTGACAGGCTGAACCTGACGCGAGCGGTGGAGACCGGGACGTGCTACGGGTCCACCGCGATGTGGCTGGCCGAGCACTTCGAGTCCGTGACGTCGTTCGAGGTGGAGGAGGCGTACTTTCGCGAAGCGCAGCTGCGTTGCAGCCTCCGCGGGCTGCAGGTCAACCTGATCCACGGCGACAGCGTCTCGGGGCTCAGGGACTACCTCCGCGAACACGGCTCAGACGCCACGCTGTTCTTCCTGGACGCCCACTGGGGCGAGCACTGCCCGCTCCACGACGAGCTCCGCCTCATCGCCGAGTCGTCGGGCGGGGCCTTCAGCTCGGCCATCGTCGTCCACGACGTCAAGGTCCCAGACAGGCCGGATCTCGGCTACGACACGTACCCCGACGGCGAGCCGTTCACCCTCGCGAGCATGGAGGAGCTCCTGGACGAGATCTACGGCCGCGGCCGCTACAAGGCCGACTACAACTCCGACGCTGCGGGCGCACGGCGAGGGGTGCTCTACGTGGAGCCGGCGTGAGGAGCTGCAAGGTCTGCGGAGGCGAGCTGCCGCCTCGTTCGCGCGAGTACGCCGACCCCTACTGCTCGTCCAAGTGCGCTCGAGAAGACCACGGGGTCGTCTTCGACTCAGACACCAGGGTGCCCGGTCGCACCGGGAAGCCCAAGATGTACCACCGCAAGAAGGGAGCGAAAGATGCCTGACTCATCTGTGCTGCCGGGGCCGGCCAAGCGCGTGTACGAGGCCCTGGACGCGGAGCGCTGGTCGACCGCCATGGCGCTCGTGGACAAGCTCGGCATGGCCGAGACCGAGATCGTCCGACAGCTTCGACAGCTCGAGGACGCCGGCTGGGTCGAGACGGGCTTCGTCCCGGAGGGGTCCCCGAGCGGAGCGGCGGCCGTCGGCTACCGGAAGAAGGCGAGATGACCGCCCCCGCGCTCGACCCGTCCGTGTACGCGCAGCGGTTCCACGAAGCCTACGAGCGGCTCGCTCCCACATTCGGCTACGAGACGCGCCCGGAGTCCGCCGTCCCGTGGGACGAGGTGCCAGAGGAGAACCGGCAACTGATGATCGCCGTCTGCGCGGTCGTGCTGGCCGACCTGACCGCCGAACGAGAGAGGGCGCATCAGTGGCTCATCGAGCACATGGCGGATCCCGATGACGATGACGACTTCGCTCGTCTCCTTGATCGTCTGTTCCGATTCGGAGATGCGGCGTGGGGTACGGCGGGCAGTCAGATCGCTCGGGTGGAGACACTGGAGAAAGCGCTGCGGGCGGGAGCGGAGGGCAACGGCCTGCACAAGTCGGCCTGCCGGGATCTCCTGGCGTCGGGAGAGGCCTGCACATGCTCCCGCGTCGGGAGGTGACCCCGCAGGCCCGCCGACCAGGGTCTTCCTCGCCCGATCTGAGCTGCGGGTACGCGAGCGGCCTCCGGGGGATCTGGGCCGTGGGACGTGGGTCGTCGGCCGCCGGGCGTCGTCCTCCGAGCAAAGGTTCTGGGCATCTGGAGATCAACGCGGAGGGGCACGGGACTTCCGCTCAGGTCCGCGCGGTAAAACCGAAGGGGGCCTCGGCCGTGGGCCGACGGCCGCCGACCGAGGAGCCCTCGAGCCTTGTTTACAGCCGAGAAAACAGAGCGCGAGCCGAGAGGCTCGCGTTCCTCGTTTTCCGGCCTGTAAACAGAGCTCGTGCGCAGAGGCACAGCAGCCTCGAGCGCGGAGGCCTGCCACTTGGCAGAGACTTGTCAGCTCTGTAAACAGGGCGCGGGCCCTCGGCCCTGGGATGTGGGCCAGGGTAGCACAGCAGGGCTACTTGGCTTCGACTTGTCAGCCTTGTATACACGGCCCTCGTCCCTCGGCTTGTTTTCGTCCAGGAAACGTGCCTCCGCTCGCGCTACGCGGCAGGGCTGTATACACTGCTGTAAACGCGGGCCCTCGGCCGCCGTGCGTAGGCCGCTTTTTCTGAGCATTCCCGCAAAAACTTGGTGCCCATCCATCGCGAGTCGGAAGGTAGCGAGCCTCAGACGCCTTCTACGGGCCTCAGACGCGCGTAGAACGTGCAGATGTGTTACAAGCGTTTTCTAACCAGAATACGGCTTTTGCTCGGTTTTGCTCAGATACGTTCGGATTTGCTGTTTACATGATGATTTTGTGTAAACATAGAGTTACTATACGTATACACATTTTCGGGCATTTTCGCGCTGTTTACACCAGAATTGACCAAGAAGTATACAAAGATGTCGAGCAACACGTGCAATCTCGTACGAGTTTTTTTTCTTCAGCCCTTCCCATTCCCCGAAAAACTTCTAGAATATGATGATGAAACAAGGGGAACCAGAACGGCCTGGAAAAAAATATTTGCGAGCTGGCTCTTGTTACTAACTCTGGCCGTCCAAGGCCCGAGGGCCGACGACCGACGCCCCAGTCCCGACAGCCCTCTCGCGCGTACGCGCGCGTAGGGGACAGAGAGCCCCGGGAAGACCTCTCGCGTACCCGCCCGCGAGACGGGACCAGGCGAGACGAACTTCCTGGGCCGCCCCGCTGTTTACAGCCGGGACGCGGGAGTATACAATGACGATAAGAGCACCCTAAAGAGGGACGAGAGGAGAGCGCATGAAGCGCGAGGACCAGGAGACGATAGTCATCAACACGAGGCTGGGCGAGTTCGACGCCTGGCGCATGGACCGCGAACGCGAACGGCTTGGCCTGCGGAGGGCGGCCTTCGTCCGGGACGCGATCCGCGAGAAGCTTGGGGAGCCGCGGCCGCAGGAGCTCGCGCTCTATCGCAAGGAGCGCGAGGTCACGGTCACCAAGCAGACGGGCGGATCCGGATCGTCTACGGGGACCAAGCCCAGCGAGCGGGTCCCGCTGCACACCACCGCGGGCCCGTGCCCGTCATGCGGGCGCGTAGAGGACGCCATGGGACCGGCGCTGCTCATCAGCAAGGCCCGAGGGACGTGGGTCTGCAACGGCTGCGGGGCGACAGGGTCGCTGTACGAGGAGGGGAGCGGGTCGTGAAGACGCTCGAATCTGTGAAGCAGCTGCTGCAGGACCTCGACGGCGTCGAGACCTTCGAGCGCGACGAGGTGAGCAACAACGTCATCCTGACGTGGAGGTGCCTCGGATGCGGCTGGACCGTGAACATCGCGGCTCCCGGCTTCGCGGGCGACGGCTTCACGCACTATCGCGAGGGCAGCCCAGAGGGGTCCTGCGGCCCGCTCGTGGCCTATCGGAGGAGGGTCTCGTGAGCGATGCGCAGACGATCAAGGTCACCGTCGCGCTGACGCGCGACGAGGTCGCGTTCTTGGCCAAGCACCGGTCCAGCACGCCGCCGTGGACCGCGTCTCCGGGGCCGCCGACGACGATCCTGTCGAAGCTGGCGCACGAAGTCATGTCGACCCTCTACACGTCCGGGGTGGTGAGCGACTGATGCAGAAGTGGTGCTGCGCGACGTGCGGCCGCTTCTTGAGCGACTCAGCTGCGGAGGAGTTTCCCAGCAGGTGCCCGTCCTGCGGCGGGGTCGTCATCGTGACGCGGACCGTTCCCGAGCCGCCGCTCCAGCGGCGCGACCTGCGGGACCCGCTCGCTCTCGGGGAGATCTACCTGTTCCATCGGCGCAACGGCGGCTCGATCTCGGACTGCGTGACTCTGCGGGTCCCCGACTACCGCGACGACCCGGAGGGCGCCAACGTCAAGAAGGGCGAGGAGCGGGAGGCGCTGCTTCGCAGGTTCAGCGAGCCCGAGGTCGTCCCGCAGTTCAAGCGGCCGCTCAGCAACGGCGAGTCCGCGACGTTCACCTACACGAAGCGCGTCACGTGAGGCGGGCGTTCGCGTTCGTCCTCGACGTGGTCTGGCCGGCGGTCGTCGCCGCCGCGGTGATCTCGGCTGGGCTCGCCTACGCGTACCTCGCCCACTTCTGGGTCTTCGACCCGCGTTAGGCTGCCCTGTACAGCTATCCGGTCCGTAATGTACAGTGTACTTACGGGTACGCACCTCCTGGGGCGTCCCGTACCGGGCACCGCTCCCGTCTCTGGTGGGCTTGGTATCTCGCTAAGCCCTCTCTCGCGACCCCCGCAGCCGGTCGACCGAGATGACGACGCCAGATTCGGTAGAGCGCGTCCGCTCCAGCCCTCCCGCTGTGGAGCCTCCCGACGCGATGCGTTGACGGCGCGCAGCGCGCTCCCCACCTCTGCAGCGGGAGGGCGAAAGTCCGGCTAGGAGGTGGTCCGTGGACGTACGCAAGACCGCTCGCCTGACGATCCCTCCCGAGAGCCTCGCGCCCAGCGTCGTTCTGGACGTGGACCCGTACACGGGGATCCAGAGCATCGCGGTCTGCGCGGAGTGCGGCTGGGCCGTCGACGACGAGGGTCTCTGGCCGGACCGCGACGTGCACAACCCCAAGCAGGTCGGCCAGCACTGTTGGCGCTGCGGCCGGCGCTGGTTCTACCGGGTCCGCGAGTCCTCGATCAGGGCGCTCGCAGAGCACGGTCGCTCGTGGGGCGAGACCGCGCCCAAGACGCCCGAGGCCGAGGTCCGTCAGCTGCCACGCGTGCTCCCGTCGCCCGAGGCGCCTCCAGGCCAGGCGGTCCAGCAGCAGCCCAGCTTTCCGCTGGTCCCGCTCACGGGCGGGAACCGCGGCGAGCCCCGGGTCATGGACCTGATGCGCGAGAAGATGGACACGCTCGCCGAGGACATGCTGCGGCCCTTCGAAGAGGGGCTCAAGCTGCGGCCGGACCACGCGAACATGACGGACGACAAGCTGCTGCGCTTCTACACGTCCCAGGCTCGCCTGTCTGAGCGGCTCATGGACCGCGTCATCGGCACCCCGATCCAGCGGCAGCACACCCTACACGCGGACGCGACGCGCGTGTTGGGTGATCAGGTCTCGCTCCGAGCCGTGGACGAGGCCATCGTCTCGCTGCTCCAGGGCCGCATGATCGAGGTCCAGGCTCCGGGCGAGGTGGTTGAGGGCGACGTCGAAGAAGCGGAGATCATCGAATAGAGGAGAGGTGAAAGCACCTTGACTTCAGTCCCTGCGCACGAGCTCACGACTACCCAGTTCTGCAAGGTCGACGGCTGCACGAACGAGTCCACCGCCAACGTCGGACCGTACGCCAAGCTCTGCGAGACCCACAAGTTCGAGGCGCGCCAGATGCTCAGCGACGCTCATCGAGCGTCTGCGGCTGAGCGCAAGGCTGCGAGGACAAACGGGTCCGGCACGGCCGCGCAGGACGTGGGGTCGTTCGAGGAGCGCGCCAAGGGCTTGGTGGCTGTGGGTCGCCGGCTCGACAGGGCGCGCAGGGACTACGTCAAGAGGCGAGCGTCCATCGCGCCTGCAGAGGCCGAGTTCAAGAAGGCGATGGAGCTCTGGAAGGCGGAGCTTCGGAGGCTCGCCGGAGACTAGGAGGCGACATGACGCTGACGAACAACACGCAGGGCCGCTGCTTTCTCCTCCCGTACCGCCACGCGCTTCTTCCGGGCGGCACTGTCAGCGTCGCCGACGCGCTCTACGAGAACGACGATCGCATGGCTGCTGCGGTCAACAGGCTTTCGCTTGCTGGGTTCGCTGCTGTCAGCGGCTACTCAGGCGCGTTCCCGCGCAAGGTCGAGTGGGACCCAGACGGAAGGCAGCGCAGAGGGGCTGCGGTCAAGGGCGCGACGATCACCGACTCGATCGCCGCGCTCAAGGTCTGACCGAGGAGGTAGCGGTGCGATGTCTCTTCTACACCAGGCCCGCGACGATCGCGCGCAAGTCGACGTGTGGCGGGCCGAACAGCTGCTCAAGGCGGGGTACCCGCAGAAGCTCGCGATCCAGATCGGCGAGGACGACCGGATCGACCTGCACCTGGCGATCCGCATGATCCAGCAGGGCTGCAGCCCCCGAGACGGCGGCTCAGATCCTGCTCTGAACGAGGAGGTCACGATGGGAGAGCTCATCGACCTGACGGCGAGGCGGCTTCGCAAGAAGGGCTACGTCGCGCTCGACATCCCCGGTCCCACCCAGCTCGCGTGCTTCGGCGCGTGTCCGAGCTGCGGCGAGCAGATCGTCGGCGTCGCGATGTACTCGATCCAGCTCCGCCTGCCGGTCTGCCAGGCGTGCGGCGAGAGCGAGAAGAGCAGCGCGTGATCAGCAAGACCGAGTTCCAGTGGCGCGAGTGGCGCCTGGGCGAGGGGCGCTGGAGGGGCAAGGGCCCGAAGTCGCAGCCCAGGCCTGCCTGGTTCCCGATGGTGATCCCGCCGGCGTGGTTCGCGAGGCTCGCGCTCTTCCTCAAGCGCAGGACCTCCGTGCCCGTACAGCCGCCGGCTCCGCAGCTCGGGGCCTTCGGCAGGCCGTTCGCGTTCTACCGCAACCCGCAAGGCGGCGTCGAGTCGGTCGGCCGCGCACACGGGGCCGGGCTCCGCACCGCGCTGCTCAACATCGGGGACCACAGCACCTCGTCGTGGTCCACCGTGACCGCGCGCATGGACACGTGGGACATCACGTGGGGATACTGGTGGCACTGCAGGACGATGGCCCACATCGAGCAGCTGCTCGCGGCGAGCGTCCGCAACAAGCGCCCGATCGTCGGGATCAACGTCGAGGCGGAGCTCGGAGGCGCGCTGGGTCCGTGGGTGATCCGCGATTGCGTGGCTCGGTCCGGCTTCCAGGGCCAAGTCGCCACGGTGCTCATGGGCTGGGTCCAGAACAACGTCGACTGCCGGCCGATCGGGGACTGGGTCGCGATGCTGGAGATCTTCCCGCAGGACGCCGCCGAGCTGTGGGACCCCAAGGTCAAGGTCTACCACTGCCTCGAACACGCGCGCAACCTCGGTCTCAAGCTTCCGGTGCCGTTCTACGCGACCTATCCGATGCGGCCGGAGCAGCGAGTCAAGATCGGCGCGATCCACCCGGACCCGCCGACGACGCTGGTCGCGCAGCCGTCGTGGTACGACAGGACGCTCATGCACGGGCTCTACACCGTCGATGACACTGCCGAAGACTGGGACACGTGGAGGTGGCCGTCGTGAACGTCACGCTCACAATCACAGATGCTGACGGCCTGGGGCTCGCGGGGATAGTTCCAGTTAGCGCTCTCGCTGAGCCAGCGACCAACCTCAAGTCGTTCACCATCCTGATCGACGGCCGGGTTGTGAAGACCGGAGTTCCAGTTGCGGGCCAGCCGCTTGTATATCAGTGGGATACGCGTGGCACTTCAGATGGCACTCATGTCGTCGAGGCGATCGCGCAGTACAAGACGCGCAAGAGCACCGCGCGGCTTGCGGTCACCGTCAACAACGCTGAGGTGCCACCTCCCCCTCCTCCGCCGCCGGGCGCTGGCGTGCTGGGACTCGTCCCGAACGGTGGCTTCCCTGGCACCTACGGGCCGATGGCCGCGAGCCTCAAGCCCAGGTTCATCCGCGAGGATCACCTCTCGCCCGACCTGTTCGCGTGGGCTGCCGCACAGGGGATCCCGGTGATCCTGCTCGCGACCGGACGCACGACGACGCAGACGATGGATCTGGTGCGCTACTTCAAGCCGCGGATCGTCGAGACGGACAACGAGCCGTACTACCCGACGGGCGTCGTCGACCTCGCGACGTGGTCGCGGCAGCAGCTCGAGACGGCGAAGGCGATCAAGGCGTACGACCCGTCGATCGAGGTGATCGTCCCGGTCAACGCGAGCGCGAACGGCGGCGACTACCCGACCCCGTCTGGTGGGTGGGCGCCGTGGGTCAACCAGATGCTCGACGCCGCGCCGACGCTGCCGCAGTACGTCGACAGTTGGGCGGCGCACCCGTACTCGAACCCGCGTGACGCGCCGCCGCAGTGGGCGCTGCTGGAGAGGGTGCGCGGCCAGTTGATCGCCCGCAACGCTGACCGGCCGTTCTCGATCACCGAGGTCGGCTGGTCGGTCGGCACCGCGACCGGGCCGAAGGGGCAGACGACGCTCGACGAGCAGGCCGCGTACGTCGGCCAGTACATCGACGAGGCACGCACCCGCCCGTGGATCAGGCGCATCACGATCTACTGTCTACGCACGTGGGGCACCGACTTCGAGGGCTCGTTCGGCCTGTTCGAGCAGAACGGTACCGAACGGCCCGCTGCTGTCGCGTACAGAGCGCGCGTGTAGCGACCAACAAGAGGAGGTGATCCGATGGCCGCAGTCGACTGGGACTTCACGATCGAGGCGAACGCCGACTTCGACCGCGTGCTCACCTGGCTCGACGTCAACCTCGATCCAGTGGACGTCACCGGCTATTCGGCCAAGATGCAGGTCCGGGACATCGACGGCGCGCTCATCACGATGCTGTCGACGGGCAACGGGCGCATCACGCTCGGAGGCGTGGCCGGCACGATCACGCTGCACATGGACGCGGCGGACACGGCTCACCTGCTCGGCACCGAGACCGGCAGCCCGCACGTCCACGACCTGCTGATGATCGACGGTACGGGCAACGTCACTCGCCTCGTGCAGGGCGAAGTCGTGGTCTCGCCCGGCGTGACCGAGATCGCCTACCGCGCGATCGAGGACGCTGGCGTCAGCTTCGGCGACACGCTGGTCGCGACATGAGCACAGTCATCGTAGACGAGGTGCCGCAGCACTTCGTCACGATCGGTGAAGTGGTGACGTCGGTCACGATCGCAGACCCGCCCGCGTTCTCGGTGGTCGAGGGCGAGGGGCTCGAGATCGGGACCAGCCACGATCGGGCGACTTCGGTCGTCGGCCTGACTCAGACGGACGCCGTCCTGAGCGCCCGCCGGCGCGTGGGGACCGACACGGGCCTGACGCTCACGGAGAGCCTGCTTCGAAGGCCGGATCGTCGCAAGACCGACACGGGCCTGACGAACACGGACTCGATGCGTCGGTACCTCGGCGTGTTCCCGAGCGATACGGGCCTTACCCAGACGGACTCGATCGTCATGGCCCGCCTGCTGAGCGACACCGGCCTCAGCATGAGCGACTCCATCAACGCGGTCAAGGTCCCGTAGCATGGGCCGCGAGTGGGAGGTCTGGGGCACCGTCCTTCGGTGCGTGGACGGCGACACGTTCGACATGGACCTCGACCTCGGTTTCGGGATCTGGCTTCAGCGGCGCAGGCTTCGCCTCGCGCACGCGGACACGCCCGAAAGAGGATCGGTCGAGGGCAAGGAAGCCAAGGAGTACGTGCGCTCGTTGATCGAGGGCAAGACGCTTCGCGTGCGGTCGCACTCCCTGGACAAGTACGGCAGGGTCTTGGGCTCGGTCGTGCTCGATGACGGGCGATCGCTAGCGGACGTCCTCATCTCCGAAGGCAAGGCTAAGCCCTACGAGGGCGGAAGGAGGACCTGATGGCAAGGACAGCAGATCAGCTCGCCGTCATCGTGGCGGACGCGCTCAAGGACAGCAAGCGAGGCCAGACGGGCGCGGGAGGTCGCGTCATCAAGTCGGCGAAGGTGATCGCCGGCGCGACCAAGGCGAGCGCTGAGACCGGCGTCATCGCCAACGACAACGCGCTTCGCTGGACCGCGAAGACCGCCGGCACCGGCGGCAACGCGATCACGGTCGAGTTCGTCGTCGCCGGCAACAACACGCCGCTCACCATCGGCGTCGTCAGCAACGCGATCACGGTCAACGTCGCCACGGACGGCGGCGGGCTGGCCACGTCCACGGCGGACCAGGTCAAGGACGCTGTGATCGCGAGCGGGCCTGCGTCCGCGCTCGTCGACATCGCCGATGCCGGAGCCTCGAACGGCTCGGGCGTCGTCGTCGACGAAGGGCCCGAGAACCTCGTCGGCGGCACCGCGGCCGGTGGGGACACGATCGAGCTCAAGATCCAGGACGAGGACACCGTCGTCACCAAGACGCTGACCATCAGCTAGACCACAACCACACGGGAGGAAAGCCCCCATGATCGAGATCACCCTTCAGAACGTCGGCTACGGCTTCTTCGACAACCCCGACGCCGAAGAGGGGCGCATCGTCGGCTTCAGAGACGAGGAGTCCGGCATCATCGTCAAGGTCCCCTTCAACGGTGAGAGCTGGAAGGCGTTCCTGGCCGGAGCGAGCGGCCGCGAGATCGTCATCCCTTCGGACATCGAGTCCATCAAGGCGGCGGCCGCCAAGATCGCCGAAGCACGAGGAGTGTGAGCCTATGAGCGAAGCTGCGCACGCAACCGCTGCACAAGTCGCAGACGACGAGCTGGACGGTGTCGTCGCGCGGCTTCGCTCCCTGAACGAGGACCAGCAGCGGGAGGTCCTCGGCGGGCTGGACCCGACGTTCCGCAAGGCGATCCTCGATCGCATGTTGGGGAGGCTCACGCCGAAGGCTCAGGAAGAGGTGCTCCGTCGCGTCGAGATGGCGGACGAGCGCTTCCGGCCTCGCACTGACGAGGAGCTCTGGCTCTACGTGCTCGAAGAGGCCGGGGTCCGGATCCCTCGAAAGGCGGTCTGTCCCGGCCACTGCTCGCCGTGGGACGCGTTCTCGGACGCGTACTTCGAACGCGGCAACATGGACAAGCTCTGGATTGGCAACCGCGGTTCCGGCAAGACGTTCCTCGCCGGCGTGCTGCACGCCGTCAGCGCAAGGACAAAGGTCGGGTGGTCGGGCTGCACCATCGGCGCCACCAAGGAGCAGGCGCACAAGGCCTACGGCTACTTCAGGAACATGGCCGAACGCCCGAACTGGCGTCGGCTGCTGAAGCGCAAGAAGGTCTTCATGCACGGCACCGAGTTCACGAACCGGTCATCCGTGGAGATCGTCACCGGCACGCTCAAGGGCGTGAACTCGCCGCATCCGAACATGTCACACTGGGACGAGGTCGAGCTGCTCCGCGACGGCGTCTTCCAGGAGGGACTCAACATGGCTCAGTCCGGGAACGGGCATCGAGCCATGAACCTCCTCACGAGCTCGTGGAAGAAGACGCACGGCTTCATCAGCGACCTGCGGGACAAGAACGCTGAAGCCGAGCGGAGCGGCGGAGCTCCTCCGTACCAGGTCTACGCGTGGTGCGTGTGGGAGACGACGGAACCCTGCGAACACGACTGCTCGATGTGCCCGTTCGCCGACGTGGTCAACGGCACGCTTCCCGACGGTTCGCCTCGCTCGTTCGAGTGGGCGTGCAAGCGCGACAGCCCCGAGCCCGGAGTCGGGAAGCTGAAGTTCACGGACGGGTTCGTCTCGATCGAAGACGCCACGCGCCGCTTCCGCACCCTGACTCAGCGGATGTGGGAGTCGCAGCAGGAGTCGCGCCGCCCGACGCTCGAAGGCGTCATCTACGACTGGGACGAGACGCGGTACGACGTCTCCGGTTGGGCTCCGGAGACGGACATCGGCGAGGTCTTCGTCTCGATGGACTTCGGCACGCACAACTCCGCCGGGTTCTACCAGCGCGTCAAGTCCGCTCAGGAGGTCCAGGCCGAGGGCCGAGTCTTCGTCGTGCCCGAGGGTGCGTGGGTTCGGTTCGACGAGGTCTACCTCGTTGAGGCAGGAGCCGTCGAGTTCGGGCGCGCGGTCAACCGCAAGGTCATGCAGTACGAGGACTCCATCGAGGGGTTCCACGTCTCGCGTTACTACGGAGACCCAGCGGCCGCCATGGCGATGCGGGACCTCCGCAACCTCCACCGATACCGCGACAGCTACGACCCCGACGCCGACGAGCGCGAGTTCCGCCCGATCTGGTGCGTCTCGCGCAAGGGCATCAAGGTCGACGACGGGATCCAGATCGTCCGGGACGAGGTGGTCGACAGAGGGTTGCTGTTCTGCGCTGTCCAGCAGTGCCCCAAGTTCGTGGATCAGATGGGACAGTACGAGTGGGAGCTCGACGCCTCGGGCAAGCCCACTGGAAGGCCAAAGAAGGTCGAGGACCATTCATGCGACGAGTTCCGATACCTCGTCGTGAACGAGCACCTGCTGGCCGGCAAGCCGGTCGCCGCTCGTGGTCCGGTAGCAGCGGCGCGTCCTCGCCACGTGGTCGGCTCGGCGGGCGAGTGGCGCAATGACTTCGGTGAACCTCGACCCGCCGAGTACGGGAAGGCGTCTCCCGTAGTGATCGGCCCTGGGAGACGCGGATGGTGATGCTAGTCAGCATTGAGCTGGTGGAGACGATCACGCTAGGGAGCCTGATCGTCGGCCTCCTCGTAGGCGCTGCCGGTCTGGCGACCTACTTCTACGGCGTCAAATGGAAGACGGCTGCCATGGTGAACGAAGCGAACGCCAAGGCATGGGAGGAGACGGCACGACGGCTGACCGAAGAGGTCACGGTGTTGCGTGAGAAGGTCGCGACCTTGGAGTCCCAGGTACAAGACCTTCGCAAGCACGACATGGAGCACGTCCTGTCATCTCTCTCCACTCACGAGGCTCAAGCGGCTGTGCGCCACAAGACGACGCTGCAGGTGCTTGAGGACATCAGGGATTCTCTGAAGGGAGCGCTCAATGCCGGCGGTTCATGACGACGTCATGCCGATCGACAAGGTCGATCCCAAGAAGGACGGTGACGACACCGCTCACGGCACGATCAAGAAGCCGGCGGGCCAGAAGTGAGCGCGCTGCCGCCTCAGGTCCCGTTCGTCCGCGTGCTCAACCAGGGCACCGTCGGTCGGGACGTCATCGCCGTCAAGCGCGCGCTCTCCCGCGCCGGCTACATCGAGTGGCCGGCGGACGGGAGCTTCTCTCCGATCTGGGGCCCGTTCGCGGCCCTGTCGCTCAAGCGGTTCGAGCGGGCCAAGGGCCTCAAGCAGACGGGCGTCTACAGCTACGCGAGGCACGAGGCCCTGCGCAAGACGCACCGCCGACGCTCGCGCACCGAGTGGGCGTTCGACGACCTCTCGATCCAGGTCCTCAAGGGCGAGGACATCACGCCGTACGAGCGGGTCGTCGCCCGCACGCTGGAGGCCGTCGACTACGCCATCCTGCATCGCGACTCGATCAGCTACGAGCAGATCCGCCCGATGCCAGATCGCGCGCCGTACCCGCCGAACATCCCGTATGTCGCGGACTGCTCGGGCTTCGTCACCTGGGCTGCGCACTCCGGCGGGTGGGCGCAGGACCCGAACTACCCGGTCTACAGCGCTCGCCGGTGGGACGGGTACGGCTACACCGGAACGCTCTGGACGAACGGTGAGCCCGTGAACGGGCTCAAGAGCGCAAAGCTCTGCGACCTCGTCTTCTACGGAAGGCCCTGGCTCGCGGGAGGCGCGGCCCACGTCGGCATGGTTCGCGCGATCGAGAACGGAGTCGTCTACATCGGCCACCACGGCCAGGACGCCGGCCCGTTCAACAGCCGAGCGGACTACCGGTCCATCACCGGGATCCGCAGGTACAA
>Ga0075471_10001802_pt1 | contig 14176 bp, 15 predicted proteins | sample DEB19_08_DNA_2_FD_74787 | JGI IMG/M metagenome (GOLD analysis project Ga0075471, IMG submission 74787) | Aqueous microbial communities from the Delaware River and Bay under freshwater to marine salinity gradient to study organic matter... | ecosystem: Environmental > Aquatic > Marine > Coastal ... | reverse complement strand
AGGATTCTCGACATTGTTTCTATCTCGGACAGGGACTACCAGCGATACCACACCGTGATCGCGAAAGAACATGCTCCTTGATGCAACAAAAATCCTGAGAATCGATGAGGTCAAGGCCGCAGCGACGGCAAAGCTCGCAGAGGTCATCGCTCGCGCAACCCCTCCTGGGTACAACGAAAAGCTCGAAGAGTCGGTGATGCTCGATGGCGTCGTCGCCGGATACGAAACAGGCGTTGAGACCGCCGGAAACCGGAGCCTCGATAAAGCACCGGTGTTTGTTCGCAAGAAAAAAGGCTGGGTAACGCCAGACGAGCTATCGGTAATCCTGTCTGAGGCAGTAGACGCCAGCGGCGCCGACGTTATGACCGTGATCGAAAGGGAGGTTTCTCTTGGCTTATCCTGAAAAGTGGCTGTACTCAACGATCACTGCCGCCGTCCCTGGGGTTCCTGTCCACCCGGTCATGGCACCGCAAGACACCCCGTTTCCGGCCGTTGTTTACCGAAGGGTCGGAACTAGGCGGGAAAAAGACATGACTTTGGGGTCGATTGGGCGCCCAGTCGCCTCATTTCAGGTCTCGGTTGTGTCGTACACATATTCCGAAGCCAAGTCTCTGGCAGACGCGGTAAGGCTCGGCGTCGACAACTTTACGGGTCAATCCCAGGATGTCAGAATTCATTTATCGGTGCTTGCGTCCGAGTCAGATGGCATGGAACGCCCCCTCGACGGACAGTCAAAACCGATATACAGGGTCGATCAAACGTACGAGGTCAGGTACACGGAATCCGTCCAAGGAGGGACGTAATCAATCATGGCATACGAATCAGCACAGGGCATTAGCTTCGTCTTTTCCGGCGATACGTTCACGCTCACCTCGGTATCGTTCAATAAGAAGGTCTCCGAGATCGACGTTTCGACCCTAGCGACCAAGCACGGCGAATATCGTACGTATCGCGCTGCCCCCCTCCGCGACGGTGACGAACTCAGCATCGAGTTCTACGGCCTTGAGTTCCCGCAGATGACTGCCACCGGCACGATCGTGTGGATCATCGACGGCTCTGGATCAAATGCCGGGTTCACGGCAGGACTCCCGACCGTCGCCCTTTGCACCTCGGCGAGCCTTCAGGCGGCTGCAGGCGAGCTTATCAAGGGCAACGCAACGCTCCGAATCACTCAGAATTAAGCCGTGGACCTCATAACATCCCAGGGCGCGAAATTTACTTGGGGTGGCATTGAATTTTACGCCACATCTATATCAGTTAGATGGTTTGCGTCCGATGACATTGACATCTCGTCGATGGCGTCCGACGTCATGGTCGACGCGGACAATACGTCTGCAAAGTACGTCATAAAAGACCGCGACTGCTCGATGGTCGAGGCCGAGCTATCGATTGACTTCTTCGCCAGAGGCGCAGTTTTCAATGGAATGAAAATTTACGGGTTCGTTGGTCAGTCGAAAGACCTTAAATTTTCTCTCCCAAGGAAACTTAAACCCGAACAAGACGGCTACAACCCATTCGAGGGCCTGACTCACGACACAGACCCGGGCCAAGCTGATCCAAGTAATCCTCAGTTTCGCTTCCTTAAAAGAGCGATCCTGAAAAACATAAACCTTGACGTATCTCCAGGGGAATATGTCAAGGGAAACGCCGCCTTTGTGTTAAGCGGCAAAGCTCCACCTCCCCTGCAAGAGTGAGGTTAATTGACGATGGCTCTTTCTAAGGACGCGATTGTTTCGGCGAACGATAAGAAGATGGTCGACTTCGACGTGCCTGAATGGGGCGGTAGCGTGAAGCTCCGCGTCATGACTGGCACCGAGCGAGATCGATTCGAGAGCGAGTTTGTCGGCGGCAACAAGACAGTGGACATGGTGCGAGCCAAGCTCGTCGCCAAGTGCCTCTGCGACGACGACGGCAAGCGGCTCTTCGAAGAGAAGGAAATCCCGCAGCTTGGCGAAAAGAGCGCGGCGGTTCTCGATCGCCTCTTCACCGAGTGCATGAAGCTCAATCGCTTCACTAAGGACGACGTTGAGGAACTGGCAAAAAACTCCTAGACCGTCCACGGCGAATGTTCGAGTTTCGGCTCGCACTCGCTCTAGGACGGTCTCATGCCGAGCTTCTTGCGACGGTTGACGCCGCAGAACTCGCAGAATGGGAGGCGTTTTGGTTAATTGAGCCTTTCGGTGACGAATGGAGACAGGCGGCACGTATTGCTACATCGATGTGTACTGCCTGGGGCTGTAAGTCTCTAAAAGAAGAGATGCTCATGCCAAGTCACAGAAAGCGACAGCAGACAAGGGACGAAATGATCGGCGAGTTGATGAAGCTCGCAGCGGCCACATAGGGAAAAGGTCATTGCTGTGGCGACGATCGGATCAATATCTGTAGCGTTTGAGACAAATGGCGTCGATGCTGTCCAAAAGAGCATCGACGCCATTTCGTCTTCGCTCTCGCGCGTCTCTAAAGAAGTAGACTCGCTGACAGGAAAGCTAAGCGCTCTTGGGGGCATAGACATCAAGGTTTCGGTCGACACAGCCGCGATTGACGCGGCAAAAAAGTCGATAGACAACTTGTCTAATTCGTCTGATCTGGAAATCACGGCTGACTCCACTGAGGTAAAGGAAGCAGGAGACGCCGTCGAGGAGCTTGAGAAAAAGACCAAAAAAGCCAAAGATGAGTCAAAGTCATTTGACACCGCACTTAAATCATTATCGGAGTCATCGGAGAGCCTGTCGAAAGCGTACCAGGCCGTATCCGACGCAGCAAAAAAGGTCGGCGGCAGCGGCAGCGTAAAGGAAAAGATTGACGCTACAGGGAAAGCGTCAGAACTCCTAGTAAGGTCATACGAAAAACTTGCTGACACAACTGGTGGCCTTGTCCGTCGGTCGGTCGACGACCTCGTTGAGAGCATGGCCGAGTCGGCGAAAGGGTTCGGCTCAACCGTCGGGGTCATGGAGTTTCTGGTAGATAGCGGCGACGGAGTTGTTGAAACATTCAACACACTCGGCGCAACAGTTGTAGCGGCGAAGGCGGAGTCGCTTTTATTTGCAGCCGCAATGCAGGCCACGACCTTCGCGACATCCGGCATGAGCGAAGAGACGCAAGCGCTGGTTCAGAGGCTATCAGAAATACCAGTAAGCCTTGCCGCATCGGCGGCTTCGTCAGCGCTCGCTGAACAATACTACAAACTTGCCGCGAAGGCGGTCGTAGAATTAGCCTCATCCATAGAAGGCACAACTGCGGCGTTTACTCTATATCACTCAACGATTGGGCAATTAACGCCATCAATCATAAAGTTTGTATCGGCGTTTGTTCCAGCCGTTCAGGTTCTGAATCTCGCATCCGGCGCGGCGAGGCAAACAAACGCAGAATTCGCCAAAACGATCACGAAGTTCGCACTCACGACAGTTGCAATCAGTGCCGCAAAAGGCGCCTGGAGTGGGTACATAGCGGGCACTGGAGCAGCCGCAGGCGCCTCGGCAGGCGCCTCTGCTGCAATAGGAAGACTCGGCGCAATGATGCCCGGCCTTGCCGTCGCATCTATAGCCTTTGCAGTCGCAAGCGGCCGCGTTGCCGAAGAGCTAAAGCACGTTGGCCAAAATGCGCAAATGCTCGGCGACTTGAGCTTCAGGTTTGGTCAGTCCGTCCAGGAGATTGAAAAGCTCAAGATCGCCGCAGAAAGCGCAAACGTGCCACTCAATGCCGTTGTGCGTGCCCAGCAAGCATTCGCCCAGAATGTCTCGAAGGTCAAGATCGGAAACCTGGGCAGTGTCCAGACGCGAGAAGCAAAGGCCGCTTTCGATCAGCTTGGAATCTCGGTCGAGTCGCTCCGAAGCAAGGCGCCAGAAAAACTCTTCGAGGAAGTCGCTTCAAGCATCTCCAGAGTCTCGGACGCCAATGAGCGTATGCAGCTTGTTGTTGACATTTTCGGCCGCACGGGGCCAGCTCTATTGCCGCTTCTCAAAAACCTTGAGCAAGTGAACGCAGACATTGGGCGCCTCGGAGGAACGATCAGCGACATCGACGTTTCAAGATTCCAGGCCGTTGACCAGTCTTTTAGTCGCCTTCGAACAGCCTCTGGCGCACTTAAAGATGACCTCATGATTCCGTTCACGAGGATGCAGGAGGCCTTTAATAACGCTCAAGCAGAAATCATAGGAGGCATCGCTCCCATCACGGGAGCCGTCGGCGAGCTTGTCGCGGACATGACTACTCCGTTTGCCGTCGTGATTGAAGTCGTGGCCCGTGTCGTCAACACAATGCTTCGAATAGTGGCCGCTATAGCCAAGATAGTCGAAGCCGTCGCTGGTTTCTCGGGAATCACTGCTGTCATTGAAGTTGCCGGCGACGAGTTTATGCGATTCTGGACGATGATCGAGTCAGCCGTCGCCGCGTTCGAGCAGTTCGCGTCTGCTGTTGAAGAAGCCTTCCGTGGCTCTGTTGAAAAAATCCATGAAATGGGTGCGGCGGTCCGCGAGCTTATAGACTCGTTCGCCTCCCTTGCTGGCTTTAGTATTGAAGAGACCTTTGGCAGCGGGGCCGATGCAATTCTCGGAATGGTTACTGCGCTGGCGCTAATCACGCTTGCGACGAAAACATTCTCGGCCGTAATGCAGGTCGAGTCGGTCAAAATTCAAGTAGCGCTGATCGCGCAGAGGGTCGCGTGGCTCGCTACGTACCTAGTCGCTATTCCTCTGGCTATCGCGACGGCCATTGCTTCTATCGCCATTTACGTCGCGACGATAATCAGCGCAACTGCAACCGCCGTCGCGTCTGCTGTTGCAATGCACGTAGCGTGGCTTTTGGCTCTTGGTCCTATTGGATGGATTATTGGCGCTGTCGAACTCCTTGCCGCAGGACTTGCAGCCCTGGCTGCGTGGGGCCAGCCGCTCATGAACCTGTTCGCGTCTTGGGGTATGCCAGCCGCGAGCGCTGCAGACGGCGCAACTGCCAGCGTCGATGAACTTACTGGCGCAGTGGCGTCATTTGAGGCAAGAGCCGCCGTTGCGAGGACGGGCCTCGACAATATTGGCAAAAGCAGGATGGGAGAGATTTCCAAGACGATCACCGACGCACGTCGCGGCTTCGATGACCTGAACATTAGGGCAGCTAAGTTCGGAACCGCTGGCGAAGAAGCTGCACTTAAGGCCTCCGAAAAATTCTCTGAGCTTCAAAGAAAGCTGGCGAATGGCGGGGTTTCTGCAGAAGAGTTTGCGAGTCAGTCAGAAGAGATCAGAAACGGACTTTCGAGTGCCCTTGACGCCATTGAGGCGGGAAGTCCAGAAGAAACTATCAAAAAGAATATCAAGGCATTTGATGAACTCAACTCCGCAGCGAAGGCCGTCGACGCCACTGTCCGAAAGATCGGCGACGACGTCCAAATCGGAGATAAGCTCTTCCCGCGATCGTCCGAAGTCAAGGCGAGAGCCGCTGAATACGCAGAGCAGTACAAAGACGCGCTCGACGACATCAAAAAGAAGCTCGCCAGCGGCGGCTTCCAGCAGGAGCTTGACGCCAAGAAGAAGAAGAACCAACAGGCATTCGACAACAAAGAGATCAGCGAAGAGGAGTACAACCGCACGAAGCGAGCGCTAGACGGAACGTCTGCCCAAGAGCAGGCAGCGCTCGCCGCAGATAATGCTCAAAAAGAGTTCGACAAGAAGGAAATGAAGCTCAAGATCGATATGAGCTTCGCCGACGACATCCGGAAGCAGCTTGAGGACGCATTTAAGTCTCCTGGACAGCTACTTGAAGAGAACCTCAAGAAGCTCCGCGAGAACATCGAGCTTACCGATGAAGAGAAGTCACAGGGCGAGAAGCTCCTTCGCCAGCAGCAGAAAGAGAAGCTCTTCGGCAAAACAGCCGAAGAGAAGCTCGTCGAGAGAAGCCGAGACATTGCCGAGGCAAAGCGGCAGGGAATCATCGACCCAGCCCGCGCCGCAGAAGAGCAGGTGAAGGCTCGCCGAGAGTACCTGTCCGAATTCGGCGTCGAGACCCCGCAGACAACGCTCGACCAGGAGCGACTCAAGAAGATTCAGGAGTCTTCGCTAACTGCTGCAGAAAAAGCCTCTGCAAGGAAGTCGCTCCAGGAAAGCATTGTTGGACAGTCTTCTTTCGACCAAAGGAAAGAGCAGGAGGACAGAATCCGCGCCGGCATCGCGAGCGGTGCCGTTGATGCGACCGCAGGCGGAGAAGCTCTTCGCAAGATGGCAGAGGAATTTGAGTCTTCGCTCGGCATTGTTAAGACCCCAGCAGAGCAAGCGTCGGCAAAGATCGCCGACATCGCAGACAAGTTCGGTCTCGCGGGGCAAAACCTTGAAGAAATGAGGAAGAGCCTAGCCGGAAACAAGGAGGGCCTCGACCAACTCAATCGGGCAGCAAAAGAGGTCCGCGAGGGTCTGCTGTCTTCTCTTGGGATTACAAAGGACCCAACGCAGGAGCTTGAAGAAACCCGCAAAAAGATCGCCGAAGCCGTGGCGCTTGGGCCAGAGAACGCCGGAATAACGGCGGCGGAAGGCGCTCGCGCCGAAGCCAACGCGATCCGAAAGAGAGACGAAGCACTCGGTGCCGCCCCAACCATCGGACAGTTCACGGACGAATACGCCCGCCGTCGCCAGGAGATCGAAAACGCATTTGGTAAAGACGGCGCCAATGACCCAGATAAGTACGCTTCTGCAATAAAGAACCTGAACGATTCAATGGCACCCGGCGGCGCGGGCAAGTCTCCCGTCGAGAAGATGCGAGAGGACCTCGACAAACTTGAAGCACTCAGGGGCTCGGGCCAGCTTACCGATGAAGAATTCGCAAAAAGAAAGCTCGCCGTCCAGGCCGAATTCGAGGACGCCGCGAAGGGCGCAGGCATCGACGGCGGAGCAAGCCGACAGCAGATCGGCGCCGCAGACGTCCGCAGCCAGGCTGGGGTTGATACCTTCTTCAGGATTCTCCAGGGCCAAGACAATCCAAGCCTTAAGGCACAGTTGAGAATCGCAAGAGCAACGGAGCTTATGGCCGAGGCCGAAAAAGACCCAGACGCAAGAGAAGTTGTGTTCCAGTTGTCAAGGTAATCAGAATGGCATTTCCAGAACCACTTAACCCTTATCAAATTAAGAACTGGGATAACACCGCATACATTCGCGACGCGAGAGAATTGTTTCGCGGCCGTTCGGCTACGGCAGACCTCACGGGCCCGCCGACGTACATTCGCGTATGGCTTGTTCGAACGAAGTTTGCCAACACTCCTCATCACGAGATTGCAAAGGCAGTACAATGCCCGTTGCGGTCACCGTACCCAGATGACCCCGACGCCTTTGTTGTTGACATCAATGTTGCCCAGGAAGGAGACTCGGCGTTTCACTACAAGGTCACGCTGACCTACAAGTTCCTCGACGAGAGCGAGGTCATTCCGTGGTTTCGCCCATCGCAGTTCTCGTTCTCCGGCTCACTTACATCGGCGCCGGCGTTCTGGTACTACACAAACGCAGGCGACAACCAAAGCAAAACCATTATCCACAACACTGCAGGGGACCCACTCGGAGGCCTAAGTCGCGACGAAGGCGAATTCTCTGTTTCTGTTCAATACAACCAGAAGCCGCCATTCGACTACGCGCGAGCCCAGCAGTACGTGGGCGCAATTAATTCAGACACATGGAGCGGGGGCGCCCCAAAAACTTGGAAATGCCAATCAATTCAGGCCACTCGCAAATTTGAAATGGTTCCGAATCTCATTAACCCAAGCCTTCCTCCAACAAAAACATTCTACTTTGAAACATCAATTCAGATCGCATACAAAGGGACCGGATGGGACCTTCAGACATGGGATGTTGGGTTTAACGAGATTGTTGGAGGAAGCTGGGACTCATCTGTAATGGCCAGGATAGGCGGAACAAGACAAGCAATTAAGGATAGCAACCTCGAACGAGTGAGCGAGCCGGCGGCATTGTCGTATGGCGTTGCAAAAGCCCCGGGCATTGCGCCAGACATGCTTACTTTTCGAATATATCCCACAATGCCGTTCATGGGTGTTTTTGAGCAAATTCCAACTCTCGTTCCATCTGGCTATCCGTACAACTACATTCCATAATGAAACAAAAAAACGGAACCCGTGCTGGAAAGTTCCAAGAAAATGACGCTTCCCGGATTAATGCCTCCGTGGAGTTTACCGAAAAATACAAGAGGGACATGCGGGTTTCATCGCTCCCAAGGGCAGTCCCCGGCGGCTCGGTCTTGTTTGGATTTTCTGTATCAGTTTGGCCAAAAAACTCACTTGGTTACGTAGATATCCTTGAAGGCGATCATCTCCTGGAGGTGGCTGGCGAAAAAAGAATAGAAGTCGTTAACAAGATGGTCGATGTCGACGCCGGCGACGTGGTCTCAATCGCATTGTTTAACGGCGGGTGGTATCTCATTTCCAGAATGTGCGAGTGCTGCTGATGCGACTTTGCAGTGTTTGCAAGACGACTGAACTGCCAAAGAAGATCAAATCGAAGGTTTCTTTTCCTTGCACGCCAGGCGTCGTCATCGACGGAAGCTGGACGTACGACGCAGAGACGTATACGCAGTCTCCTGCAAGCACGACGCTAGTTCAGAACGGCCGTCCGCTCTATTACCCGTATCGCAGGGTGTTTCTGTACACCGAAGATTGCGGGTCAGGGTACACAGAGCCCCCCGAGGTCTCAATCACTGGAGACTACGCGCCAGAAGACTCTGTGATGTGGGTTGGGACGCTTAACAAAATCCGCGCTTACACTGGCGTTGACGCTGCCAATGCGCCAATGACGGTCGATTTTACGGGAGGCGGTGGTTCTGGCGCCGCCGCAAACGTCACGGCGATAACTCAGACACTGATAGCCGACCCAAGCAATTCTAGTGTTTACGTTGACGAACTTCAGTTGACTTCCGGTGGCTCTGGATACACATCCCAACCGGTTTGGAGGATACTGGGCTCAAATGGCGACGTAGTTACAAGCGGATACGCCACTCTCGGAAGCGGACCGCTCGTCATTGACGTCGCTGTCGAGTCGCACGTCCAGTCGTATCAAGTCAACTCTCCCGGCTCTGGGTTCACGAAACCGCCGACGGTCTCTTTTGTCGACGGCGCCATTTTTTTTGGGTATTACGACTACGAAGGCAGGCACGCCGTAGCGACAGCAAACATATCAGGAACCGCGACCTCTGTAACTGTCTCAAGTAAGGGCCAAGGATACCTTTCTGCCCTAACAGCCACCGTCAATGGTATAGATGATCCACCGGAACTCACCGTCACAATGGAGGACACATACATTGATGACCAATCGAGGCAAAGGTACCGGGTCGGCTCGGTGTCAGTTGACGACCCAGGCTCCGGAATTCCGTACGGCTCCAAGGTTACGTTCACGCCTACCGAAGAGCCGGACAATCCGTGGAGCGACGCGACTGGCACAATAAGAGTGACGCCAAAGTCAGCGGAGGCGTATGCGGTCAATATCTATGACCCGGGAGCCGGGTACATCAATCCTCCATCCGTGACCGTCGGCGGGTTTTCGCCTGCGTTTGCCGGCACGGCCGTCATGGAAAATGATTACGTCGACTCGCAGGGCGTTCAGCGATACAAGGTAAAGTATGTGACCATCACTTCTGTGAACAGTAGGATCAGCTACCCGCTTCCTGACCCCATCTCGGTTACGTTCACGAGAAACGACTCCGCAAAGCACTCGGCACTGAATCCTGCCAGAGACGCTGTCGGGTACGTCACGACAAATAACATCAGGGGCACTCTGGAAAGTATCGAAGTTACAAGCCCTGGCGGTGGATACAGAAATCCGCCGACGGTTTCTATATCTCCGACCATAGGCACTGCGACCGCCGAAATGGAGCCAGATTATATCGACGACCGGGGCGTGCAGCGATATAAAGTTGCGAGCTTCTCGGCTTCTCCGGGAAGCTCTGAAAACGTCATCGACGGCGCACCCGTGTCGACCGTAAGGGTCGACAAGACTCCTGGAAACTGGCCAGCGTCCGACGCAATCGCGACGGTAAACATAGTCGGCGGCGTTGACTCGCTCTTGTTCGCTGACACCGGGAAATACTACAACACAAGACATTACAGCGACCCGTCTAACGACAAAAGCTGGCCTACGATAGAAATCACGCCGCATGTCGACGACGGCAGTGCCGTTCTCCCAGACATCGACCTGACGTTCGCTCCGGGTTGCCTTAGGGCGTACCAATTCAGTTCAAACACGTACTACTCAGACATTCCCGTCATTACCGTAGACGGCAACGCATCCCTTAAGGCGTACGCCGAATGGGATTCGGACTACATCGAGGTCTACGGAGACGTTTGCACCGACTACATGAGCCCGTACATCCCATCTGTTGGTTTTTTTCCAACTGGAACGTACCCAAAACTTCATCCCGGAGAGCCCCCCAACCGGGCGACGATAGAAGAAGGAGTCTCCTGGGGAACGCAGATATATCAAAGCGGCGGCGTTTCGGTGACTACTCCGAGTTACAGTTCGCTGGCATCAGGTTACACTGCTGAGGAGCTTTATCAGCATCAGATTTATATTTTTCCAAACGAAGGCATTGCAGTGCTGGCATCGCGAAATTGGTCTTTTGGGTCGCGAAGCAACTTGCCAAGATACTTCACGACGCTTTTCTTGAAGCGTGCGTTTCACAGAATCAGCCCACCGAGTTTGTTGTATTCAAATGATTTTGGCACAGAATTAACCAACTCCACTCCCCCGACTTTCACGCCAACATACGAGCAACACGTCGACGCAGTCGGAATGCCGTTTTGGAGAATTACGGACATCTCTATTGATAATGCCGGCGACAACCTTTTGATCGACCGGCAGACTACGTCTTTTAGAATTCAAAACTGGAACGTCTTTTATCATCCTTCAATGGTCTTGCTTGAAGGTGATTATTTTATTGTTGACATAACTATCACTGACCAGGTTCCAGATATCGCTTATGAAGGTTATTCGGTATACGGATTTTCTATTAAGCCTGAGCTTGAGTTCAACTTTTCTGTTTACTCCGGGAGGAAATATAGAATTTCTTCGGTGAGTGTTGTTTCTGGGGGCTCCACAAACATGCCAGACGGCAACTATGAAATTGAAGTTTTATTTTTAGAAAAAGGACACATGCCAAAAGGTTGTTATTTGCCCATAATGTATGTGCAGGTCGTTAACGGTGTCGCGGAGACGGCAACCGTTTACGGAGACGGAGGCCGAATTCTCGCAGGCGCGACTCTGGCGAGTGTGACTTTATTCGAACAGTATTCTTTATCCCACAGCTTCGCCGGAAAGCCTCGATGTATTGGCGTGAGCGATTATGTTGTTGAGCGAATTTATGGAGAGCCGACGTTAACGGCGTCGGTAGAGCCAGGTGATGTTTCTATAAATAGATCGGTAACATTGGCAGTGCTAGTAACAGAACTGCCTGAATGCTTGTGGGCTATAGATCAGGTCTCCCTGATTTCTGTCGACGAAGGAGAGGGGCACTTCGATGACGAAATGCCTATAACTTTTTACTGCGCATACGGAGATGTAATCACTGAGGCGACGGCCACGCTCAACTCTACGAACGGAATCCCCACGAGCGTCACGATCGACGAGCCCGGCGAGTATTCAAAATATGTCGAGCCAGTTGTTGCTGCCCAAGTGGGATATGTGGATTTGACCGCCAGTCTCTCGGAGGGCCCTTTGGGAAAATGGAGCGTTGATTCAGTTTCAGTTGACGCATACTACAACACAGAGTTTCCCCCAGAGACCCCGGTCGCTTTTATTGTTTATTTTGGCGAGATGCTTGTTTCTGCAGAAGCAACCCTTCACTCCATCGACGGCGTCCCAGATCACGTGACCGTCGAGGTGCCTGGGTCTTATTGCGCATCAGAAATGCCTGCAGTGGAGGCAAATGGATACCTTGACCCCAAAGTGGTTACGCCAGCGGCTACTCTTTCTTTAGTAAAGATAAGCAACGGCGACGACACGTGGTCAGTCGCCTCAATTAACATTGATTCTGTTGAGGAGAACGGGTTTGAAGACGAGACTCCGGTTACGATCTCCTGCGAACTTGGGAGCACAATAACAACAGCCACTGCCACGCTCTACTCGACGGGAGGAGTTCCGTCTAGCGTTTCCGTCACTAACGCCGGTCGCTACGTATTGTTTTCGCTTTCCGAGACTGCCACCCCCCACTCCGGGAAGATAGACTGCCTTGGCCTTGTTGGAACTGCATCAGAAACAGAAGACAGTCCAGGGGAAGGATGGGAGGCATACAGGACGTCGAAGTTCATTTCCGAAGCCCCCGAGGTCGGGGACACGTTCACTGCCGGGGCGTACATCTTGTCGAGTGAATCGTGGGACCAAACGAGAAGGTGCTCGTCGCCGACGGTCGAGATCACCCTCGAATGAATTGGGCCTTGATTTCGAGAATCGACTTGCAATAATGCCCGGCATGAATCCAAAAGACATCATCGGATCGGCCAAGCTGCCGATGCACTTGTGGCCCCAGACCGCGACGGTCACCGGGGCGATCGCCCTCCTGAACGGCAAAGAGAAGTACGGCCGCTCGAACTGGAGGGAGATTGGCGTGAGAGCCTCGATCTACTTCGATGCGTGCTCCAGGCACCTCGCCGCCTGGTTCGAGGGCGAGGACGTCGACGAGGAAGGCGTCCCCCATCTTGGCTCTGCCCTCGCGTGCCTTGCGATCATCGTGGATGCCCAGGCCGCAGGGAAGCTCATAGACGACAGGCAGTACCCGGGCGGGTACCGCGAGACGATCGACGCCATGTCGAAGCTCGTGCCCGAGATCATCGCCAGGCATGCCGGAAAGGACCCGAAGCACTATGACCGTCGTGGCTAGGTCGCTTGCATTCGTCGGCGGACGCCGAAATAACAACAGAGCGATATAGGCGCGTTGGGCGGGCCGACGAGAAAGAGTTTCGGAAGTTGCTGAAGAGTTTCAAGAAATGACCGAGGAAAGAATCCAGGAGATTATCCGTGCCGCCAGAAGATTTCAGGGAGCCTACACAGGAACAGCAGGAACGCTTGCAGCAATGTGCCTCGAACTCATCCGAGACCGCCGCAAACGCCGTCGACCACCCCAAACACTACAACTCGCACCCAAGCGGCGTCGAAGCGATCGACATTGTCGAGCACTTCAACTTCAACGTCGGAAACGCGATCAAGTATCTGTGGCGATGCGGGCTCAAGGGAGACGAGATCGAGGACTTGAAGAAGGCCGCGTGGTACGTGAATAGGGAGATCGAGAGACGACTTTCTGGAGGGTAGCCAGGAGGGCTACGATAAAGGGATGGACCCCATCTTTGTTCTTGTTTTCGTGTCTGCGTCGTGCCCGCCGTGCGAGCGGTTTAAGGACACCTACACCCCCGAAATGGAGGGCGTCAGGGTCGTCATCGTCGACATCGAGGACAAGCGGGAACTCGCGAAGGAACTGAACGTATCGGCGACGCCCACGTTCGTCGTCATGAAGGATGAGGAGCCGCAAGAAAAGCTCATCGGGTATCCTGGCGACAAGAAGTTCCGGGAGTGGCTCCGCAGAATTCGTGCTAGACACAAGATCGAATAGATGCTACAAGGTGCAAAGGCTCGGTAGTGCAGGTCGCGGTTACTTCGCTTTGGATGCCAACACCGTTTCCGCTTTTCTCCGAGCCTGCCTTTAACACCTTGGGTTAAAGGACTGACCATGAAACAAGACGTTGACGCAAGTCGGCTGCAAGGCTTTGTTAGCCCCAAGCCGGTCACGATCCCCGGATGGGAATACCGACTGCTTTGGTGGAGCGTCTACTTCAGCGCCTTCACCTACGCTATCAAGAAGATCGACGTGATTTTCATGGGAGGGCCAACATGATGGATTTCTCGTTCACGGCAGACGTTCAAGCCTCTGGCGTGACGTTTGACGCAGCGACTTGCCAGCAGGCGAGCAAGCCTCCCGATGGCTTGAAACAAGTTGGCTGGGCGTGCGACACAGCGCACGCCAGGACATTTTTTGACACCGAGGCGGACGCATCGGCATATGCGGCTCGGTGGCTCGCAAGCGGGGTTTGGGTTCTGGCTGACGTATACCCCGTCTATAGGAGGCCGCGATCCGTTCATCATCGCGGCAGGTGATTTTGTTCCACGGGCTAACGGCTGCCTTCAGCAGATCGCAGCCAACCAACTATGAACAAGAC
>Ga0075471_10001801_pt1 | contig 14178 bp, 13 predicted proteins | sample DEB19_08_DNA_2_FD_74787 | JGI IMG/M metagenome (GOLD analysis project Ga0075471, IMG submission 74787) | Aqueous microbial communities from the Delaware River and Bay under freshwater to marine salinity gradient to study organic matter... | ecosystem: Environmental > Aquatic > Marine > Coastal ... | reverse complement strand
GATGTGGCCGGCCGTCACGGTTCCAGATGCGGTGATCGACGGCGCGGCTAGATCTGTAATGGTCGCCTTCGCAAGCGTGACCGTGCCAGCGCCTGCAATCAGCGTGCCGAGGGTGGAGACGCCGGTCGCGGCGAGCGTGACGGCGGAAACCGATGTGATCGTGCCGGCGCTCAAGGTCGCCGTCCCGCCGCTGATCGTCGCCGTGCCAACCGTTGCCGTCGTAGCCGCCACGTGCCCCACCGTCGCCGTGCCGGCGGTCGTCAGGGTCGCAACGCTGCCCGTCGTGGCGGCCAGGTGCCCGACCGTGGCGGTCCCGCTCACCGTCGCGGCCGACAGCGTGCCGGTGCCGCCGGTGATCGTGACGGTTCCGACGTTCAGCGTTCCAATCGTGCCGGCCGTCGCGATTAGCGAGCCCGTCGTCACGGTCGTGATGGTGCCGCTCGTGAGCGACGCTTTGCCGCCGCTGATGTCCACCGTGCCGGCGTTCAGGACCGTGGCGGCAAGCGTTCCGACCGTCGCTGTCCCAGCGACGGTAAGCGTGCTGATCGCGCCGGTCGCCAGCGTGCCGGTGCCGCCGGTGATCGTGACGGTCCCCAGGGCGGCGACGGTGGCGGTCAGGTTCTGGAGCGTCGCGGTGCCGCTGGTGATGAGGACCGAGCCGGCGACCACCGTGCCGGATCCGATTTCGTCCAGCAGGTCATTCAGCGCGGAGCCGAGCGTGGTTTGCTCGTACGGCGTGCCGGCGACGCCGTTCTGCACCAGCATGCGCGTGCTGGACGACACCGAGCTCGCGGTCGGGAGCTGCGCAATTTCGATGGTCAGACTGGCCATTATGCACGCCCCTTGGCGATGTAGTTCACGCGGTAGGACCCGCCGAGACAGCTCGGGCAATGCACGACGCACTGCGACGCGTTGAAGCCGAACAGGTAGACGGGCGTTGCCGACAGCCACGAGTTGCCGTTGGACACGACGATCAGCGGGAATGCCGAGAACGCGACGGGAAACGTGATCGTCGCGAAACCGGAACCGTCCGTCGTCACCAGTGCGGAAGCGATCGTTTCGCGGTCACCGCCGGGCAGCAACGTCGTGTGATAGTCCGAGGTATAGGCGGGCGAGAACGTCCCGAGATGCACCGCATAGGCCGAGGGGACCGAGTTGTAGGCGTAGACCGCACCGGCGAACGCTATGCGGCTGGTGGTGCCGTCCGAGTTGGCCAGGACCGTCGAGCGCGCCAGCGTGTCCGGCGTGGCATGGGTCAGCGTGCCGATGCCGCATTCCCACTCGGTGCTATCGGACAGGAAGTAAAACGCCGACGCGCCATTGGCGAGAGCGTCACGGAATCGCACGCGGCCCGGCTCGGCACCGGCCAAGTTGATGGTCAGAGTGCTGCCGGGGGCCGCGCTCTGTTCCAGGATCATGTCGCCTAGCATTCAGAGCCTTTCGGTGACCGTTGCGCCCCATGTGCGCGTGCCCGACGCGCCGGGCAGATATCCGAACGGGCGGCAGTTCGTGATCGTGCCGAATACCGCTTCGTATTTCACGTAGTCGCCGTCGCCGTCCGGGATCACGAGGACGTTCAGCCCGAGAGCGGCAAGGCGGTTGATCTCACGCGCGGCCGTGTGGGCTTCGTCCCGATCGACCGCGCCGAACTCAAAAGCCAGGGCCCGAGGGTTTGCCAACTGCGTCTGATACAACTGGCCGCCCCGCGTGATCAGGCGATTGACTTCTGGCGCCCACGTGTCGGCCGATGACGGCGCGATGCTGTAGGTCGGAAGCCAGGCGTCGCCGATGAACACGAGCGGCACATTCAGGAACGCGTCCGGGTTGCTAGGGTCGTCGATTTCGATCGTGAGGCTGTCCGCGTTCTCGGCCTCGGCCGTGATGAACACCACCTGCCCGTAGCCAACAGCCGGGCCGGCAAGCGTTTCGGTCCATGTCTCGACGGAATCCAGGGTGATCGTCGCCGTGATCTGCGCCTGCGCGGTCAGGTTTGTGCGAAATAGGCCGATTGTGCGGATCGGCAACCCAGGGTCGTCGAACGTGAACGTCAGGGTCGCATTCGTGACGCCTGCGGCGGTCTGCCAGGCCGTGGAGGCCGAGCCGATTTCGTTCACCATGTTTTCGGGCGGCAGGGCATCGTCCGACGACGTCGCCGTGATCGTCGCCAGTTTGGCCAGGTTCACCCAGCCGATCACCGTCTGCGTCATACCAGCACCGTCAGGGTAATCGTCTGCTCAAGGCTATTCAGGCTGCGCCCCATCACGCGGCACCGCGCGCCGGACGCCATGGCGTGGTTCGGATAGGTGGCGACAATGACGTCGCCGAACTCGCGCTCAGCGCCCTCGATGAACGGCACGGTGTAGTCGAACAGCCAGCGGCGGGTGCCGAACAGCGCGCCCATCCGATCGGCCACCTCCTGCGCGTCGGCCTCGGCGTTCAGCCCGCCGCCGAACGGCGCCACGTCGTTGCCGTTTGCATAGGCCGTCTCCACATCGCCATCATACCAGGTCGCGTAACGGTCGGCCGACTGAACGAACTGGCGATGCGCGGCCGTGGCGCTATCCAACAGCCCCGATTGCTGCACGGTGTAGTTGTGCTGGTAGGCGACGCGGAACCGATAAGGCGGAGGCGAGATGTCCGCCGGCAGGGCGCGAGGCTCGCACGATATCGCCTGCGCCGTGTCGTACGACGCCACCGGGTCGTCGGACACCGCCACAACCTGCAGGACAATGCATTGCAACGCTCCTGCGATTGTGGGGGCGATCTTGGCGCCGAACGCCGCCAGGCACTGCCCAACCGCCGTCGCGCCGTCCACCCGGTCGCCCGGCGCCCAATGCCAGCCGGCCTCGTATGGGTACGCCGCGGCCGCCGCGTCAAAGCTGTCCGTGTCCAGCAGCTCGCTTGGCAGGCCGATGTCCTCCGCGATCAGGTAGCGCACGATGTCGGCCGCGATCAGCTGCTCCCCGGCGGTCGGGAAGTGCCCGATCACGTCTGCGGTCAGGGCCGCGTTGTCGGCCGGATCCAGCCCGAGTTGCAGCAAGCCTCGGCTGTTGTCGGTCCGGTATTGCCCCGCACTGGTGCTGCCCGAATAGAGGTTGCTGGTGTCGGCCTGGAACGTGATCGTCTCGGCGCCCCCCTCGTACAGCGCCACAACCTCGCCCGGCCCGTCGTTGTACTGATAGATGCGGTCCGCCCGATCGATCAGGGTCAGCGGGATGTTGTAGACCGTGCCGCGCGTCTTGGGTTTCGGCGTGCCGGTCAGTTCGGCGTCGCCTTCATACGTGCCGGTGCCGGCGTACAGCGTGCGTTGCAGCTGGCGGTCCATCCAGTAGGACGCGTCCCGCACCTGAATGTCGAACGTGAACTCCGACAGCAGCCACCCCGCCGAGACGCCGGTAAACAGCGTCACCAGGTCGTCGGATATCGGGTCGTCGAACAGCCCGCGCGTGTCGTCCCACGACTTGACGCCGTACTTGATCGTGACGGTCCGCCCGTCGATGTTCCACGCGCCGACCAGCGCGTCATACTGGCGGTCCTCGTTGATCAGCGAAATGGTCCCGTAGCCGTACACGATCCCGATCTGCTGCGGCGATAGCGGCACGCGCGCGTCGATCTGGATCCCGGATTGCAGCCGTGGCGGATAGACCGTCACCGGCGCCTCGGTGCGGTAGCCCAGGTCGGACGCCCGTAGCGTGACCGCGTCGCTTGTGGCCGCCGCCGCAAACGAGACTGCGCCCCACGGCGCGGCGCCCCAACCGTAGGCGTAGGACAGCGCCGCCGCCGGCCGGCTTGCCTCGATTTCCACGAGGAAGAATGGCAGCTGTCCCGCGATCAAATTCGGGTTGCCGGCCAGCCGCTCGGATACCAGCGTGCCGTCGGGGTCGGCCACATAGACGCCGTCCGGGTCCACCACGTCCGTGACAGGCAGCGGGACCCCGACATACCCGTGCAGGCTCACGTACGGGCCCCCGATCAGGTCGCCGTCGCTGTCGGCGATGGTGTAACCGCCGGGGCCGGTGAGGACGCCGGACATCAGGCCGCCCTCGCGGCTGGCGGGCCGCTATTGCCCCGCCGGATTTCGTCGCGCACCTGCGCCGTCAGGGTGCGCAGATCGGTCAGCAGGCTTGCAAGCGTCGCGGTCTGCGTCCGCATTTCGGTGGTGTAGATCGCGCTGGTCAGCGCCTCGGGCGACTGCCCGGCGAAGCCTTCAAGGGCCGTCACGATGCGGTTTACGTCGGTGACGAACTGCGCGCCCGACCCGTTCATCGCCCGCGACGACGACCGGAACGTCTCGGCGAAGGCCGTGAGGTTCCGAATCGCGCCCGCGTCGCCGGCCTGCGCCGCCGCGATCGCCCGCTCAAACTGCGCCGAAGCGGCCGAGTAGCGGTCGTTCGCCGGCAGGGGGCTTTCGGATCCGAACCGGACGCCGCGCACATAATCGGTGATGGACGCCACGATGGACGACGCGGACGACGCGGCCTGGTTGAGCGCCGCCGTCGATTGTTGGCCGGCCGCCTGCATGGCGTCGAAGTAGTTCTTGGCCGTGGCCAGCCGTTCCTCGCCAAGCGTGGCTTCAAGCAGTGCCATCCGCTCGGCGAAGGCCGCCGTTTGCTCGAATGCGTCGCCGAACAGCGAAAGCATCTGGTCCCGCAGCGCCGACCGCTGCGCCTCGGCCTGCCGATCGAATACCGTCAGGGCGTTGTCCAACTGCATCTGGATGTTGCCGGTATTCGCCCCTCGCGCGGCGTAGTAGCGGGTCTCCAAATCCTGCTGGTTCTGGAGCATTTGCTTGGCCGCGTTGTCGTTCGCGATTTGCAGCGCCTGCGCCCGCGCCGCCGCCAGATCGAACTCGGCAAACCCGAGTTTGTCGGCCATCGCCTTGGCGTCGTCGAACTGCTTTGCTAGGCCATCGATCGTGGCCGATAGCGAGCCGGCGCCGAAGGTCACCTTGGTGTCGGACAACGCCTTGAGCGCGGGGGCCGTCTGGTTGACGAATGTCAGCATCTCGGTCACCGCGGCTTGCAGCGCCTCGGCCGAGGCAAACGATTGCCCGGAAAGCCCGCGGTTCACGTACTGATTGTCCGACCGGAACCGCAGTTCCCCAAATGCGGCGTTCAGGTCGCCCGGCCGCCCACCGCCCTGGCCGAAATTCAACCACTGGCCGGTCGTGCCGCCGATAAGCCGGGCCTGGCCGTACTCGTCGTTGGAGACGCCGTTTGTGATCCGCGCGCCGGTGGCCGACAGTAGCGAGTTGAGCGCCGACACCTGCTGTTGCAGGGCCTGGACCTCGGCCGTCGTGTCAACGATCTGCGAGAACGTGCGGCCGACCGCGAGCATGCCGTCGTCGCCGACGGTCAGCCCGGTAGCGCTGAACGGCGTAGCGGGGCGGGGGCCGATCAGCGAGCCGGTGCCGCCGCCTAGCAGGCCACCCAGCAGGCCGCCTAGCACTGTGCCGACACCGGGGATAATACTGCCGATCGCCGCGCCCGCTCCGGCACCCAGCCCCGCGCCAATGGTGGGGGCGGGGCCGACCTTGTTGAACGCCCGCTGCATCAGGCCGCCGACGAGCGAGCCGGCGCCAAATCCCAACCCGACGCCGCCGAAGATGTTGCCGATGGTCGGGATGCCGGTGCCCGGCATGCCAGCCGTGATGCCCATGCTGTCCAGCAACGCAGTGCCGGGGTTCACCGCGCCGAATATCGGCTGGTTCAGGAAGCCGGTGACGCCCGACAGCAGGCCGCTATCGCCGGTCAGGCCGAGATACCGGCCGATGCCCGACAGCTGCCCGCCGATATCCGTGATGCCGAGCGCGTCGCCGATGCGGGCAACGGACAGTGCGTTGCCGGCCTGGCTGAACAACGACGACAGGCCCCCGCCGCCAGACGCGCCGCTCGCGCCATTACCGGCCAGCGTGGACAATCCGGTCCACAGCGAGGGGCGGGACGTGCCGAGCACGCCGTTGATCAGCGGATTTATGACGCCAAGCCGGGCCGCTTCGGTGGCCAACGACGCGAACGCCGCGCGCACCACCGATGCCATGTTCACGGCCGCGTTGCGCCCGTTCAGGAAGCCATCGACCAGCGCCTGCCCGATGCGATCGGCCGTCGTCTCCAGCGTGCCGAGAATCGCCGCGACCGACGACTGCACGTGCTGAAACTCGCGCGCCGCGTCCGACGACCGGACATAGCTATCCGACAGCCTGGACACGGCCGCCTCGTAATCCTTCATGCCCGGCGTCAGCCCGCTGCGCAGTGCGGCGGCGTGCGCTTTCTCTTGCGCCTGCGCCCGCTCCAGGCTGGCCGTCGTGCCGTCATACGCCTCTGTGATGCGCTTCTGGGCGGCTGTCGCCTCGTCCAGTTCCGCGACGTGCTGGGCGGCCTTGGACCCGGCCTGCGCCTCGTTCCTGGCCAGCAGCCGGGCCGTCAGGTCTGCCACCGTCGCGGCGTACTTCGCGGTGCCGGGTTGCAGCCCTTCGCTGATTGCTTTTTTCTCGGCCTCCTGGGCCGCCGTGATCCGCGCGACCGCGTCCGCGTTCACGCCGTAAGCGGCGGCCAGTTCTCGATAGGCTTTCGTCTCGGCCGCGATCGTGTCGCCGGCTTTTTCCAGGCCGGTGCGGTGCTCCTCGTTCTTCTTGGCTAGATCGGCGATGGCCTTTTCGTCGGCCTTGATCGCCTGCGTCAGAACGTCAAACCGGGCCGCGTTGTCGGACGTCCGGGGGCCGAGGCTGGCAAGCTCCTTCTGGAACTTCTCGATTTCAATTCGGTATGTTGCGATTTGTCCCGTCGGAGTGCTCGCGACACGCTGCGCCGCGAGGCGGTCCAGTTCCTTGGCGGATGCGGCTGCGGCCGAACCGCCGCTTGCGGCGCTGGGCATGCCGGGGATGGACACCACAGCCGTCGACGGTATGCCGCCGCCGAACTCGGCCGCATCTGCCAGCGCCTGGGCTTCCGCGTTCCGCTGCGCGACCAGTCGCGCCCGCGCCTCAGCCTGATCCCGCCGCAGCCGCGCGGCCGTGGCATTCGTGCCGGGGATGTCGCCCGACAGCGCGGCGATCTGCGCGTCGATCGTCGACAGGCTCGAGCCTGTGGTGCCCGATGGGCCGATCAGCCCCGCAATGGACCGCAGAGCCGATGCCAGCCGCTCAATCGCGCCGATGACCAGATCGCTCTTGGCCACCTTGTCGATGAAGCCCGACCACGCGTTGCCGAGGTCGCGTGCCGCCTGTTCCGCCGGGGACAGCGCCTCGCGCGCCAGGCCAGTGACACGGGATTGCAGCGTGTCGAACACGAGCGCCAACGCGCTTGCCTTGTCCCCGTGCTCCAGCATCACGCGCACGTTCGCGGCTTGGTTCGGGGTCAGCAGATTGAACGCGTCGTCCAGCTTCTGGACCGCCTCGGCCGATCCCTTCGCGGCCTCAGCCAGTTCCTTCATCATGTCGGGAACTGACACGCCGCGCGCCGCCGCAGCATCCGGGGCGATGCCGGCAATGCGGCCGATCATGCCACTCGACAGCCCGGAATTGCGCGCGAGCGTGGCAATCGCGGTCGTCGCTTCCGCAGCCGCGACACCCTGTTGCTTGAGCGACGCGACGTAGCCTTGCAGCTGCCCGCTGGACAGCTCGGCCGAACGCCCCACGCCAGCGATGGCCACCGATAGTTGCCGCTGTTCGGCCTCGAGGTCGGAGGCGCGCTTGGCAACCGTGAAGATCGCCGCGCCGACGCCCAGCAGCGCCGCGCCGGCCGCGATCACGCCGGCATTGGACGCGATCAGCCCGCCGACGCTGCGAACGACAGATCCAATCGACGTGCCGGAATTGGCCATCACCTGGCCGACCTGACCGCCCTGCTGGATCAGCGTCATCATGACCGGCGCGCCGGTCGCGAGCTGCTGGAACACGTCGATGGACTGAATGCCCAGCTGGCGGACCGCCATCGACGTCTGGCCGGTCTGCGTCGCGTAGGTTTTTGACGCCACCTCGGCCGAGCGCATGCTGGCAGCAAGCGCGGCTTGAGTCGACGACACCCGCGTTTGCGCGGCGGCAATCAGCCCGGCCGCACGCTCGGCCGCTTCGCCGGTCCCGCTGGAGATGCGTTGCAGCCGCTCAAGGTCGCGCGTCGCCTCGCGCACCGATTGCCCGAGTGGATCAAGGCGCCGCGCGAGGGCGTCGACTGCGCGCTGTTGCCGGCCGAATGCTTCGACCTGCCGGACCGCGGCCGTTTCCGTGATCTTGGCCTGGGCAGCCGCGGCGGCTTCCACCGCGCGGCTGGTCCCGATGATCGACTCGCCCGCGCGCCGGAATTCCTCGGCGCCCGCCTTTGCTGGCCGGGCGTCGAATACCAGGGCCTGCGTCGCGCTATCGCTCACCGCTTGCGCCCCTTGAGGTTGGAATTGTGCCGCCTGGCGAACCGCAAGAACTGCTGCGCCGCCAGGGCCGGGTTCGCGGGGCCGGGTTCGGGTTCATCGTCCTTGCCCGATCCCCATGGGTTTGTTTTCTTGACGAAATCCACCTTGCCCGCGATCGCAAGGGTCAGATGGGCGATGTTCGCGTTCAGCACGACGTCGGGCGGCCATCCGAGCCACCCCATCGCCGTCTGCGCCAAATCCGCCGCCCACTCGTCAAGGGTCAGTCGTTTCCCGCCGGCGCCTCGTCGTCCGTCTCCGGCGCGGCATCGGCGCGCGGCCTGCCGCCGTTGGTCAGGATCGAGACGTAGTTAATGCAGGCGATCACGAGGTCCTGCGTCAGCCCGTTTTTGTAGATTTCGGCCGGCAGTCGGGTCGCTTCCCGGTCGGGGATGCCCAGGCCGTGCCGGACCACCGCCACCACGGCGTCGAAGTCCGAATTCACCAGCGCCTGCGTGACGCCGTTCATCCCGTTGTGCAGCCGGGATATCTGCGTGATGGCGTTCAGCGTCGGCCGAAGCACGCGCTTGTTGCCGTTCAGGACGATTTCGACCTCGCCCTCGTTCAATGCGGTCATGTCGGGGTTCCTTGGGTTGCGCCGGGGTGTCGGGAAGCGACGGGCCGGCGCCCCGACAGCACCGGCCCGCCTAAGCCCGGCCGAGCTATGAGGCGCCGATGAAGATGGGCGTGTTGATTTCGAGGGTGATCGTGGCCCGGATCACGGCGTTCGCGGCGCCCAGCGTCGTGCGGAACGACATCACCTTGGCGCCGAAATATACGGTGTCGTAGGAGGCGTCGGCGCCGACCAGCGTGATCTTGAACGGGTAATTGTTCTGATCCGACGTCACGTACGACTTGAGCGCGGCCTGGCCGGCGTCGGTCAGGTCCTGGCCGATCGTCATCTGGAACTGGCCGTGGTTCGATCCGCCGCGCAGCTTGTAAGTGCGGCCGGTGGCGACGTCCATGAACGGCACCGTTTCAAACACGGTCCCGAAGTCGCCGAAGCTCTCGATCAGGCCGATCTCAGTCGCGATCGTGAGGCCCTGGAAGTCGCCGATGGCATCGGCCGCGGCTTCCACGTTGGTAAGCGCGGTGGCGGACGTGTAAAGCCGCGCGCCGAGAACGCCCGTTGCTGCCATGATGTGGGTTCCTTGTTGGGGGTTAGTCCTGACGCAAGTACAGGTAGTCGACGGTGACCGTCCGGCTGGACGTCGACCGGGCCGTTGCGGCCAGCGTGGGATACAGCGTCACGCCGGTGGCCGCGGCCGTCGTCATGGTGGAGCCGACCGCCGCGCCGTTGATGTAGAACGACGCGTCACCGCTGGTGTTCGTCTCGATGCGCAGCGTGATGTAGGTATCGGCCACCGGGGCCGTGGCGCTGTTCTGCGCGGTCTCGTCGACGTTATTGTTCACGCCCACGAGCCAGATGTTGTCCGTGGCCATGCTGGTGTCGAACATGAACCCGATGGCGTCGGTCGCGTTGGTGGTGATCGTGTCGGCCGACGCCGCGCTTTCGATCGGGATCTCCAGCGCGGTTTTCTGGTCCGTCAGGCCGAAGTAGAACCCGGCGTTCGTGATGGCGGAAATCTTGAGCCGCGCCTCGAGCACGATCGCGCCTGCCGCCAGCGTGTAGCCCGTGTCGCCGATCGCTTGGGTGCCGTCGGCCGCGAAGCCGGTGCCCGCATTGCCCGTGACCATCGACAGCGTGTTCGACGAGATGACGGGATCGACCGCCTCCGCGTCGGAGCCGTTGAACAGCTCGTAATGCGTCAGCGAGCCGCCGGTGTCGAACGTGTCGAACAGCTCGGCCGCCGGCAGGGTCACGATGGGGCTGTTGATTTCCAGCATCGCCGTCGCTTGCAAGACGGCATTCGCGCCGCCCATGCTCGTGCGGAACGACATCGGCAGAGCGCGGAAGAACGAGATGGACGGACCGCCCGTGGACGACGGGGCGTCGTTGAACTCGAGGCGGAACCCCCAATTGTCCTGATTCGCGGCGTTGGCCGCGTCATACATCAGGTCCTGGCCGCTGTCCGTCAGGTCCTGCGCCAGCGTGACCGACATTTGGCCGTCGTTGAACCCGCCCTTGAGCTTGTATGTCCGGCCATCCGCCACCTGCTGAAACGTGACCGCATCGTAGACCCGGCCGAAATCGCCGAACTGCCCGACCAAGCCGACCTCAACCCAGGTCAGAGCGGAGAACTCCCGCTCGGTGTCGACGGTGGACGCGATCGCAGCGTCCGAGATGAACAGACGCGTGCCGAGCACGCCCTGGGGAGACGCCATTTCACCTTGCTCCTGTGATGATGAACGGGACGCTGCCCGAAACGCGATAGTAGACGCCGCCCGGCTGGACGCCCGGTATGTTCACGTCCGCCGCATCTGCTGGGGATGGAGGCGACCCGCCCTCAAGGTAGATCGCCGTCGACACGAGTTGCAGTTCCAGCGCCGCCGTCAGCGCTTGCACCAGTGCGGTGGCCTGGGTTCGGCCCGCCCCCATGGGCACGAACGCCGAAAAGAACACGATACCGCCCTCGACCGATGATCGCTTGCCGGTGCCGCCGTAAATACCCTTGTCCGCGTATGTGCCCTCGATGGAGACATAGACGAACGCCGACGTCTGGCCGTCCGGCTGATAGGTCTCGTTTTCCCAGATCAGTTGCGTGGTCGCATAGGCGCCGGCCCCCCATTGCGTCTCGATGTGCGAGCGCAGGGCCGTTTCCGCTTCGCTCCAGAGCATTACAGGGCTTCGATCACCAGCGCGGGATAGGTAAGGCGTTGCCCGGCACGCGGCGGCTTGCGCAGCTTGTAGCCGGGATCCAGGTCGATGAACTGGATGTTGACGGTGACGATGCGGCGATACCGCTTGAGCGTCAGTTGGCGCACCTTTTCGATGATGCCGGCAGGGACCTCGAACCCCTTGGCGCCCGTGTGGACCTTGCGGGCATAGGGCAGCGGGTTGACTATCTTGACGGTGCGCGCCCCCACCAGGTTGTCCAGACCGACGACCGCGCGATCGACTAGGATCAGCCATGCCTTGCGGTAGGCGCCGCTCAGGACCGGCGATAGCCGCTCCAATTCCCGCAGCGCGAAGCTGACGACCTCGCGAATCCGGTCGAAATAGTAGACGATCAGCCCGAACGGCTTGACCGCTTCCTCCGACGCAGCAGGCCGGCCGTCGACTTCGAGCCGCACCATCGGCTTGACGGTCTGGCGGGCCATGAACTCGGCCAAACCGGCGCGAGCGCGCCGGATGTGATACTCGCGCGCGGCCGGCCCGGTCATGTTGTCCATGTGCAGCCGGACCATGGTCTCGAACGGACTGGCCATTACCCGCGCGCCTGGATGTTCACGCGCACCAGTTCGCCAGCCACGTAGATCGGCGCGGCCGAGACGATGGCGCGGGTGCGGCCCTGAATGACCAGTTGGTCGCCAGCGCGAGGAACGCGCGGGTCGGTGGGCGACGGCGGCGACGTGATTGGCTCACCACCGGGCCACTGCGCCGCGATGATGTCGGTGGCGGAGATGACGACCTCGCTATCCCCCTGAATCACTGCGCCGGCCAGTTCGTGCGGCTGATAGCCCCGGACGGATGCCCAGCAGGTGCAGTCGACGGCGGCCCGGTTCGCGGTGCCCACCATGCGCCGCAGCACGATTTGCTGCCCGTCCTCGCGGAGCATCTGGTCTAGGTCGCGCTGGAACGTCACGACACGTGCGCCCGCACCGCCAGGATGCCGTTCGTCCATGTCCCGGTCGTCGTGATGACTGCCTCAAGCTCTGTCCCGAGAAAGCCGGCCAAGACGCTGTTCGCCGATAGCGTGGCGAATGCCGCCACCGCCGCCGCACCCGCCACCAGCGTGCAGGATTTGGACCCCGCCGCCGAAAAGTCGATGCTCGCGACCTCTCGCCACGTGCCACCGGTGCCGATGCGCGACCGGATCAGAGCGACCGCGGTGCTTCCGCCCGCGCCGGCAAACTCGGCTTCAATCACCGCGCGGGACATGCCCTCAAGCGACGTGATCGACGTTTGTCGCTGCGCCGTGATTGCCGTTGTGATGGTCAGGGCGGCAAGCGTGTAGACGCCGGGAATGGCCATCAGATCACCATTTCACGAAACGGAGACATCAACTCTTGGACCTCCTTGGACATCAAAGGATCGTCCGCACTGCCAACCCACCATTCACGCTCGCCAACGCCATCAACCCGGACCCGCTTCAGGTTCGGGTCCGCTCGGCCCTGGGCAGCGCTTTCGGACCACAACAGTTGCGCCAGCTTGGACGCGGCCAACTCGATTTCTTCCGGCACGACATCCCAGCCGGCGGAGTAGACGACCACGATCTTGGCAGCGGACCACCACACGCGCGCATCGGAGGACAGGCGGTAAAGCCGCCGCCCATCGACCTCATAGTCGGTTGCGTCTTTTGTTGTGCCATCGACGACGACAGAGGTGATCGACACAACTGGCGCTCTCGACAGCCACAGGTGCGACGCCACGACGTCGCGCAGCGTCTCGGTCAGCGTCTCAAGCCTGAACGTCGGCGGGGTCGCGCCGGCCGCCGTCAGAAAGCGGCGAGAGAAAGCCGCAGCAACTTGCCGGTTGAGGTCCGCCAGAGCGCCGTCCTGGCTTGCGTCCGTGACGCCGACTGCGCGCCGGATTTGGGCCATTGTCAGTAGGTTGCGATCGGCCGCCGGTGTCGTAACCGCCAGCATCAGCCTTGGACCTTGATCAGCAGCGGATACAGATCACACCGCACGACCGACCCGTCCGCGTTCGTCAGCGTCAACAGCCCTTGATCGTCGACATCAATCGACACGACCGGCGGCCCGGGCGGCCCCGGGATCGCGTCCGCCTTTTCGGCAGGCTTCCCGCGACGGCCGGGTGACGCCAGCAGCTGCCAGCCATCGCCGGGACATTCGCCGGGATCGTCATGCCGCGCAACGAATGACCCTCCGTTCCACGCCACGAAGTCCATCGCCCGATAGACCCCGGCCGGATCCCACGTCCCGCGCATCACCAACCCTTGCCCTGGGTCGCCCTTGGCCCCAGCAGTCGCCAGGCAGATCCAATCCTCGTGCGGCGGCGCTCGCCCGGTGTCGCGGGATGCTTGCCACGTGGCTCCGTCGTGGGTGACGATGGCGCCCTCATAATGCACACCGTCCGACCAAGACGTCGCCACGGGCATCTTCCCCATCGGGCCAGGAGGGCCATCCTTTGCCGCTGGCAGTGCCGCCACGGCTTCCGCGACCATCGCGCGAATTACAGCTGGGTCGGCGTCTTGACCCGGCGCCGGCTCTGGCAATGCTGCGACGGCCTCTGCGACAGCTTTATGAATCATGGCCGCGACGACGGCGACGTCTGCGTCTTTGCCATCCTTCGCCGGCGGCAATGCCCCCACCGCTTCGTACACCATCGCGCGGATCGCTTTGGGATCAACCGGGCTGGGCAGCCCCGCCACCGCCTTTGCGATCATCCGCTCCACCTGTTCAACGCCGATCGGCTGGCTTGCCTCTTCGCTTGCCTGCGCGGCCTTCCAAACCTCAATCTCGACCTGCGTCGCGATCATGGGCGCCAGGTCTTCGATCGCGACAGACGCCCCGTCTCGGCCGTCCCGCAGCGTCGCGAGCCGAGCGTTCAGCGCTTCCGCTCGGGCGTGTTCGCCCGCAACGACCTTCAACTCCAGTTCCGCGGCGCTCGCCCGAATCGCAGCGGCTTCCGCCCGCAGCTCCGCGGCGACGGCAGCAAACTTGCTTGTCAGATCGCGCTCGATCTTGGCGACG
>Ga0075471_10001800_pt1 | contig 14200 bp, 11 predicted proteins | sample DEB19_08_DNA_2_FD_74787 | JGI IMG/M metagenome (GOLD analysis project Ga0075471, IMG submission 74787) | Aqueous microbial communities from the Delaware River and Bay under freshwater to marine salinity gradient to study organic matter... | ecosystem: Environmental > Aquatic > Marine > Coastal ... | reverse complement strand
TATCTACTTGTCGACAACGAATGCGCTCCCAGTGGGAAGTCCATCGAAACGCGCGCTAGACGCATCCAAAACGCTCCGGTCTACGAAAGACGACAAGCTTTCCCAAAGCCTCTCTCACGCGAAAACCTTGCCAATCACTGACTTCAATAATCACCATGGACTGGCATCGCTTAAGAGAGGATTTCCCGATACTCCATCAGGAGGTGAATGGTCACCCACTTATCTACCTCGACAGCGCTGCGTCTTCTCAAAAACCACGTTGTGTCATCGACGCGATTACTCGTTATTACGAACGGGACAACGCCAACGTCCATCGTGCTCTGCACGCCCTGAGCATGCGCGCCACCGATGCCTTTGAGGCCGCTCGACGCACCGTGGCTCGTTTTATCTCAGCCGTTACAGAAAACGAAATCATTTTCACCCGAGGCACCACTGAGAGCGTCAACCTCGTCGCTTATGCATGGTGCGGAGCTCATTTGAAACCCGGCGATGTCATCCTCACCACAGGCATGGAGCATCATAGTGATCTAGTGCCATGGCAGTTTGCTGCCCGGAGCACGGGTGCCACCCTAAAGCATATCCCGGTCTTGGATGATGGAAGCTTAGATCAGGAAGCGTTCGAGCGACTTCTCACACCTCAGGTCAAGCTCCTCGCTTTGGTGCACATCTCCAACTCCCTCGGCACCATCAATCCCGTTCGTGAAATGTGTGCCAAGGCCAGAGCGGTTGGAGCCATCAGTTTCGTTGACGCAGCTCAAAGCACCGGGCACATCCCCGTCAACGTCCAAGAAATCGGCTGTGATTTTCTCGCTTTTTCCGGGCATAAAATCTGTGCTCCAACTGGCATTGGTGTTCTCTATGGCCGAATGGCTGTGCTCGAAAAAATGCCCCCATGGCATGGCGGTGGGGAAATGATCCTCAACGTCACTCTGGATTCCTGCACTTACAAGGCTCCACCCGCCCGGTTCGAGGCTGGCACACCCGACATTGCAGGTGCGATCGGCCTAGCATCAGCCATTGACTATTTGGAAGCTATTGGTGTTTCGCATATCGAACAGCATGGCCTCGAACTCACCAGTCATGCCCTTGAAAAACTCGGCTGCATTGAAGGGTTGCGAATCCTTGGGCCAGCCACTGGCCCCCGCGGCTCACTCGTTTCCTTTCACTGCGATTTCGCCCACCCCCACGATATCGTTGAATGGGCCAATACCCATGGCATCGCCTTGCGAGGCGGCCATCATTGCACCCAGCCCTTAATGAAGCGCTTTAAAGTGCCCGGCAGCACGCGCGCCAGTTTTTATCTCTACAATACCCCTCAGGAAATCGACCAGTTGGCTGAAGTGCTCGACAGTGCCCGAAAATTCTTCTCGTAATTGTTTCTTATGTCTCCCGAAGAACTCCGCGATCTCTATCAGTCTGTCATCCTAGACCACTCTCATAAACCGAGAAATCATGGCGAGCTACCTGCCCCCTGCCTACATGCACATGGCGACAACCCATCCTGCGGCGATGAAATCGATATCTGGGTGAAACTCGATGATCAAAACCGCATCTCAGACATCAAGTTCACCGGCCAGGGCTGCGCCATCAGCCAAGCCAGCGCCTCCATGATGACCGTCAAGATCAAGGGCAAGACCACCGCTGAGGCAGCAGCACTGCGGGAAGATTTCCGCCGTATTGTCATGGGCGATGGCAAACCTCTCAACGAGGATGACCTTGGTGAACTCACCCTGCTTGAAGGAGTGCAAAAATTTCCCCAGCGGGTCAAATGTGCCATGCTTGGCTGGCGTGCTCTTGAACAAGCCATCGAAGGTGCCTGACCATCGGTGGAACCGCACCGCGCGTTCAATCAATGCATCAAGCGCCTCGTTAAGCGCTATGAACGGCGGATGAAACTTGGGCGGGTGGGCGCGCGTTAGTTGCACGCATGAAATTTGCAGCCCTTGTTTCCACTTTGTCGTTTGTCAACCTCGCCTCTGTCGTCGCGGGAGATTGGAATCAGTGGAGAGGACCCGAACGCAACGGAGTGTCTCAGGACACGACGCCGATCGCGGATGCCTTTCCAAAAGAGGGGCTAAAAAAAGTGTGGGAGAGCGAGTTCATCCCAAGCAATGAATATGGAGGCCATGCGAGCCCGGTGGTGAGCGGCGAGCGAGTGTTTTTGAGCGTGGTGTGGCATGAGCGCGTGGCCTCGGAGACACGGGAGATTGACTCGGAGGTGATGCAGACGCTGAACTTTCGCGGCACCACGCCGGAGTTGGAGAAAAAGCTTGAAGAAACACGGATGAACGCGCCTAAGCTCCGCGGCGAGAAGTTTGACGAGTGGGCGAACCAGTGGGTGAAGGACAACCTGAACGAGAAAGAGCAGATCAACATCGGCTCGTGGGTAGTGAGCCGCTTTAAGGCGGGGAAGAATGCCATCGGACTGCAGTGGTTGAAAAAGATGAGTGACCGGCAAGGGAAGCCTTTCGCGAATGCGGCGGTATTCACGAAGTGGCTCGATGACGAGGGCTTTCCGGCGGACGTGAAAGAGAAGATGATCTCAGCGGTGCCAAACACGGTGAAGGTAGCACAGGATGTGATTCTCTGCCTAGATCTAGCGTCAGGTAAGCAAGTGTGGAAATACGCCAAGCTAGGCAAGCCAAGCGGTCGCAATTCCTCTAGCACCTGCGCGGTAGTGGATGGCAAGGTTTATGCAGCACTCAGTACGGAGCTGATATGCGTCGATGAGAAGGACGGCAAGCTCGTGTGGGCCGCACCGCTCGGCATGAGCGGTCCCGCCGCATCGCCGCTGATCATGGGTGACCACGTTTACATGGCGGCCGGGCTAGCAAAGGCTTTTTCAAAAGCTGATGGCAAGCTGGTGTGGGAGCAAAAGCAGGCAAAGAGTAACACGGCAAGCCCCACTTGGTGGCAGCCCTCCAACGGCAAGGCGCAAGTTGTGATCAACGGCAACAATGCCCTCTACGGCCTCAACCCTGCGGATGGTGAGTTGCTGTGGACAGCCGAGGGTGGCAGCCAGAGCACACCGGTGACGAGTGGTGATTGGTTGGTACTTTACAGCGGCACGGAGGGTGTGGGACTGCGGGCCTACCAAATGCAGACCAATGGCAAGCCGAAGGCCGAATGGTCGAAATTCTGGATGACACGCCGCTACACCGGCAGCCCGATCATTCACGAGGGCAATGTGTACCTCTGCTGCGGCGAAAAGCACCAGTGCATTGACCTTGCCACGGGCACGGAAAAATGGGTAGTGAACGAAGTGAATAGCACCATTACCTCACCGTTGCTCGCTGATGGCAAGTTGCTGGTTTACGAGAACAACGGCACGCACCTTCGTATGGTGAAAGCCACAAACAGTGCCTATGAACAGCTTGGTCGCGCAAAAACAGATGCGCTCGGTTGCTCCTCACCTGCCATTGCGAATGGCAAATTCATCGTCAGGCAAAAGGACAAGCTGGTGTGCTTTGATTTGAGACCGACACAGTAATTGGATGGCAAAATGGCATTTCCACTGAAGAAAAGGAACCGAATACAATTCCGACCCTTTCCTTCAGTTGAGCAGCTTCAATGTTCTCTTTTCCATCGCACTACGAAACGCGGTGTCCACGATCTGCTGACCGATGCGGGAGATGTCGAGGCGGAGCGGGCCGATGAGCGGGGCACCGGTTTCGAGGTGGTGGATGACGTGCTCGATGGGATTGCGGTTCGGCGCGGAGATGACATCGACGGGCACGTCGTAACCCTCGGGACGGCTGCGGGTCTGCACGCGGACGGTTTTGTCGTAGTCGTAGCAGGAGATGGTGCCGTCAGTGCCTTTGAGCACGAAACCGCACTTCGGCTGCGGTTGATGCGTCCACGGATCGGTGAAGGTCCCCCATCGTGTCTCCGTTTTGCTCAAACCGCAGCTGTAACGAATGGCGGTGAGGCTGTGCTCATCGACTTCGAGGCCCGGCGTGGTGCTCCAGGTGCAGGTGACCTCGAGCGGCACTTTGCCGCCGAGATGCCATGTGCCGAGCGTCGTGCCGTAGCCCATGTAATCGAGCAGCGATCCCCCGCCCTGTGCGACACTGTAAAACCAGCTTGCGGCTTTTTCGGCGGCAGTGGGCTCATTTTCGATCTTGTCAGCACCGTGGTAGAGCGGACCGCGGTTCCCACCGTGATGATGAAACTCCAACACCTCGCCGATGAGACCTTCAAGGATGAGGCGGTGCGCGGTCTGCTGCCCGGCATCCCAAACTAGCGGCCAGTTCACGGTGAGCAGTTTGCCGGCGGGCTTCATCGCGGCGATCATCGCATCCGCTTCCGCCAGCAAGCCGGCGAAGGGTTTCTCCATGATGATGTGCGTGCCAAAGGGGGCCACCTTCTCCACCCACTCGCCATGCTTCGAGGCGGCGGGGCAAAGGATGACGATGTCAGGCTTCGTCTGCTCCAGGCAGGCGCGGTGATCGGTGAAGACTTGGTTTGCGGAGAGGCCGAAATTCCTCGCGGCGCTCTGCATGCGCTCCGGCTGCTCATCGCAGATGGCCACGATTTCGGCATTCGGCTGCTCAAAGGTCTGCCGCAGCAGGTCGCCCATGTGAAAGTGGTCGAAATTGATGCCGGCAATGCGCCATTTTTGGGTGGTGGTGCTCATGGTGAGACCATCGAAGCCCGCGTGAAGGCGGATGCCAAGATGAATCTCATGCCGACGCCTTCACGAGCGAGAGCAGCGAGAGCACATTCATGACCGTCTTCGGCACGATGGAGGAGGTTTTGAGGTATTCGGGCAGCTTGGAGCCATCGGCGCTGCGCTCGGAGCAGTGGGCATTGCCACCCCACGGCCCCAATCCGTCGAGCGTAGGGCCGAGCTGCCAGAGGTGATTGGCATCGCTGAGGCCGCCGCGAGGCACCGGGATGGCGTTGAGCTGCATTTGCGAGGCCGCATGGCTCCAATGCTGGAACAGCGCCTCCACCTCGCTGCCGCCGGGCCATGCCAGCGTGTGCCCGGTGCGCTCGGCACGCAGGATGGCACCGTTTGCCGCTTGGCCACTGAGGCTCGCAAAGAAGTCATCCGCAGCAGCAAGCGCCGCTGGAGTGACCGCACGGCATTCCCATTCCGCCATCGCCTCATGCGGCACACGGTTCACGACCGTGCCGCCCTCGATGCGACCGAGATTCACGGTGCGTTCCTCCGCCGCACTCGTCCACGCGGCAATGGATGGCAACACGAGCGCGAGAGCATCGATGGCATTGATGCCCAAGGCATGCTGCGAGCCCGCGTGCGCAGCCTTTCCTTCCACGCCGAGCTTCCACGTGCTGCGGCCTTTGCGCGAGGTGACGATGTGCCAGCCGCGCTCGTCCACCGGACCGCCTTCAAAGACCAGCATGGCCTTCGCATGCCCGTCGCAGCGGAGGGCCGTTTGCTTCGCAAAATCATCGCCGGTGATCTCTTCGGCCGCATTTGAAGCGATGAACCAGTGCGTCTGCTCAAACAGCTCCGGCTCCACCTCGCGCAGCGTGCGCAGGATCAACCAGATGAGAATGGTGCCACCTTTGTTGTCGATCACACCAGGGCCGTAGATGCGCCCTTCATCCGGTCGCTCATCCCAGCGGAAGTCGTTCTTCAACTCCTCCTCGGCGGGAAAGACCGTGTCCGAGTGCGTGACGAACACGATGGGATCACCACCGCGGCCGCGACGGCGCATGAAGGCGTGGTTTCCCGTGCTCTCCGTGGCGCAGGGCGAGAGCTCGGCCTCAAAACCGAGCTCCGCAAACAGCTCTGCGGTGCGCGCGGCCACCGCATTCACGCCGGCGGCGTTCGCAGTGAAGCTGTTGATGTCCACCAACGTGCGCAGATGGCGCAGCGCCACCGGCAGATGCTGCTGGGCGATGGCGGTGATGCGTTTAACAAGACTCATAAGGATCTCTCACCTCAAACCGCTGCCGAGACAAGCCGCGGCTGAAGTGTTCCTTATCTAGGGATGAGGTGCACCATAAATCCCTCCCAGAGCGCTCAAAAAAAGAGCGTATTTCGGCTCAATCATACTGCTTTTTAGTCTGCTCTTCTGATGCTTTGGAAAAGCTTTTCACGTTTGCACGTTTCATGGCCATGCCTCGTTTCTCGTTCGCTGCCCTTCTCGCCAGCCTTTCCGTTGCTTCAGCTCAAACCATGCCCGGATGGCCCACCGGGGTCTCCAAAGTGGAAATCCCTTGCAGTGATGGAGTGAGGCAGCAGGCCATGTGGTTCAAGCCATCCACTCCGGGGAAAAAGCCGCTGCTCGTCGGACTACACACCTGGAGCAGCACTTTTGCCTCAGCCGGGGGCGATGCCGTGTATGCAAAGTGGTGCATCAACCAAGGCTGGATCTTCATCCATCCGGACTTCCGCGGTCCCAACTGGACACCACCTGCGATGGGCAGTGATCGAGCGGTGCAGGATGTCGTCGAAGCCGTTGCCTGGGCCAAAAAGCAAGCAGAGGTGGATGACACACGCGTCTATCTGATTGGCGTTAGCGGTGGCGGGCACATGGCCATGCAAATGGCCGGCCGTCATCCCGAGCTTTGGAGCGCCGTCAGTGCTTGGTGCGGCATCAGCGATATTGTGCAGTGGCATCGCGATCATTCGAGGCAGGGCAAGCCAGACCGTTACGCTCAAAACATCGAAGCCGCCCTTGGCCATCCACCCTCGACAGAAGATACAGAAGCCAAGCAACGCTCCCCTCTTACACATCTCCGCAACGCGACCAACGTGCCACTGGATATCGCGCATGGGATTCACGATGGGCGAAAAGGCAGCGTGCCCTTTACACACGCCTTGCTCGCATTCAACGAAGTGGCCGCCAAAACCGAACGTTTGTGCGCCGAGGCGATCGAGAAATATTACGTTACTCTGACACTTCCAACCGGTTGGCCCGCTGCACTACCAGACGCCACCTATGGTCTCAACACACCGCTGTTTCGCAGGACGAGTGGCAACACCCGTGTGACGATTTTCGAAGGTGGACATGAAATCGTGCATCAAGCCGCGCTAAACTGGCTCGCCATGCAACGAAAAGGTCAGCCGGCTGTTTGGGATTTGAAAAAATTCCTTCCCCTAGAAGCGGATGGAACAAGCGGAAAATGACCACTAAGCGCATTCCCAGAATGGCTGGAAGACCGGAGCATAAGTGAGTCATTCAACAGCTTAGTTTGATCCCTAATCCCGCTTTGAGTTATCGCCCCCGCTCAGGCCGATAGTTGAACTGTATGATAATTCAAATTACATGCTGCAGGCCTTCTCACGCCGACGCAGCTGCCCGCAAGCCGCATCGATGTCCGGACCTCTCGCTCGACGCAAGTGGGCAATGGTTCCCTGTGCCCGCAACTCAGCGAGGAAGGCCTCGGTTTGTGCGGCGCTGCTGGGAGTATAATTGCGCCCCTTTAAGCTGAGACCGGTGGGATTGTAGCGCAGAAGGTTCACATGCATGCGGCGATCCGTGAGCAGTCGCGCGAGATCACGGGCCTGCGCGAGCGAATCATTCACGCCATCGAGCAAGCAATATTGGATTGTCGTTATGCGACCGCTGTGCTCCTGATAGCGGTCTGCGGCCTCCAGCACTTCATTCACATCGAAGCGACGGCCCATCGGCAGCAAATCAGCCCGCGTGGCATCATCGGGCGCATGCAGCGAGATGGCGAGATGCAAGCCGAGGTTTGCCTCACGCAGTTCTTCAATACCAGGCACAATGCCGACGGTCGAGACAGTGATCTGTCGCCAGCCAAAAGCACCGAGTTTCGGGTCGGCAATGCGTTCGATGGCCGCGAGCACGTTTTTGAGGTTCAGCATCGGTTCACCCATGCCCATGAAAACGATCGTTCGCAGCACACGGCCCATCGCATGGGCCTCGCGCCGCAGAAGTCGAAACTGCTCAATGATCTCAGCGGAGCTCAGATTACGCTCGAAGCCTGTCTGCGTAGTCGCGCAAAAGTCACAGCCCATCGCACATCCTACCTGACTCGAAAGACAGCCTGCTGCACGATCTTCGCGATAGTCCGGCATGAGAACGCTTTCGACCGTGCGGGTATCATGCAGCCGCAACAGCAGTTTCGCAGTGCCATCAGCAGAAACCTGCTTTTGAACCAAAGTGCCTGCTACAGATGCAAAAGAGTCCTTCAATTCTGCTTCGAGCTTTTCAGGCAGCAGGAAGCCCGTTCGGCTTTTGAGCTCCGCCTCAGCCAAAAGCCCACGGATGACCCGCGGAGCATGCACGGCGTTGAAACCGTTGATTTGCATCCATGCTACCAACTCCGACAGCGAGAGGTCGGACAGCGGACGTGATGGTGTCGAGGGAAACAAAGCACTTCTCCGATGCCTCCCTTTCGCGCTTCGATCAAGTCAATGCCCGCTTCAGCAGGTTCGCGGTGATGCGCTGCACGCGTTTGTCCGTGCCATGCGGTCGCGAATAGTGGCTCCACACGGGCATGTGGCCGGGCGGCTTGCTCATGCCCTGCGCCCACCAGATCGTGGAGGCGTTGAAGATGAAATTACCCTTCGGCCCATCGAAAATGACCGCCTGCCACTGCTGCGGATTGCGACCGCCTTGGAAAGCGGTGCCCGCAGCGAGGATTTCGAGGCCGGGCAGGTCCTTCGGAGGATCGCCGTGGTATTCCCAGCCGATCATGCCGGGGATCGAGTCCCCTGCCCTCATGCCCGTGCCTTCAAACATCCAGTGCTCAGGCTTCACGCAGGTCCAATCGCCACCGCCATTGACGGGCGAGATGTTTCGCACGCCCATGAGATAGCCTTCATCCGGCCCACGATGCGGATACGGGCCGTGATTCTTCTCGCGGTCCACGGCATACTTGTAATCACCGCCGTACGGTCCGCCGCGGAAGATGCGGCGGTTGGGCACGCCGGAGGCATTTGGTGAAAACGGCGTGACCCAGCAGACGGAGTTGCCGGAGAGAAAGAGCAGATTCACGCCTGCATCACGCATCTTTGCCACGCTGTCGTGCTGGCGAATGTCCCAATACTCATCGTGCCCCACGCTGATGAAGGCTTTGCACTTCAAACCACGAATCGGCGAGATCATGTCCGCATTCGAACAGTAGCTCACGTCATAGCCCTGCTCCTCCAGCCAGTAGGCGAGCGGGAATTCGAAGCACAACCACTCGCCGCTGCCCACGGACTGCGGGTTCTCGTAGATCTGCGCATACTTGGCGTAAGGCCGGTCAAAACTCACATCGCTCCACGGACCCTGATTGCCCTTCGGATCGGTGTAGAGCGAGTAATCATCCGGCCATTTGTTGTAGGCCTGCCAGGTGTTGTCGCTGCATTGCAGGAGGATGTCCGCCTTCCGGTCATCGGTGACGATGAAGACGATGTAGCTCTGCCAATAAGGCTCATCCGGTGTGGGCGGCAGCGTGCTGAGACGACCCAAATACACGCCGCTCACCCAATCCGGCGGAATCGTGATGGAGGTGCACTTTTCCCACTGGCACTCACGGAGACGTTTCTCGCCAATGCCGGGCGTGGGCTGCTCTTTGCCATCAAAAGGTCCCAGCTCAGCCAGCTTGCGTGCGCCGCGACCTCCGTAGAAGCCCGTGCGGAAGATCTCGATCTTGAACTTCGCCGCTGGTTTCGTGCTGACAAAGACATCGAGCTCCTCCCCGGCCTTCACGGACTGCCTCGAGCAGTAGCCCTCGATTAAGGACGAGCAATAGCCACTGCCATCCAGCCTCATCCGCGTAAGCTGCCAATCGGTAGAGCCTGCTCGAGCGTTTTCTTGTTGGATCACATTCATGTATCGAAAGATAAGCATCGATACGCGTTATCCTTTCGTTCCAATCAAGGAGGATTGAAAGTGCAGATGCCCAAAAGCATCTGCCGCCAGCACACAATACCACATGGCCAAGACAAGCATGCATCTTTTGAATGAGCAGCGGTGCAGCCAAATGGACTTTCCTATTCTGCAGTGGCCAGCATCGAAGCGCTATAACCTCCGCAAGGGGACAGAGCCGCATACGACGAACAAACCTTAATTCCCACAAATACCAGAACTGTCCTCGATACGACTTTGCGCAGAGATGCCGCTCACCTAGAACCGCACATTGCATCCCCACACGATCCATCGTAAAAACCCACTTCATGCCTGATACCGAATTCATGCTTTCCAATAGCGATCCCTCCGAATCCGGAGCAGAATCACCTCGGCTGGAGGAATCCATGGCACTAGATTCGGCCGCGAAGCATCGTGGCCATAGCCTACAAGCACTGATAGCCGACCAGATGCCTTCGGAGCTGAATAAACTCGCAGTCGATCTCATGGACTCTCTGCGCCACAACGCAGGCGTAGCAGAGCGCTTTGACGCTTTCTGTGTGCAGGCCTTTTCCAAACCGGACTGGGCAGTGCCAGCCAGCGCTTTTATCAGCGATATTTTTGAGGACCAGGAGGAGCGGCTCGCTGAACTGGCACGCGTCCCAGATCTGATAATCGAGCTGAGCAGTGGTCAGGCAGCCATCGCATGCACAGTGGCTTCCAAGTGGGCCACAAGGGGTGAAACACATCGTCTCGTTCGGCTGGCAGAATCGATCGTGGCGGCACAAGGCACGATGAAGAATTCAGCTGCCGTGGAGGTGATGCTGGCACTGGCAGCCACTCTGGCGGTAACACGCCCATCCAAGGCAGAACAATTGTTCAACGCTGCTGTGCCACTGGCTTCTTCGGAACACGCCGAGGCCATCGCCGATGCCCGACTATGGCTAGCAGCTGGCAAAGTGCTGGCCAGCGCTCCCCAAGAGGTGCGCGATTTGTGGGATACCCGCATTCGACGCCCGCGAACAGCTTGGAAATGGGAATCCGAGGAAGAGCGGCGTGCTCTTGTCTTCCTAGCAGAGCAGTTGACGCTCGAAATGGAGACAGCATCTGTTTTTTTTAAGGTGGTGCCAGCTTGCTGGTGGGAACTCGCCATGAAGCGACTCCAAGACGAGCAGTCATGGCAAAAGAGGCTGGAAATGCTCAAACAATCCAGCAATTCGTTCCAAGAGCCGGCACTTGAGCTACCTTCAAGTCCCGCAACTGCCACTCCGCGTCCGAAGTCTCAGTCTAATGCCTTTGACGATACGGGTTTTCTAGCCGTGCGGCCTCAGGCAAGTTCCGTAGCGCGTTTTGCGCTGGGCTGGGCAGTAGGCGTGTTTCTCACAGGCGGCACTTTTTTTATGGCTCCAGAAGGCGTTTATCGTGCAATTAAGGACCTGCGTGGGCTTTTTGGCACCACTTCTTCCATGAGCTCTATGGTTCCAATCGACGGCAAGGCATGGCGCGAAGCCCAATTAGCCAGCTTTTCCAAAGGCAAGGATTCACTCGCACCACTGGTTCAGAAGGTCAAAGAAGGCACTTGGGCACAGAGTCAGATGCTGCTCTCTGGCCATACTCCTGAGCTACCCTTTGAGGATGAAAAGTATCTCCAATTGCTTGTTTGGCTGCACCTAGATCCCCCCTCTGATCCTGAGACACGCCAAAACCTGCCACGTCTGCTGATCGACAAAGCTGATATCCGTGCGGTCTCTGTATGGGAGGGGCTTATCTATCCAAGCTCTCCGAACGCAGACGACATCCGTGCAACCGCACGAAATGTTTGCAGAGAAAAAGCCTCCATATGGCCCCCTGAAATGCTTACCCGGCTGCAAAGTATTGCTGAAGCACCTGCTATTAGTGATGAACCATGAATTCCAGACTGATCTGACACCATGACTTCTCTCCACCATCTACGCGCCGGCATCATCGGCACGGGCTTTATTGGCCCAGTTCACATTGAGGCGCTCAAACGTCTTGGTATTACGGTGAATGGCATCTGCGGATCCTCTCAAAGCGCTCGGCACACCGGCGAACTCTGGGGCATCCCAGAAGTTTACGGCGATTACGATCATGAGGCCATGTATGCCAGCCCCAACATTGATGTGGTGCACGTCACCTCTCCTAACAAAGCACACGTGCAGCAATGTCTGAAGGCAATTGAGATGGGCAAGCACGTGGTGTGCGAAAAACCCCTCGGTATGAACTCGAAGGAAACGGCTCTCGTGGTGGAGGCCGTGCGCAAGGGTGGCAAAAAAGGCCCGGTTTTCGCTGTGAACTATGTGTGCCGCTTCTTCCCAGCCATCTTGCAAATGCGTGCAATGGTGGCACGTGGTGATCTAGGCCGAATCATTCATGTGCAAGGTCATTTCTTCCAAGACTGGCTGCTGCATGAGACTGACTACAACTGGCGATTGCTCGCCAGCGAGGGTGGCAAGCTCCGAGCAGTGGGCGACATTGGCACACACTGGATCGACGCGGTGAGCTTCGTCCTCGGAACCAAGGCTACCAGCGTATTTGCACACCTCGAAACCTTTCACAAAACTCGCAAGCGTCCCCGCAGCCAGGTGCAGACGTTCACCAAAACCGATCCCAAATCCCTGATCGATTACAAGGTAGATACCGAAGACTTTGGCAGCGTGATGCTAAAATTCGGCAAGGCCTCTCATGGCTACGCCTCCGGTGTGCATGCAAACGCCAGCATCTCTCAAGTGGCAGCCGGTTGGAAATGCAGCCTCAGTTTTGGCATCTATGGCACGAAAGCCAGTGTGCGGTGGGACCTCCAGCAGCCTAACGAGATCATCTTGGGCCGACGCGATGAACCAAATCAGATTCTCCAACGCGGAACGCCCGGATTCCTTGAAGATGTTGCTCATTTCACCGACTACCCCAGCGGTCATCCCGAAGGCTTCAGCGACTGCCATAAAATGCAATACCGTGCCGTGTATGAGCATATTGCCAGCAATAGGAAGACTGAGCCACTCTTTGCAACCGCAGCCGATGGCCATCACGAAGTTCAACTGTGCGAAGCCATCCTTCAGAGCAGCCGGGCAAAAACGTGGGTCAAGGTCTGACACCATTTGAATCGTAGCCCGAAGCTTTCGCTGAAAACGAGACGTGATGAGGTCCAGTGAGATCCACTTGGACCTATGAAGCAGTCTAGCGACCTAGGAAGTCCTCCACATACTGCTCCACAATTGCAGCGAGGGGCGGAGGCTGCGGAAGACCAAGCGCCTCCGCACGGCTGCCATCCACCTGCTGCGGCCAATTGTCCACGATGCTTTGGATGCGTGCATCAAAAGCATCCACCATCGGTCCTAGCTTGATCTCTCTAGCTGCCGCCACCTGGGTGATGACCCGCTCCGCAATCTCCGGCGTCACACGATGCGCTGGAAGCACGTAGGCGCGATCCCTGCCGAGCTTTGACTCATTCACCTCGGCAAAGGCAATGAAGCTTTCAATGACCGTTCGGTAACTCGTCATCGGATGCGGTTGATCCCGCCGGATTGGCAAAAGACACGGTTCGCCATTCAATGGCTCACGAAACATCCCGCTAGCCCAACTTGATGCCGCAGCATTTGGCCTGCCTGGACGGATGATGACCGTTGGCAGCCTCACAGTACGCCCATCAAAATGACCTTTGCGCGTGTGATCATTCACCAGCATCTCACACATTGCCTTGGTGATGCCATAGGTGGTCTGGGGCAGTTGTTTGGTCGTATCTGACATCATCTGCGTCATGTCGATGCCTCCGTAGCAGGCAACGCTGCTGGCAAAAACAACCCGCGGACGTCCAGCAGCCGCACGGGCAGCTTCAAAAACATGACGCCCGCCATCGAGGTTCACCCTGAGGGCGTCATCATAACGCTCCTCGCACTCACCGCTGACCATCGATGCCAAATGAAAAATCACGTCGGCATGACTTCCCACCGCACTATAGACTGCATCACGATCACCAATATCACCCTGTATCGTTTTGACGCGAGGATCAGAGATCGGCCGATGGAAGGCCGCATCAAGCAACACAACCTCAGAGACAGGTTTATCGCATAGAGTGCCAATATGAAGAATTTTTTGGGCCAACTGATGACCAAGAAATCCGCCGCCACCGGTGATGATGATTTTCATGCAGTGAATGAGTAGAGAAAAAACCGTTAGGGAGCCAAGCGTTCAATAGTCCAAACGTCATGGGGACCACGTTTGTATTGAAAACGGTCATGCAACCGATGTGGACCACCCTGCCAAAATTCCATTGTCTGAGGCCGCACACGGAAGCCACCCCAAAAGGGTGGTAGCGGCACCTCGCCCGTGCTGAATTTTTCTTTCAGCTTCGCCCATTCCATTTCGAGAAATTGGCGAGAGGAAATGGCACGGCTCTGCTGCGA
>Ga0075471_10001799_pt1 | contig 14204 bp, 9 predicted proteins | sample DEB19_08_DNA_2_FD_74787 | JGI IMG/M metagenome (GOLD analysis project Ga0075471, IMG submission 74787) | Aqueous microbial communities from the Delaware River and Bay under freshwater to marine salinity gradient to study organic matter... | ecosystem: Environmental > Aquatic > Marine > Coastal ... | reverse complement strand
GACGAGATCTACGACCAGCTCGTCTTCGACGGCCGCTCGGCCGTGTCGTTCCCGACCCTGCGGCCCGGACTCGAGCAGCGGACCGTCGTGGTCGCGGGCGTGAGCAAGACCTACTCGATGACGGGCTGGCGGATCGGCTGGACCATCTGCCCGGAGCCGCTCGCGAAGGCGATCGGGAACCTGCAGAGCCAGGAGACGAGCAACCCCTGCAGCGTCAGCCAGCACGCGGCCGTGGCGGCCCTCACCGGGCCGCAGGAGTGCGTGGCCGAGATGTGCCGGGCGTTCCAGCGCCGCCGCGACCTGGTCGCCGCGCGGCTCGCCGCGATGCCCGGCATCCGGCTGCCCGCGATCGGGGGCGCGTTCTACGCCTTCTTCGACATCGGCGAGCACCTGCGGAAGTCCCGCGACGGCGTCTCGACCAGCATGCAGTGGTGCGAGGCGCTCCTGGAGAAGGAGCACGTCGCCCTGGTGGCCGGCAGCGCCTTCGGTGCCGAGGGCCACGTGCGGATGTCGTTCGCGGCCTCGGAGGAGAAGCTCGCCGAGGGGCTCGACCGGATCGAGCGGTTCCTGCAGTAGCCCGCCGCAGCATCCCCGTCGCCGGCGTCTTGGACATGCGAAATCCTCCAAGATCGTCGAGCTTCCGCCGATCCCTTCGCCTCCATCTCCTGGTTTACCGGGACATCGTTCGAGCTCCGACGAATGCGCTCTAGAGGGCGAGCGCCCGCAGGTCGCGGAACTCGACCTTCATCACCAGCCCGCCGTGGATCTGCAGGCCGATCGGGCCCGGATCCTTGTATGTGGGGCTCGTGTACTGCGAGACCTTTTCGCCGTTGAGCCAGACGGTGAACGTGTCCCCTTTCGCCTCGACGCGGATCCGGTTCCAGTCGCCGGGCTTGAGGAGCTCCGCCGCGCGGGTCGCCCGCGCCTCTTCGGGATAGCTGCCGACGTAGAACGAGCAGGTCATGTCGCGCTTCAGGCTCCGGGACACTCCGATCTGCACCTGCACCTCGGGCTTCCGCAGCATGAACCCGCTGTCGATCTCGCCGGTGAATCGCACCTCCCCCTCCACGATCACGTCGCCATACGACTGCTCCGTATACAGCATCGATCCCTTCTTCGCCTCGTCGCTCTCTCCGACGATCACGCCGTCCACGACCTTCCAGTAGGGCTCTGCCGGCAGCTTCCAGCCCGTGAAGTCGCGGCCGTTGAAGATGGGCGGGAGGCTGGCGGTCGATGGCGGCTGGGCCGTCGCCGTGGAGGCGGAGCAGAGGAGCGTGGCGGCGAGGATGACATGGAGCCGCCTCGGGACGGCGGGGAAAGGCGGGGTGAATGCCGACGGAACGCGGGCTGGCTGGGCATGAACGTGCCGGACATGAACTGGCATGGGCTGGCCTCCGAGGTGACGGAACGCCACTATACACGCGTGACGGACCCGCGGGGCCGGGCGACGTGCCCATCTGGGCGTCGCCGAGGCTGCGCTCGGGTGCGATGGGTGGCGGACGCATGCGGGTGTCTCGGGAGGGAGGCCAGCGTGACAGGGGCGGATCCTGAGGTGAGCGGCATCGTGCTGGCCGGCGGCGGGTCCACGAGGCTCGGCTCCGCCGCGGCCGCCGGCAAGGCGTGGCTCGAGTTCGAGGGGCGGACGTTTCTCGCGCGGGTCTGCGCAGCGCTGGCTGATGAAGTGTCGCACGTGGTGGTGGTGGCGGCACCGGACCAGGATTTGCCCCGCGTGTCAGCGGTGAGGGTGATCCATGACAGCATGCCGGCAGCCGGTCCCCTCGCCGCGATTCGCGACGGCATCCAGGCCCTGGTCGCGACCGCCGCAGCGCGGCCGATCCAGCGGGTCGTCATCGCCTCCTGCGATCTGCCGCTGCTACGCGGCGACGTGGTCCGATTCCTCGTGGACGCCGCGCGACCGCCGCGACCGATGGCCGATCCCTGCTGGACCGTGCCGGTGGTGCGAGGACACTGGCAGGTGCTGCTCTCGGTGCTCGACGTGAGGCTGCTGCCGCGGCTGGAGGCCTGGCTGGCGGCGGGCCGCCGCGACCCGCGCGGCCTCGTCGAGCGGCTGCTGGAGCAGGATCCTGCAAGCGTGCGGCTGCTCGACGAGCGACTGCTCCGCGACGTCGACCCCGCGCTTGAGTCCTTCGCCGACGTGGACACGCCCGACGACCTGCGCGGCCTGCAGGCGCGGTGATCGCGGCACGCGCCGACGATATTCGTCTTCGCGGGACCGGGCGGCGGTTTCTATACTCCGGGCCATGGCGTCGCGACATTCCAGACATGCCGGTGGAGCACGTCCGCGGCGCCGCCCGCTCGCCTGGCTCGCCGCGATCGGCCTGCTCGTGGCGGCGGTCTGGTTTGCGCCCTCGGCCGTCGTGCTCACGCCGCTGCGGGACCGTCCGCTGGAGGCGGCCTTCGCGGGCATCGACGGCAGCATCGCCAGCCGGGCGGCGGCCTGGCGGTGGTGGGGTGGCATCGACTACTACGACGTCACGCTGCGGGACCGGCAGGGCCGGCCCCTCGTCTCGGTGCCACGGCTCATGATCGACCGCGGACTGGCGAACCTCGCAGTCGCACCGCGCGACCTGGGCACCGTTCGGCTCGTCGGCGGCGAGGCGGTCGTCGAGGTGCGCCGCGGCGGCAGCACGATCGAGGACGTGCTCGCTCCGTGGCTGGCCTCCGCAGGCGTGCCGGTGTCGTTCGAGGTGGAGGTAGTGGATGCCGCCGTGGAACTGGTCGACCTCGAGCGGAACGACGCCTGGCGGATCACCGACATCCTCGCCGCGGGCACGGTGCGGCCAGGCGCCACGCTGGCAGGTTGGACCGTTTCCGGACGGACGCGGTATGCCGGCGAGCCGCTGCGCGACCTCGCCGCGGCGTCCAACCGGATCGCGTCCGACCGCGCGCGGGAGTCGGCCGGGCCGGGGGGCGGTCCCGCGCCCGGTGGCTCCGCGCCGGCTGGCGGCCGGCTGGATCGCACCACGGTGGCCGCCGGCGCGACGGCCATCCTCGCGCGGGACGGCGGCTGGTCCATTTCGTCGCCCGACGTGACGACGGCCGCCGCGCCGCGATCACTGGCCGTGGCCGCCACCCGCCTGCCGCTGGGTGTGACGACCGTCGCTGCCACGCGGTTCGACGCGCAGCACGTGCTCGATGGCCTGGCCGACGTGCGGCTCGACATCACGCTGCCATCCGCCGCGGCCGCGAGCCAGTCGGGGCAGACCGGCCAGCGTCCACTGCCGCCGGGAATCGGCGTCGCCGGCGTCGTCGCTGTTTCGCGGCTGGCGGTCTGCACGTCCGATACGCTGACGGAACTCGTGACCCTCGACCGGGGCGAGATGCCGCTCGACATCTCGATCGAAGGTGATCGGGTGACCGTGCGATCGCTGCGGGTGGCGTCGCGGCTGTTCAACGCCGAGGCATCCGGCAGGATACGGCTGCCGGCGGGTGGCGCGTGGGACTGGGCCGAAGCGCTCGTCGGCGAGGACTTCGCGGCGGCTGTCGACGTCGACCTGGCGGCGGCGTCGCGGGCGCTGCCGGCCGGACTCACGGTGCGGAGGGATGTCCGCGTCACGGGCGGCCAGCTGCAGCTCTCCGCCGTGTCGAGGGCCGACGGCGGCGATAGGGTGCTCGAAGCGCGGGCCTCGTCGCGGGACGTGTCGGCCGTCCAGGCCGTCGCGGCTCCGGCCGGCGGTGCCGCCGAGGAAAGGCTGCTGCGGTGGAACGAGCCATTTACGGCGTGGCTGCGCGGCAGGCGCGGCGCTGGGCGAGGCGACCGGCTGCGGATCGAGGAGGCGCGGCTGGCGTCGACCGCGGTGGAAGTGTCGGCCGCGGGCAACGCCGAATCGGCGGCCGTGCAGTGGACGGTCGACCTGGGCATGCTCGGCATCGAGGCTGCGGAAGTGCTCGATCTCCAGGGTGCGACGCTGGGCGGCGCGGCCCGTGGCCGCATCGACCTGGAACGCACCGCCACCGCGGGCACGTCGCGGCTGAAGGCGGCTGCCAGCCTGGCGGACTTCTCACTGGCCGTGCCCGGGCGTCCCGTGTGGCGGGACGCCGAGGTGACGCTGGCCGCCGAAGGGTCGGGCAGCCTGGCCGGTGGCGCCCTGCTCGTCGACCAGGGGCATGCGGTCCTCTCGGCCACGGGCGACTCGCTCGAGCTGACGTTGACCGGCGGCGCCCTGGTGAATCCGGGACTCGCCTGGCAGCGGGCCGGTCGCGGCCCGCCGTGGCTCCGGCCGGCGCCCGGCGGCCACGCCGTCACGGCGGACTGCGCGGTCGCGGGCGACTTGGCCAGGTGGCAGCCGCGCTGGGCCGCGCTGGGCTGGCCGATCGGAGGCTCCGGCGGCACGGAGCTGGGCGGCAGCGTGAAGGCCACGGCGGTCCTCACGGCCGACGGCGACACATGGCAGATCACCAGGGCAGGCGGCGAGATCGAAAAGCTGACCGTGAGGACGGACGACCGGCGGATCAGCGAGCCGCGGATCGTGGCCACGGCCGCCGGCCGTTGGAACGCGGTCAACGGTGCGGTCGAAATCTCTTCGGCCGAGCTGCTGACGGCGACCCTGTCGGTGCGAACCGGCGGGCTCGTCCTTCTGCCCTCCGGTGGACCGCGGGCCGCTGACCAGGGCCTCGACGCGCTCGTCGCCCGGCTGCGCGGCAAGGTGCAGTGGCAGTGCGATGCGTCGCGGATCGAGCGCTGGATCGCGCCGATGGAGGTCGCGGATCGCTGGCCCGTCGGTGGACGGGGCTGGGGCACCGCGGAGGTTCTCGACACGCCCGTCGGGCTGAACGTGCTCGTCGAGGCCACGGGCAGCCAACTGACGCTGGCGAAACGGGCTCCCGGCCGCGAGCCCGGTGCCGCGGCGCCGCTCTGGAGCGAGCCGCGGGCCACGCTCGTGGTAGAGCTGATCCGTCCGCGTGCGTCTCCCACCGAGATGTTGGTGAACCAGCTCAAGCTCGAGTCGTCCACGATGGCTGTCGCCGCCGCGGGAAGCGTCGTCGATCGATCGGCCCGGCGTCTGGTGGAACTTGGCGGCAACGTGGCCTACGACTGGGAGCAGATTTCGAAGCTGCTGACGCCGTGGACCGGCGGCCGCCTGCGGCTGGCCGGGGCCGGCGCCCGGCCGTTCTCGCTGCGAACGCCCCTGGAGGGATTGGTAGCCGCCGGAGGCGGCATGGGGAGCGGAGCCGCGGAGGAGCGGCTGCCGCTCCCGGCGGACTGGCTGCCCCAGGCTGCACAGGAGACGGTCGGCCGCATGGCGCGGCCCGTCGCGGTCGCTATGCCGCCTGCGCCGCAGCTGTCCGACAGATTCCGCGCCCTGTCGATCGACACGTCGGCGGCGTGGACGGCCGCCGATGTCGGCGGCTTCCAGATCGACCCCGGCGAGATGCCCGTGCGTCTTTTCGAAGGCCAGCTGGCGCTTGGTCCCTTCGATCTGGGCACGTCGGGAGGACGGCTGCGCGGCGCCCCGTGGCTGCGGCTCCTGCCCGCTCCGGGCGAGCTGATCGTGCCTCCGGGCCGCTGTCTCGATCGCATCGTGCTGACGCGGCAGATGTGCGACCGCTGGCTGTCGTGGCTCGTGCCGTTGATCGGCCAGTCGACGCAGATGCAGGGCCTTATGAGCGTCGACATGGCCGGTGCCAGGCTGCCCTTGGCGGATCCGTTCGGAGGGGAGGCCGCCGGCCAGGTGATCTTCGAGAACCTCGAGGCGACTCCCGGCGAGGCCGTGCGGCCGCTGGTGAACCTGATCGTGAAGCTGCAGTCGGCGATCGATCCGCGGTTCGCGTTCGGCGACAAGGCGGTGCTGTTGCGGGTACGGCCTGACCCGGTCAGCTTCAGGATCGCGGACCGCCGTCTGTGGCACGAGGGGCTGGTGATGGACGCCGGCCAGCTCGTCGTCCGATCGGCCGGCAGCGTGGGCGCCGACGGCACGCTGGCGACGGTGGTCGAGGTGGCCTTCCGCGGCGACATCGCCGGTGCGACGCCGGTGGTGGGCCAGCTGCTGCGCACACCGCTGGCCATCCCACTCAAGGGCACGGTCGCTCGGCCGCAGTTCGACGCCGCCTCGATCGACACGATCCTGGGACGGATCGTGGAGAACACCGCCGAGGCCGTGATCGGCCCGAGCCTCTCCCGCGGCCTCGAGACGCTCTTCGGCAATCCGCAGCCGCCGGCGGGCCAGTCCCAGCCGTCGCGGTAGGCCAGCGGTATCTCGCGCGCCGGTCCCTGCCGCGTGGAGGAGCGCGTCACGGGAGGATGGCACCCGCGGCGCGGAGCCGCCGATCCATGCCGTCGATCAGCCGGCGGAGCGTGCGGCCGTAGGAGAAGTGCTCGACCTCGAGCCGATGCCGCGGGGAGTCGACGTAGCGCAGCGGCGCGGGCCGGGGCCGGCTGCGTGCCCGGTAGAGCCAGGCGGCGGCCTGGGGCGCGACGCGGGCCGCCAGTGCCATCCGTGCCACCAGCTGCGCCTGCAGATCGGTGAGCCACCACTGGCCGCTGTCGGGCTGGATGAAGCCGACCGCAGCGACGTCGTCGCGGGTGGGATGGAGCAGGTTCAAGAAGAGCCGCGGGCAGCCGGAGGCATCGGCGTGAAGGTGCTCCGGTGCGATGAACGGCAGCGTTGTCCGGTAGCCGGTCGCGCAGATCACGACATCGAACACCGCGCGGCTGCCGTCTGCGAAGACCGCGACGTCTCCCTCGAACCCCGCCACGTCGCCGGCGGCACGAATGGCGCCCGAGTCGATTCGCGCGAGTAGGTCGGCATTCACGACCGGGTGGGTTTCCCACAGTAGATGATCGGGCCGCGGCAGGCCGTGTCGCCAGGGGAGGCCGATCTCACGGTCGATCGCCTGCAGGCTGGCCAGCCGTCGCAGCCACAGCGGCAGGCCCAGCTTCAGCAGCCGCTCACCACGCAGGTCGGCCGGCCGGCGACCGATGAACCTGGGCACGACGAAGTACGAGCGGCGCCGGGAGAGCACCGTCGTCGCGGCGTGCGTTGCCGACTCGACGGCGATGTCGCAGGCCGAATTGCCGCCGCCGATGACCAGCACCCGTCGGCCGGCCAGAGGAACGGGCCGGGTGGGGGACTTGTAGTCGCCGGCATGGAGCAGCGTGCCGGCGAACCTGCCCGGGATGTCGGGAAACCGGGGCACGCGGTTGTGGCCGGTGGCGATGACGACGCCGGCATACGTCCGCGGCTCCCGGCCGGCGGCCCGGACCAGCCAGCCGCCGGCGCCGGCCGGCTCGATCTGCTCCACGGAGGTCTGGGTGTGGATGTGGGGCGGCAGGCGGAAGTGTCGCGCGTAGCTGCGGAGGTAGGCGAGGCACTGGCGGTGGTCGGGATAGGCGGGCCACGACCGGGGCATGGGAAAGTCGGGATATGCCGTGAGCCGCTTGGAGCTGATGAGGCGGGTCGACTCGAAGACGCTCGATGCCGCCGAGTCGAAGTACCAGTTGCCGCCGACGTCGTCCTCGCGCTCGAGGCACTCGGCGGGAATGCCGGCCGCAAGTAGGTGCTTCAGCGCCGTCAGTCCCGACGGTCCTGCGCCGACGACGCACCAGGTTCTGGCGGCACCGGATGGTTGGTCGGGAATGGCCACGTGTCACTCTTGGCGGAGGGCGGCGACCAGGGCGGCGACGAGTCGCTCCCGGTCTGCGACCGTGTGCAGCCAGGACAGGCTCACCCGCACGAGGCTGCCGCCCGGGGCGACGCTCGGCGGCCGGATCGCGGGCACGAAAAGTCCCGCTTCGGCGAGCCGGGTCGAGACCACCACCGCCCGTCCGGCCGCACCCACCACGACCGGCACGATCTGGCCGTGGGCCGCCGCGGCCACGCCGGCCGCGGCGAGCGCATCGCGGACGGCGGCGGCCGCGGCGAGAAGCTCGCGGCGGCGGTGCGGCTCTTCCGCGAGCAGCGCGATGCCGCGGGCCGCGGCCGCGGCCACGGCCGGCGGATGGGCCGTGGAGAAGATCCAGGCCCGGGCCTTGTGTCGCAGCCAGTGGATCAGGGCGTCATGACCGGCCACGAATCCGCCCGCGGCGCCGAGCGCCTTCGAGAGCGTGCCCACGCGGACGTGGACGCCCGCGGCGCAGCCCGACTCCTCCACGAGGCCACTGCCCCGGTCTCCGAAGACGCCCGTCGCGTGCGCCTCGTCGACCATCAGGATTGCGCGGTGCTTCCGTGCCAGCGCGCAAAGATCTGCCAGCGGAGCGACGGTGCCGTCCATGGAGAAGAGCGTGTCGGTGACGATCACGCGGCGCCGGGCGGCGGCGGCCTGGGTGAGCAGCGCGTCGAGGGCCGCCATGTCGCGGTGCGGATAGACGCCGACCGCAGCCCGGCAGAGGCGGCAGCCGTCGATGATGCTCGCGTGGTTGCGGGCGTCGCTGGCGACGAAGTCCTCCGCGCCGGCGAGGGCCGCGAGCGTCGCGGCGTTGGCCGCAAAGCCGCTGCTGAACACGAGCGCCGCGTCCACGCCGAGCAGACCGGCGATCGACTGCTCGAGGAGGTCGTGGGCGGCGGAATGGCCGCTCACCAGCGGGCTCGCACCCGCCCCGAAGCCCTCGGCGCAGGCGGCCCGCGACGCGGCCTTGGTGAGCCGCACGTCCCCCGCGTAGCCGAGGTAATCGTTGGAGCCGAAGTTGAGGAGCGGGCGACCGTCGAGCAGCACCTCCCTGCCCTGCCGGCCCGACCGCACGCGGCGGGGCCGCTCGAGGTCGGCGGCGCGGACCGCGGCGAGATCGTCCGCGATCCAGGCGAGCGCGTCGGGCAGCGGCGGTGGGGTCGGTCGAGCGGGCGGCGCGGCGGCCTCGATGCGGCATGGCATGCCGCCATTATGCCCCCTGCACGCCCGGGGATTCAGGCCCGTCGCCGGCCGAGTTTTTCGATCGTGCGAAACTGGGCCGGCGCGACCGGCTGCACGGACAGCCGGCTGCCGCGCCGCAGCAGCTCCATGCCGGCCAGGGCCTTCGCCGCGCGCAGCTCCTCCAGCGGCACGTCCCGCGGAAAAATCTCCACCAGCTTCACGTCGACCAACGACCAGATGGGGTTGGCCGCCGACGCCTTCGGGTCGTGATAGTCGCTCTTCGGATCCCAGGCGGAGGGGTCCGGGTAGGCGGTGCGAACCACCTCGACGATCCCGACCACGGCCGAGGGCTCGGCGTTGGAATGGTAGTAGAGCGCGAGGTCGCCCAGCTGCATCGCCCGGAGGAAATTCCGGGCCTGGTAGTTCCGCACGCCCTCCCACGAGGTCGTCCGCCGTTTCGCCCGGGCGAGATCCTCGATCGAGAAGACGTCGGGCTCGCTCTTGATCAGCCAGTGGTTCATGGATGCACTTCGGCAGATGCGCAGCGCGGCTGGTCAGCCCCACTGCGACCAGGATCCGGTGGCGACGACGTAGCCGCTCAAGAGCGCGTTGGTGGTCGCGTGCGCCACCACCGCGTCGCACAGGTTTTTCCGAGTATAGAGCGCGCAGGCGAAAAGCATGCCGGCCACAGTGCCGGCGATCCAGGCGTCGCCGTGGAGCAGCCCGAACGCCACCGACGAGAGGAGAAACGAGAACCAGGTGAACACGCCGATCGGTACGCCGTCCACGTCCTCGCCGATGCAGCGGCGGATGACGAATCCCCGGAAGAAGAGCTCCTCGGCCACCGGTACGGTGACCGTCGAACCCGCCACGCGAAAGAGCAGCCAAAGCGTCGACCACGGCTGTCCCAGGTGCGAGGGGTCACGGGCGGCCGCAGCCGGGGCCGCACTCGGACCCGGCGCCAGGATCATCCAGAGGGCGAAGGTCGCCGCGCCGATGGCGACGGCCGCCGGCGAAATCCGGCACTCTCGCCACGGCAAAGAGCGTCGCAGCCGCCAGAGCACGGCGATGACGACGAGCACCCGCACGGGATAGAGCGCGTCGAAGCCGCTGCTGAACGCCTGGGCCACGAGGGTGGTCGCCGTCAGCGCCAGAAACGGCAGCAGGCAGGCCAGCGCGTTCGGTGCGATCCGAGCGGAATCCGTGACCGGAACCTGGCCCGTGGAGAGCGCCGCAGGGCGCAGGGAGTCGGAGGCGTTCGGGGAGTCGGGCCGCACGAAAAACGGCATGCGGGCGGCGACCAGGATGAGTCCCAGGCCGACCGTGAGAAAGGCGATCCAGCCGGCTGCCGAGTGGAATCCCTCCACGGCGATGTCGGGCGAGAGCCAGATGCCGACGAGGATCAGCGCCGTGATCCGCACGACGTTGGCCAGCCACATGAGCACCACGCCGATGGGCACGAGCACCAGCGACTGCGGAAATCGATGGACGCGTCGAAACCACCACAGGTAGCCGACGAGCAGCACGGTGACCAGACCGATGCCATGGAAGCCGCCGCACGACGCGGTGACCAGCACGCTGAAATCGGAGGTGCCGATGACGAAAGGCGACGGTCGCACGACCGGGCGGCCGGCGAAGGGCGTCAGCAGGAGCTCGACGAGCCGCAGAGTGGAGTCGCTGGTGAGATCCCAGAAGCTCTTCGTCAGGTCGCCGACGAACCAGGCGGCCGTCGCAAACATGGCAAACGCGAGCACCGTCCGCAGCAAAGGCATCGCCAGGGAAAGCCGCGGCGCGATCGCGGCGAGTGTCGTGACCAGCCAGGCGACGGCCAGCGTCGCGCCGGCGACGGCGTCGCCGGCGTCGCCGAGGATCGTGCGCTGCGCACCGGCGTGCAGCCAGGCCGCGGCCGCGAGCACCCCCGCGAACGCGAGGGTCTGGCCGGCGAGCAGGGGCCACGAGATGCGGACGCCACGATAGGCATCGCGATGGTGGCGGACGTGCGCCTGGAGGCCGCCGAGCACCATCACGGCCGCGAAGACCGCCCAACGCTTCCCGGGGATCGCGAGCAGCTGCGGACCGAAGAGGGCGGCCAGGGTCGCCAGCTCGACCGCCAGGAGGATGGCCACCGCGCCGAGGGCCCTCCATGACTCGCCGCGGTCGTGTTCCAGCGGTGGTGTCGGATCGAAGCACATGCGGAGACCGCCGGTCGCGGCGAAAACATCGATGCGGAAACGCAGAAGGGGAGCGGGCAAGAACCCGCTCCCCTCCACGTTAGCATCGAAACCGCGCGACTCCCGCGGAAGCGATCAGACCGCGCCAGCCGGCGACAGGCGACGCAGCGTCCGCCGCTCCACGAGGCCCAGGGCCCCGAGCAGAAGGACGAGCACGCTTCCGAAGGATGCGGGATCGATTTCAGGGACAACCGATGTCGTTGCAGCGCCACCGAGATCGCGAAGGCCATCGGTTCCGCTGAACTGGGTGATAAAGCCGTTGATCGGCGTGGTCGCGCCAGTCGTCGTGCTGACCTCATACCACTGCCCGCCGCCGAAGGCCTGACCGTACAGCGTGCTGTAGTCGCTGCTGAAAGACAGCTGCAACGACGGCAGTCCGCTGGCGATGGATGTGGCGGTCGACGGATTGCCACCGTTCAGATCGACGCTGAACAGGACGCCGGATTGAGTGGCGCCGTACAGGATGCCAGTGTTGGCGTTGATCGCAATGTCGCCAAACGTGTTGGTCCAGGTCGACGGACCGGTTCCACCCCCTGCTTGCGAAAGCAGAAAGCCGTTCACTGTCGCCGGGCTACCAACCGTAGGCAGTCCTGCAACATAGGTGAAGGGCACCTGAACGAGCGTGTTTGTGTTCTCGTAGAAGAACCAATAGGCATCGTTGTAGTACGCGGCATTTTGCGGCTGCGGGTTGCTGGTCAGATCGAGGTCTGCAGCGGTCACCAGCGTCGTCGGATTGCCGGACCTGCTCCAAAACTCGAGATTGTTTCCGCTGTCGATGAAGAAGAACTGGTCCCTGGCCGTGTCGTACGCGAACGCGTTGGAGAATCCACTGGGGATCGTGCCGTTGGTGTAGACCTCCACCGACGACTGTGTGGAGGTGTTGACTTCGTGAATGTTGTTGCTGTCGTCGATGCCGTAGATGAAATCGGCCGAGGCGGTCGACGCCCAAAACGGGGCGAAAGCCAGGGCCACGGCCGCAATGCCGCCGGCAGCAAGAATGCGTGAGGGTCGAAGCATGAGAAGACCTTCTTCGTTGAAAAGTTGACGCAGTCAGACGCCTTTGCCTGCCGTGGCGGGAACTCAACCCTCAAGAGCCAAAGCTTATGAGAGCCGAAACGAACGACGCGCTAGGCAGTGCAATCCACCTAACCGCTACAGTCCTTCCAGGACGTTCAGTGTTCTACAGCGGCGAAAAGCCGCATGCAAGGGGCCATTTGGGAAATTCTAGAATTCACCCATGAGGGGGGTTCTGGCCCTGGTCGGCGTCGGCGTCGGCCTAGAGGATGGATTCGGCGATTATAGCGGGTGTTTCAGGGGGCAGGCCGCCCCGAAATAGCCGTGGCGGTCGATCTGGGCGGCGACGGCCGGCGGCACGAATTCCCTCCAGCCCGGGTCTCCCGAGCAGATCTTCGCCCGCACTTCCTCGCTGGAATAGGTCCGCAGCGTGGCTTCGTCGAAGAACAGGCCCCGGACGAGACCGTTCACCCGCAGGTGCTCGAGCAGGTGCGCGAGGTGCGGGGGCACGGCGAGCGTGTCTGCCGTGACGACGCGGCCGTCGACCGCGTCCCGCGTGGGGTGGACGTACAGGCGGACCCGGTGGGTGAACAGCCGGCCGAACGACTCGAGGATGCCCCCCTCCAGGTTTTCGTAGTGCCGTTCGTCGAAGAGCGCGCGAAGCAGCGGCACGCCGAGCACCATGCCCGTCTGCTCGACGTGGCGATCGGCGAGGTATTCGCCGAGGGCGTGGAAGGCGCCGATGTCGCTGACGAGCACCATCTTGCCGACGGCCGACAGCAGGTCGACCCGGGCGAGAAAGTCGGCGTCCTCCGCGGTGCCGCGGTCGCGGAGGTTGTTCATGGTGATCTCCATGATCTCCTGGATGCCTTCGGTCTGGTCGACGGCAGCGGTCGTGCCGCCGCCGGCGTGGCCCCCGGTGGCGACGGACGCCGCCGCGTCGGCCGCGAAGGCGACTCGGGCCCGTGCCATCATCTCCAGGTTGAGTGTGGTGACCGGCGCGAAGCGGCCGCGTTCGACGAGCACGCGGCTCCTGCGGATCGCCTCCGAAGCCAAGAGCGGCGTGCCGTCGACGTCGAACAGGAGCGCCGGCGTGCAGCCGATCCGCACGAGGTGCAGGGCGAGCAGGCGGTTGTCGACACCGGCGAACGCCGGGCCCGTGACGCGGATCCAGTCGATCTCGAGGCGGTCGCGGCCGATGCAGTCGAGCAGCGTCTCGATCAGCGTCCGCGGCGCCTGCCAGTGGTGGAAGGCCGCGTGGATCAGGTTCACGCCGAGGCGGCCGACCGCCTCCTGCTGCAGGGCGTTGGTCGTGTCGAGGAGCCGGGCATGCAGCAGCACGTCGCTCGTGCCGGCCCGGACGGCGTGCTGGAACCGCAGCCCCAGCCAGACGTGGCACTCGTTGGTGCCGGCGTACGACTTCGCGGCGGCGGTGTCGGCCAAGGCGAAGAATCGGGTGCGGTCGCCGCGGACGCCGTCGAGCCTGGCATGCAGCAGGTCGTATTCGTGGTCGAGCATCTGCTCCACCCGCTCGCGGGAGACGTACCGCTTCGTCTTGCCGTAGATCGCGTCGCTGACGGTCATGTCATAGGCGGAGATCGACTTGGCCACGGTGCCCGCCGCTCCCCCCACGGCGAAGAACCAGCGGGCCACCTCCTGGCCGGCGCCGATCTCGGCGAAGTTGCCGTAGATCGAGTCGTCGAGGTTGAGGGCCAGTGCCCGGGCGGCGGTCGGGTCGATGCCCCGGGGGCCGGCGGTGACGGAGATCGGCTGCATGGCTGTCCGTGGCTGCGGGACGTCGTGGAGGCGCGCCAGACCGCGGGCGATCGCGTGCCGCAGGCCGCCTCATCGGGACGATCATACGCGGATCGTCCCGGCAGCGCGGCGGTGCGGTAGGCCAAAAAACGAGCGGGTCGGGCGGTGACCCGCCCGACCCGCTGTCATGTCCTCACTGCCTGACGGCGGCCCTCCGTTGGCCACCGCCGACGGTGACTAGCAGCCCTTCTTGCAGCCCAGTCCGTGGCCGAGCAGGCCGCCCTTGCCGCAGTTGCCGCGGCCGGCACCGGCACCGCAGGCACCGTTCGCCGGGACCTCTTCCTCGACGCACTTGCGGACCTGGACGCAGACCGACTTCGTGACCTTCTTGGGCAC
>Ga0075471_10001798_pt1 | contig 14210 bp, 15 predicted proteins | sample DEB19_08_DNA_2_FD_74787 | JGI IMG/M metagenome (GOLD analysis project Ga0075471, IMG submission 74787) | Aqueous microbial communities from the Delaware River and Bay under freshwater to marine salinity gradient to study organic matter... | ecosystem: Environmental > Aquatic > Marine > Coastal ... | reverse complement strand
ATTTGTTATATTTTAACGTCTAGATTTTTCTTCTCAATAGAAGCTTTCTTTCCGTTAGCCATAATAATATCAACCTTTTCGTTGTTACCGCTAGAAGTATATTGTAAAGCATCAACTTTAACAACATCACCCTTCTTCATTCCTAAAGAAGGGGATGTTATTGTAGCATTGACGTATTGTTCTTGAGCTTTCGCTTCATTTAGCCATTCGGCATACGTAGTTAGTTTCATATTGAGTAAGATTATTTCGTAATTTCACCAGCAGATAAAGCCGCTTGAAATTCCTCTTCTTTCATATGCACAGGAGTTGGATCTGTTTCACTTTTTGAATTGAAGATATGTAAACCATCAGCAACACCTTGGTAGATATAACCAGGAGTTCCTTTGATTTTGTATTCTTCACCGGCAACTAATTGAGAAGCCTCATTAATAGTTTCTACAGTTTCTTCACCTTCAACTACGATTTTATTGTTGTTACCATCAACCTTAACTTCAACTTCAGTTTCAGTTTTTTCAGCACCTTTAGGAGCTTCTTCAGGTTTGAATCCTTCAGCGTCAGTTTTTACAGCTTCAGCTTCTGGTTTTTCGGCATCTTTGTTAGTTTCTTCAGCTTTAGTACCTTCTGGTTTGAAACCATCAGCATCAGTAGCTTCTTCAACTTTACCATATTTTACTTTATCAAGAATAGCATTTTGTTCTGCTAATTGACCTTCAAGAAGAGTTTTAGCTTCATCTAAAATGTTAGATTTACCAATTACCTTTTCAGCAGCAGTTACTTCTGAAAGTTTTTCTTCAATGAATTTGATTCTATTTTCAACAACAGCAATCTCTTCAGATTTAGCTTTTGCAGCTTCATTTTCAGCAACCATAAGAGCTTTAACTGATTCAGTGATATCGTAATTCATAAAATCTTTTACGATTTGAACAGCTTCGGTTGCATTAGCAGCTTCAACTAAAGTATTTTCTTTCATTCCTTTGTTTACTTTTTGAATGTAAACTTTGTCATTTAAAGTGAATATTGAAGCAGAAAGACCTTCAAACATAGAAGAAGATACAGTGTAACCGAAATCAATTTCTTTGATTTTTGATCCTTCATTGATAGCTCTACCAATCATAGCAAGTTTATCACTTTCGTTCATTCTAACGATTGCAGAAGAAAGAAGGATAGAATCGATATCTTTTGCTTCAACAACTTTACCATTAAGAGAAACTTCGGTTTTTTCACCGAAAGTAATATCTAAAGTAGAGTGCATATTTGGATAAACTCTCATTCCATTTTCAGAGAATTTAGCAGATTCAGCAATATTTACTAAAGCTTTAAATTCATCAGATGGAGTTGTAGTAGATTCAGTAAGAATATCTTCATTTACATCGATAAATTTACCGTTAGAGAAGAAAGTATAAGAACCTTCGTTAACTTCTACCGGGGAATAAATTTTAGAAACTTTGAAGTTAGGGTTTGTTCCATTAACAGATCCTTTAACTTTTTCACAGTATTCGAAAAGTTGTTTTACTAAAGGAATCCAAGTTTCAGCTGAAAGAGTTTCAACTACATGGAATGCAGGATTTTCAGAATTTGAAGATTCACGTAAAGCACTAATAGCTTTAGCATAGTAGCTTCTGTTACGATCCAATTCTAAATCACGCATTACAGATTCAATAAGAATGTAAGTTTGATTTTCTGTAAGGAATGAAGTACTTTCATCTAAGAAAGATTTAATTTCTGGCATCCAAGAATAAGCTTTAAGTTCTCTAATAGCAGATTCTAAAATTTGAACTTTGTTTAAAAGGAAAGAATCAGCAGATGCAGTTCTAGATTCAGCTAAAACTGATGCAGAAATTAGGTTTTGTGCTTTTGATTTATCGATACCACGAGATGTAAGATCAGCATAAGTATCTTTAGCATTAGATCTACCTTCAGAAACTTCCAAAGCAGCTAAGCTAGAGTAATATCTTTCAAGAATCATTTTTGAAGAATTGTTTCTATCGATACCTTCTAACAACGATGCAAATTTATCTTTCAATGAAGTAGATTCGAATTTTGTTTTTAGTTTTGACATTTTATATTCGTTTTTTTACGTTTTTAATTTTTATTTTGCAGCTCCAATACCTTTAAGTTGTGGATATTTTTTAATAACTGCTGCTACAATATCTTTTTTAAGATCTTTGTACTGTGGCCATGTTGCCCAAACCAATGCAGTTTTTGCATGTTTTTCATCATGGATAGGCCAAGATCTTTTATCAGGGAAAACAAAATCAGAATCCTTCAATTTTTCTCTTACTTTAGGATCTAACCCCTCTTCAACTTTGTGATAATCGAAAAAATCTAAGATAACCTCATCTTCAACTCCTTCAAAATCCATTTCAAGAGATTCACTTAAGATTTTTTTGATTTTTTCTAATTTCTCAGCATCTACTAAAGCAGCTTGTAAAGCTTCAATCTTATCAGATTTTTGTTCTTCACTATCTTTAGTTTCTCCTTCTTTTGATTTATCTTCCTCAGATTCATCATCACCAGATTTCAAATCATCCAATGCCTTTTTAACATCAGCATCCGGTTTTGCTTTAGATGGATCAATACCCTTTTCAAGGTCTTTTACATCTGCTTTTACCAAATCCTCTGCGTCATCTTCAAAAAGACCTTCGGATAATATATCAAAATCTACCGATTCTGTTAAAAATACTTGAGAAAGTACCTTTCTCTTTCTTTCCTCATCAATCCCTAAAGTTGTCAAATAAGTGTAAAGTTGATTGATTGATTTACCTTCACTTGCCAATTTAGAAACGATAGGAAATAAAGAGCCAGCCCCGTAAAACGAGTACTGCCCTGCTAAATTCTCATTCAAGAATTGTTCATACGATTTAATGAGTCCCATTCGACTAAATTTTTATTTATATATCTTAGTTTTAGAGTATATTAGTACCCTGTTCCACCTTGAGGTGGCAATTCACCTGTAGGACCCAGCGGCCAAGCTGTATCGTTTGGTGGTATTGTGCTACTTATGTAAGTTGTTGGACCAGCAGGATCCGTTGGTGGAGTAGGTGCTGGTAAAGTTGTAGCTCCATAAGAATCTCCATTTGAACCACTTTGAGTAGAACCAAAAGGATTGTTTCCTTGATTACCAAATAAAGCTGCAGAACCTCCTCCACTAGGACCAAAGACTAGAGGTGGTAGGTATGTATTTGCTTGGAATCCTTCCATTGTATTTCCAGCAAACATAGAAGTTTGTTCTTTAAATACAGGAAGATGTGCTTTAACTTGAAGAGAGAATGATACTTTAAATTCTTTTTTGTCAGTGAAAGAGAATTCAATTGTTCTTTCCATGTTATAGTCATCTGGGAATGTTACTAAACAAGGAATTCTAGTGTATGCAGTATCAATTTGATATGTTCGGTTTTTGAAGAATGTACGAATAATAGATTCAGTACATTTCATTTGGTCTAGGATAGAATCAACATAAACTGTTCCATCAACATTAATGATGATTGGAACCATAAAAGCTTCGGTATTATAGGTGTTAAGAGTACCATCCATTTCTTGAACTTGATGATTCATCCTAACATATTTATTGACAATTGCAGCAGTCTCAATAGAGATTCCTGTCATATCAATAACTCCTCGAGGGATTTGATTATAGAAAGTTTCAGCCTCTAACATGTTAGGGTCGAAATCTATGTTATTTAAGAAGTTGTCTTGGAGATAACGTTCTGTACCAGTTGTTGAGAAGTAAAAAGGAACTTTAATTTGTTTCCTTTGTTCAACAGAGGTGCCGATTTGATTATACCATCCGATATTGTCATAGAGAGTCGCTAATAGACCAATTATGATGTTTCTGATAGTGACATCGTCTTTATTAAAATGTAGATCGTATACAGACATTTAGAGGGTTTCTTCTTTATATGTATATATCATCTGGGGGATTATGATATAGTTTCAATCAATAGCTTAGAGAATCCACCTTCTTTTACGGCTTCTACTTTCTTATCAAATAGTTCCATCGGAAGTTCAGTGTGGTTAATAACCCAAGTGTTTAGCTTATTTTCTTTTGCTACTTCATTTAGAATTTTTACAATTTCATAAACTCCTGCTGCATCAACAGAAGAGAAGATTTCATCAAGGAATAAGATATTCAAAGAAGGATATCTGATCTTAAGGATTTTAAGTAGAGCAATGATAATAATGAAGTCGGCTTTCTTTCTTTCACCGGTAGACATACTACGAGGATTGATTTCTTCACCTAATGCATTGATAATACAATTGAATTTATCATCGAATTTAACCGAATAAGGTAAGTGCATTTGCTTACCCATATTAGCAATGTTTAGGTTTAACGAAGGAAGAATAGTCTTCATTGCTAGGTTTTTAACCCCATCTTCACCGAGAACATTTTCTACAGTTTCTAAGAAAACATCTTCGACGGATTTTTCACCTTTCTTAGATTCCTTTTCTATTTTCTTATTGCTATTTTCAACAACTAATTCATTCAAATAATCAACATCAAGTTCTTTTGATTCTTCAACAGCCTTTTCGATTTCCCTTTTATATTGATTAGTTAGAAGATTGATTCGAACAATTTGAGCATCGACATCTTTAACTTTATCTGTAATTGTTTTAATCTTAGATTGACTTGTTCTAAGTTCTTCTTTTAAAGTTTCGAATTCGGATTTCTTAGTATCTCTTTCAGCAATCGCTTTTTCTTTATGGGAATGATGTTCATCAGTGTGCAAATCAGATCCACAAGTAGGACATTGAGAGTTTTCATAAAGGTTTATCTTCGTTTCAAGGTTCTTAATTTCATATCCTAAGTCAGTAAATTCTGTTTTCTTAGTGTCGAAAGCAGATGACATTTTTTCTTCTAAAGCTTTGAATTTAGTAACATCATCTGAAAGTTGTTTCTTTTGAGTTACCAGATCGATAATCTTTTGTTTATATTCTTGAATCAGCTTGGTTTTATCTTCTTTCTTAGCTTTTTCGAGATTTACAATTTTTTCATTTATAGAAGAGATTGAATCTTCGATAATTCCAAGTTCGTCGGATAAAGTTTTAATTTGTTCTCTTAATTCTTTTCTTTCATTTCGGATTGAGTCTTTCATCTGATTAATGATAGTGAAACCAAACAATCTATCGATGATATTTCTTTTATCTCCAGGAGACATGGTAAGAAAAGATCTAAAGTCGTTAATAGAAAGTACGATAATATTCTTAAAGACTTGATAAGGAATATCGAATAGCTCAAGTTCTAAATAATCTTGAACGTTTGCATTTCCTGCAGTATCGTAAGGAGCACCATCAACTTTAACTTCAAATAAGCCAGGTGAAACACCTCGTTCGATTTCAACTTTTTTACCTCGAGCTTTAATGACTATTTTACACCAAAGGTTTTTATTGATACGATTAGGAAGATCGTTCTTATTTTTACGTTCTATTTTTCCATACAAAGCAAAAGTTATTACTTCTGCGATTGTAGATTTACCGTGACCATTTCCACCTAAGAGTAGAAACAAATCACCTTTATCATTTTCGAATTCAATACGTTGGATTTGATTTCCATACGAATTGAAATTTTTCCATTCTACTGAAAGTATCTTCATTATTCCTTTACGTCTTTTATGATGTTAATATACAAATTGTTGATTTTATTTAGAACTCGTTCTTTAGAAGAATCATCTAATGAAGCTAATCGTCCTACATATTTTTCACAAAGTCCAAATATGTTAAATGATTCTGCATTTTCATCGAATTCTTCACCTTCTTCGATTGAGTCGTTTTCGAAAGGTATAACTTCTAGTTTTTTCGTTATTCCACTTAGAATATCGATAATGGGGTTAATCTGGTACTTCAAGAGGTAACTAGAGGGTACATAGAGGTCAACGCGATTATTCCTACATATATTCTCTAATTCGCCAATAGATCTATCCAGAAATTTATTAAGATAGACCCTGACGAACTTAGGAGAGAAGTTATTTTCAAAAAATGTTTCTTCTCCAGTTTCTAAGTCAGTGATGTACCACCCTTTCTCGTTTCCAGCATCCGATCTAGTCATTTGGTAGGGATTACCAACCATGGTTACATTTCCTCGATGTTGTCCCCAATGAATGTGTCCTGAGTAAACTCTTTGAAATGATTGGATATCTGAAAGATTAAGTCCTTCTTCTACATTTCTAGATCCATCAAATCTTAAATTACGAATGTTAGTATGACAGAACAAGTAATTGCAAGTATGTGCTTCAAATTCTTTTAAGCAAGCTTTTTCTTCTTCGTCATTAGTTCTCCAAGGCATAAATAAAGCCTTAGTTGAAGCAAAATTAGCTATAACCGGTTCTTTGAGGATATTGACATTAGGGATGTATTTTAGAGTGTCTAATGAAGAAACATCATTAGTTGTTTTTCTCATTACATCATGATTTCCTGCTATAACGTATATTCCATCTACGAATATCTTAGATAGTTCTTCGAAAAGTTTAATTCCTTCGTGTAGAACTAAAAGATTTACTGATTGACGATTATCGAATACGTCACCGCAGTGAATAAGAATATCTCCAGGCCTGTAATTTTCTTTTACCTTAGGAATGAAGTCTTGATAGAACCAATCTTTCATTACATCTAACCATTCGACCGAATTTGATCTAGCACCTAAGTGAGTATCAGAAATAATTATAGCTCGTTTTGCGTGTTGTAAATTCATTAAAATAAAGATTTTCTAGTGTTAAGGAAACCTCTTCCTTTAAGTTCAGTTATTAATTCAGTTTTGAAGCTGTTAGAAAGTGATTCATAAAATTTGTCAGGGCTAATATCAAAATATCCACATATCACAGAAAAAATTTCTATTCTAGGATGCCCTGATAATTGAGAAGTTACGAAAGAATAAACTTCGTTAATATCACCTTTATTCATTTTTTTGAATCCTTTACCTTCTTCAACAGTATTGAATTTCATAAATTTAGATCCTATGATGATGCTTTCGAATTTTTCAAATATCATTGCTTCATCTATTGTATATTCATAGGATTTTGATTCGATGGTTGGATCAATTTTAAAGTTAAAATCTCCACCATCGGATTCAGTTTCTTCGTAGGTATTGTCAAATATCTTGTCCCTTTTAAAAGTTGATTCTTCTTCAGGTTCCAAGTTATTTTCAATATCTAATTCGTCGTTTTCATTATCAAACATAATTACATTGTTGTGTTTATGACTGTATCAGTCTCGGTTAATCGCATGTAGTTATAGTCAATTTTATAAAGACATCTACTGTTTTTACCAGTACCATTTCTTACTTTAAGAAGTTTTAAGAAGTACTCGTTTTGCATGTGCATTCCTGTATCTTGGATGATACCATAGATCATATCGGCAGTATGTGAAAGTCCTGCAGATTCAGCAATATGGGTCATATTTAATTCAGTTGAATCGTAACCACCACGGTTAATTTGGGTTGCTGTGATAATAACCCATTCATTTCGAACTGCCATTGCACGAAGGTCTTCAGCGATTTGTTTGACCTTCATATATGTGTTTTCGGAATTCGGATTTCTGTGGTTATTTAAGATGTTAATGTAGTCAATGATAATTGCTTTCAATTTAACACCTTGAGTAGCTTCCAATTCTTTCAAATATGATTCAATATCAGGAACAGTTGCTTGAGATGTTGGATATTCTTTAACGTAAAGATTTCCCGGTGGAATAACACCATTCGTTAATTGTGATAAACGAGATTTAATGAAGTTAGGTTGTTTCGATAGCTTTTCATATTCAGAAACTTTAACATTCAATAAGTTAGCACCAATACGATGAATGAAGTCGATATCTGCCATTTCTGCAGTGATTACTGCTACATCTAAACCCGCACGAACGTAATTTACAGCATCGTTAGCTAACCAAATAGATTTACCAATGTTCTGTTCACCTGCATAAACAATAAGGGATTTAGTTCTATAACCACCGGTGAATTGGTCTATCCAATTATGACATGTTGTGATTTTAGAATTGTGTTCTGGGATGTGATTATCTGCTTCAAAGAAGTTTTTACCCATGTTTTGATTGAACGTAATACTGTTTCGTTCATTAATCATGAGCTTAACCTTTTCAACAATATCTTTTACGTTTTCAGGTGTTACCTTTACGGTCTTAACATATTCTAATGTATCAACAAGAGATTTATCAAGAGATTTCCAAAGGATCCAAGATTGTGCAGTTGATTCGACCCATTCTTGGTCATAAGATTCGATAGGTTCATCGAATACGGTTTCAATGATATTGTCAGAAATTTTATCCTTAAATTTGTCTTGCTTAGCAACTAATTTAAGTTGATCCTTCGATGGCATTTGAGAGAACCTATCATAAAACGTTTTCGTGATTTGATGTAAGGTTGAAATTTCATCACTATCATAAAAGGTATCTGATACATTCTTTAGGTATTTAGGATTGTTCCTAGTGTAAAGGTAGAAGACCTTTTCAAATTCTGATGTGCCTATCATTTTTTTATTTTTTATATGTAGTTTCTTATAATCCTGTTTTTAGGATTTCGTAGTATGTAGTGAATCGAGTTTCTTTAACGACTTGAATTCTTCCTTCAGATAAAAGAGAATCGAGGAGCCTTTTTGATGACTCCTCGTTCCCGTTTAATTTTTCTGTTAGGATGTTAGCAGGAAAACAAGGATTACCTGTTTCCTCTACGGTACGATAATTATGAACGAAGTGTTTACCGTTCTCATGAAAGTACCAATTCAAAATCAAATACTCGAAATCTTCGATAGTCGGATAGTTAGGTTCTTCTCTAAACGAGCCGATTATGTATTTAATTTTTACGTCCTGTTTATTCATTGTCTAGATCCATTGCATTGTCATCAATCAAGAAAGCTTCTAAGTCTTCCACTTCATTTTGGTCAATTCCGTAGCTGAATTTAGGTTTAACTTTCTTTTCATTAATTTGTTCGAGTACTTCTCGAGACATTACTTCTTCTGTGAACAATTCAGCAGCGGTAACACCTTTACCTAAATGTTTACAGATCCAGTATCTTGCAGTTTCTTTAGCAACGAAGTAAACATCTTCACCTTCACGTTTAAATGGTTTTGCTTCGGCTTTATCTTTCTCATTAAGTTTATCGTAATCTTTTTGAGTTATGATATTTCCTTTTTGAATTCCACAAGTGTCCCATGAAATGTATTCTTCCATACCGATGAATCGGTTCATACCCTTATCCCAACGAATATGGAATTTAATTGAATGCGGTTTACCAAAACGATTCTTTAGAGTTTTAACGGAAACAATAATTCCTGTTTGAACCGTTCCTTCTTTAATTTGTGCTTTAGATAAAGCCAAGATTACAGAAGCAGAGTAAACCAATCCACCACCACCTGAAAGGTTAATTGTTGGGAACATACCAGTTGAAGCGTATGTGTGGTTTGTAAAGATGAAAGGAATTCCAAGACCTGTTAAGTCAGAAGTAATGATACGGAATAGTGAACGAATCATTTTAGAACGAGTCATATCTGCCGCTGCATTTCCACTGATTGCATCATCAATTTCTTTCTGAGTTGCAAGCATACCTAATGAATCTAGTGCGATCATGATTTTAGGTAATTGGTAACCTTTCTCTTTTGCTTCCATCATTTTCTTAATCAATGTAGTGATAGAAGTTCTGAATTTTGGAAGATCTGATACTGGTTGGTGATCGAAACGTTCTGGATCTACTCCAAAGTTTTGAATACTATCAATATCTACGGCACCTTCTGTATCGTAGTAGATTACGTAATAACCTTTTGCTTGTGCTTCACGACACATATTAAGGAGCAAATAGGTTTTACCTGTACCTGATTCACCTGCTAAACAGATTGAACGATTGTTAGGAATACCACCGAATAAGTCACCTGAGAATACCGCATTTAAGTGGAAGTTACCAGTGTCGATCCATTCGGTTATTTTTGAGAAGTCTGATTTACTGATTACATCGCCAAAAGGATTGACTTTCTTTAATTCCTTTTGGATTTCGCCGATACTAAATTCTTTAGCCATTTTACTTACTTTTTTGTTTTTACGTTTTATTTAAAATAAAGAAACAGTGTATGCTAGTGACGGATTTAAAGCCGGCATACCAGCAGGAACAATGATTCTATTTAGTGGGTCTAGGATTGTTTTTTGAAATTGAACTTCGAAATTCATTTTTGGTGCAAATTCCGCTGGATAATCTCCTACCTTATATGCAAATACTTCACAGAATGTATCATCTGCATGATACCATTTGATTTTATCACCACCTTGAATGAGTTGATATTTTCCTTTGTATTTTTGATTTTGGTTAAGTAGGTAATTGTAATATCCACCTGCTCGAACGTGAATAGGACAACCTGATTTTAATTCGAAAGCATCTTGGTCATTTAAAACGAATTTACGATAATCAGATAACGATCGACCCATAGAGATTTTTTCGATATTTGCAAGCTTAAATTCTTTCTTAATGTCTTTAATTAGACGAACCAATTCTGCATTATCCTTAACTGTAAGTTTTTTCTTTGAGAAGATGAATTTTACAATTTCAATAAGTTTTGCTCGACAGAATGCAGGAGTTGAAGATTGGATAATTTCTAGTCCTGTTGTTTTGATATATGTTAGATGGTCATAATCTTTACCATCTTTCCAAATGATGTTTTGGACATATTTCTTTTTAGCAACCCAAACGGCGTTTTCCGCAATTGTTTCTAATTCAAAATCCAAGTAATTTTCAGTATGTCTTTCAGCTGCATAATCAGTAAGAACCTTTTTAATGAATGCAGCAAGACGATTGTTATTTAGAGCAAGTACGAAGTCTTTAACAGTTCCTTGCCAATTAACAGATTCCATAACTTCTTCGAAGATTAAGTAACCTGAATCGGTATCGGTGTATTTCCAAACGTTACCTTTGATAGGTTTTACTTCGTGATCTTCGGGAACGTTAAGATGTTTATGAAGTTCTTTGTCTTTATGAAAGAATTCTTTGAAGTATTTGTCAACCATTTTTTCGGTAAAACGAATAGCATCTTGGCCTTGCAAAGTTACAGTTTCAGCGATTGCAATGTTATAGAAGTGGAAGTATTCGTTAGCGAAGGCACCATAAATTGAATTAATGATTAGCTTGATCGCTTGTTCATTCGAATAACATCTCAGAGATTCTTCCTTAAGTTCTTTAATTTCGTCTTCGGAAAGTGTTGTTAGATCGAGATTTTGAATATCTTCGAGAGACAAGTTTTTTACATCAAGCATATTATTCGGTTATTGCAAGGTTAAGAGCTACATTTGTATTTGATTCTTCTGATTTTAAAATCATTTTGTTTTCACAAACAGAAACATCATAAGTTTCCTTATCTACACGAGTTAAGAATGATTTGAATACTGTACACGGAGATTCTTTTTTCTTGTAATTATCATCAATTACAAGGTCAAATGCTTCGGTTTTTGCATGTACACCTTGTTCATCAGAATAGATTGTAAACAATTCTGATTTATCTAAAGGCATTAAAGATACGATTTTAGAAAGTACTTCAGAAGATAATTCGAATCCATAAGATTTTGAGCTTAAATCGAATGCTCGGCTTACTTGATCGGATGTCATTGAAGTGAATCCAAGAGAAATATCTTGACAATGCAATTCAATTTTAAGTTGGTTGTCTTTGAAAATGATTTTTTCTGCATAGATAATTCCATCATCTTCATCTTTAAAAGCGCTGATTTCAGCAGATAGATTATGTGGATCGAAGTAACCTAAACAAGTTAACAAACGAGATCCAGAGAAGAAAGATAATTTAATCGTATCTTCTAAAGGTTTTTCAAATTGAATTGCATCTTTAGCAGAGATCCAATTTGATTTTACAACGTCCTTCGTAGGAGTGTAGACATCTGACCAAATCCTATCGTTATTAACGTTAAGATAGACAGACGTATCCATCAATAACATTTTACGAATTAACGAAGTTAGATGGGGAACTGAGATTTTTTTAACTTGAATTTTCATTCTTTTTTTAATTTTTATATGTTAATTAGGGTAATAGTGATTCAGTGATATTAACGTAACCTTCATTAAGATAACCACTTAGCCAAGAGTCTACGTTCTTTAAAATAATGCAATGTTCTCTTTGAATTGCTTTTGTTTTAATATTTTGGTGTCTAACCGATACAAACCATCCGTCAGAATCCATACCAATATCTTCAACGAATATGATTTCGTTTTTTGCTTTCGGTTTTCTTAGATGGTATAAGATCTTACCATCTCTTTGTGTGTAATTAGATTTTTGATAGGCCATCAATGATATATTTTGCAGTTGAATAATTAGTCGCAAGTGGAACATCATAAACGTTGCATAATCTTTGCAACATATGAATATCTACTTCATGTGGATGTGAGAATAGAGGATCAATAAAAAAGAGAACTGCATCGATATTACCTTCAACTAACATCGAGGCAATTTGAGCATCACCTCCCATTGGTCCACTTTTAAGACAATCAACATCTAAGCCTGCATGTTCAACGTGTTTTCCGGTGGTTCCAGTTGCTACAAGCCTTACATCTTTACGATGGAAGAAGTCGAGTCTTTTCATAACAAAAGCTACCATATCGGCCTTTTTGTTATCATGAGATATAATTGCTATTTTCATATTTATATTATGAACTCTACAACAAATGGGATCTCAATTAGAGACCCCATTGTAAATTTGTTAATAGGTTATGATATGAATCGACCGTATTCATCGATCAATTTTAAGTTATCTAATAATTCGTAACCTTCTTTGGTAATTTGGATTGTACCAAAATTGCAATCTCGTGAATAGTAAGGATTTTTTACCTTTTCACCTTTTTCATTGATTCTGAATGGTTTTTCTTTTTCTTGAACGCTGATTAAACCTTTTTGAACCAATGAAGAGAATACACCTGAACGAGTTTTACCAGTGAATGGGCAACAATCGTAAACTGAGTAGTCCCATAGAATTGAATCTCGTCCGTTTTCGTAGAAGTCAGAATAGGTTATCGCTTTTAAAGCTTGTAATTCGAGGTTGGTTAAAGTTTGATTTTCCATATTGTTTATTTTTAATTTGATATAACAAATATAAAACAAATTCCCGAATAAAAAAAATTTTTTACAAACTTTTTTTAAATTATTTTTTAGCCATCACAAGATAAACAATTCTCGTCAAGTGCTTTAGCAGCAATATCACCACGAAGAACGGATTCAGTTCTCATATAATAAAGAGTTTTGATTCCTTGTTTGTAAGCTTCCATATGAACTTGATTAATGAACTTAGGAGTAGCTTCAGTAGGGAATGCTAAATTCAATGAAACTGATTGATCGATATATTGTTGACGTAAACCTGCTTGCTTAACCAATTCTAATTGATTTACTTCTTTGAAAGTTTTGAATACATCTTTAAAAGGAATCAAATCAGCTTTTTCCATTTCATTAAGCGATTCCATTTTTTCAGGTCCTACTAAAGTTTCATTTAAGAAGAACCATTCATCTAGGAATTGTAAACCTTGAACTGATCCACCATCAATTAAAATTTGATCCCAAACTTCTTTTTGATTACGTTTCATTCGTTTCAAGTATTTTTCCAATGTTGGATTTTTACGAATGAATGTTCCTTTAGCAGTTTGTTCAGTGAATACGTTAGCTGCCCATGGCTCGATACCTGCAGAAACATTACCACTTAATTTAGAATTTGATACGGTAGGTGCAATTGCTCGTAAGTGAGTGTTACGCATACCGGTTCCAATACACCAAAGTGGTTCACCGAATTCTCTTGCCATATCTCTAGAAGCTTGTTCAGATTCCAATTTGATTTGAGAGAATATCTTACGAGTTTCGTATTGTGCAAGAAGTCCTTCAAAAGGAATTCCTCGTTCTTGTAGATATGTATGCCATCCAAGAACACCAAGACCTAAAGCTCTTCCTTTTTCAGCAGAACGAACGGAATTAGCAAATCCACTCATGTATTTTGCTTTTTGAATAAACTCTTCGAGTACACCATCTAAGAACCAAGTTGAAGTGTAGATAAGATCAGTGTCTTTCCATTCTTCATATTTCGCAAGATTGATTGAAGATAAACAACAAACGAAAGAATGAGATTCGTCAGTATGTAAAGTAATTTCTGAACAGATGTTAGTCATGTAAACTTTAAGACCATTGTTCTTATAAGCTTCAGGATTATTACGATTTACATTACCTTTGTACATGATATAAGGTTCACC
>Ga0075471_10001797_pt1 | contig 14210 bp, 15 predicted proteins | sample DEB19_08_DNA_2_FD_74787 | JGI IMG/M metagenome (GOLD analysis project Ga0075471, IMG submission 74787) | Aqueous microbial communities from the Delaware River and Bay under freshwater to marine salinity gradient to study organic matter... | ecosystem: Environmental > Aquatic > Marine > Coastal ... | reverse complement strand
CTAGGCCTGCTTCCATTTCTCGGACTCGTCCACCTGGGGCTGCACTAGCCGGACCATGAGTGGAACGCTCGCGATGGTCTCACTGCCCAGTGTGACGTCAATGGCGTAGAGGCCGGGAGCGGCGAACTTGAGCTGCTGGATGTTGATGATGAAATTGCGCGTGCCAAAATGGGAATCCTCGGGCATGGCCACTTCCACTGGGATGTCCATGCTGGGCATGATGGGGCGGCCATCGGCGTCCACGAAGTGCAGCTTCATCTGATGTGCGCCTTCGTCGCCGCTGGTGAAAGTGACGCGCAGGGCGATGGCGCACTGCGGATGCACGGCGGGTAGTGACTGCGCGTAGATCGTGTCGAACGCGCCCAGCAGGTTTAGCTTGCCGTGATCGTCAGTCGCTGCGTCGCAGAGCACTGCTACCTGGATGTTCATACCCGGATGAAGCCACGAATCGGGGAAGTTCGCACTAATTTTTCAGCGTCGAATCATTTTTACGTTCCACCGCTCCGTTCAGCCGGGCCATTAGGAAGGCCTTCAGCTCCGCCGCCACCTTGCCCCCGAAGCCCGGTACCTCCGCGATTTGTTCCTCGGTTGCCAGACGCAGCCGTTGAATCGAACCAAACCGTTTGAGGAGAGCTGTCTTGCGGGTTTCACCGATGCCGGGGAATTCATCCAACAGGCTCTCGGAGATTTTCCTGATGCGGAGTTGAGCGTTGTAGCTGTTCGCCACGCGGTGCGACTCGTCGCGGATCCGTTGCAGCAGTTTTAAAGCGTTGCTGTCATGGCTCAGCCGCAGCGGGGTCGGTTCCCCAGGCCGATAGATTTCCTCAAACTCCTTGGCCAAGCCAATGATGGGAATCCGCTCCAGTCCAAGCTTGCTTAGTTCCTCACAGGCGGCGTTCAACTGGCCTTTGCCACCATCAATGACGATCAGGTCCGGGAGCGTGATTCTGGCCGCCGCCGCCGGATGTTTGGCGGTGGGCGGTGATTCTTCCTGTGCCTTAAGTTGCTCAAGGGCTTCCTGTGGATGGGTCATCATCTCGCGGAGTTCTTCCACAATGGACTGGTTCGCCTCCCGATCCTCCTCAGGGTTGCGGGCTGCAGGTTGCTTTTGCTCCGCGCTCTGCATTTCGCGCGGCGCGTCTTCCTTGAGCAGCCGCGCATACCGCCTCCGCACCGCCTCCGCGAGGCACGCAAAGTCGTTCTGACCTTCCACGTCCTTGATGCGCAGACGGCGATAATTCACCCGGTCCGGGCGCCCGTTGCGAAACGCAACCACGCTGGCCACCTTGAGCGTACCGCTGATGTTGGAAATATCGAAACCCTCGATGCGCGTAGGCGGCCCGGCGAGGCCCAATGCTTTGGCCAGTTCAAGATTGTCGCGTTCCGGCATCACGGCCACCGGCAGGTTCCATGGCGTCCGCTCGAAGCGCGTCGTGCGCGCCGTAGTTTCCTTGAGCGCGGCAATGGCATCCCGCAGTTCGGCGGCCTTCTCGTATTCCTGCGCCGTAGCTGCTTTGCGCATCTCCGCCTCCAACTGCCCCGCCAGTTCGCCGCACTGGCCATCGAGGAAGTTGCACGCGGCCTGCACCTGTTCGAGATATTGCTCGCGCGTCACGTTGCCGATGCATGGAGCCGTGCACCACTTGAGGTTGCCGTAGAGGCAGTGCTTGTAGTCCTGCGGCCCCGGCGTGAGCGGACGGCACCCGCGCAGGTTGAACTGCCTCCGCATCAGCGCGAGCGTGTTCCGCAGCGCGCCTGAGTTCGGGAATGGACCGAAGTAACGCGAGCCATCGTCGGTGCGTAGGCGAGTGAAGGAGAAACGCGGGATGGGATCGCGCACATTGACCTTCAACATGAGGAACCGTTTGTCGTCGCGCAGATCGATGTTGAACTTCGGCTGCAGTTCCTTGATCAGCTTGCTTTCCAGCAGCAACGCTTCGGGTTCACTGCGCACGATGTGGATGTCGAGGTCGTGAATCGAATCCGTCAACGCGCGGAATTTGAGATCCCAGCCCATCCGCCGGGAGGGTTGGAAATAAGTCATGACCCGCTTGCGCAGGTCCCGCGCCTTGCCGACATAGATCACCGTGCCGAAGCGGTCCTTCATCAGGTAAACGCCCGGGCGATGCGGCATGTCCGCGAGTTTCTTGCGCACTTGATCCGTCGCTGGCACGGCCTACTTTTGCGCAACCTGGCGCGGTCGCAAAGGAATTGTTGAACGATTGGTCAGGGGAAGGATTAAAGAGAAATTGGCTGTCCGGCTTGGATTCGAACCAAAACAAACTCCTCCAAAGGGAGTTGTGCTACCGTTACACCACCGGACAAGCCGCCCGGACACTAGCAGCCACCCAAAAACGCGCCAAGCAAAAGTTCCCGGACTTGGTCCCTTCCCCCCAATAAAAACGCCCATCCAGTGAGGATGGGCGGCAGATGGAACCCCGCTCTCTATTTGGCTTTCCAGGTCTTTTCGCCGGCTTCCTTCCAGCCGCTGATGCCAGCCGGCAGATGCTTCACGTTGGTGTAGCCCAGCGCCTGCGCGGCTTGGGCCGCCTTCCGGTAGGCCTTGCAGCGCGGGCCGCCGCAGTACGCCACGATCAGCGTATTCTTGTCGGCGGGCAGTGAGGCTTGCAGGTTGTTTTTCACGGCCTCGAAGTTCAGTGCCCCGGGCACATGTCCGTTGTTGTAGGATTTGGTTCCATTCACATCGATCACCGCGACCTGCTTGGCGGCAATGGCAGCCTTGAGATCCGCGATGGTGATGTCGGCAAACTCTCCCGCATAGGCGCTGGCAGCCAGCAGGAGTCCACCGGCCATGCTCAATAGTGTCTTCATCAGTTTTGCTTCAAGTTTGGTTCTGTCGATTTGTCAGCCGACTGCCTGTTTTTAGAGCCGGTGGCGGATTGCGGGCAAATCTAAACGCAAGTTGCCAGCCTGCAACTGCTGCTGCAGATCTTATTCCGCGTCAGGTTCTTTCTTCGGCCAGCGCTCCCAATTGGTCAGGAACAACTGGTCTTGCAGTCGGAAGGATTTGCGCAGCGGGAAACGCGGCGGCAGCTCTTCTTTGCTCAAGGACATGATGACGATCTCGCCCCAAGTGGCTTCGGCGCCGCTTCTCGACCATTGCGTGAGGAATTTTGCGTCCAAGGCTCGCGGTGACAGATAAAGCGCCGAGACGGGTTTGATGAAATCGTTTATCGCATAAAAATGCTCACGGGCATCGCTGGTAAGCATGACGGATTGGCGGTTGCCATACCATGCGACCGCCCACGGGATGTCGCTCATGGTCAGCTCGGACTCGTTCATCCAGCCGGAGACGGCCTGGATGCTGGGAGGATGGTAGGGCGGAAATGAAACCGGGTTGGTGCGGGGTGGCAGAAACGTAAGGATCATCGAAAGGGAAACCGTTATGCCAAACAATACGATCGCCGCGACGCGCAGTGCCGGTATGGGAAAGACCCATTGATCCAGCAGGATCCTGAACAAGGCGGTGCCGAAGATGATGACTAGCGGCATCAGCAGCACCAGGAGATTCTCCGTGTTCACAACGGGTGATTCGTCGCTCAGATAGGTTCTTCCCGCTGCTTGCGCCACGAGCAGCGTCAGCAAAGTTCCAACGATGAGGTGACGCATCCGGGAAATGGACTGGTTGCGGAATGGAATAATCATGCCCGTGACAAAAAAGGCGAAGATCAACCCTCCGGTCATGGTGAGCAGATCGCTTGAAACAGTGTTGCGCAGATTTCCGAAAACCTTCCACCAAATGGCAGTGAGGCGCAGGTTGTTCAGCCCGGGTTCCAGCGCGCGTTGCAGGCTGTCACCCTGGAAATACGCGGTGCCCTCGTAGATGGCGTAACTCGAAACGCCGAAGGGCGCGCCGCACAGTGCGACGTTGCGCGCGATCCAGGGCGCAACAACCAGAACGAAGGCAGCCAGAGCGGTCAACACCGCGGGAATACGCCAACGCCCGCCGAACGCTGCCACGAAGGCCAGCACCGGCAGGGCCAGGGCTCCGTAGCCATAGCGCGTCAACATGCCCACGCCGAGCAGCAATCCGATCCCCAGCGCCAGCCCCAGGACCGTCCGCTGTTTTGCTTCCGGTGCCGCTGCTGCCGCCTCAAAGCGCAGCGCCAATTGAACCAGTCCCAGGAACATCGCGATCAGTAGCATGGTCGAAAGGCCCGACACACTGAAGCGCCACATCAGCTCAGTGCCCATCAACAACAGGGCGGCCAGGACTGCGACCGTCGTATCGAACAACCTGCGGGCGATGAAAAACACCTGCACCACCACTCCTAGCAAGGCGAGTTGGTTCCAGAGGCTGATGAAGAAATCAGGTGGAAAGCGCATGAAGACGTTGCCGCTGGACCAGAATTTGTGGCGCGTCGCCGCGTCGGCCTCTTTCGGGATCAGTCCGGCTTTCATCAACCCAGCCAGCACCAGTGGATAGACCGGCGGATTGGCGAGGTCCGGGTGGCCCGCTTTGACGACGCACAGATCGCCCCTCTGCTCGGCGGTAAGCGAATCCAGCCGCTCGCGGTTCGCGCGCTGCATGAGAAACATGCTGAACGGGCGGATGAACTTGGTGGTGTAGCCGCGCCCTTCGGCGATATTGCGGGCCAGTTGGGCTTGGTCCATGGCCTCCTGCGTCGAGAAATTGCGGTACGAACGTAAGTTGTAGCCGACGACCAGAAACAGGCCGACCAGTACGCCGGCCATGATGCGCATATAGCCGGCGCCCGCGCCCAGCTCGATTTTATGGACGAAGTTTTGCAGCCAGATGGTCACGGTCAGAGATCCTCCAAGTTGTAGGTGTGCAGTTTGCGGTGCAGTGTGCGGCGGCTCACCCCGATCTTCTTGGCGGCTAGCGTTCGGTTCCCGCCCGTCTCCTTCAGGGCGCGAATCAACAGCTGCTTCTCCGCCTCCTTCACTGTCAGCGCGGACGAGATCACTGGCCCAGCCCCGCCGTTCGCTGGCGCGTTGCGCACGGCAGGCGGCAGATCGCGCACGGAGACGCGTTCGCCCCGGCAGAACACCACCGCGTGTTCGATGGCGGCGCGCAACTCGCGCACGTTGCCCGGCCACGAGTGGGCGGACAACGCATCCAACGCGTCGGTGGTGAATTCACTTACGGGTTTGTCGTTCTCCTTCGCAAATTCACGCAGGAAGGCGCGGGCCAGCAGTGGCACATCTCCGATACGCTCGCGCAGCGGCGGCAGATGCATCGGAACCGCATTCAAACGGAAGAACAGATCCTCCCGGAAGGTGCCCGCCTTGACGAGTTCTTCGAGGTTCTTGTTGGTCGCCGTCACCAGCCGGACGTCGGCGGAAATCGTCTTGCTGGAGCCCACGCGTTCAAAAGTGCGTTCGCCAAGGAAGCGCAGCAGTTTGATCTGGATGGTGGCATCGATCTCGCCGATTTCATCGAGGAACAAGGTGCCGCCCTGCGCTTGTTCGAAGCGGCCGATGCGCCGTTCGTGGGCGCCTGTGAACGCGCCCTTCTCGTGCCCGAACAATTCGCTCTCCAGCAACGATGGCGACAGTGCTGCGCAATGCACCGTGACCATCGGTTGCTTGGCGCGCGGGCTGAGCTGATGGATCGCCTTCGCGATGAGTTCCTTGCCGGTGCCGCTTTCGCCCAGCAACAACACGGTGGCCCGCGTGGGGGCAACCTGCTGCACGATCTCAAACACCTCGCGCATCACGGGCGACTCCCCCACGATGTTTTCCAGGCCGAACTTCGTGTCGAGTTGCTGGCGCAGGGCGACGTTCTCCACTTCCAGATTCTGGCGGCGCAGCGAGCGGGCTATGCGCATCTCCAATTCGTCGATTTGCATCCGCCCCTTCGCGATGTAATCGTCCGCGCCGCGTTTCATCGCCTCGACGGCAATTTCTTCGGAGCCGTAAGCTGTCATCAAGATGCACACGGGCGGCTTGGGCAAAGACTTCGCCCGTGAGATCAGCTTGAGTCCATCTTCGCTCGGCATCCGAAAGTCGGTGAGCATGACATCGAAATGCTCGCGCTCCAACAGGTCCGCCGCCGCCTTGGCGTCTTCGGCGATGTAAACGTCGAAACGGTCCTCCATCGCGGCGCGCAATCCCTCCCGCGTTGGCTTCTCGTCGTCAACGATGAGTAATGTCGGGTTCAAGGCTAAAGTTCTTAGTCGTCAGACGGCGCTTCGAGCAGCCTGGGTTTCGGTTCATGCAACGGCAGCCAGATCCGGAACACGGTTCCCTGCCCGGCGCGGCTGTCGAGTTCGATGCGGCCATTGTGGGCGCGGACCACGCGTTGCACAATCATCAGCCCGAGTCCCGTGCCCTTTTTCTTGGTCGTGTAAAATGGTTCAAAGATGCGCTTCAAGTGCTCGTCGGCGATGCCGCACCCGGTATCGGCCACGCTTAGCCACACGCCCTCGGAACTTTCTCCTGTGGCCAGTGTCAGCGTGCCGCCCTTGGTCATCGCTTGCATCGCATTTTTGACCAGATTGACGAGCATCTGTTGCAACTGCGTGCCATCAATCGGCGCAAGGGGCAACTGGCGGCCCAGCTTCACTTTCACGCTGATGCCGCGGTTGTCGAGTTCCGGACGCAACAGATCCAGCGTCTTATCGACCACGTCATTGATCTGGTCGGGCCTCAGTTGCGCCGGCGTGGGCCGGATGGCTTGCAGGAATTGCGTGATGATGTAGTCGAGCCGGGTGATCTCGCCCTTGGCGACGCAGAGGAATTGATCCAGCTTGTGGACGGCGTCAGAGGTGTCAGCCGGAGCAGGACGCTCCGCTCGGGTGGGCTTCTTCCGGTCGCCCCCCCCTTTCCAATCTTCCTGCTTCAGCTTCTTCACCTCCCGCTCCATGAGCTGGAGGTGGATGTGCAGCGCATTGAGCGGATTCCCGAGTTCGTGCGCCACGCTGGCCGCAAGCAGCGTCAACGCCTGCACGCGTTCGCTCTCGATCGCTTCAACGGTTTGCTGCCGCGCCTCTGTGGCGTCGTGCAGGATCAGCGCCACGCCGGAACTGCCCGTCGCCTCGCCATCCAACGGCGCGGCATAGAGCCGCAGGAAACGCGGGCGCGGATAGTGGACTTCAAATTCATGGCGGATGACGTGCCGGCCGCCGTCGCTGTCGAAATGGGAAATTTTCTTCCAGTCCACCTCCGGCAGGATGCGCGTCACCGGCTCCCCTTCGAAATCTTCCGTGACGCCAATCAGCCGCGTCACCGCCTCGTTGAAGTAGAGGACGCGCCCGGCCTCGTCCACTACGAGTACGCCGTCCTCGATCGCGTTGAACAGTGTTTCGAGGAAGCTTCGTTCGCGCGCCAGCCGTTGGACGACCGTCTGCAATCCCTCGTTGTCCAGCCGCCCGATGCGGCCGAGGACTTTGTCGAGGAAGCTGGTTTTCGGTGGAGCCACGGAGTTAGAACCAATTGCGCTTTCGGAAATAGAGATACGTCAGCAGGGTCGAAATGCCGGTGACCCCGGCGGCGATCATGTAGCCGTGCGCCGTCTTCAGCTCCGGCATGTCGTGGAAGTTCATGCCATACCACGTCCCGATCATCATCATGGGGGTGGTGATCACCGTGATGAGCGTGAGCAGCTTGACCACCTCGCCCGTCTGATTGGACGACATGTTGAGGTAGATTTGCAGGATGGCCGTCAATGAGTCCGCGTAGCCGTGGGCGGCATCGGCGATGTGCGAAAGCCCGTCATACACGTCCCGGTAATACGGCACCATGTGCGCGCGGATGAGTTTGAACTGCCCCTGCGCGAACCGGGCCAGCACCTCACGCTGCGGGCTGACGATCTGCCGCAAGTGGGTGACCTCCTTCTTCACCTGCAGAATGCGGTTCAACGTCTCTTTGCCGGGATGTTGCAGCGCGGCCTGCTCCATTTCGGCGATCTCGAGCGAAAGCTCGTCGAGCGCCGGCTTGTAGTTTTGCACGATGGAATCGAGCAGTCGTTGCGCCACGCGATCGGGAGCCTTCGCGATGTGAACGGTTCCCTTGCACGCCATTTCTTCCACCACCTGCACGCTGCGCACGGGCAATTCGTGGTAGGTCACGAGGAAGTTTTTCCCGAGGAAGAAATTCAGCTCATTGGTGTCGAATACGCCGTCCTTGCGGCTGTAGTCCACTGCGTGGATCACCATGAACAAGTGCGGCGCAAAGCTGTCCCCCTCTTTCGGTAGGTATTCCTCCACCTTCGGCGACGGGCTGACCATCACGCAGTCCTCGATGGCCAGCGGATGGAAGTGGAAGATGTCCTCCAGCACCATCTTGGTTTCCTCGGGCGTAGGGTTTTCAAGGTCCACCCAGAGGAAGAGATTGGTGTCGTTCAACACCGTCGGCATGAGGAAAACATCCACATTCCGGCTATGCAGCCGGCCTTGCGTGGTGAATGCGAGCGAGCGAATCATGCTTCAATAGGATGAAACCATGCGTGTCAACTTGACCCGATTCTAGGGCAGAACCCTGCTTCGGCAAGCCAAGGGTGAACTCACTCTTTGTTCTTCCGCCCGATGCCCCAGATCAGCCAGATGGCAAGGGCTGTGAGCAGGATGACCCACCAGAAGTAGCGCAGTTCGCGTGCGGCCATTTCCACAAACGCAAACGCACGCGGGAAAATCAGCACCAAACCCGTCAGCACGGCAACCAGCACTGCGACCTGCAATCCAGCTCTGAGACGGGGGTTCATTTTGAGCCGACGCTGTCTTCTACGGGGCCAAGCGGCAACAGCAATCCCGCGCCCGTGCGGTTGGCGTCCCCGGGCACCACCAACGGTGACTTGCCGTTCCAGCGCTCGACCAGTTGCAGTCGCAGGAAGGCAGGATTCAACTTCAAGGCGTCACCACGGGTTTGGATGGCTTCCGCTTCGCCCTTGGCGCGGATGACCGCCGTTTCGGCCTCCACTTGCGCCTGTAGCTGGCTGAAGCGAGCCTGTGCGGCCTGTTGTTCCGCCACCATTTTCGCTTCGATGGCACGTTCGAGTTCAGCCGACAGGTCAATGTTGCGGATGACGATGTCTTCGACCCACAGGATGGTGCCAATCTTCTGGCGCGCGGCGGCGAGGGACTTTTGCTTGACCTCTTCGCGGCTCTTGACGATCTGCTCCGCTGAAAGGTTGGCCGTGACTTCCTTCAACGCTTCCTGCACGCGCGGGGCGATGAGGCTGTCGAACGGGTCGCCCGCGTATTGGCGGAAAATCTGGACGACCGATTCTTCCGGGACGCGATAGAGCACGCGCAATTCGAGCGTGACCTGCTGCAGGTCGGAGGAAAAGCAGTCAGCTCGGGCGGTCTGGGTTTTTTGGCGCACATTCACCGGGACGATCGCCGTGATGAACGGAGCCTTGAAGCCGAAGCCTTCGGGCAGGAACTGATCCGAGGTCTTGCCCAACGTGACCCTGATGCCGCGTGTGCCGGGTTCGACCACGTAGGTGGCCGTGGAACTCGCGATGATGAACACGAACACCAGGATGCCAATGCCAATCAGCTTGGGCAGCACCGCGCGGGCGATGTCGTCGATGTTGGGCGGAACGGCTCCTTGATTTGCGTTTCGGAATGACATGGTGCGTTACTTGGAATTGCGTTTCAGCTCTTGGAGCGGGAACACCAGATTCTCGCCGCCACCGACTACCAACGGCGTGATGCCGTCCCACTTGTCCACTACCTGTAAGTCGAGGTAGGTGGGGCTTTTCTTCAACGCCTCACCCCGGATGCGGATGGATTCCGCTTCCCCCTTGGCTTTGATGACCGCGGTGTCGGCCTCGATCTGGGCCCGTTGCTGCACAAACTTGGATTTCGCGGCTTCCTGCTCCTGAATCATCTTGGCCTCGATGGCACGCTCCAGCTCACCGGTGAGGGTGATGTTCTCGATGACAATGTCCTCGATGACCAGGATGTCGCCGACCTTCTTGCTCGCCAGTTCCAGGGACCGGGTCTTGATCTGCTCCCGATTCTTGACCACCTGCTCGGCGCTTTGCACCGCCGTCACTTCCTTGATGGCCTCCTGCACGCGCGGCGAAATCAGACTCTCAAAGGGGTCGCCAAGGTATTCCTTGAACAGTTTCACGACCGACGATTCCGGGATGCGATAGAGCACGCGCAACTGATACACCACCTGCTGCAAGTCGGAGGAATAGGCCTCGGCCTTGTCTTGCGCCGTCTGCTGTTTGGTGGACACGGGGACGATGGTGGTGATCAGGGGCGCCTTCAGTCCAAAGCCCTCGGGTTTGAACATCGGCGACACCTGTCCCATGGTCACTTGCACGCCGCGTTGACCGGGCTGCACCACGTATGTGCCCGACGATGCCATTAGAACGGCGACAAATATTAAAATGCCGACGCCTACCAATCTAGCCATGCCTTTTGGACTCATGATGAAAAAACCGTCCTGCCACACTAATGGCGATGCGCATTCGCACAAGTGTCTTTTTCCCTTTTCCCGTTATAACTTTTCCGGTGATGTGGAATTGCGCTCTCAAGTGCCAACGGAAAAAATCTTGCCCCGCCGGGTTCGGCCACCAGAATGGCGCGAGTGCGCAAATCGCCCGCGGGACGCGCGTTCCGTGCCACGGGCCCGTAGCTCAGCGGTTAGAGCAGGCGACTCATAATCGCTTGGTCCTCGGTTCAAATCCGAGCGGGCCCACCATCTTTCCTCACAGCAACTCAACCGCCCGCTGCAGTTCTGCGTCGGTGTTGTAGTAGTGCGGGCTGAAACGGATGAGGCGTTGTCCTTCGCGGTTGACGCGGAGTGACGCGACGATGTTGTTCTCGGCCAGTTTCGCGTTCAACGCCGTCATGTCCGCATCGGGCTTGCGGAAGGTGACGATGCCGCTGGCGTTCTCGGGTTTTGCGTCGGCGTTCAATACGGAGTAACCCTTCGCCTCCAATGCAGGCACCAGCCACGCCCGCTTGCGCAACAGCTCGCGCCCGATGGCTTCCGGACTGATTTCGAGAGCCAATTCCATCGCGGCGCGCAGGCCGACGATGCTGAGCAGGTTGTGCGAGCCGGCCTCGAACCGGCGGGCATCCTCGCGCAGCACCATGTCCTCCTGCGCCATGAAGTTCGGGCAACGCACATTGTGCCACCCATACACGGGCGGCGACATTTTGGGCACGAGCGATTTGCGCACATACAACACGCCCGCCCCGCACGGACCTAGCAGCCATTTGTGCGCATCCGCCGCCAGAAAGTCCACGTGCTCAACGGTGGTTGGAAACGCACCGAGCGTTTGAATGCCGTCCAACCCAAACAGGATGCCGCGCCCGCGCAGATAACGCCCGACCTTCTCGATCTCCAGCCGGAAGCCGGTGATGAAATGGCAGCTCGCCATGATCACTGCGCGCGTGTTCTCGTCCACCTGGCCCATGATATCAATGCTGCGGAGCGTGCCCCACTCGCGCGTGTTCAAGAGGCGCACCTCCACGCCGCGCTCCGCCAGCTTCATCCACGGATAGACGTTCGATGGATAGTCATCAAAGCAGATGAGGATGTTGTCGTTCTTGCGCACGGGCAGACCCGCGGCGAGCAGACTCAAGCCCAGCGACGTGGGCCCAACGAAGGCAATTTCCGAAGAATCGCAGTGCAATAACTTCGCCGCCACACCACGCGCATCGCCCAGAAAACCCTCCAACATGCCCGTCTCCTGGTCATGTTTCGAGGCGCCCAACACGTAATTGGAAACCGCTTCAGAGACGCGCCGGGGGAGCGGGCAGACCGCTGCATGACCCAGGAATACCTGGCTCTTGGTGACCGGAAACTCGTGTTGGCGGAGTTCTTCGTTGGCGTGAAGCTCGGCACTCGTCATGAGTGAAGGCTAGGCGAAGCGGCTTGGTCCGTGAAGCGAGGAAATGCGGTGCAAGCGCGTCTTACAACTCATCCTCGCGCTCCGCGTAGAACAACTGCCAGGCGCGGTCATATTCTTTCTCGGGCACGAACACATGACATTCGCGGCTCAGGTCGCCGTCATCGGGCTGGCTCGGGTCTGCAAACTCATAGCGGGCGGCGATGCCGTGCTGTTCCAGCATGAGCACCAGCATTTCTGCCTTGATGAACTGGCCGGTGAAGAATGGCTTCATGTGTTTAATCAGGAACTAGGCTGAACGCGTCCAAAGGATGTTTGGAAAAGTGGTGGTAGGTTCTGGATTCGAACCAGAGAAGGCGTAAGCCAGCAGATTTACAGTCTGCCCCCGTTGGCCACTTGGGTAACCTACCACGAAGGGGCGCAGATTAAGCCAAACGAGCCTCCTCTTGTCAACCCGCGCAGGCTGCCCTCCCTCAAACGCCCAAGGCCGTTTCGCTGGGGTTTTGCCGCAGTGCCGCCAAGTTCGTGGTGCCCAAACGCGTGGCCCCGGCCTTAATGGCCGCCACGCCGGTGGGATAATCCGTTATGCCCCAAGCCTGAAGGCCAAAGGTTTCGCCGACGGCTTGGCGCAATTCCTTGAGCGTCTCAGGCGAAACGGACTTTCCGCAGGCGGCGACATAATGCGCGCCCGAATCCAGAATAATTTGGCAGAGCAGGGTCAGTTCTGACTCGGTCAGCAGCGTCAAGTCCACGATCACTTTCACGGGCCGCTCGTCCGCCGCCTCTGCCATATCGCGCAGTTCCCGCAGGACATACTGATCGTCGCCGGAACGAAGCCGGCCGAAATTGGGCACCACATCAATTTCCTGTGCGCCGTTGTCCACGGCTACCTCGGTTTCGTAGCGCTTGGTATCGGAGTCCATGCCGCCCAGCGGGAAGCCAATCGCCGCGGCGACTTTGATCTCCGAGCCGTCCAGAAAATGGCGGGCATGTTCCACCCAGGAAGATTGTACGTTGACGGCCGCGATGCGGTGTTCGCGCGCGATCGCGCAGTGAGCTTCAAGCTCGCGCGCGGTGATGCCCGGATGCACCAGCGAAAAATCAACGCGCCGGAGGAGCTGCATGTGAGACAATTCAGTCATGTGTTCGACAAGGGCTTGTGAGCAGACGGGGTCAATCGGGTTAAACCCCGATGGGGTGCCACGCGGTCTTCATTTCGACGGTGTCGAGAATCCAGTAGGGATTTTCCGCCCGCGCGGTGAACCACTCGTCGCTGGTCAAAGCACGTTGCGCGTAACGCTTCAAATTCACCGCCGTGCCGGACTGGAGTTGTGCGGTGAGCGCGTGGTCGCCGGAGGCATCCACAATTGCATTGATGTCCAGATGGTTGGCGAGGTGTGGCGCCAGTTCTGCGCGTCTGCCAGCCAGAATGTTGACCACGCCGCCGGGCAGATCGCTGGTGGCAAGTATCTCGCCGAGCGTGAGCGCAGGCAGCGGATGCTTCTCGCTCGCCAGCACGATGGCTGAATTGCCGCTCACAATGACCGGAACCACCGCCCCGATCAGCGCCAACAGCGCGGGCTCGTCCGGCGCCACCACCACGACTACTCCCGTCGGTTCGGGCGTGGTGAAATTAAAGTGTGACGTCGCCACGGGGTTCACGCTGCCGAACACTTGCTGGTATTTGTCCGTCCAGCCGGCGAAGTGAACGAGGCGGTCGATTGTGGCGGTGACTTCGCGGCTCGATTGCTCGTGCGACACGTTCAGCGAACGTGAGAGCTCATGGACCAATTCCGCCGCGCGGCCCTGCATCATCTCAGCGGCGCGATAGAGGATCTGCCCCTTGAGGTAAGCGGTGGATTTGGCCCAACCGTCCTGAGCCGCGCGCGCCGCCGCCACGGCATCTCGCAGGTCTTTGCGCGACGCCCAGGCATGGTTGTCCAGGAACTCGCCGTTCGCTGCGTGCGCGGGCAGGGTTTTGCCGCTCTCGCTGCGGATGAACTTTCCTCCCACGTATAGCTTGTAGGTCTTTTTGACGTTGAGCGCGTTCATGGGGTCATTGTTTCCAGAATACCAGGTAGATTCCAAGGGCGATCAGCGCACCGCCTCCGGCCATGAGGAGCACGGGTTGGTGTCCGGGTGAACCGAACAACAAATACTGCAAGGTGCCGCCGGTCGAGTGGGCCAGTTTGTTCGCCCACATCAAGAGCACTGCCCCCGCCACCATGCATGCCGCACCCAGCAGGTTCTGCCGGAACGCTTTTTTTCTGCCGCGCCCCATCGTTCAATCCACCTGGCAATACGCCGCCAGCCCTTGCAATCCACCCTCCCTGCCAAAGCCGCTTTCCTTGTAGCCGCCGAAGGGACTGGTCGGGTCGAACTTGTTGTAGGTGTTCGCCCACACCACGCCCGC
>Ga0075471_10001794_pt1 | contig 14233 bp, 20 predicted proteins | sample DEB19_08_DNA_2_FD_74787 | JGI IMG/M metagenome (GOLD analysis project Ga0075471, IMG submission 74787) | Aqueous microbial communities from the Delaware River and Bay under freshwater to marine salinity gradient to study organic matter... | ecosystem: Environmental > Aquatic > Marine > Coastal ... | reverse complement strand
TAAATGTTATGCAAGATATTAACATTTATAATCAATATGAAAGTGACCGCCACTGGTGACGGTCACGTTTAATTTATTAACTAATTTATTCGGCTAATAAATTAGTTAATAGTTCTTCTAATAATTTCATTAAATATGGTAAAAGTACGTTCCATGGCACTAATGATTGTGGTGTTGGATCATCAGACAACATTGCTTCTAAACAAACTAATGGATCTGAATCAGTTGGTGCTGATTGTACTTTTAGTAAAGAAACTGGTACGTCAGGGCTACCTATAAATGTTTTTTGGCCATACCCCTGCACAATCCAAATGTGAAAAGCAAGAGTAGATGCTTGGCTTTTTAAGTCGCCGCTACGTACAATGTTTACTATTTCTCTAATACTATCTAAAGGAAAATTATCAGGATACTCGCTCATTTTAGTTCTCCAATTATTTTAATTGATGTTGAGTATATACTCTGTAATGTTATTTACTTTTGACAAATCAAAAATAATATTATGAATAAAAGGATCAATATGAATATTATAGAAAAATGTTTAAATGAAGCAAGTGTTGATTGGGTTACTCATGAACCAAGTGGTTTACATTTAGTAAGTGCTGATGATTATACTCCACAGTTATTAACTGATATTACTGATCGTTTAGCAAAGCCAGTTAAAGGTATAAACTATGGTAATTTTTATATTATAGTTGCTAACGATGAAATTAAACAGGCGGTAGAAACAATGCGACAATTCGGATTTAATCCAGTATCTGGAACAATAATTGATACGCCAAAAAAATCAAAATATGATATAGATTCAATAGTTGAAGAAATTGCTAATGAATTGTCAACAGAACAATTGTTTAAACAATTTGGAAAAGCTATGAAAGTGCTAGGAGAGCAAATGGGTGTTGGTCCAATTCAAGATTTATTGAAAAAACGTGGTATAAATTGGAGAATGGCCGACGATAATAATAGTTTAGTATTTTATACAAAAAATGAAACTGGGCAAGAACAAAGAATAGCTAGAGTTAGTGCTGAAAGTATTGGTTCTCAAAACGAATTTCAAGATCAATTATTGAACATGTATGATTTCGCTACTGGAGAAGCACCTGGTACGTTTAAACAAAAACAAGAAACAATGCGAGATCAAGAAAGATTAGTTCAAGATGTTTCTAAAACAGTTTGGCCGTCAGACGATAGTAGTAAAGTAGCTAGTATGATGTTAAATGATGAATAATATTACAAATAAACTTATCAGTGTTGTTGAATTTTAAATATTTAAAGTTCAACAACACTGATTCTATAAAATTGGTTTTATATTAATATGACATTAGATAATAGAATAAGATTTGATGCACCAATTATAGACTTTACTACTACAGTAGGTCTAAGTGGTCAAGATCATGATAATTATCCTGCACCAAATACACAAGCTAGATTTGATCATTTAAGATTATATCTTATCGGATTATTATCTTGTCAATCGTCTGAAAATGAACCAACACAATATCGTGAAGGAACATGGTGGTTTGACTTAAGTAATAATACTATAAAAATATATAGTAATGGTGCTTGGGTAAAAGCATCACAAGTAATACAATTAGGATTAGATAGTTTAAATAATCCAATAACATTACAAGAGTGGTATGATGAAATCAGTAGTTCTGTATCATCATTACAAAGCGAAATTCATTTTCAAAGTGTAATAATCACTGCTGGTGTTACTTTAATACCAATTCCTAGTTCTTTTCTAAGTCCAACTAATTTAATAGCTTCTAATAGCAGACCTTTTGTATATGTAAATGGTTTATTATTAAATCCATTGTTAACGACATTAGAACCAGGAGTATTACCAACTGCTGTCAAAGTACCAACAGCTTTAAATATTGGTGATAAAGTCAGTATTGTTATAAAATACATACCATCAAATAGATTTTATGAAACGGAACAATCAGTATAATGTTGAATTTAAAAGAATCGATTAATAATAAAGAATTAAATGGTGCTGTACACATTATAATTCGTGATGCTAAAACAAACGAAGTAATTAGTAATTATTTTGAAAAAAATATTATTAAAATATTCGCCAAAGAAATAATGTCTCATTCAATAGTTCCAGGCAACATATGGGACACACTAAGTTCATCATGGGTCAGCAGCAATTTAGATCTAGAACTATATCGACCAAGATATATTGTACTTGGCGGATCATTCGATGAAGCAGGTGCTCCACTTAGTACATTAGATACAAGATTTTACGAAACTGATGTATTGAATGGTGGTTTTAAGCCAATTAAATTAACACCTGGTGCAACCAATGATGGTGGACTAATAAACCCAGTCGCAATAGCTGAACCAGGACGACCGCTAAAAAGAATAGAAAAAGTGTATTTTGAACCATCATATCAACCATCTGGAAGCCCACAATTATATGATGATGTTCGTGCTATAAATAATGTTGTAGTGTTTCAAACAACATTAGCATCCGATGAATATAATGGGATCACCGGCACCAGTGGTGATTTTATTACTTTAACAGAAATTGCATTAGTAGCAGCACCAGAAATTGGCAGTGTTGGTGCTTGTGAATGTAACCCAAAAACAATATTTTTAACAGGCGACGCATCTGGTTTAGCTTTTGATGTAACAGCATCAGGGGCATCAACAATATCATTAAATATGGACGTTGTAAACATAAATGATATTATTGAAGGTGATCAAATTAAAATAGTCGCACAAAATGAATCACCAGATACTACAAATATATTAAATCAAGTAAATCCATATTATTTAGTAGTAAATAAAGCCAATGGTGGTAGAGATATTACTTTAGATAGAGTACCAGTTGATTCAAATAATACACCAATCACAGGTCAAATTGGCGTATTAAAAGACACTTTTAGAATCTTTAGTCATAGAATTTTAAGCAGCCCAATCAAAAAATCAGCAGATTTTGTCATTGATATTCGCTGGTTGATAACATTAGCATAATGTCTGAATCAAGAGAATCAGTTCAAGGTGTAGTGTTTGATAATAGTCATGATGCACGACATCATGGCAAGGGTGGTATTTGGTATAGATATAAAGAAAATTCTGATAGAAAATTTCCAGATGATGTCAGTTCTGTAATTATAAATATGCCATGTGATTGGCCAGATGGTGAAAAAGCATTAAAAGGATTACCAGCAGAATGGTCTGTTGATCATAAAAATCCTTGTGGTGCTCAATGGAAATTAAGTGGTACTTTCGAAAAACCAACTTTATCTCCTAGTTTGCATTGGGTTGGTGTATGGCATGGATTTTTAGATAATGGATTTCTTAGATCTTGCTAATTGTATTTCTTTTTGTACACATTTTTCAAGATATGATTTCAATGATTTCCAGCATTCTTTTTCATTGTAATTGAAATCTTTTGATTCTTTAGTGTCGGTATCCATTGGCATTAATTTGCCATTTTTTGATTTGGTAAGTTGTGGATTACCCTGTTTATTATCTGGGATGAATACAAAGAATGCTTCGCTCATCAATGATTCATCTTTTACATTAAAATAACCTTCTTCGACTTGGCATCTGAAGTACATTGTTGGTTTTTGCCAATCTCCGCCTCCAACCCAGGCTTCACACGATGCTTTGCATTTTGTTGTGTCCCATTGATCTTGATCTATGGTGATTACTCTATGTCCGATTTTCTCATCATTTTCTCTATCGAACGATATTCCGCAATGTTCCATGCATGTGGTTATTTTATCTTCCCAGAAATCATTAATTATTCTATGATAATCAAGATCTAATTTATCATTTGATTCTTGAATTACAATTTGGCTTAATTTCATTTCGTTTTCTTTATTATAATTATATCGTGTCCGATTAGTCCATTACCAAAACATCTCCATTGACCATACAATATTGGTTCTATTATTATTCCGTTATTATTTAATATAGTTTTTCTTAACATTGTTTCGTCAAATGCTGCGTTTATACATGGTCTGTTAATATCAACAACCCAAGAATCTATATCATTTTGTTGAAATTGAAATACGCATTTTGACAATCTATCAATTGTTAATTTGTTTATAAGAAATGCTGTTAATAATATTAATCCATTTTTCTTGACTATTCGTAGAGATTCTTTTATTATTGTCCTGGCGTCAATTGCTGTTTGATGATTTAATAATGCTATACATACGACTTTATTAAATTCTTGATTTTTAAATGTTGTATATCCAATTTCACATTTATTTTTAGATGTATTGTTATACTCACTATTGTATATATCTGTGATTATAACATTATTATTTTTATTGGCATATTCACCATATAATTTATTTATTTCTACTCCAGTTGCTGTGCAGTATTTAGTTAAATGATTTAGTATTCTACCAGTACCGCATCCTATTTCAATTATATTGTCATCTTTGTTTATTGACAATAATCTATTGCAAATATTAAATAGTAGTAAACCTTGTTGTATAAAATCTTTTGAGTAAATATTGATACCGCCATATGGGTGTAAATCATTTTGTGATATTGGTAATTCACCAAGTAAAGGTAATGTCATGTTAAAAAGCAATAAAATTGCTCAAGCTATTAATAGTATTAAAATTAGTAGTGGTAATAAAATAAATACTGATAGAGATAGGATCAGTAATGCAATATCAAGATTGGATTTAACACCAGATCAAAAATTACAATTCACTAATGAAATAGAATCAGCATCTAATAAATATGATAAAGCTTGTGAATTATTAGGTGTGGCTAGAGCAGATAAAATTAGATATGCTTTGTAGTACATCTAGCATATTTTTTCCATTTCAAGAATTGTTCATGTCCATTATTTATCATTGACATTAATTCTGAATGTGTGATACCGTGGTTCGATAATATTTCAGCTTCATTGTGAACATCTGTTAATAATTGTATTGGATCGTCACTGCCTATTGTAACTTTTAGTCCATCTCTGTGCATTTTAATAGATGGATGAATATCATTTTTGTGCACAACACCTGTTGTGTAATTACTTGTTGGGGCTACGTCGAATATACAATTAACATCTTTTGCTATATTAGTATATTCTTGATTTTTAATTATTTTTATTCCATGTGCTATGTTTGTTATGCCTTTGAATTTCATAGATTCTATGATATTATCTATGTGACCAGATTCTCCGACATGTAATCTAACAAATTTTCCGTCCCACATTTCGCATATTTTACTTTGAATTTTTGGATTGAATTTGCTTTCGTCTCCAACAAAATCAATGCCACATATTTTCTCTCCAATTTTATCGTCTATTATTTTAGCGATTTTAAATTGTGCTTCTTTTGGTGATTCATATTTTATACTGAGTATTGGTATTATTGGTATTTTAGAATATTCATCAAATCTGTCTAGTATGAATTCTATTGCTTTAGATAGGGGCCAACCTATGTGTCTGTACTTACTGACAGAGAAATCCATAAATACTGCGTCAATATATTCATTGTTTATTTCTTGGCATACAAATTTTATATTGTCAGCTACTAAATCTTCATTCCAATTTATTTTATCCAATACTTTGAATTTTTGTAAAAATAATTCAAACATATTATGATATACTTCATCTTGATGGCATATCATTTGTTTTACAATTGATTCTCTTGTTTGTTTTGGACATGCATTTTTATCCATTGCATGCATTATGAAATCTACCGGTGTAGACCCACCTAGAGATGCCGATGGTTGTCAACCATCGGCATATTTATTCCTATATTAAACATAATTCTTTTGATTCGCGTTTGATTGGTATTGGATTGTTACGTAAATCTTCTAATAATTGTTTGGTTAGAAGTTGTAATTGTTCTGTTGATAATAATTTAACTAACGCCAATTGAAGTAAATAATGAATTGATGCATGTTCTGAACTGTTTAACAATATCAAATTATCGATTTTGTTATTAACTGGATCTAAATCAATATGATGCACTATTTCATTTCTTGTTAAAAACCTTCCAATATATTCTTCCATTACTAATCTGTGTTTATAAACATAACCTTGTGCGTTTGCATTAGGATGGTCTTTATTTGGTACTAATATTGCACTTATTTTCCCATGTTTAATTTCTATTTTTTCGCCATTCCAATTTATACTATTAATACCAGATATTTTGATTTTAGAAATAGATGGCATTGATTTTTTGCTTGATTTTTCAAGATTACTTTTTTGAATATTATTGTATTCTTGTAATCTATTCGCTTTTTTAAACCAGTCGATCAACATTCTATAATGAAAATTATATTTTATACCTAATTCTTTTTGGGTTATTTCACCTGTTAGATATTCATCCATAATCATTGTTTTGAAATCATCTGTTTTCTTTTGAAATTTAGTCATAAATTTACTCCTTATGTCACGTAAAGATTAAATTTGACCAAATGTCTATGTCTATGTCTATTAATAATGTTTTTTAGATCTATCTATTAAATTTCTAATACTTTTGTATAAAACAAGAGCTTTGAAATCTTCAGTTTTAAAGAATCCTAGAGCAACAAATTCTGAGTTAGGTTCAAATTTACCTGGACTATTTGATGCTCTACATGGTATAAAAGCAACTTTTGGTTTTTCTTTTATAGTTAACACTGGTCCTACTGCTGTGCATCTAATACCAGTTTCTTCTTTACATTCTCTAACGGCAGCTTGTTGTGGTGATTCTCCTCTTTTAATACCGCCACCAGGGAAACACCATGTATTTTTTCTATCATCTGACGCTGTACTTAATCCAAGAAGCCATTTACCTCTATATCTAACTATTGCTACAGCACTTTCAAAATCATCATTTGTTTCTAAAATTAATGATAATTTTTGGTCAAAATTTAACATAACAAATCTTTATTGGAGTATAAACAATGTTGCCAGTATCTTTGAACGATCGATTAAATTCTGCATTTTCTTCTATTGGTATTATTGTTGAAGATGATACAACTGATCCTGAAAATGAAAATGAAATTAAAGCAAAAGAAGGACCATCTGAAAAAGATTCTACGAGATTTGTTAGAACTAATGATGTTGATAGAAGTGCATTATTATCAGCTATGAAAAACGCTGGTCATTCTGTAAGTAGTTTAGCCAGAGCTTGTGATGTAGAACCAAGTATGATATCAAGACTTTTGAGAGAACCAGCTACTAATGACCCAGATGAAAGTGCAAGAAATCCAAGTATTCAATTGGCTGCTAGAATTTCAAGCGAATTAAACACTAGTCCAGAATCACTATTCACTGATATTTTTGATATTAGTCGTAGCAATATTAAACCAAAACATCATAAGAATCGTCAACAAAAAACATTTAAATAATTATGCCAATACCATCTGCACCATCTGCACCATCTGCACAAACGCCAAATACTCAATCGTCTTTATTAGCACCAAAAAACGATGTTTCTAATGACATTGAAAAAATGCGTAAAGACATGGAAGCAGAAAAATTAAAACAAAGACAAGAAGAATCTAAAAAATTAAATGAACTATTAAATAAAGTTTCTGATGATTTGGAGATAGAAAAACAAGAAACAATGGTTGATTTAAAACAAAGTAAAGAAATGGATGATGTGATGAATAAATTACATAATTCATTTGATAAACTAATGAAAATATAATGTCAGTAAATTATATAATACCACACGTTGATAACGATACAATATTAAGAATCATAAATAATTATAATAATTTTTTAGTATTAGATAATGGTGATGAATATTCAATAGAAACACAAATTCCAAAGCAATATGCTTTACAAAAAAGAATTGCAATATCACAATTTGCTCAGTTAGCACCAGATTATGTACATCAAGGTGGTAATAAATCTTATATTAATCTAGTTAAATCAACTGATGGTAATTCTTGGTTTTGGTGTAATGCGGTAACTCATAATCATCCAGAAGTAATACTTGATTTCTTAATTAATAAATTAGATGAAATTGGTATTAATACTACATATTATCCAGATACTAACGATGAATATTTTGAATTTATGGATAATGATCTAGATGACGATAATTAACAATCGTTAAACTCTTGACACAGAATATTGCGAAACTACTCGCAGTATCACAGATAAATGGAGTCTAAAATGTTACGGATGATTAGCATAGTATTTTTATTTTGCACAGGCTGCACAGTTTCTGGTGCCAAAATATCTGTAAGTCACACCAAATGGAATGATGGCTACAATCCAACAACAGTATCGGTAGAAACAGATGTACAATTCGATAAGAGAAATAACTCCGACAAATATCGATTCGAGAGTAGAAACTGGCCCTACCAGGATCGGTAAAGATCATTGTGGCCTCTTTATTAGAGGAGACAATTGTTTTGGTTATGCACTAGCATTAGAAGCTATCCTCACTCAACGTGAGGATAGAGTAGACCCGTTGCATATTCATACATTGCAAGAATTATTAGAACATTTACAATCTACCAATGAAGGATTGCGACGATTAGTAGAAAATCAGATGAATGATCGCATTCCTGGTTTGAAGCAAATGACCGATGAACAATTGGCTCAAGAAATTGCTAATCGTAGATCTATGTTAGATCAAATGGTTGGTAACTTATATCCAGCTATTTTAGCTGATGAAATAACTATTATTGAAAGAGAAATTGGGAATAGAGCCGAACGTGATCAATTAAACTAATCTGGTCTTTTATTCTTTTTCTTTGCATTCTCTACAATTGGTATTATTCTCAAATTGTGATGAATGTGTAAGCCACAAAATTTTGCATTTCTCAATGGCCAAATATGATCGACGCTCATTCCAAGGCGTTTCGCTTCGTCGTAGATCGTTTTGATAGTGTTCATGTTTGTCCAAGGCGGTGTTGCTCTTTTGATGGCAGAGCGATACCTTTTAGAGCTTCTCTTTGATTTTTTACGATAACATTGCACACATTTTGAATTAGATATGTACCTAATATTGCCTTTACATTTCCGGCATTTAATACCCAGTCGATGTTTGTCCGAATTAAATTCAATCATACATATTAATATTTAAATCATATTTCAATTCAAATCCTTTGTCGATTAATTCCTACAAGTTGTTATATAATATTACATCCATTTGAACGTTTTTGATAATTTGGTCAACTTCTTCTTCAATGTTTCTTATTCTATGCTCCATTTTCATTACCTATAATAGTGGTTGTTAAATATATTGTAGAAAAGGGAAACACATGAAACTATCATCAATATATAAAAACCTACAAGATGTTATGAACGATATAGAATCTAAATATCGTGACAAAGTGGATGTTTTTGTGACTGAAAACGGTAAAGTAATAGAATTACATAGTCTCAGAGTGAAACCTGAATTTCAGAATCAAGGTATTGGTACCGATATTTTAAATATTTTGAAAGAATATTCTAAAGCTTGCGGTAAACCAATAGTTTTAACGGCTGAAGCTGATTATAGGAAAAAGGGTAAACTAAAAGAGTTTTATAAGAACAGAGATTTTGTTAAGCCAGGGCGACGCAGAAATTATAGTTATCCACAACATTCACATATTTGGTATCCAAAATAATGTTACATAATAATGCTCATATAAAATTAATCGTTAAAGATATTCTTAAAACTTTGCCAAAAAGCAGTGAATCAAGCGTTATTCCCGAATATTATAGATTTAATGAGAATTTAGAAGCACATTTAGATAATCTTAAAGATGAACATCCTAAAATTTATGATCTTAGTATAAATTGTGGTAATAATGGATGGCTACAAGGTTTTAAAACAGCAATTAATTATTCGTCAAAATCACTGAAAACTATAAAAGTGAATGACGAATCGACCGAACATCAGCAAATTATTATTTATGACTGGTCAATGTTTATTGTCGGAATTTTTTCTGCCAGCTTCTTTTGGTTTTTGTTGATTTTATTCTTCCTCTAAGAATTGATTTTACCATTTTTTGTGGTATATTTAATATTAATCCAATTTCTCTTGTGGATAAACTATGTTCCTTGTAAAGAATTAACAATTGTGAGGTATTCATATTTGTTCATCCTATTAATTAGTTTATCTTTTCGATTATAATAATAGCAACGATCTATTCAATATCGTTGTTTTATATTTTAAACAAATGTTCAAAACAATTTAAAAAGTGTTATAATAATGAATTTTATAACATTTTCAATTTATTTAAAGAACTAATTATGTCAATTACCATAACTGAAAGATCATTTAAAGTCCGTGCTGGTAAAATAATAAAAAATTCTAAAGAAATAAATAAAAAATTATCACCAATAGAATATTGGGTTGAAGTACAAAAATTAGTCAAGCAATATTTTAAAGACCCAGAAACCCAGGCGGAGTTTTATGGTAGTAAATTTGGTGATGAATTAATTGACATAGCGGCCACTGCACATAAGATAGGTATAAAAACCAAAAGAAAACCAGATGACGTTGAAAAAACAATTGACGAATTAATATCAACAGCAAAATCAACAGTAAGAACAAAATCGAAACCAAGACCGAAGCCAGCAATCGGTCGTAAAATTAAAAGATCAAAACCAGTTGTAGCAAGTAAACCAGTTGTAGCAAGTAAACCAGTGGTGGAGAATACATTTTTCGGTGAAAAAGCTGCTGAAGACATATTTCCACCTAAAACCAAAATAACAACAGGTGTTGATATAGTATTCAGTTTTGATGACACTGGTTCAATGGCTGCATGTAGAAATATCACAAGATCATTAATTGACAAATTAAGTGCTGAATTATTAGTACAATTTGGTGATAAACTAAATGTTGGTGTTATAATTCACGGTGATTATTGCGATGGTCCGTGTCCAGTTGTCAATTTAGGTCTTAGTAAAGATTGGGTATCAATTAAAAGATTTTTAAATGCTCCTAGAAATTTTTCTGGCGGCGATGCACCAGAATGTTATGAGGCTGTATTACATTGTGCTCACAATTTTGATTGGAGGATGCACGCTGAAAAAATATTAGTAATCATTGGTGATGAATTACCGCACGAACCAACATATAGATTAAACACGTCTAGATTTGATTGGAATGTGGAAGTTGAAAATTTAGCTGCCCAGGGTGTTAGAATAATTAGTGTACAAGCACTAAATCATCGATATGCTGATAAATTTTACGCAACGATGGCAAGTAAAACAAATGGATATCATTTACAATTAACGCAATTAGATCAAATAACTGACTTAATTCGTGCCATTTGTTATAAAAGTTGTGGCATGTTAACCGATTTTGAAAATAAAATCGATTCAACTAGAAGTGGTAATAGCCCATCATTCAAAAGAAATATTGATATTTTAGCTGGTAGAACTACTGAAATCAATAAAATTGAAGGATTAAGTGATTTTCAAATGTTTACTATTGATCATGATGTTAAAATAAGAGATTTTGTAGAAAACATTGGTTTGTCGTTTAAACCTGGTTGTGGATATTATGAATTTACTAAATCAGAAAATGTGCAAGATTATAAAAAAGTAGTTGTTCAAGATCGAACGACTGAAGTATTTTATCCAGATTTGGCCGGTAGAAAATTATTGTCATTGCCATCTACTGGTACGGTGAGAATTAATCCAAAACATTACAGTAAAAAATATCGATTTTTCATTCAAAGTACAAGTTATACTAGAATATTGAAAGCCGGTACAATATTTTTATATGATAATCGAGATTAATCTAACATCCAAGCATATTCAGTGTCATGTAATTTTTTACACACTTCTGTGTAATTTGATATTACATCAGTCATTTTAAATGGATTTGTTGGTTTAGTATATGGATTTTCAAATACTCCAATATACATATTATACCATTTTGCTAAATTAATAATACTAGTTTTTGGATCTCGTATTAAATCTTCATAATATAATGTATATGAATTTTTAAATAATTGTTGTATTTTATCATTCACATTTGAACTGTGATTAATAAATTCTAATAAATTATTGACATCAACATGTATGACAGTTGGAGTTGATCTTTTTATATTAGTATGCCAAATACCACTTTTTTCAGCAACTTTTAAACTAACAAATCTATGTAATGTATTTTTTCTTATTAAATTAATACAATTTATTCTGCCATTATTTGTTTCATTTATTAACCAATCGCAATAATTGTTATTTATTGCCATATCTTCTTTAATGACTTCTTCTTTAAATATTTTAAATAAATTATAATTTTGTAAATATAATTCGGTTATATTTACAGCATGTCTTAACATTTCATTTTTATCAATTGGCGGTCTATTAAAATTGTTTCTAAAGTATTGAAATCTGGTCGCTTTTGGTACTACTTCTTCACTTACATTAACATTTAATATTTCAGTACTCTCTGTTGCATAATGTGGTATTTTACAATCTATAATTGTATTAGCCATAGCATTTACTAGATATTGTGATCCAGATCTATAATCAGCTAATATTACAGTATTATTGTTCATATTGATTTTCTCCATTTTGTATATCCTTTTGATCTTCTCCATTTTATCCAATTAAAATCAACTGGAATATTATATTGATCTCTCATATAATAAAATCCTATATCACATTCTGATTTATTCCATTGAACAGGATGTTTTTTGTGATAAAATGAATTATTTAGGATATTTATTTCTGGAATCATTTGTTCTAAATGGTATAATAACCAATAATCCCAGAATGGTCTACCTATCGCAAAATCAGATTGTGGTATATTGCTAATTATTTCAGGCGTTAAAAGATATATATCAATACCTTCATTTTCTATTTCAGACATTGATTTATATTTTGAGTAATTTTTGCGTATTCCAATACTTGGAAATGAATTTAATATTTCTTTTGAAGCATTTATTTCAATATCTGAATTAATTAGTATAATTGGTTTATTTATATCTAATGATACGTTTAATAAATTGTTTATTTTTTGAGATGGAACAGCAAATAGTTTTGAAACATCGTCACATTCTATCCAATGGTCTATTTCTGGATAATCATTTTGTAGAAATTCGATTTCATCTTTAGTATTAACTGAATAAATAGTTAATCCACTGTTTTTCCATGTTTGTAGACTAATTGGTTGTGTTAATAAATGAGTTGAATAAGTTGATAAAGATGTTACTATAACAAATTCATCTATTGGTTGATTTGTTATTATTTCTAATGGTTTATATTTATTGTGTACATGTTCAACTGAAAGTGATGTATTAAATATTTCATTTAGTATTTGAGTTAACCAAGTACTTATATCTAATATATCATTAAATTTTGGTCTAATTATATCAGCAAGTTTGGTGATTATTGTATTTTTTAATTTATTACCTTTATTTTGTCCCCATTTTAATATGGTAATATTGATATTATTAGTTTTATAAATATTATCATACAATTCATGGATACATTCATCATCCAACGATTCATCGCAAGTTCTGATTTCAATTGATTTGTGTCGTATTGATTCTGGTAATAATTTTCTTTCTTCTGCTTTGTTGGTGATAATATCATGATTAACATGATTTTCAACCATGTTCAATTCAATTGTATCAATATCAATTGTTGGAATAGTTTTACACCAATATTTTAATTTATCATTTAATATGACTTTATTTATTGGTAATAATATTGCTCTATTTATTAAATCTGTGTCGTCCCCACCGTATCCAATTAAATCGGTTGTATAACCACCGATTGCTTTATAAATTCCTTTTGATATTGCTATTTTACCCATAAATCCTAAGTCTAGACCATATTCATCACGATATCTTCTAAATTCTTCTGTCCATGAAAAATAAATTATAGATAATCTATTAGTAGATATTTCTTGATGGATCATGTCTAAATATGATGCACCTAAAAAATTATCAGAATCAATATTTATTAATACATCTCCAGTAGCAGAATCGTGTACTAATTTTTTGGCTCTTCCAATATTCCATTTTTCATTTGATCTTATTAATTTTAAGTCTAAATTTGACGGTTTTTTTATTTCGTCTAACGCCAATTTTATTTCAGTTTTATTTGTTGAATTATAATCAACTATCACCCATTCAACTGGTTTGTTATATAATTCTATGAATTTCATATTATGCGGTAAAGTATACCGCAAATCTTCAATTCTATTACAACATGTTGTACATAAACTTATTTTTAATGGTTTGTTAAATTCAGATTCTGTTATTTTAGATTGTTCTATTGCTAAATTATGATCATAATTTGAATTTTTTGGATGATTTATAGTGATGTTATAATCTAAAATTATTTCTCTATCAC
>Ga0075471_10001793_pt1 | contig 14234 bp, 14 predicted proteins | sample DEB19_08_DNA_2_FD_74787 | JGI IMG/M metagenome (GOLD analysis project Ga0075471, IMG submission 74787) | Aqueous microbial communities from the Delaware River and Bay under freshwater to marine salinity gradient to study organic matter... | ecosystem: Environmental > Aquatic > Marine > Coastal ... | reverse complement strand
TCCTGCAACATCTGCTGGCGGTGGTGAACAAGAATTAAACGCAGAGACGCGAAGGCGCAGAGAAAACTAAATCAATTCCTTCTGCGCCGCGCTGCTTTCAGCTTTTGCCTTCTTGAAATTCAAATCCGGCTGGTGGTCGGGATGCTCGGCGCGTTGCTGGCCGGAGAGCAGGCCTTCGATGGTCAACAGTTGCACGCGAGGAAACTTTCGACCCGCACCATCCTCATAAAATCCCGCGCTTGCTGCGTCGGCAATCATGCCGCGCGTCGGCTCTTCCAATGAGATGAACAAGGCAATCTCTGCCGCCTCGCGTTCCCGGACGTGGTTCAAGGCGCGCACGTCATCGGCTTTGATGCCGCCGCCCTTTAGCTGACAACGATTTTGCAGGTCTTGAACTTGTCCCTTCTGACTTTTTCATCTTCATGGATGTAGTCGCCGAAGAATTTCAGACCGTCAATGCCGCCGTCCGCGCCCTTTTTCTTGCCTTGGAAAGGCTGGGCTTCCACGAGTGACACGGCCCACCATTGGAACTGGTATTTGTCCCGCATGGCGAGGTCGCGCGCGGCGTCGAGGTCTTTGGGGGTGCCGTGGATCTCAAACGTGAGGCCGGTTTTGAAGGCGTCTTTGAGCCGTTTCTGGATGAGCGATATGGCGAGGTGTGTGATGTCGATGCCGATCCATTGGCGGTTGAGCTTCTGCGCGGCGTGAACGGCCGTGCCGCAGCCGCAGAACGGGACGAGCACCACGTCGCCTTCGTTGCTGCTGGCGGCAATGATGTGTTCCAACAAGGCCAATGGCTTTTGCGTCGGGTAGCCGAGACGTTCTTGGGCTTGCGAGTTAATGGGAAAAATATCATTCCAGACCGTTCCCATTACGCCGCCTTCCATCTCATCAAGATAACGCTTTAACTGCGGACGTTTTGTCGTGTCTAACTCGCCAGATTTCATTTTCGGATACCAAACTCGTCCTTCCTCATCCAGCTTTGCCATTGTCTCACGCGAATAACGCCAGCCCTTTCGGGAAATGGAAAACCTTTCCACTCATACATCATGTTCGGTCTTGGATTTGGACTCGTCATGTTGTCGAGTCGGTAAATCCCGCGTCCTTCTTCGTCGTCGTAACGGTATTTAGTGTCACGGTATTATTCAGAGTGCTCGTCACGCGGAGTATTCCATGTGAACCTATCGCTCCTTGTGTAAAAGAAAATTGTGTCGGCAACGCGACTCCACGTTTTGCTATCGCTGTGAGTTGTTGTTCGCTTCCAGATAATTTCGTTTTGGTAATTCTCTTTTCCGAAGACGCCATCGAGGACGATTTTCAAATAATGGGAGGCGGTGGGGTCGCAGTGGAGGTAGGGCGAGCCGGTGGGTTTGAGGACGCGGTGGAGCTGGAGCAGGCGGTTGGCCATCATGGTGAGGTAGGCCATCATGTCGTTCTCGCCGAGGAAACGGCGGAGCGCCTGCATCATCTCGGAGACGTCGGTGTTGGGCGCGTGCACCAGTTCATCGAACTCGCGCTCGGCCTGTTCGCCCCAATGCCACGAGTCTTCAAAGGCCGTGATCTGCGCCTCGCTCTCGTGTCCCTTGGACGATATGAACAGGAGATTGTAGTCGCGCTTGGAATTGAACGGCGGGTCGAGGTAGATGAGGTCAACGGATTCGTCCGCGATATGTTCGCGGAGAACATCGAGATTGTCGCCGTAGTAAAGACTGTTCATAAACACCCAACTAACGAACCGTCAGTGAGGTAGTTGCATACTCAAAAGGGCCATAGTCTATGTTTGTCAAAACCAATTTCCGCCAATTTGGTTTCGGATGGATAGTGCACACCGCAAAACCGTGGCGGAAAATGTCCGCAGATTTCGGACGAAGCTGGGCCTGACTCAAGAAGGCTTGGCCGAGAAGGCCGATATGCACTGGACGTTCATCAGCGGGGTTGAGCGGTGCAAATACAACATTTCCCTTGATAGTATTGTTCGGATTGCCAAGGCGCTTGGGCGGGCCCCTTATGAGTTGCTCAAGTAAGCGGCACGCTGGCCTCATTCGCGCGCAGTCGTATCCATTCGTGGTTGTCTCGAGAAACGGATTGCGCGGGCGGGGTGTTTTTGAAATACTTCGCCCACGTCGCCAAACGCCCGTGTTTGCTGACATCAGTTCGGTAGCGCGCTTAGCTCAGTGGTAGAGCATATCCTTCACACGGATGGGGTCGTAGGTTCAAATCCTACAGTGCGCACCATCCTTCACCCTGCGGGCTTTGGCTCGGCAAGCCATCCTTCGCCAAGTGGAGCATACCCGGCAGATTATCCGTCAGCGACCGCTTCAATCCCGCACCGGTTTGCGGATGGTGATCAGCCATTTCACGATCTTTCGGATGACGATCCGGGGCAGCAGCCGCACCAGCACCGTCGGTACAAAATTCCGGAAGCCGGACAACACCACGAACCGCCCGCGCCGAAACGCCCTATACCCGTGCCGCGCCACCGCTGCCGCCGTCATCGCGCCGCGCAACACCGTGTCCGAGCCGCGAAAGTTGGCCACGTTTCCGAAGTTCGTCTTCGTCGGGCCGGGACAGACCGCCGTCACCGTCACGCCGCTATCGGCGAGCTCTTCCGCGATCGCCTCGCTGAATGACAGCACGAACGCTTTCGTCGCGTAATACACCGCCATGCGCGGCCCGGGTTGGAAGCCGGCGACGGACGCGATGTTCATCACGCCGCCGCGCCGCCGCGCGATCATGCCCGGCAGAAAAAGTCCCGTCAGCGCCGTCAGCGCCGTCACGTTCACCTGCACCATGTCCAACTGCCGCTCCAGCGGCGTCGCCACAAAATCCCCGTGCGTGCCGAACCCGGCGTTGTTCACCAACACATCCACGGTGATGCCCTCGGCCTGAAGCGCGTTGAAGATGCGCGGCGGCGTTTCCGGCACGCGCAAATCGGCGGTCAGCACGCGCACCTCGCCGCCGTGTGCTTGGCGCAATTCCCCGGCCAACACTTCGAGCGCGGCGCTGTTGCGCGCCACGAGCACGAGCCGGCAACCTTCGGCGGCGAAGCAGCGGGCCAATTCCAGCCCGATGCCCGACGACGCGCCAGTGATGAGGACGGTTTCTTTCAAAACTGGTCCTCCTTCTCCTTGAACAACACGTTGAACGTCGTGAGCGAGCCGTAGCTCTTGGTGATGTATTGCTGCATCTCGACCTTTTCGCCGTCGGTGAGTTTCTCGTGCGCGTTGATCTTCTGCTCCAGCACGCGGAGGTTGTTGCGGATCATCACGACCTTGTGGAAAAACGTTTCGAGCGGAATCTCCTTGGTCTGGAGCGTGGGGTCGGCGGGATGCAGCACCGCCTTGCCGCCGTGCCAGCGGGTGCCGAGCTGGGCAACGACGGCGTCGGGCTTGTCGAGGCCGAGCTTGCCGAGCGCGGCGGTGAGCGTGTCATCCACGAATTGCTTCAGCGGCACCGCTAGGCCGATGACGCCGAGCTGCGGCTCGGCAGGTTCCAGTCCGGCGGCATCGGGCGCTACGACCCGCTTCGTGCCGTCATCAAACAGGATTTCGGCGGTGACTTCGGAGATGGTTTTGACGCTGCCCACACCGTATTGCGGGTGGCGGACGCTCATGCCGAGATGCAAGGCTTCGATCTTCATGCGCCGATTTTAATCACGGATGGCCCGGGATGCCCACGGATATTTTTGTTTCGCCGGCGGGCCGGGTGTGGAAATTTATCCGGCGTCATGGGCCGCGTCTACACTTTCACCTGTCCGCGCTGCGAATACCAAGCGCGCGTTTCCGGCGCGACCGAGACGGGGTTTCACTGCGTCACCCAGACCGTGAGTTGCCGTGATTGCCGGGCGTTGCATGACGTGACCGTGCGCTTGCGCGTGGCGGAAACCACGGAGGCCGCACCGCCAAAATCCGCCAAGAAGCTCCCCGCACCCGATGCCTTTCGCCCGCCGCTGCTGCTCTTCGGCCAACCGCGCCGCACCCGGTGGCTGGAGCTGAAGCCGCTTTGCCCCGTTTCGCCGAGCCATCGCATCGAGGTCTGGACCGCGCCCGGCAAGTGCCCGCGCTGCGGCATGTTCCTGGACCGCGACGTGATGCCGTATCGGATCTGGGATTGAACTGATTGACTCTGCGCGCTCCGGCTGCGAGATTGGCCGCGCTTGCCGCCCAGCGCCACAGCGTCAGCGACAGGCAAATTGCTCGCTGACATCTCGAAAACTCCCGCCGGGCAATCCCTTGCCCGGCGCGTGGAGCAGGGCGGCGCATTGTCTGGTGCGGGCGTCTGCACCGCCGCCCAGCCGTTCTTCGCCGCGCTGCTGAAACAACTTTTTCCGCAAAAAACCGTCGTGCTCGTCGCGGAAAATCTCAAGCAGCAGGAAAGTTTCCAGCAGGATCTGGAGACGTGGCTCGGCGGCGCGCCGCTGTTCTTTCCCGCGTGGGAAATCCTGCCGCATGAAGGCAAGCTGCCGCACGCCGACGTCATCAGCGAAAGGCTGCAAACGCTGGTCAGTTTGCCCGGCCAAACGCCCGTCGTCGTCGCGAGCGTCACGGCGTTGCTGCAAAAAACTTTCACGCCCGCCGACCTCAAGAACCGCACGCGAAAGTTCCAGCGCGGCGACAGGATCGCACCGCTCGACCTCATCGAATGGCTGGAGGAACAAGGCTACGAGCCGGAAGCGCAAGTTTCGCAAAAGGGGGAGATCGCGCTGCGCGGCGGCATCGTGGACGTCTTTCCGCCGCCGAGTCCGTGGCCGGTGCGACTGGAATTTTTTGGCGACGAACTGGAGTCGCTGCGTGAGTTCGATCCGCTCACGCAGATTTCGCGCGGCGAAATCACCAGCATCACGCTGCCACCCGCCGGCGAGATCGGGATTTTGAAGCTAGGATTGGAGCGCGGGCTTCAGCCCGCCTCAGCGGCTTATGACGAAAGTGCAGCGAAGCGGCCTGAAGGCCGCACTCCCCTCGCCACGCTGCTCAACCATCTGCCGCGCGAAACTATTTTTGTCCTTTGCGAACCGGACGCGCTTGCCGTGCACGCGGATAATTATTCGCTGCAAGTCCCTCCTGCCGACCCGTTCCACGTCGCGTGGCCGGACTTTTTGGCGGAGTTGCATCACCTCGGTTTCACGGCCGCCGAACTATCCGAAGATGCCGAGGCTGCCGAGGCCAATCCGCAATTCACTTCACTCGACGCATTCCGCCCGCTCGCCGAGCGCGCGCCCGAGCCGCAGATCGCCGAGGCGCAGCGGCGGGAATTCTTCGCGCAACTCCATCGCTGGGTGAGGCAGGCGCACGCCGTCCACGTCTTTTGCAACAACGACGGCGAGCGCCAGCGGTTCGAGGAAGTCTGGCGCGACCAAGGCTTTGGCACGGAAGCGAAGTTGGCGATCCGCCTCGGCTCGCTGGCGCGCGGTTTCATCTGCGACGAGGCAAGACTGGTCGTCGTGACGGACGCGGAGATCTTCGGGCGTTACAAAGTCCAACGCCCGCGCCGGCTGAAATCGCCGCACGCCGCCGCGCTGCGCTCCGCACTGGAGATTGATTTCGCCGATCTCGAATATGGCGACCTGGTCGTGCACCTCCAGCACGGCATCGGAAAATTTCTGGGGTTGAAAAATCTGCCGGCGACTGCGGACAGCGCGAGATCGGAGACCGAATGTCTCGTCATAGAATACGCCCGGGCGGACAGCGACATCGAGCCGCCCAAGCTTTACGTCCCGGTCAGCGAGGCGCACCTCGTGAGCAAATATGTCGGCGCGGGCAAGGCGCATCCGCCACTCAACACGCTCGGCGGCACGCGCTGGCGCAAGGCCGTGGAGCAGACTGAGACTGCCGTGCGCGATGTCGCGGCCGAATTGTTGCGCATCCAGGCCGCGCGCGACGCACAACCGGGCCACGCGTTCCCGGCGGACGCGCCGTGGCAACGCGAGTTCGAGAGCGCGTTCATCTACGAGGAGACGGCGGATCAAGTCACCGCCATCGCCGCGACGAAGACCGACATGGAGCGCGCCAAGCCGATGGACCGCCTCATCTGCGGCGACGTGGGTTTCGGCAAGACGGAGGTGGCCATCCGCGCGGCGTTCAAGGCGGTCATGGGCGGCAAACAAGTCGCCGTGCTCGTGCCGACGACGGTTTTGGCGCAACAACATTTCAACAATTTCCGCGAGCGCATGGCGGATTATCCGGTGCGGGTGGAATTGCTCTCGCGTTTCCGCACGCGGCGCGAACAGGCCAAGGTCGTGCAGGCGTTGGCCGCCGGTGCGGTGGACATCGTCATCGGCACGCACCGCATCGTTCAGGAGGACATCGCGTTCAAGGATTTGGGGCTGGTGGTCATCGACGAGGAGCAGCGCTTTGGCGTATTGCACAAGGAGAAGTTCAAGCGGCTGCGGACGTTGGTGGACGTGCTGACGCTCAGCGCTACGCCGATCCCGCGCACGCTTTATCTTGCGCTGACGGGCGCGCGCGATATGAGCACGATCCAGACGCCGCCGCACGACCGGTTGCCGGTGGAAACCATCGTGACGGATTACGACGAACGCACCATCCGCGCCGCCATCCAGCGCGAGATGAACCGCGGCGGACAAACTTTTTTCCTGCACAACCGCGTGACGACCATCCACGCGATGCAGCAGAAACTGCAACAGCTTTTGCCCGACGCGCGCATCGTGGTCGGGCACGGGCAGATGCACGCGGACGACTTGGAGGAGGTCATGACGAAGTTCGTCAACGGCGAGGCCGACGTGCTTTTGTCCACGACCATCATCGAGAGCGGCCTCGACATCCCGAACGCGAACACGATCATCATCGACCGTGCCGACCGCTTCGGCTTGAGCGAGCTTTACCAACTGCGCGGCCGCGTCGGGCGCTACAAGCATCAGGCTTACGCGTATCTGCTGCTGCCGCGCCATGCGCGATTACTAACGGATGTGCGCAAGCGCATCAGCGCGATGAAGCAATATGCGACGCTCGGCAGCGGCTTCAAGATCGCGATGCGCGACTTGGAAATCCGCGGCGCGGGCAATCTCCTCGGCGCGGAGCAGAGCGGGCACATCACGGCGGTAGGCTTCGAGCTTTACTGCCAGTTGCTCAAGCAAAGCGTTGGTTCGCTCAAGGGCGAGAAGGTGAAGCCGCGCGCGGCGGTGCGCGTGGCGCTGGATTTTCTCGGCGACGCGGCAAATCTGCCGGAAAGCTACGTCACCGAGGCGCACCATCGCATCGAGGTCTACCGCAAGTTGGCGCAGGCCACGGACAAGGCTGCGCTGGACGCTCTGCAAAAGGAATTGCGCGACCGCTTCGGGACGCTGCCGCCGGCGGTGGAGCTGTTGCTAGCCGTGGGTGATCTGAAGATTCTCGCCAGCGAAAAGGCCGTGACCGGCATCGAGGTGCAGGGCGACAAGCTCATGCTCACGCGCCACAACGACCTCGTGACGCTCGGCGGCAAGTTCCCGCGCCTGACGAAGAAGGAAGCGAAGGCGCGCGTCAAGGAAATCAAGAAACTGCTGCTGGCGATTTGAGCCTGGTAGCAGCCGACGTAAGGAGGCTCAATTCAAAGGCAGAAGTCAGAGCCTCCTCAAGTCGGCTGCTACGCGGAATTCACCGATACGGCTGGTGCAGCTCCACCGGGGCGGGCTGCTTCTTTGTCCGCGTGCGGATGTTCAACGCCTCCACGCCGACGGAGAAGGCCATGGCGAAGTAGATGTAGCCTTTCGGGATTTCCTTGTGAAAGCCTTCCGCCACGAGCGCACAGCCGATGAGCAGCAGGAAGCTCAACGCCAGCATTTTCAGCGACGGGTGCTTGTGGATGAAGTCGCTGATCTTGCCCGCGTAGACGAGCATGAACAGCAGCGCGATGATGACCGCGGCGATCATCACGCCAAGGTATTTGGCCATGCCGACCGCGGTGATGACGGAGTCGAGCGAGAAGACGATGTCGAGCAGCAGAATCTGCACGATCACGGCGGCGAATGTGGGCGCAACGCGGCTGGTGACGGCCCCGTCCTCGCCTTCGAGTTTATCGTGGATTTCGTGGGTGCTTTTCCAGAGCAGGAAGAGGCCGCCGAAGATGAGGATGAGGTCGCGGCCGGAAACAGGATGCGGGTGGGCGAGCAGGCCGAGCGTGGGGATCTCGAAGAGCGGCTTGGTGAGCTTGACCATCCACGCCAGGCCGCACAGGAGCAGCACGCGGGTGACGAGCGCGAGCATGAGGCCGGTCTGGCGCGCCTTGGCCTGCTGTTCCGGCGGCAACTTGCCAGCGAGGATGGAGATGAAAACGATGTTATCTATGCCGAGAATGATCTCGAGCAGGGTCAGCGTCAGCAGGCTGATCCAGATTTCGGGCGAGGTGATCCAATCCATGAGGCGGCAATACTTGGAAATCCGGCCGCAAAGTCAACGCGAATAAAAAAGCGGCCCGGGCATTTTGCCCGGGCCGCTTGATTTCCGCCCGAAGGCGGAAGCAATTATTACTTCGCCGCTTCCTTCTTATCTTCCTTGGGGGCGCACTTTTCGCAGGCCTTGCCGGCCTTCTTGGCTTCGGCGCAGCACTTGTGACTGCCGCACTTGCCTTCTTTCTTGGCTTTGTCGGCGCCGCAGGAGCCGCAGTGCGCTAAGGCGCCGCTGGTGCAGACGGCCAGAGCCGCCGCGATGACGAGAAACAGTTTGATGGACTTCATTGATGTTGCCTTTGTTGTTGTGGCGGGTTGACCGCCGGTTAATGGCCGCTCCGACCGAAACCTCACCCGGGCTTGCCGGGCTGTGATTCTGATATAAGGGCGTCCGTGGAAATCTGACCACTTATCGGGCAGATTGTTCAAGCTTATTTTATTTAGCGCATTTATTCCCAAAAGCTAGGCGTGGCAAAGCAAAAACCGGCCCGAGGCGAACCTCTGGTCGATTGCAGGAACGGCAGCAGCTTACTTCGTGCTACACTTGGGGCACTTGGCGCAGTCGGTCTTGGCGTCAACGCAGCATTTCATCGCGCAGGACGGTTTCGCACAGGCGGTGGCGCTGGAGCAACTGGCTTTCTTTCCGCAGCAGGTCGAGCAGCAGCCGGTGACGAACAGCGCCGAGGCGCAAACGAGCAGGGCGAGGACTTTGATGGTCTTCATGATGATGGTATTTGTTTGGTTGATGGAATCTACCTTTGCTCCGCTCGACCGTCCGGCCGCCGAGCAAGGATTGAATCCGCCGCCAAGGTAACCGCTTCCTCCCGAAGCGTCCACCCGGATAAACGCACCGAATCTGTGGCGGTCAACCGGGCTGTGGCAAGGCTTCGGTTTGCTTCGGCGCGCTCAGGTAGCGGTGGATTTTCAGCGCCGCTTTGCGGCCGGCGCGGACCGCATGAACGACCAAGCTCGCTCGCGGGAGGCATCGCCGCCGGCGAACACGCCCGGCACGCTGGTCATCTGCCGCGCCCGCCCGCAACGCCTGCGGAGACAATCCAGCGCCGTATCGCCGCCGACGCGTTCAATACTTCGTCTTGATGCCGCAGGCGCGGGCGGCGCACCAGCCGCGCGCCGCTTCAAACCAGGTGAACGCCGCGCCCGCACCCAGCACCAGCCCCGCCCACCACGCGGATTGGCCGACGATGAGCGCCGCCACGAAGAACACCAGCCCGATGACCGCCCGGATGATGCGCCCCTTGCGCTCGATGTTCGGTTGAAAGAATTTTGCCATGAACAAACAGGGGCTCTGCCTCAGGCCGCGCTCGCTGCCTTGATCGCCTCCAACTCCTCCCAGCGGGCGTAGAGTTTTGTGGCGGCTTCCTTGGCGGTTTCGAGCTCAACGGTGAGTTGCGTGGCTTGCGCGCCGTTCTTGCGGAAGAAATCCGGCTGCGCGAACAATGTCTCGATGCGCGCGACCTCCGCCTCGTAGCCGTGGATCTGCGCCTCGATGCCGTTCAGTTCGCGCTGCTCCTTGAAGGAGAGTTTGCGCGGTTTGTTTGGAGCTTTCGCCGCTTCGGCTTTCGCCGCGACGGCCTTGTTTGTGGCGAGGATGGCCGCGTTCTGGCGCTCGGCGGCGGCGAGGGCTTTCTGTTTTTTTTCCAGATAATAATCGTAGTCACCGACGCTGTGGGCGATGCGGCCATCGCCCTCGAACGCCAGCACGTCTGTGCAGACGCGGTTCAGGAAATAACGGTCGTGGCTCACCACGCACACGACGCCGGGGAACGCGATGAGCGCCTCCTCCAGCACGCGCAACGTCGGCAGGTCCAGGTCGTTCGTCGGCTCGTCGAGGATGAGGAAGTTGCCGCCGCTTTTCAGGATCCGAGCGAGTAACAGCCGGCTGCGTTCGCCGCCGGAAAGTTTTTTCACCTGCGTCATGATGCGGTCGTCGGCAAACAGAAACCGCTTGAGATACGATCGCACCGACAGCTTCGCCTCGCCCCATTGCACGAACTCCGTGCCGTCGGCGACCTCGTCCAGCACGGTGCGGTTCTCGTTGAGCTGCAGCCGGCCCTGGTCCACGTAGTTGAACTTCGTGAGCGGGCCGATCTTCACCGTGCCTTCCCTCGGCTGAAGCTGGCCGATCATGATTTTCAGCAACGTGGTTTTGCCGAGCCCGTTCCGCCCGCAGACGCCAACGCGCTTGCCGTTCTCGAAGGCGAAGCTGAAACCGGAAAACAATTTCCGCCCGCCCAGCTCCACCCCGAGATTCGTCAGCTCCACCGTGCGGTTGCCGAGCTGCGGCGGCGGTGGGATGCACAGCTCCACGTCTTCCTCGATCACCGGGCCGTCCTGCGCGGCGACCTCGTAGTAACGCTCGAAGCGGTCCTTCTGCTTGGTGCGTTGCGCGCGCGGGCCTTGGCGCACCCACGCGAGTTCCTTTTTCAGGAACATCTGGCGCTTGTGTTCCACCACGGCGTCGGCTTCCTGCCGTTCGGCTTTGGCGAGCAGGTAATCGGTGTAATTTCCGTGGTGCGACCAGAACTTGCCGTCGCACAGTTCCACGATGCGGTTCACCACGCGATCGAGAAAATAGCGGTCGTGCGTGACGACGAGGAACGAGCCGCCGAAACTTTCCAGAAACTCCGCCACCCACTCGATGGATTCTGGGTCGAGATGGTTCGTCGGCTCGTCGAGCAGCAGAAAGTCCGGGCGCGAAACGATCGCGCGGCACAATGCTACGCGCCGCTTCTCGCCGCCGGAAAGCGACTCGATGCGCCGGTCAGGCGGCGGGCAGTTCAGGTGTGCCATCGCCACCTCGATGCGGCGATCGAGCGTCCAGCCGTCGAGCGCCTGGATGCGATGTTCCAATTCTTCGTGCCGCCTGGAGTCGTGCGGCAGCGATTCAAATTCCGCGATGAGGTTCAGCACATGCTGGCCGCCGGCGCGGATATTTTCATCCACGCTCTTCGTCGCATCGAGCATGAAATCCTGCGGCAGATAACTCACGACCAAATCGCGTTGCTGGCTCACATCGCCCTCGTCCGGCGACTGCAACCCGGCGAGCAGTTTCAGGAACGTCGTCTTGCCGCAGCCGTTGCGCCCGACTAGGCCGATACGGTCGCCGTCCTGGATGCCGAGCGTGGCGTGGTCGAGTACGGCGCGGTCGCCGTAGTGGACGGAGACTTCGGTGGCGGTGAGTATGGAGGGCATGGCGGGTTAACCACGAATGGACACAAGCCGATGGGAATGGAAAATGAATTTCATCGGGCGCGAACAGTATCAGACAACCGCGCGGGAACAAGGCGGGAACTCGTTCCCGCAGGGAATACCTGCAGCGCCGCTGCGGCGACGCCATTACCGTGACGCACGTTGGGGAATGCCAGTGGCAAAATCCCCCCGTGGGCTTTCCCTCCGGTCTTGACTTAAATACGAGCACCTCAAGCGCCCGCCGCCGCCCGTCCCATCGGCCGTCGGTGGCCCGATAATAATCCGCACCAACCAAATCAAGAATAACCTGAACCGCCGCACTTTCATCCAACGCACCGCCCAAGCCACCGCCGGTTTTGCCGCGCTGGCCGCTTTTGCCTCCGCTGCCCGCAGCGCGGCGCGCGTGGTCGGGGTTAACGACCGGCTGCGGCTTGGCATCGTCGGTTTCTCCGACCGCTTCCGGACCGCGCTCGGACCGGCCGTGAAGGCGCTGGCGACGGAGATGAATGTTGAGTTCGTAGGCGTGTCTGATTTGTAGAGCCGTCGTCGCGAGGAAGCCGCCGCGTGGTTGAAGAAAATTTTTTACCGCCACCGTCCCCAGCTATCGCAACCACGAGGAGCTTTACGAAAAGGCGCGCCCGGATGCGGTGCTGATCTCCACCGCGGATTTCCAGCATGCGCTGCATCTGGCCGAGGCGGTGCAGGCGGGTTGTGATGTCTATTGCGAGAAGCCTTTTGCCGAGATGATGGCGGATGCGCGGCACGCGTTGAAGGTGACCAAGGCATCGGATCGGGTCATTCAAATCAGTTCCCAACGGCGGAGCGGCCCGAATTGGTGGCCGCACTCAAGGAGAGCGACACGGACGGGAAATGGTATCAGTTGGACCGACCCGAAGCCGCTTGGAATCCGCGAAAGCATCTCGAATACCGTCTGTTCTGGCCATATTCCTCCGGCATCGCGGGTCGCTCGATGTGCCATCAGATCAACGCGGTACATTGGTTCAGCGGACTGCCGCACATCCGGCTGCTGGTCGACCTTTATCACATGGCGTGCATGGGCGACACGCCGGAGGATCTCTCCGCCGCGATGGACGTGGTGGCGCACATTGAGATCGCGGAGAAAAAGAACCGCACCATTCCGGGCGTGGTCGGCGATGATTTCCGGCCGTTCTTCAAGGTTTTGCGGAAGCGGGGCTACGCGGGCGCGATCAACATCGAGGTCCGCTGGAAAATGAATCAAATCGCCCCGGCTTGCCAAGAGCTGGCGCGGCAGGCGGCGGAAGCGTGAAGGTAATTCCCGGTGATTGCCGACCGGAGTTTCCTTTTCCAAATTCCAACGCAAGTTCGTTGCGCCCCGGCGGCGCAAGTCTTACCCTGCAGCCCGTCTTGTGACGCCGTTCCATTCCCATACTTGCAAGCTGACCGCTGCGCAGGCTGTCGCGCTGGAAAACCTGTTGCGCGAGCGCGGCTGGAGTTTCCGCACGGTGGCTTACGCGCGGTTTGCGGCGGAAAAGGACAAGGTCAACTTGGTCTTCTACGAAAGTGGCAAGCTCGTTGTGCAGGGTAAAGCGACGCGGGAGTTCGTTGAGTTCACGCTTGAGCCGGAGATTTTGAAGGAGGCCACGCTTGGCTACGAATCAGTTTTGAATCCCGTCCTGCTGTTACCGCGCATCGGTGTGGACGAAAGCGGCAAGGGCGATTTCTTCGGGCCACTCTGCGTGGCGGGCGTGTATGTCAACGAAAGCGTCATCAAGGCGTGGTCGGAGAAGGGCGTGCGCGATTCCAAGAACATTTCCAGCGACAAGAAAATTTGTGAACTGGCCGAACTCATCCGCGAGACTCCCGGCTGCTTGACATCGGTCGTGCCCATCGGCAACGAGGCTTACAACCGGCTTTACACGAGCTTCAAAAGCGTGAACCACCTGCTGGCGTGGGGCCACGCGCGGGTCATCGAGAATCTCATGGGTCAGCGTCATCGCATGAACCCGCCGCCAGTGCGCGCGATCAGTGACCAGTTCGCGGCGAGCAAGGACGTGGTGGGCAAGGCGCTGATGACTTTGGGCCGCGAAATCGAACTGGTGCAGCGGCACAAGGCGGAAGAAGATATCGCGGTGGCGGCGGCTTCGATTCTGGCGCGGGATGAATTTGTGAAGCGCCTCGCGGCGTTGGAGAAGAAGTTTGGCGTGAAGCTGCCCAAGGGTGCGTCGGCCGCCGTGGACGCCGCGGCGAAGGAATTTATGGAAAAGTTCGGCGCGGCCAAGCTGGGCGAGGCAGCCAAACTGCATTTCCGCACGGCTTTGCGGGCGCAAGGCCTGCCGGAGCCGCCGAAGACGGCATGGCGGCGGGGTCGGACCGCTAAATGAACCGGGCGGCTGCTGCTCCCGCTTGACCGCCCCGGCTTAAATTCCAGCTTGTCATCCGGCACGCGGCTGCTACCTTACTCGGCCTTTATGAAAGCTGATATTCATCCGAAGTATGTGGACGCGGAAATCCGTTGTGCCTGTGGCAACGTCATCAAGACTCGCTCCACCAAGCAGACCGTGATTTTGGGCATCTGCAACGTCTGCCATCCGTTCTACACCGGCCAGCAGAAGTTCGTGGACACCGCCGGCCGCGTGGACAAGTTCCAACAGCGCCTCGC
>Ga0075471_10001792_pt1 | contig 14236 bp, 25 predicted proteins | sample DEB19_08_DNA_2_FD_74787 | JGI IMG/M metagenome (GOLD analysis project Ga0075471, IMG submission 74787) | Aqueous microbial communities from the Delaware River and Bay under freshwater to marine salinity gradient to study organic matter... | ecosystem: Environmental > Aquatic > Marine > Coastal ... | reverse complement strand
CTACGATGTCATCGACATGTTCATCTAGAACCTTCTTGATCTGATTGAACATCATCGTATTGAATGGCATACTAACATCCACATCCTCTCCACGAACATAGCTCTCGCACATGTTGTGGATGTTAGTACCACGTGTGGCAGCCAGCCGACTAACACGGTCAGCCTCCTCATCACCTACACGTTTACGCCATTCATCAAGACCGGACTTATCCAGCATCGCACCGAGAACTGTGGTTACAGATGGATAACTCCCATTAGGAGTCACATAGTGCCGGATGCCGTCGATCTCCTCACGTGGGAAGTGATCGAATTCATCCGGAAACCATGAAAAGGTCTTAGGGTTGGAGACCGAGTTTTTGACGAGCAATTATATATTCCTTCACTAGCTTCGAACGAACAATATCCTGTTCGAGGAAGTCAACATGCACAAAATCATTCAACCGACCTAGGACCTTCATAAAGTCCTTCAGTCCATTGCGTTCTTGGTCCTTCGTAAGATCTGACTGACGGAAGTCGCCACAGAACAATACTCTACAACCCTTACCAATACGTGTAATCACTGAGTCCAGTTCATGGAAGGTCATGTTGTTGACCTCATCCACAATCACATAGCAGTCGTTCATAGTAATACCACGAACAAATGAGGTTGAGATAAACTCAATCGCATTCTTCTGCTTCAGTACCTCGTATGCATCTGACCGTCCAAATAGTTCAGTACAGATGGCATAGTAAGGTGCCTCATAGACCTTCATCTTTTCCTTCTGGTTACCCGGAAGAAAACCCATATCACGTGTTGGTACTACCGATCTTACTATATAAATCTTCTTTTGTACACCTTTATTTTCCATCATTGCATCAATTGACTTATAAAGTGCAATGAAGGTTTTACCGGTGCCAGCCATACCATGTAACATCAGATGTTTTCCATCATCAAATGCATCGAACGCTATACGTTGATTGTCTGTGAGAGGGTTGATATGTTTAAGATTGAAGTTCTGTGTCTTGAATGTCAGTCCTTCAGATGCATCACCATTCTGTCTGGCGATTCTTTTTTCTCTCTTGGTTAAACGAGGTTGGCTATGTTCCACAAGTTATCCCTTGCTTTTATGTTTATTTACGACCTCACGAGTTTTAGATGCCTTGACACCCTTGTCCCCGTGTGTCTGGCCTAGTGGAGAGTGGGGGTTTGCCTTGGCAATTCGATTTAATACATCATTAAACCCGCTGTCCGTTTTGATTCGATCACCAGTTCCACCGATGATTGAAATAGAATAGACCGGATTAATATGTGGGTTCTCAGCAAGGTATGCCTTGTATGAGTCATACGACATATAGTCGTCCCACTGTTCTCCGGTCTCTGTATTTACAAATTCGTATAACGGCATTAATATTCTTCTTCGGTTATCCGCTGCAGTATATTCCAATTCCTGGATGTCAATGCAGCACGCAGTCTTTTTTCTTTAAGATGTTCACGATGTTCTTGTACTTCATACGACTCGTATAGATCTTCGCCATAATACTTATTATTGCGTTTAACCGACTTGCTCATTATGGAATCAGTCCTGGAAATGCGAGGTTGACAATATTGGCATCGATGTCTGTGACTTTTCTGTCCTTGACTGCACACAGCAGTTGTGCATCCTTTGGATGTAGACTCTCAAGCAGGCCGATGAACAGCATCTCACGCTTGACCTTGCCAAGCTCAGGATTGTTGCCAAGCAGGTACATCGAGAGAGTACGAGATTCCTGATACAATCTACCTTCCTGGTCTAGATAGGCAGTAGGCTTGTATGGAGGAGCACCTTCGGGTAGTTCCCATTTGACGCCTGGATAGAATGCAAGTTCTAGGATGTAGCGAAGCGTCTCGCTGTCATGGTCACGTAGGTACTGTGCCTTCTCGTCTGGAGTTGCAAGTTTGCCTGCGTTTTCGATGATTTGTGAAATAGCTAGTGTTGCCATATTAAAACTCATTAATGCTTTCGATTAGGTTCTTCAGCTTCTTCTCAATGAAGTAGTTGAACAGGTTTTTACGGTCCTTGCCGGCCTGTGCTTCGTACTCCGCCCAGATATTCTTCTGGATTTCATTGGGAATGAAGGTCAGGTCTACAAGCTGTTGGTTGCGACGGTATCCACGTAGCATACGTTCGTCACAAAATTCTTCTGGGGTCAGATGTACCCATGTATCCAGCTTCTTGCTGGCAACCGGCTTCTGGCGCTCACCAACAACAAGACAGTTGTCAGCAGACAAGAAGTTAGGGATGCCGTCACCGGTATCTCCACGCATGATGTGCTCGCGGATGAAACGATCTGGGTCGTTGGTCGTGCGGAACTTCTTCTGGACAGGATCGTACTGCTTGACGTTGTTATAACGCTGAAGCTGGACAAAGTCCTTATCGCCTGAGAGGATGAGGATCTTCTCGCTTGTGTCACCATAGTTCATAGCTAGAGTGCCGATGATATCATCAGCCTCTGCACTATCTACCTGAATGACACGGTATGGGAAGAATGCTTTGAGTTCGTCACGAATCTTGTGCAGTGCATCAAAGATCTGAGTCCAGTTGAGTTCTGACTTCTCACGTGACTTCTTACGATTTGCTTTGTAATAAGGGAAGATGTCACGACGCCAGAAATTACGGTCGTCGCATGCAATAATCATCTCACCGTATTCGTCCTTGAACTTCATGTTATAGGAACGAATAGAGTTAAGGATCATGTGGCGAAGAAGATCTTCTTCGACTTCTGTATTTGTGTGATTGCCAAGTTGCATCATCAAATTGGAAATCATTACTTGTGAAAGGTCAACAATTATCATATCAAATTAAAGAGTATTTCACTCTTCCTCCGTTTCAGTTGGTAGCGAGTAGGAATATGCTACCGTGTCATCATCATTGTAATTAAACTCAAATACACTTTCAATCATTTCATGAAAGGGATGCTCTATGTTCATGTATTTATATAGAAGAGACTTAGTTGATTCTACAATCATCGAAACATCTTTTATATACTCATGTTGGTCAACGTCAATACCATTGGCCATGAACAAACCGATGAGCTGTGGTATCATGCTATTTGCAATCTCATCTGCATGGTCATGCCTCAGTCGCTCCATGTCTGCAACTATCTCTTCGATAGACTGAGGTGGTGTATTCATTTTGCCTTTTGGAAATTGGATTACGTTGTCCGTCACTTAATAACCCTTAGCAGAATTGTTTGTTCGTTTATCCGTCCATTTGGCACAGATGGGGTTGTCTTAAGATCTGCCATGAAAGTCCTGATGGCTACCTTACCTGCTTTGAGCAGTTCGGCAGTCGTAGCCTCTGGCTTCCGTAGAGACTTAGACACACTGAGCTCCGGGTCGTATCCGATTAGCGTAGTGCCCTTGATCTGTAGACCACTTGGACTCATTGAGATATATTGAGTCAGCTTCTTGTACTTGGTATTGTATACCCATAGTTGACTGCATCCTACAATCTCAGTCGGGTGGACCGAGACAATCTTCAACGAAGGTTCTTCCTTCTGGTACTTGATGTTCTTGACAAGGTCAACAGCCGACTTGACTTTCTTCTCACGTGGCTTGCGGAGCTTGACTGCCTTCTTATTATTTATGAATCTATCACAGTCTGCAATAAGAGTACAATAGAAAGTGCGCCAGAACTTAAGTTTCTTGCCATAGGATTCCTTGACCTGCTCGTCATCGAGCTCGACCTCTTCCTTCATAGGCAGATAGTAGTCACGGATATAACCAGCAACCTGAGGAGTTACCTCATGTTTTTGAAGGAAGCTGTAGGTGTCGAAGGTATCGCCATCCATCACGTTGTCGATTTCTTCCTCGACCATAGTGATGAGACTATTTGCACGTGCACGGATACGTGCCTGGATATCGATGGTCGTCTTCGGTGCTTCTTCGACCTCTTCACGAACAACGGCTGCACTCTTTACAAGGTCCTTGACGCTGTTGTCAAAGTAGTCCATGTTCTTCTGTGGAAGTTCGTTTCCATTCAGTAGGATACGTGCCACATTACCAAGGGTCTTGGAGATCTTCCACTTAGGAAGCTTACGGAGAGCAGCGACCTCAGCCTTGGTGTAGGTCTTCTTTACATAGGTGAAGAACCACTCACGTGACTGGTCGTCTGACGCCATATAGTTATACCAGTTCAAGGCATCACCAAGCTTGATGATTGCAACCGGTTCTGAGCCGTACGCCTTGTCGTCAATCGACTTGATAGCGGTACGAGAGATTTGTTTTGGTTTAGCTTTAACCTTGATAGCCATGTGTTATTCCTTAGCAGTTGATATTATCAATCTACCATACTTTTCATAATTTGTACACAACTATTTTGCGCGAATGCATTTTGCTATCATATGCATGATCGCCTGATGGACATCTTCGGTTGCTTCGTACTCATCAATGTCAACATGAAGTGGGTAGTGTGCCAACTGCCTGGTTCTACCGCCGTCGAAACCGGTCAACGCAATGACGTCCATGCCTTTATCAATAGCAACTTCGCATGCTCGTACCACCGATGGGGAATTACCAGAGCTACTAATGCTGATAAAGACATCACCAGGATTGGCAAGACGTTCGAGTTGGTAACTATATACTTCGTCATAAGAAATATCATTTGAAATCGCCGTCATCAGAGGGATGTTAGCAGACAGCGAAATAACCTTTGGTTTAAATCCGGATTCGAGATCAGAACAGCCTTTGGTATAGTCACATGCCCAGTGTTGGGCAATAGCAGCAGATGCACCATTGCCTGCTGTATATATGGTTTTACCTGTTCTGATAGCATACCTGATTGATGTGGTTGCTTGTCTAAATATTTCATGATCGATACTTGCAAAGCCAATATTAATTAGGCCAAGGTGATCGAATATGATATCAGTCTCGGTAGACAACTCGTGCTCCTTCATGTGAAATTCCTACGTCAAGGCATGTTCTATCTGAAAACTCTTGGCGGATTGCACTCTTTGAATCTGTGAGTGCCAACATATAACCACCGCCACCTGCACCAAGCAGTTTAGCACCAAATGCACCTGCTGACTGACATCGATCGTACATACTATCTATCTCTGTTGAAGAGATACCTTCACTCATCTGCTTTTTCAGTATCCATGCCGAGTTCAACAAACCACCGTATTCATTGATATTGACTCGTTGTGTTCCCTGCATCCTTGCCATATCGGCAAGCTGCCGGATAACAAACGTCTTTGCTTCGAAGTTAATACTGTCAAGAATCTTGGCTGCATGATGTTCTACATTAGTAGGAATCAAGATCATGTAGTTCTCGACGCTATTCGAATCGAGACGCTTTACATCTACACGACCATTACCAAGTTCGTTGGCATACTCGATATAGTTCATACCACCGAATGCAGATGCGAACTGATCCTGCATGCCGATCTTCCAGCCACACAGATCGATCTCGATATGACAGGCAGTCTTAGCAATGGTATATGGATTGACGTATTCATAACCAAGATATGCAGACAATGCCTTGACCAGCGCACAAGTAAAAGCAGACGATCCACCAAGACCGTTACCGATCGTAGGGATGTCTGCGAATGATGTGATCTCGATGTTGGATTTGATTCCGAAGAATTTCAAAGCATTCCGAACGATCTCATTCTGAATGTCTTCTACGTCAGTGACACACTCAAGTTTCGAATATGTTACCTTGATATGATCGTGAGGAGTGTGCATAACTGCTACGTAGACGTAATTGTTGATAGCAGTAGAGATGGTTGCACCACCCCATGTTGCAAAGTGTGTGGGGATATCGCTACCCCCACCGAAGAACGATACTCTAAGAGGCGCTTTTGCCAAGATCACTGTGTTGTTCCTTCAATGATGCAATCAGGCCTTTCCACTTCGGCATGATAGACTCCCAAGAGAAACGGGTGTCGGCATATGCCTTAACGAATGTGAGAAGGTTTGTCAAGTCGTTGTTCTGTACATTCTCGATGGCATACATCAATGTGTGAGCAAAGATATTTGCATGGAGATTCATATTCTCATGATCGCCATCATACTGCACAGTCAGACCCGCAGACGTATCAGTCAATGCAGAGAAGTTAGGATGAACAGCCAAACAACCGGCACTCATGGCCTCAATCAATGAACGACACGACGTCTCTGGCCAGATACATGGATACGCAAAGATGTGAGCCTTCTGATAGGCGGCACGAACCGTCTCCTGATCTGCCCAACCATGATAGTTGATCTGTGGATGGTTACGACACGCTTCGAACAGTGGCTCGTACTGTTGGTCACGACCTTCCCAGTTCTTGCCGTAGATACCAAACGAACTAAAGACGTCTAGTTCGATGTTGGGGTACTTATCTGCAAGAGCGATAAAGACAGGAACCAGAATCTCCAATCCGCGATGAGGTGTGGATGTATAGATGAGGCGTATCTTGTCCTTTGGTTTCTCAACGAGTGGGATAGGATCGACACCTGTCTCAATAACGCACGATTGGTGGCTATATGGAATTCCAAGATAGTCGCGATATTGCTGATATTGCCAGTTAGAGCTGAAGACCAACTTGTGGAAGCGATCTCGAGAAGCCGGATCTTTGAGGTGTTCAGCCTCCGGATCGAGAGGTAGGTCGTGAAGATGATAGATTCTAATTCGTTCTGGATCAAGGTCGCGGACGCGAGCAGTGATAATTTGGACGCCATCGAGTTCATCACGAGTAAGTCGGTGGAAGAGATTCCGGGTGGTAAGTTCTGTTCCACCATTCGACTCCTTGTTAAGTTCGTTCAATTCAATTAAGTCTTGATTATTCATTATTATTCCTCAATTGCTCCATGTCTTCATCATAGAAATAAAACCTATCGCCAATTGCCTTGTCGTCAATCCACACATCATACGATGGCTTTCCGAGACGGACTTCATGGAACTTACAGCCCCAGTCATTTAGTTGTTTTGTGGTGAGTTCGGTCCAGTCGATTCCCGACCCTGAACCACGGGCTGTCCAATAAAGGATGATGTTGCCCTGATCGTATAGTTTATTTATCTTATCAATACGATGCGTGATCGGAGTAGAATTCTCATAGTCATGAGCCAACCCAACTTTTGGAGTACGGCAAATAGTGCCGTCAATATCGACCATGTAGATCATGATTCTGTAGTGAATCCAATGATCGAATCATAACGGAACGAACGCCATCCCTGATTCTCGAGATCCCACACAGCCAGAACGTCTGGATTGGGAGTTTTCTTCTGCACTTGTTCTTCAACATCGGTCTGTGCTGGAAGAAGATCTGGCTTCAGTGTGCAGACCATCCTGCGTTCTGTTCCATCCTTCTTTACAAACAATACTTCAACGACATCGCTGAGTAGTGCATTCTTTAGATATTCATTCCGCCAAGCAGTATTGCTTTCATCGGGCGTAATATTCAACAAGTTTGTCATAACCACCTATTTGTTCTCCATCAATAATAATAAAAGGGACTGTTCTCACGTTTGGAAATATTTCCATGAACTCTTCACGAGTTAATTCTGCACCGATCTTCATCTCTTGATAGGAGACATCTTTTGCAGAAAATAGATTCTTGGCCTTCACACAGAAAGGACAATTATCTTTGGTGTAAATGATAACCTTATTGGGCATCTGGTTTACCACCGAATAGATTCGCACCATTTTTCTTGTGATCGCCGTACACAGAGTTGGCGCGTACTTTAATGAAACGCATATTTGACTGAGTGCCTGGAACGGTAATCCAAGGATTCTTACCCTTGCGCCATGCCTCAATTTTATTCAGAGCCTTTTCAAACTCTGGTTTATCCCGACGCGCTTCCTTCACACCAGCAACGATGTTACGGCGCTGACCCTTCGATGTAATAGACTTGCGTGTTCTCTTTTTACCCATTATCTACCTCACTTTTTACTTATTATAGATTACTTATAACACCAAACAGATATAATGTACACAGTATAATTAGCCAAGTACTAAACTTTATTGGTTTAGATTTACGGACTTTAACTCTTCTGGTCTTTTTTGGTTTGGCAATTTTTTGTTTAGGAGCACTAAGACTCTTTCTGGAAACCCAACCATCTGCACTGCGTTGTGTAAGATATGTTTTTCTTTCACCAGTATTCAGATTAGTAGTTGTAGTAACTCTAGAGTATTTAGATCCACTGCTTGTGGACATCTTAGACGATTTGTTTGGCCCTTTGAACGACTGAGTGTAAGTGGTACGTGTACCATTCTTTCCACTGCGAGTCGTTCTCTTATGAGGCATTACAATACTTTGGTTTCAATCAATGTTAGATCGTGTTCTCTGTCAATATACTTATACTCGATCTTTGTAGGTTCCCACTCTTGAATGGCTTCAAACACATCATTAATATCCAGAGTACTACAAGTATATACATCCAACTGCATCAGTGCAGGAGTTACTTCATCCCACACGTGGAGAGCAATATGACTTGTCTCGATAATAGTCACAGCAGTCAGGCCGGCATTGCCTTCCATATCAGAGTATACAGCGTATGGACCCATCAGAATATTCATTCCGATCTTGTCGACAAGACTTCGCATCCAGGTTTTGATATCCGTGGCATTGTATGGCGGCTCGTTTAATTCCGCTCTGACAATCAGATGCTTGTGCTCTAGTACCTTGTTCACTTCATGAAGTCTCCGTTGAATTGAAATGTAACGCTTTTACATGACTTGCTTGAATCTTACATTGGATCCACGAATTATAATACTCTTCTTTTAGAACAGCATCAGTCTCAAAAATAAGTTTTGCTTCTAAGTAATTACATTCACCCCGGGTTTTACAAAGACGTAAAATTGTACGTTTAAAGTTTTCCTTGCCATAGACCTCAATGTCCTTTGCCAAGGCAGGAGAAGATCCGTAGTAATCAGCCCAGTCGGACTCTACACGGATCTTCTTGCGTTTCTTATTAACCGTTTTGTATCCTGCTTTAGTCAGGAACTTACGACCGATATACTTCTTACCATTAACAAGGTTCTCGATGAGATAGATGAATCCATACCATTGGTCATCATTCGTGAACTCTTTGTCTTCGTATAACCACATAAATCTTACCAGCTCACTGCGGAAAGATCTATTTATTCATCCTCAAATTCGTCCTCAAGTTCATCTTCAGGCAGATCTGAACCACACAGTGGGCAGTATGTAACTGGATCCATTGCTTCTGTAATGACTCTAAACTCTTCTTCGCATTCGGGGCAGGTTATCCATTTCATTATTGTTGTAGCCTTTTTATTTCTAGTGTTGCTCTTTGAAGTGCCTGTATTTCAACTCCCATGTCATGGATCCCGTGAGCGTCTCTATTCTGTAGAAACACCTCTGCCATATCCCAGCAGACATTCTCCCGATGTTGCAAAGTATCTAACGCTTCTTGCTCTTTAGTTCTCATAATGAGAATCCCTTGAAGGTGTCTGAATCAACATCCTTGATGACACCGCCTGAGATGTAACTAGTTATCTCTGTTTCTTGTGGGGCGACCTGAACGTCAGATCCTGCAATCCACTTCTGTGTCCATGGTAAAGGATTAGGACCTGGCTTACCATTGAGACCGATTGCACCCATACGCTTGGCAGCGATGTGGTCTACATAGTCACAGAGTAGTTGCTCATTCAGACCAATCATCGAGCCGTTCTTGAAAAGGTAATGTGCCCAAGCTTTTTCTTGATCGACCACTCGGTAAAACATACTGATACACTCATCTCGTGTTTCTTCTTGTATGCGAGCAAAGTCTTCATCCTCTTTCGGTAGAATTTTGAGGAGCTGCTGAGTTGAGGCAAGATGAACATTCTCGTCCCGCGCGATGAGCTTGATGATCTTCGCGTTACCTTCCATTTTCTTAACTTCCGCAAAAGCCCAACTGCATGCAAACGAGACATAGAATCTTACTCCTTCAAGAGCGTTAACTGCATTGAGACAGAGCCATAGATCTTTCTTGTGTTCATACATATGCTTCTTATCATGTTTGAAAAGGGCATGTTGATTATTTGCAGTAATTAGTCGATCGTAGTACTTACTGATATCAGCAGCACAATCACCTATTTCCTGGATGTCCAGCATCTCATCAAAGACTCTGGAAGGATCAGAATAGACGTTACGAATGATATGAGTGTAGGAACGGGAATGAATCGTCTCGAAAAACGCCCAAGTCTGGATCCAGGTTTCCAGCTCAGGAAGCGAACATACTGGAAGAAAAGCCAGAGATGGAGCTCTGCCCTGTACAGAGTCAAGAAGGATCTGACGCTTGAGGTTGCTCGTAAAAATATGTTTTTCATGGTCATTCAGTGCCTTAAAGTCTTTACCATCACGAGACAAATCAATTTCTTCTGGACGCCAGAAAAAGCCAAGCTGCTTCTCAGTCAGCTTTTCAAATACACTGTAACGCTGTTTATCATAACGAGCAATGTTCACCGGTTCTCCAAAGAAACACGGCTGCTGTGTAGCATCAAAAGTATTGTTATTAAAAACGGACATTAAGATTCCTTATTTTCTATCCATTCGATTTGATGGTCTGCGACGACTCTGCGTGTGATTTCTTTGGTCTTACAATTTTCTAAGACCAAAGAAACACCGGTAGAGTCTTGTCGTTTACTGTATTCTAAAACACCGTATGTAACTCCGGCGTCATCCCAACTGTCGTTGTCTATTCTAATATAATCCATTTGCTACTTTCTGTACATCAAATTTTGCAGCTATCACAATCTTCTTCATCGATTTCACCTGATGCAAGAGGCTTGTCCTCGATCTCACCGGCACCGTCGTTCGTATTGAAATAGTAAAGCGTCTTGCCACCGTACTTATAATGCATCAAGACGTGCTTTAGCATCTCAGACATGGGGATCTTGCCATCTTCATAATGAGCAGGATTGTATGATGTATTAACAGAGATGGCTTGATCGATGAATTTCTGTAATACCGCCATGATCTTTAGGTATCCTTCCGGACTCTTCTGATCCCACAGTAACTCATATTTATTCTTAAGACGTTTTAACTCCGGTACAACTTGTTTCATCACGCCATCCTTAGACTGCTTGATAGAAACAAGTGCACGTGGTGGCTCGATACCGTTAGTTGAGTTCGAGATTTGGGCCGATGTCTCAGCCGGCATTAGAGCCATAAGTGTAGAGTTGCGGATGCCCGATGCCAGCGCACGACTTGCAAGGATGCTCCATGGCATCTTATAGTTTGGAGCTACTAGTTCATCTACTTCTTTCTTGTATGTATCAATTGGCATAGTACCATATGCATACTTTGTCTGATGATCGAGAGGACATGCACCTACTTCTTCAGCCAAGTCGACCGAGGCTTTGATAAGATAGTAACTCCATGCCTCAGCATACTCATGTACGAGCTCAAGGTTAGGATCAGAATAATTGGTGTCGTTACGAGCCAACCAATAAGCAAAATTAATGATACCAATACCCAAAGGACGACGGTTCCGAGTACCAATAGCAGCGGCTCGAACAGGATAGTCCTGATAATCCAATAGGGCATCCAAAGCGCGTACTGCAATGGTACATGGCTTTTCGAAATCTGCTGGCTTTCTAATCTTGCCCCAATTAATCGCTGCAAGCGTGCAAAGGCTGATCTCGCCTGACTCATCATGAATATCCTTTAGAGGTGTAGTAGGAAGAGTAATCTCACAGCAGAGGTTACTCATCTTGATTGGAACTTCCTTGACAAACGAACTGTGATCGTTTGCATGGTCTACGTTCATCAGATAGATTCGCCCGGTGTCCTTTCGCTCTTGCATGAAGGCTGAGAAGAGATCAATCGCAGGGACGGTTTTCTTTCTGATTTTGGTGGAGCGCTCGTACTTTTCGTAGAGCGTACGGAACTCATCAACGTCTGAAAAGAACGCTCGGTAGAGATCCGGGCAATCATGAGGTGAGAAGAGGGTGATGTTACCTCCAGAAAGAAGTCTTTCATACATTACCTTATTAAATTGTACACCATAATCTAGATGGCGGATACGGTTGTCTTCAGTGCCCTTGTTATTCTTTAGGACAAGTAGATCTTCCACTTCGTAATGCCAAAGGGGGTAATAGAGTGTCGCTGCTCCACCTCGGACACCGCCTTGGCTACAAGATTTAACAGCAGACTGAAAATGCTTCCAGAAAGGAACAACGCCAGTGTGACTAGCATCACCATTGCGTATAGGAGATCCAATAGCCCTAATAGAACCGCCGCCAATACCAATCCCGGCTTTCTGACTGACGTACTTAACAATCGAAGAAGCAGTCGCATTTATGGAATCCAGCGAGTCGTCAGTTTCGATAAGTACGCACGAACTAAACTGACGCTGTGGGGAACGGACGCCTGCCATAATAGGAGTAGGCAAACTAATATCAAAAGTACTGATTGCATCATAGAGTTCCTTTACCCATTTGATTCGGTCTTGTGTATAATTTTGGAAGAGAGTCATGGCAATCAACATAAATGCCATCTGAGGAGTTTCGTAGAACTTGCCGGTTACACGGTTCTTGATGAGATACTTGCCACGGAACTGTTCCATGGCAGCATACGTCAGCAGGTTGTCACGGTTGTGATCGATGTACTTGTCGAGATCGGTCCAATCTTGTGGTGTATATTTCTCACCAAGTTCTGCGTCATAGTAACCTTCTTCTTTAACATTATTATAGTGCCAAGCAAGTTTAAAAGGTTCATATTCGCCATAGACTTCTTTACGAAGGTTATAGTTGATAAGTCTACCGGCAACATATTGATAGTTAGGAGCCTCATCAGAGATAAGATCGGCGGCAGCCTTGATTAAGGTCTCCTGGATATCAGATGACTTGATTCCATTGTAGAACTGAATATGAGTCTTGATCTCGAGATCTGAAACGGATACGCCACTTAATCCTTCACAGGCATATGCAGCAACTTTATGGAACTTATTAATATCTAGGGTTTCACGTGTTCCATCACGCTTCGTTACTTGAATCATCCAACCTCTTCCTTAAACCAATCTTGCCGTCATCATAGACGGTCCATACCAACTCGGTATCAATATCCCAACCCATTTCTTCCATGAGCTCATCAGGTAGTTCTATATATAACTCACCATTTTCGTCTTCTTTGACAATCATCTTTGTCATGGCAGTTTTCTCTCGAATTCTGCTTGTGCTGCCATACTATCAAGTGCTTTCTTTACATCAGGGAAGTGATGGCAGATAATATCCCAACACTGCTCGGCTACGATACGATGTTCCTTCTGGGTAGCCTTATCCATACGAAGCTGGCAATAGTGAACCCATGAACGAAGTGAACCAGCCATAATCATAACAGATGCTGTATTACCTTCAGGTAGAACTGCTCGAGCCTGCTCTTTGGCAATACCATTTTCGATAGCCCACTCATAAGCATCCAATGCTGCATCAGTGGCAGCAACCTGTCTCATAGCCCATTCTTCAGCCAGTCTATTATCATCGACTTCAACCGAGTTCTGTCTGTTCTTGGCATCTTGAAGTCTGGCTTCTCGGATATAAAATTCAAGATCTTGCGTTGGATCGGCGTAACGCTGAGAGTACTCTTGGAATGAGAAAGAACGATGTCTAAGAATTTGTCTAGCGATATCTCGGGTTGTTCTGATTTCCATTGCGACATGGACCATCTCCAAAGGCGACCAATGCCGGTTCTTGATAAGATACTGGACCAGCTTAGGTGCTGTTGCTGTGTTATTCTGATTAGAGGGATTTGATACCCTTGCTGCCCATGCAACCAGTTCATTGGCAGTTGTACATTCTGTGTATGCACTCGGCTTAGTAAGGCCGACTAAATTTACTTCACTCATTTTCTACCCTTTATATGTGCTTCACAATACCGCTGACCATTGGTGGCTTTATCTCCAAGAAGAGTGACTTTCCATACTTCACCAGTGACAGTCTTCATTTCATATTCATCTATCTTTGCGATTGGTTCACTCAATTACAAATTCCTTCACCTTTTGGAACTGCGGAATATTCACATATCCATTTGCCTTTAATTCATTTACTCGTGCAATGGCATCATAGTACTCAACATACTGGCCATCGTTGTACCACCAGAAGTAATCCCATGGAGCCCACAGACGAGGAGTACGTTGATACTCTACAAGCCACTGCTGACCAACACGAAAGATCCTAAGCTTACGAATAAAGATTTGATTGTACTCAATACCATATTCGTTGTCTACTAGTTCAGTCATATCCGTTTCCTATGTAGTTAAACAAGTTAGGTTCAAAATAAACCTT
>Ga0075471_10001791_pt1 | contig 14241 bp, 11 predicted proteins | sample DEB19_08_DNA_2_FD_74787 | JGI IMG/M metagenome (GOLD analysis project Ga0075471, IMG submission 74787) | Aqueous microbial communities from the Delaware River and Bay under freshwater to marine salinity gradient to study organic matter... | ecosystem: Environmental > Aquatic > Marine > Coastal ... | reverse complement strand
CGGCCGGGGGGTACTGGCCATGAAACTCGTCATCCTCGATCGAGACGGCACGATCAATCAGGACCGTGACGACTACATCAAGTCGGCAGCCGAGTGGGTGCCCCTGCCCAACGCGCTGGAGGGCATTGCGCGGCTGACCCATGCGGGCTGGCATGTGGTGGTTGCCTCCAATCAGTCGGGTCTGGGCCGGGGTTTGTTTGATGTGGTCACCCTCAATGCCATGCATGCCAAGATGCACAAGATGCTGGCGGGCGTGGGTGGACGGATTGACGCGGTTTTCTTCTGCCCCCATGCGCCCGATCAGGCCTGCAATTGCCGCAAACCCAAACCAGGCCTGTTTGAGCAGATTGCCAAGCGTTATGGCATGTCGCTGGCTGGCGTGCCGGTGGTTGGCGACACGGCACGTGACCTGATTGCCGGGGCTGCTGTTGGCTGCGCGCCGCACCTGGTGCTCACCGGCAAGGCCGAAAGCTTGCGCGGACAAACCCTGCCGGACAACTTTCCGCCAGGTACCCAGGTGCATGATCACTTGCTGGCTTTTGCCGAAGACCTGATTCAGCGACACCGCGCCCCATGAACCTTGTGCGCTCGTTGCTGCATTTGCTGTGGATGGTGGTCACGGTTGTGCCCTGGGCAATTTTTTTGCTGCTGGCATCGATCTTCATTCGTGGCGATCGCCTCTACTGGGTGGCGGCAGCTTGGTTGCGGGTGGCTGTGGCCGGCGCGCGCTGGCTGCTGGGTATTCGGGTCAAAGTCCATGGGTGGTCAAATTTACCCACCGGGCAGCGCAGTGCGGCGATCCTGCTGGTCAAGCACCAGTCCACTTTTGAGACCCTGCTGATGCCGGCCCTGATGCCGCATCCGCTGGCCTATGTGTTCAAGCGCGAGTTGTTGCAGATCCCTTTTTTTGGCTGGTCCATGGCCCGCCTGGACATGATTCATATCGATCGCTCCAAGGGCGCAAGAGCCTTTGCCAAGGTCGTGGCCCAGGGCCGCGATCTGTTGGCGCGAGGAGTCTGGGTCATCATGTTCCCCGAGGGAACCCGCATTGCACGCGGCCAGCAGGGCACTTACAAAACGGGGGGCACCCGGCTGGCGGTGGCTACCGGCGCTCCGGTGATTCCGATTGCCGTCAGCTCGGCCAAGTGCTGGCCGCGCAAGGCCCTGATCAAATCTCCGGGCGTGGTGGACGTGTCGATCGGCCCGCCCATTGCGAGTGAGGGACGCGAGGCGGCTGAACTGATGGCCGAAGTCGAGCGATGGATCGAGAGCGAGATGCGGCGCCTTGATCCGCAGGCCTACCGGTAGAGCGCCAGGACAGCGGCCCACCAGGATACGAGGACCCAGGAGCTTGCCATGCCCAATTTCGTGCAGCTCATTCTGGATCTGTTCGAGCCCGCGCCCAGTCAGAAGAAACCAATCGCTCCCTCTGCCAAGGCATCTGCCGAACCTGCCGAATCGTTGTCCAGTGTGCTGATGCCGGCACAGTTCACCCATCCCCACGCCAACCGCAGCACGCGCCTGGACCAGGCGCATGTGGCCTACGAGTTCAAGCGCAGCCGGCGTCGCACCATTGGCATGCAGGTCGGACTCGATGGCCTGGAGGTGAGCGCCCCCCGCTGGGTTCCTCTGGCGGAAGTGGAGGCTGCACTGCAGGAGAAGGCAAGCTGGATTGTGCGCAAACTGTACGAAATGCAGGAGCGAAATCGTCAGCTGGAGGCCAGACGAATCGTCTGGAGTGATGGCGTGGTTTTGCCTTATCTGGGGGAGGCCTTGCAGGTGGAGCTGGACCCCACCGCCTCCAACCTTGGGCTGGTCGATTCAAGCGGAAAGCGCATGCTGCTGGTCGGTCTGCGCAAGGATGCCGCGCCCGAGCAAATCCGTGATCGGGTGCAGGCCTGGTTGATGCGCCAGGCAAGAATCGTCTTCAGCGAGCGGCTGCATCACTATGCGCCCAGGCTGGGTGTGCAGTGGACCCGGCTCTCGCTCAGCAGTGCCGGTACGCGCTGGGGGAGCGCCAATGCCAACGGAGCGATTCGACTGAACTGGCGGCTGATTCATCTGCAACTGCGGGTGATTGATTATGTGGTGGCGCATGAACTGAGTCACCTGCGGGTGATGGACCACAGCCCGCGCTTTTGGAACACGGTGGGCTCAGTGGTTCCTGATTACAGCACCTTGCGCAAAGAATTGAACGATGAAGCGCTACCGCTTTGGAATTAGAGAAGCGGTGTGACTAGCGGGCTGAAAAGCGGTAGATGCCCTGCGAATCACGCGAGCGATGCACCCGGCCGTCAAACCAGAGCGCGTGCAAGTGCGCAATGCTTTCACCCATGGCAAAAGTGGTTTGGTGCAGATCGAGCTGGCGCTTGAAGAGCACCGGCAGGATGTCGGCCGCGCTGCAGGGCTTGGTGCTGCAGGCATCCAGCACCTCGGCCAGCCGGGCCTGGTGGTGGGCGTGCAGTTGCGCGATACGCTGGTGCAGGCCGGTAAAGGGTTTGCCGTGCGAGGGCAGGGTGAGGGTCTGGGGTGGCAGCGCCTTGAACTTGTCGATCGAGGCCAGAAACAGGCGCAGCGGATCCGCCTCGGGCTCCATCTCGAAAACGCTGACATTGGTGGAGATGCGCGGCAGCATCATGTCCCCGCCAATCAGCAGATCGAGCTCGGCGCAATAGAGCGAGATGTGCTCTGGCGCATGGCCGTAGCCGCTGATGCATTTCCAGGCGTGGTCGCCAATCGTCAGGACATCACCATCCATCAGTCGCTGAAACCTGGAGGGCACGTCAGGCACCAGGGAATGGTAGTAGCCGGCACGCTGGCGGATTTTTTCAATCGACTCAGGGTCAGTCAGGCCATGCACGGCATAGAAATCGGCGGCGCTTTCACCGCCAAATCCCTTCACATCAGCTGAACCGATGCGCGCCAGGTGATAGTCGGTGGCGCTTATCAGCAGCGGGCAATCCCTTTGAGGGGTGCGCCAGCGCTCACACAGCCAGTGGGCCAAGCCGATATGGTCCGGGTGCATGTGGGTGACGATCACCCGCAGCACCGGCAGGCCGTCCAGGCTGCTTGCAAAAATTTGCTCCCACTGGGCTTTTGATTCATCGCGGGCGATGCAGCAATCGACCACGCTCCAGCCGTCCTGACCGTCGATCCGGTCCCGCAGCAACCAGAGGTTGATATGGTCCAGCGCAAAGGGCAGCGCCATGCGAACCCATCGGACCCCCGAGTTGCGCTGGCCGGTCAGCGCAGCGGGCAAGGCCAGCGTGGCGCCAGGTTCAGGCAGAGCCTCGCCCAGCGGGTAGTTCAGTTCGCGTTCAAGCTCGTTCATCGGGATGGATCTGTGCCAGAATTGACGTTAACGTAAACGTCAATTGGCGCCAAGCCATTGTAGGTTCAGTCCGGCGCTTGGCCCGGCCACTCTTGTCTAGGTTCTGCTTTTGTATGGCAACCACTTACAGTATCCGCGATCTGGCCAAGGAATATGACCTGACCACACGGGCTATCCGCTTTTATGAGGACATGGGTCTGCTGCAGCCGCAACGCAGCGGCCCCGGCGGGCGCATTCGGGTCTACAGCGGACGCGACCGAACCCGCCTCAAGCTCACCCTGCGTGCCAAGCGCCTGGGTCTGAGCCTGAATGAAGCCAAGGACATCATCGATATGTATGACAGCCCGCGCGACACCGGGCCACAGCTGCGCAAGTTTCTCGATGTGCTGGCACAACACAAGGTGCAAGTCGAGCTGCAGTTGGCGGATCTGCAGGCCAATCTGGATGAGATCAAATCCCACCAGCGTGAGGCCAGGGCCTTATTGGTCAAATTGGAGAAGTGAATGACCGAGGACACGCTGACGCAGCGGGCTGTTGACCGGGTGCAAGCCAGTTTCCAGCGGCAAGGGATGATGTTGCATCTGGGAGCGCGCTTGCTGCGGGTGGTCGCTGGTGAGTGCGAACTGGCCTTGCCGTATTCGGACAAGGTGACCCAGCAGCAAGGAGGTTTCCATGGTGGCGCCATCGGCGCGCTGGCCGATATCGCTGCCGGTTATGCCGGTTTAAGCCTTGCGCCAGAGGGCAAGGAAGTGACCACAGTGGAGTACAAGATCAATTTTCTGGCGGCGTTCCAGTCGGGGGAGATCCACGCCATCGGTCGCGTGGTGCGGGCCGGGCGACGCCTCATTGTGACCACTGCCGAGGTGAACCATGTGGCGCCTGACGGCAAGATCAGCGCCTGTGCCGTGATGCAGCAGACCCTGGCGGTGGTGGACAAGGCGTATTAAGCGATGCAGAAAACTTTTTCAGTTAGAACGCCAGCCCGCCGCTTTCTGATCGCCCTGGCCAGCGCCACCTTGCAGGCCTGGCTGATGGTTGTTTGCGTGGCTGTGGTGCTGGGGCTGTTGCGACTCGGTCAGATCGCCTGGCACTGGCCGGAAAATTTTTCTGTGCCCGTGGTCGATTTGTGGCGGGTGGTGTTTCAGGGTGCCCGTTTTGACCTCAAGGTCTGTGCCGCCGCGGCGGTGCTGGTGCTGCCCTTGCTGCTGATCCTGCCGGTTCGTTGGCAGGGCTGGGTCACCGCCTCGGTGGGCACCCTGTTTGTAAGCGCCTCGTTGATCAACCTGCATTACTTCGGCTTTTACAAGACGACGATCGACCCGGTGGTGTTTGGCTTCTTTGAAGACGACACCAAGGCCATTCTGGCCACGATCTGGCGTGACTTTCCTGTCATCGGCACCCTGGTGGTATTGACCCTGGCCAGCTGGTCTGCCCATGCAGCGCGCGCCCGACTGTACGGTCGATTCACCCAATGGCTCAACCAGTGGGTTCATGTTCGTCAAATCCATGCCGGTTTCATCCTGCTGGGTGTGCTGCTGGCCTTTCTCTTATTGGTGATGACCACCAAGGGCACGCTGCGGGCCATGGCGCTGGGTCGGCAGAATGTTTCGGTGACGACCTCGCAGTTTCTCAACGACATGGTGCCCAACGGGGTTATCGCTCTCAAGTTTGCCTGGGATGGGCGGCGTGACTCGCAAAATTTTACCGACCCCCTGGTGGGCTTGAAGCGTCTGGGCTTTGACTCGCCCTTGGCAGCCGCCACGGCGTTGGGTCTGACGGTCAGCGACGAGGCCAGCTTGCGCCAGACCTTGCTGGCGCAGGGAACCGACAGCCCGTCTAAAAACAAGCATCTGTTATTTTTTCTGATGGAGTCCTGGAGCGCCGAACCTTTTTTGTACCAGGATGCACAACACTTTGATGTGCTCGGACGACTGGCACCGACTCTCGCCGGCGCCTGCCACTTCAATAATTTCGATGCCGCCCAGCCAGGCACCCACCCAACCCTGGAGTCGCTGCTTTTTTCCACCCCGATCACGCCCCTGACTCTGGGCCCGCAAGGCAAGCAGCCCATTCCCTGGGCGGTGCCCTTGCTGCTCAAGCAGGCTGGATACCGTACAGTCTTTGTTACCTCGGCACGCTCAGGCTGGCGAGATCTGGATCGGGTGCTCAAGGTGCAGGGCTTTGATGAGGTGATCGATGCCAGCTTTCTGAAAGCGCGTTACCCGGAGGCTAGCCTGGGCATCTGGGGGGTGTGGGACAGCTTTGTCTTTCGCTATCTGTCGGAACGGTTGAAAACTCCTCAGAAGGAGCCGCTGTTTGTTTTTGTGCTGACAGCCACCAACCACCCGCCTTATGACCTGCCACCCGAATACCAGCCGGTGGCGCGTGACAGGACGCGTTGGGGCGGCGAACGCAATTCCGAAGATCTGTGGCCCAACCTGGATACCTGGCACTACGCCACAGACCTGCTCGGAGGCTTTGTGCAGGAGTTGCAGGCTGGGCCGTTGGCACCTCAGACGGTGGTAGCTGCCACGGGCGACCACAATGTGCGCAGCTTCGGCCTGTATGCCACGCCCGATCGACGTCATCTGGCGCGACAGGTGCCGTTTGTGATCTGGGATCAGGGGCTGGCCTGTGGCGCCCAGCGCAGTCTGCCAGCCAGCCACCGTGATATTTTCCCCACCCTGTTGCCTGTGCTGGGCCTGCACCATGGTTATGTGAAAACCGGACGAGATCTGTTGAACGAAGCACCCCCGCAGGGTGTGGGTTTCCCGCCCATCGGCCTGAGTTATTTTGGTGAAGCGCGTAGCATGCAGGGAAGCTGGAAATTGGGTGATCCAAATTCCTTTATGTGCTCGCCACCCAGAGCCGGTGTCGCCTGTGGCTTTGATGCCGAGCTGGATGTGCAGGCGCGCGCCCAACTGGGCCTGCTGGATTGGAATGTGCGCACCACTCTACGCTGAATTGATTTTTTTAGGCAAGACACCACCATGACCAAATCTCTTGATGACCTGTTTGCCCATAACCGTGACTGGGCGGCCCAGATGGAGCGGGAGCGCCCCGGATTTTTTACCAACCTGAAATCCCAGCAGCAACCCAAGTACATGTGGATTGGCTGCTCGGACAGTCGGGTGCCTGCCAACCAGATTACCGGCCTGGAGCCGGGTGAAGTGTTTGTTCACCGCAATGTCGCCAATGTGGTGGTGCATTCTGACCTTAATGCGCTGTCGACCGTTCAGTTTGCGGTGGAGCGCCTGAAGGTGTCGCATGTGATCGTGGTGGGTCATTACGGCTGCTCGGGTGTGCTGGCCGCGCTGGAAGGCGCCCGTATCGGCCTGGCCGACAACTGGCTGCGTCATATCCAGGATGTGCGTGACCGGCACCGGCAACTGCTGGAGGCGATTGCCGAACAGCACCGGCATGAGGCCTTGGTGGAACTCAATGTGATCGAGCAGGTGGCCAATGTGGCGCAGAGCACAGTCCTGCAGGATGCCTGGAGCCGGGGGCAGGAGGTCACCCTGCACGGCTGGGTCTATGGGGTGCATGACGGTTTGCTGCAAGACTTGCAAATGAATGTGGAATCAGGGGATTCTCTGGAGTCGCTTTATCGCGCCGCGGTCGATCGGGTGGCGCAGGCCAGCAGGCCCTGAGCCGGCATTGCAGGCAGGACTTGCGAGATGTTTCCGCAGCGACTTGATTCAAGCACCGCCTACGACATCGCCCTGGCGATGATGGATGGCTTCAACCGACACTATCGACTGTTTCGCACCGAATCCGCTCGTGCCAAGCAACGTTTTGAAATGGCCGACTGGCATGGACAGCAACGCGCGCAGCGTGAACGCATCGAGTTCTATGACCAACGGGTCAAGGAATGCATTGCCCAACTGGAAAATCAGTTCAAGGCCAGCAGCCAGCCCACGGACATCTGGCAACAGGTCAAGTTGCACTACATCGGATTGTTGGTCAATCACCACCAGCCTGAGCTGGCCGAGACCTTTTTCAATTCGGTCACATGCAACATGCTGCACCGGACTTATTTTCAGAATGACTTCATCTTTGTGCGGCCAGCTGTTAGTACCGAGTACATCGAGAACGACGAGCCCGAGGCCACCCCAACCTATCGCGCCTACTATCCAACGCCTGAAACCCTGTACCTGACACTGGAAGAAATCATCGGCCACACCCATCTACGATGTAACTTCGAGGACCTGAAGCGCGATTTGAACTATGTCGTCAAGGCGGTCAGCGAGCAACTGACCGATGTCACGCTGCGCGCCAATTTTCAGATCAGGGTGCTGACCAGTCTTTTCTATCGTAATAAGGGCGCTTACATCGTCGGCAAGATCATCAACGGCTTTGCCGAGGTGCCGTTTGCCTTACCGATTCTTCGCAACGAACATGATCAGCTGGTCATCGATGCGGCTCTGTTCGGTGAAGACGACATGCTCGTCCTGTTCAGCTTTGCCCGTGCCTACTTCATGGTGGACATGGAAGTGCCTTCAGCGTATGTTCAGTTTCTGCGTAGCCTGATGTTCAGAAAACCAAGGGCTGAGCTGTACAACGCATTGGGCCTGGCCAAGCAGGGAAAGACCCTTTTTTACCGAGAATTTTTGCACCATCTCAAGCACTCCAGCGACAAGTTTCGGGTGGCCCCGGGGATTCGGGGCATGGTCATGCTGGTGTTTGATCTGCCTTCGTTTCCCTATGTGTTCAAGCTGATCAAGGACTGGTATCCGCCGCCGAAAAAGACCACCCGTGAGCAGATCAAGGGCAAGTACCTGCTGGTCAAGCAGCATGACCGCGTAGGCCGCATGGCCGAAACCCTGGAGTACCGGCAGGTGGCGTTTCCACGCGAACGCTTTGACGATGCGCTGATTGAGGAGATTCGCAAATTCGCACCGAGTCAGATTGAGATCAGCGACCGCGACTCAGACGGCCACACCGAAGTGATCATCCAACACCTGTATATCGAGCGTCGCATGATTCCGCTCAACCTCTACCTGAAAGAGGCGTTTGATGCTGGCGCCCGCGATCTCGACAACACCAGCGAAGCTGCGGTACGGGCGCGAGAGCAGGTGGAGCGCGCCGTGGTCGAGTACGGTAATGCCATCAAGGATCTGGTGGCCGCCAATATTTTTCCGGGCGACATGCTTTGGAAAAACTTTGGCATGACGGATTTTGGCAAGGTGGTCTTCTATGACTACGACGAGATCGAATACATCACCGATTGCAATTTCAGGTCGATCCCCAAGCGCAGTGACGATGATGATGCAAGCAGTGACAAGCTCTGGTTTGAGGTTGGGCCGCGCGATGTGTTTCCTGAAACCTTTGGCCCCTATCTGTTGGGCAATGCGATGGTGCGGGAGATCTTCATGCGGCATCACGCCGATCTGCTGAGCCCAAAGTACTGGCAGGGCCACAAGGACCGCATCCTGGCGGGCCATGTGATTGATGTCTTTCCCTATGAACGCAGCCGACGGTTTTTGCCGCCTGTGGCCCAAGCTTAAGACCGGGCAGGCCCGGGATCAACGCAGGACCCGGCCTGCAAGTTAAGTCGGCTGCACCATCAGGCGCCCCTGTTGATCGGCCAGACTCTTGGCCAGCAGTGAGGTCACCGCATAAATGGCATCGATGCTGGGGGTTGGGGTTTCGGTGATGCGCGCGAGTTCGACCACGCTGCCAACCAGGGCTTGCAATTCCAGGGCCCGACCATTTTCAACATCCTGCAGCATGGAGGTCTTGTGGGCGCCCACCGCCTCGGCACCGGCAATGCGCTGGTCAAGTGAAATCTTGAACTCCACGCCCAGCTTTTGACCCACCTGTTGGGCCTCGGTCATCATGCGCGCGGCCAGCTCACGGCTGAGGGGGTGGCGGCAGATGGTTTCCAGGGTGGCATGGGTCAGCGCGCTGATCGGGTTGAAGCTCAGGTTGCCCCACAGCTTGACCCAGATCTCGGAGCGGATATCGCGTGACACCGGCGCTTTGAAGCCGGCGGCGATCATGGATTTGCTGAGCGCCTCAATGCGCGGTGTGCGCTGGCCATCGAGTTCGCCCAGGGTAAAACGGTTGCCTTCGATCACCTTGACCACGCCCGGCTCGATCAGTTCGGCGGCCGGGTAAACAATGCTGCCGATGATGCGTTCATTCTCGATACCGGCCGCCAGGGCGCCATCGGGGTCAACACTGGCCAGCGGGCGACCTTCGTAGGGGCCAGCGAGTTTGTGAAAGTACCACCACGGTACCCCGTTGATCATGGTGACCACCAGGGTCTGCGGCCCAAACAGCGCGCGCAGGCCAGGCAGCAAATCACGCACCTGATGGGCCTTGGTGGTGAGCAGCACCACATCCTGGGGCCCCGCTTGGTTCATGTCCTGCACCGCTCGCACATTGCTGGCGTGTTGGGTGCTGCCATCGGGCAGCACCAGCCGAAACCCGTGGGCGTTGATGGCAGCCAGGTTCTTGTTGCGGGCGATGAAGGTAACTTCCTCACCGGCCAGCGCCAGTTTGGCGCCCAGGTAGCCACCGATGGCACCTGCCCCAACAATGGCGTACTTCATCAGAACTCGCCCCCGACATACGAACCGAATCCAAGTCCAATACGCTGCGCCAGACCGATGCGCTGCAGCTTGCCGGTGGCGCCTTTGGGCAGTTCATCGACAAACAGGATCTTCTTGGGTACCTTGTAGGAAGCCACCCGCTGAGCCACAAACTGCTGCAGTTCACGTTCGCTGCACTCATGCCCTTCGTGCAGCACGACCATGGCCGCCACTTCCTCGCCCAGGCGCTTGTGCGGTGCACCAAAGACAACCACCTGGTGGACGGACACATGGTCAAGCAGGATCTCATCAATTTCCCGCGGGCTGACTTTCTCGCCCCCGCGGTTGATGATTTCCTTCAGGCGCCCGGTGATGCTGAGGTAGCCGTCGGCATCCATCACGCCCTGGTCGCCGGTGCGAAACCAGCCGTCGACAAAAGATTCCTGATTGGCTTTGGGGTTGCTCTCGTAACCTGAGGAAACATTGGCGCCGCGAATCACGATTTCACCAGGCTGATCGGGTCCGAGGAACTGGCCATCTTCACTGCGGATGCGCACCTCGGGCCCGGCTGCACGCCCGACCGACCCACGTTTACGCGGCATGGGCGGCAGCGGGTTGGAGGCCATCTGGTGGGTGGCCTCGGTCATGCCGTAGGCCTCGATCAGGGGCGCGCGAAACAGGGTTTCGATCTGGTCGATCAGCTGGGGTGGCAGAGCGGAGGAGGAGGAGCGGACAAAGCGCAACTGGTGCCGCGCCAGCACGGCGGCATTGTGCTTGGCCCGTGTGGCAATGGCCAAGTGCATGGTGGGCACGGCGGTGTACCAGCTGGGATGGCATTCATCCATCCAGCTGAAGAAGCGCAAGGCGTTGAAGCCTGGGGTGCAGAAGACCTGCGAGCCGGCTGACAGTGGGGCCAGCAGTCCGGCAATCAGCCCGTGGATATGGAACAGCGGCATGATGTTCAGGCCGATATCGGCAGGGCTGAACTGCAGTGTGGTGGCAATGTTGTTGGCCGAGGCACACAGATTGGCCACTGACAACGGAACCCGCTTGGGCTTGGAGGTGGTGCCCGAGGTGTGCAGCACCATGGCGACATCCTCCCCCTGGGAAGGGCCGCCGTTGGCGCAAGAGGTGCTGGCACTGCAGGCCAGCGAAAACTGACCGGCAAGGCTGCCTTCAGCCACGACCAGCTCGATGATCTGAATGCCCAGTTTGCCGGCCGCCTCGACCGCAGGCGATTTGCTGCCGCGTTCGACGATCAGCGCCTTGGCATTCAGGTCGTCCAGGTAAAACTCGAACTCATCCACCCGGTAGGCGGGGTTGAGCGGAGCGCTGGTGACTGCGCTGGCGCAGGCCAGAAAACAGGTCGCCATTTCCGGGCCATTGGGCAGCACAATGGCGACCCGGTCGTTGCGTCCAATCCCGGCAGCGTTTAGGCTGGCTGTGGTTTCACTGACCAGGGTGCGCAAGCTGCGGTAATCCAGGGCAGGACGGTTGGGTGCGGAAATAGCCACCGCGTTATCCGCCCCGGTGCCTAACAAGCTCAGTATGGTCATGGTTAGAGATACCCCCTATGGTTCACAATATGAGGATGGTAATACAAGCTGGCACCCCCTCAATCGGCGGGCGCTGAATGGCAACCGGAGAATTTCGATGAGGTACTGGATACGTTTTGAAGCTGATGGTCACACCCAGTTTGGAGAACTGGTGGGAGACGGGGTGCATGTTCATGCTGGCCAGATGATGGGCGATCACCAGCCAACCGGTGAGGTGTTGCCCCTGGCCGAAGTCAAGCTACTCCCGCCCTGCGTGCCGGGCAAGTTCCTGGGTCTTTGGAACAATTTTCACGAGCGCGCCCAGAAAGAGGGTTTGTCCCAGCCCGAGCATCCCCTGTATTTCGCCAAGACCGACAACTGTCTGTTGGCAACGCAACAGACCATTCGCCAGCCCGAAACTTACAAGGGCCCGGTGATCTTTGAAGCCGAGCTGGGGGTGGTGATTGGCAAGACCTGCCGGGCGATCAGTCCGCAGCAGGCCGATGCGCATATCTTTGGCTACACCTGCGTCAACGATGTGACGGCGATCGGGATCCTCAAGGCTGATCCCTCATTTGCCCAATGGGGTCGTTCCAAAAGCTTCGATACGTTTGGTCCGCTTGGCCCGGTGATTACCACCGGCATTGAGCCCGACGAACTGGTGGTGCGGGCCCGTGTTAATGGGGTGGAAAAACAGAATTACCCAGTGAGCGACATGTTTTTCAGTCCGCGTGAAATTGTCAGCCGCTTGTCCCAAGACATGACCCTTAACCCGGGGGATGTGATTGCCTGCGCCACCTCGGTGGGCGCCGAGCGCATGCGCAAGGGCAGCACTGTGGAGATCGAAATAACCGGCATTGGGGTGCTGTGCAACACCTTTGAATAAGCAAGCCAGAAAACACTCCACCAGGAGCGCTACCGGATCAATTTCTTTGTCGTACACTTGTCGCTGCCCGGGGTGCGCCAGGTGGCGCTGAGATGGTGATCCGAACCCGTGAACTTGATCCGGCTTGTACCGGCGTAAGAAGTGCCAGATCCAAGTCTTCAGGACTCCTCTGGCCCGCTGCCATGGGGCAGGTTCACGATGTTGGCATCGCTCCGGTGAAGTTTTTTGCTTTTCCAGGAGTATTGCCATGAACGCGCCCGATAAATTAGCCCAGTTTATTACCCTGACGCGCGAGCCTTTGCCGGCGTCCAAGAAGATTTATGTGGCCGGTTCGCGCCCTGACCTGCGCGTACCGATGCGCGAAATTACCCAGACCAACGGCGAGTCGGTCACGGTCTACGACACCTCAGGTCCCTACACGGACCCACAGGCCATGATTGATGTCCGTCAGGGCCTGCCAGGCTTGCGTTCTAGCTGGGTTGAGCAGCGTGGCGAAACCGAAAGTTATGCCGGGCGCAAGCCCTATGCGCTGGATGACGGCGTCCGTTCTGGCGAGACCGATGCCCTGGCAGCCTTGCGGGCCCAGGCCGCGGGGTTGCAGCGCATGCCGCGCCGGGCCAGAAGCGGGGCCAATGTCAGCCAGATGCACTACGCCCGAAAAGGCATCATCACGCCGGAGATGGAGTATGTGGCGCTGCGTGAAAACCAGAAGCTGGCCTGGATGGAGCAGTATCAGGCCAATGCCGAGCGGGAAAAACGCCTGGCTGGCAACAGTTTTGGCGCCGCCATCCCCAAGGTGGTGACCCCCGAGTTTGTACGCGATGAGGTGGCCCGGGGTCGCGCCATCATCCCGGCCAATATCAACCACACCGAACTGGAGCCGATGGCCATCGGCCGCAATTTCCTGGTCAAGATCAATGCCAACATCGGCAATTCGGCGGTGACCTCCAGCATCGAGGAAGAGGTGGAAAAGCTGGTTTGGTCGATCCGTTGGGGGGCTGACACCGTGATGGATCTCTCCACCGGCAAGAACATCCACACCACGCGCGACTGGATCATCCGCAACTCGCCCGTGCCTATCGGTACCGTGCCCATCTACCAGGCCCTGGAAAAGGTGGGCGGTGTGGCCGAAGACCTGACCTGGGAGATCTTTCGCGACACCCTGATTGAACAGGCGGAGCAGGGGGTGGACTATTTCACGATTCATGCTGGCGTGCGCCTGCCCTTCATCCACCTGACGGCCAACCGCATGACCGGCATCGTGTCGCGCGGCGGCTCGATTCTGGCCAAGTGGTGTATCGCGCATCACAAGGAGAACTTCCTCTACACCCACTTCGAGGATATCTGCGACATCATGAAGGCCTATGACGTGAGCTTCTCACTGGGCGATGGCCTGCGTCCGGGCTCAGGTGCCGATGCCAACGATGAGGCCCAGTTTGCCGAATTGCGTACTCTGGGCGAGCTGACCAAGCTGGCCTGGAAACATGATGTGCAGGTGATGATCGAAGGCCCGGGCCATGTGCCGATGCACATGGTGCAAGCCAACATGACCGAGCAGCTCAAGCATTGCGACGAGGCCCCGTTCTACACCCTGGGCCCGCTGACCACCGACATCGCCCCTGGCTATGACCACATCACCAGCGGCATCGGCGCGGCCATGATTGGCTGGTTTGGCACCGCCATGCTCTGTTACGTGACCCCCAAGGAACACCTGGGCCTGCCGGACCGCGAAGATGTGAAGACCGGCATCATCACCTACAAGATCGCTGCGCACGCGGCCGACGTTGCCAAAGGCCATCCGGGCGCGCGGGCGCGGGATGATGCCCTGTCCAAGGCGCGTTTTGAGTTCCGTTGGATGGACCAGTTCAACCTGTCGCTGGACCCGGACACGGCACAGAAATTCCATGATGAGACCTTGCCCAAGGATTCGGCCAAGGTGGCGCATTTCTGCTC
>Ga0075471_10001790_pt1 | contig 14245 bp, 20 predicted proteins | sample DEB19_08_DNA_2_FD_74787 | JGI IMG/M metagenome (GOLD analysis project Ga0075471, IMG submission 74787) | Aqueous microbial communities from the Delaware River and Bay under freshwater to marine salinity gradient to study organic matter... | ecosystem: Environmental > Aquatic > Marine > Coastal ... | reverse complement strand
ATATATTAAACTACTATTCTAATGGTTTCAAAAATTGTGGAGAATCAATTGGTATATGACTCATTGATTCTTCAACAACATCTGGACCAGTTGGTATTACACCACCAACATGTTCAAATGTCGTTTGTGGTGGAATGCCATCAATGGGTATAATAGGTTGATTAACGTATATATCATTATTTTTGTTTAATTCATTGACAGTCAATAGATGTTGGTGAATAAGTACTGTATCATTTAAAGAAGCTTCAGTACCTTGTTTTTCTTCATCAGTAAGATTTTCTAATAGAAAGTATTTCTTAAAGAATTCATCATCAACCATTTCGCGAGCTTGTGCAGATTCTACACTGTCTTTACCCCAACGCATTGCTACGGATTCAAACCATCCAAATTCTCTATCATGTGGTTTCATTTTGAAAAGATAACGGCCAATATCATCAACAGTTTTTTCACCGTCTTTGTTCAATTTAAATTCTAAATGCGTCAACTCGTGGTCTATGAGAGCTTTTTTCTGACGCTCTGACATTCGACTGACTCGAAGTGCGTCGAATGTTATTTCGACGTCTCCTCGACCCATCACGCGGTCTTTGAGAGGTATAGAACGAACAACAGCAAATGCTGGCAAACCGTGATGAACGACAGCAGCACCGCCACCAGAATCATAAGCATCAATTAAATCGATTTCAATTTCAAATTCAATCAATTCTTTATGATATAATTTCATTACTTGATTAACAAGATCACGCATATCACTATTTGATTTACGAAATGTTTTAGCCATTATTATTCTTTCTCATAAATTTCTTGTTCAATAAAGTATCGTTTTATGGTACATAAACCGGCGTCAAATGAATATTTAAATTTGTAATAACAAATTATTTTCAATATCGATAACCACAGCGAATTTGAAAAGTGTTCAACCGTCGCTAGTGTGTAAACACTAATAAAGAGTATTATCACAAAATTCATGTTTATTCATGACAGGTTATGTCGATTCCGGCCTTTCTCCTGAACCAAAAAAGTACCGGATGAAATAAACCTCAACGATTAACTCCGTTGGGCCATTTGTTGACTCTAGTTATGGAGAAATCCAGAACCGGTTTATGAGTGCCGGAACTACCATTAACTGAAAGACCAGCCCTTTTTGAAAATTTTGGGTGTCCACGCAACGGGCCAGTACTTGATCTGGTAAAACGGGATACGTCGTGGTTGAGAAAGTCACTGGATCACTAAGTGATTTAATAAGTGGGTCGTATAAGGTATAATGGAAATGGTGAAAAGAGGCGAAAGCCAATTGTCATATGCGGGCAATTTAGTTTTGTGATATTTGATAAAACTTGATGTTACTTTCTCCTTTTCCTAAAATGAGTGAGTGACAAAGGAATCCCGCCTATACATAAAATACTCCAAAAAACCACACAATACCTTTACGTGTTTAAAACCAAAAAATGTCTATAAACAGAAAATATTATGAAATATTTATTACAAAATTGTAATGCTGGTTATATTGGAAATTCACCAGTATTTTGGCATAAAGACGACAGCGGATACACACAATGGATAGACGAAGCTAAACAATGGACCAAAGAAGAAGCTGAACGCCAAATACAATCAACCAAAGGTACACACATTTGGAAAATGTGGTCAATCCAAGAAATCGAAGCAGCCGCAAAACGAACAGTTGATATTCAAGACCTACAAAATATCAACACAAACATACCAACAAATTACATTCCCCCAGCAATATGCTGTCCAGAATGCGGTCGAATTTGTCAACGCGACAAAAACAATGACAATTACACATGTAAACAATGTGCAATTGTATGGTGTTGGAAGTGTAATAGTGGAAAATACGAAGATATTAAAATATTACAACAATGCCCAGATTGTAATGGACAGAGATTTATGACCGAACAGGATTATATGGATAATAATCATTGTACACTATGTGGTGGTGAAGGTACAATTTAAAATGAATAAAACGACAGATGGTAATATAATATTACCATCAAATAATATAGAAATTGGTCACTGTGTAATATTAAATGATGTTGAAAAACCATGTGGAGAATTGGTTGCGGTTATCGTGGCTATCGATAACGAAACAGCACACTGCAAATACTTAAATGCTGATCCAAGATTAAATCCATATAACAAAAAACATGGAATGGCTATATTATTAAAAAATGGTTTACACAATTTAACACCAATTAATAAATTTGGTATACAAGTTTGCTATAATTCAAAAATGAAAAAATATTATTGTGAACGAGTCGGTGAATCAATAGCAACATATAGTGACGGTAAACTGCGACAATGGCAAGAAAATATACCAATTTTTTATCCAGCCAGATCAGAAATAATAAAAATTACTAAATCAAAATATAATTAGATTATATGAACAATTTTAAAATAATAGAAACTGTTGATAATAATTGCGAAGAATTAGTTAAAATATTCAAAGACGTTAAATCAAAAACAACAAGCGGCAAATTAAGATCACATGAAAATCACGTTTACATCAATAATCAACATGTTATAACAGCAGCCGGTAGATTTGTAAACGAAGAAGAACAAAAAGCCAATTTAGATTTATGGATATTAGTAAAAGACACCAATTTAGTAGAAAATCTTTTACAATTGAAAATTTTATACAAAAACCAATCAATAAAATTAGCAAAATTGTGTATAATATTAATTTTATTAGTATTAATGTTGATATGCCTAATATGTTTTTTATTAATTAAAAATTGAAATGAATACAAAAATCACCGGACAAGAAGCATATGATATGATGTTGGTTATTATGGAAAATAAACCAAAAATCAAAGAACATTTTTATCATAATTCAGAATTATGGAAAGCAATCAAAGAACATATAATATCTGATGATAGAAGTATTATATTTATCAAAGACGAAATAATTAGTTACAGAGGTACCGGACCTTCAATATTATTAACTAATGTTTATGCTTATCCACCACAATATTCAAAAAACGAAAAAATTATCCCAACAGTTTTTTGCATGGAAATAACAATAAATACGACCGATGATGATAATTATACACACCAAAAAGATTTTAAATTAGATGTACCAATTGATCTATTAATTAATTTTTCAAAAGAAAAATTTGATAAATGGGTTAGAATTGAAAGTGTGGCAAATTTAAAAAGGACAACAGGAAAAATTGTGAATATAATTATAGAAAATTTGCCAAATAGTATTGCTAATAAAATACTAGAAAAAATAAATTAAAATAAAGATATAACATGTTATTAGGTGATATGATTCTAGAAGCATATGACAATGAAGTGGAATTACAATTAAGTCCACCAGCGTCATTAGTAAATCTATTAACCACATTAAAAGATTTTAATTTAGAAGACTTGCAAGAAACATCATTCGCTGATTTAAGAATAATCACAGAAGCATGTATGGTGCTTGCTGCTAGAGCACAAAGTCTACACAACAAAAGACTTAAAAGAACTTTAGAATAAGAATAATTTAATGAAATTATCTAATATTCATAAAATAAATCTAATGTCCGAAGGACGAGTATTAATACACAGCGAATTTGGACATATTAACAAAATACCAGTTTTTGAAAATCCAAATGTACGTGGCATAGTTGGAATAATTGATAAATCTGCAAATATGTCTTCAGATTTAGTTGGTGGTTGGATAACCGCAGAACAATCAATTTATTTGTGGAATAGACCATCATCAAGTCATAAAAATGTAGCAAAACAATGTGGTATCCACACACAAACATCAATTGCTTTTTATATTGAAATAGTAGAAAAAACATTGTTTGAAGGTAAAAATGTAGTAACATTGATCACTGTTTTAAACGACGATTTTAGCGGTAAAGAAGCAACAACTAGTGAAATATTAGAAATTCCAGCAATCGCTCAAACCATTAAAACAATTGAAGAACGAAGCATAGAAATAAAACAACAGCGACGAGCCAATTCAACAAACGACGACAAAACATTTAAACATAGTAATAAAATTGATTTATCAAACGCTGTTGATGATTTTATAAAATGGTCAGAACAACCAGAATCAAATGCAAAAACACAACATTTAAGCATAGCAGAAGGACGAATAAGTTTAAAACCAGAATATGAATCAAGAGGAAAAGTAACTGTATTTGAAAACCCATCACCATTAGCAATTTTATATGAATTAAAAAAACATAAGAAAAAATTGGGCGGCTGGTTATATGGTGATGATATGTACATATGGGAAAGATCAATCGCCAGCCATCATCATATTAAATCAGAACTAAAAATCGATTGGACTAAAGCAGTAGCTTTTTATATTAAACCAACAAGAATTAAATCGACAATTGATAGTACAGAAATTTTAGAAATTGATATAACATTAAGTGAATTTTCTGGCAATTACGACGAAGATAAATTAATGAATAATAAAGTTATTCAAGATTTAATAAAAATTGTAACTGCCAATGAAATTAATGATAGAAATTCTCAGTCACAACATCAAAATATTGATGAAGGTAAAAAGATTATTGATGATGAAATATCGCCAGGCAGAAAGTTATGGGTTTTAGAAGATCCAAGTGCTTCAGCTGTTGTTAATGCTTTAGATCAAGTTGATGATACGCTTGGAGGATGGATTTCACCAATAGGCTCGTGGGTTTGGAACAGATTTAAAGCGAGTCATGAGCATGTAGCAAAAACGATGGGTATAAAAGCATCGTCATCTGTTGCGTTTTATATTAAACCAGAAGAAAAAATTAATGGTAAAATTGTTGATGTAACCTTTGAGACTAGTGAATTTTCTGGTAGAGATGATATAGATGGATTAATGACGCATCCATTAATAATGAATATTATGACCATCTTAGCCAAACGCAAAGAAGAAGAAACAAAAGAGCCAGAATATTCTAAAAAATTTGATTATGATGAATTGTTAAGTTCTTTGCATGGAACTGATTATTAAAAGAATTTGTTATAACTGATTTTGACATTAAATATGTATTATCATCACCATTTTTAATGATTTTAATAGCTTTAAATTCTAGTGCTTTAAATGCTAATTGTGCTGATAGATTATTTTCTTTTATTTCAATTATAACTTGTTTTTTCTGTTTTCTTTGTGCTAAATGAATTATTTTTGCTATAAAACTTGTTAATATTCCTTTTAATCTGTGGTCTGGGTGAATTGCAACATTTAAAATTCGTATTTTGTTGCTTAATACATCACATATAATATACCCAACCAGTTTTTTATCTGTTTCAACAGCCAAAGTTATATAATTATTAACATTTCCATTGTTGTCATAAGTTTCTAAATATTTTAAAAACTCTTTGACAGTCCATGGTGTATCAAATGATAATTTTTCTATAATCAAAGCTGAGTTTATGTCTTTGATTAACAATTGTCTAATTGTATATCCGGCTATATTGTACATATTACCTGTAATAACCTGTTCCATATTTTGTCACAAAATATCGACCAATTGTAATTAGTTTCCATTAATTTTCTATTTCTTTTACTAATTTCTTCAAGTTCAATTGCTGGTTTATGTAATATTTCTTTTATACATGATGCTGCTAATTTTACGTTATCTTCTGGTATTTCAAAAAATGGTGTACCACCATAATAACCGCTGCCTTTTGTACAAGCAACAGGTATCCCCCATGATGCACATTCTAACAAAGTCGTTGGATTGGCATCAGAATCACTAACATTTATCATTAAATCACATTCGTTACAAATACGTTTTGCAATTTCTTCATTTAAATGTGTATTACCAACAACACGCACATTTGGTAAATGTGATAATTCGTGAGTGCTACATCCACCATACCAATGTAGTTGAACATTTGGTAAATGTTTCATTATGTCAATCATATATGATAAATTTTTATATGTAGTTGACGATCCTATATAAAGCAATTTTCTTAAACTGTTAAATGAAGTTTTAAGATATGGATAATGATTGGTGTCTATACCCATATCTAATCTAATTATCTTTTGTTTCCAATTTTTGAACTTCGTTGATTCTAGTGTGTCATACCAATATGGTCCACATATGGCGAATATACCATTCGCTTGTTCAGCCAAATGATTAAATGGATAATTAGCATTCACATCTTTAGTATGCAATGGGTGCATTGTGAATTTAGCCAAACATGGTTTATTAGCAGCAAATGTGGCTTGAATTACGGTGTTTGGGTCATAATTTGGATGGCCTATTATTATATCATTTGGTCCATGGTCTATTGCTCCACCGTCTGTCCAATTTTGATATCTTAAAGACCAACCTATTTCTTGAGTTTTCTGTTTTAAGTATTTAAAAACACTTTGAGTTATTGTGTATGGTGATCTTATTTCACCACCATCAGGATCTCCTGCATATATAAAATGAATTGTTGGCATCAATCGTCTTTTTTAGAAAATGTTGTTTGATCTTTTATTAATTTTAAATCTTTATATGGGCAATGTCTACAACCATTTTTACAACAATATCCTCTTTTCAATAAAAATTGTCTAGTAAAAACAATTTTATTATTTTCATAATAAAAGTCATTTTCATTGAGAGTCATATTTGTTTTTCATTTATTAAAACACCATTTAAATGATCAAATTCATGTTGAAATACGATTGCTTCTAAATTATACAACGTTTGAGTGATTTTACCATAACTATTATTAATTTTTCCTAAATATGAAAAATATTCAACAGACACAGATAAGTGTCTTTTAACATAAAATTCTTGATTTGGTAATGATAAACACCCTTCTTTTACTATTACAATTTTATCATTATACGATAAAATTGTTGGATTTATACATATAGTTTTTATACACCAAAAGAATCGTTTATTTAATCCAACTTGTGGTGCTGCTATTCCAATTCCGTTATTTTTAAACATTATATCATATGATTCAATAGCTTCTTCTATTGTTGGAAATTCTAAATTTGTACATTTAGAAGTAAGAATTTCGTTTGGATATAATTGTAAAATCATCGTAACACCAGTTTAAAATTTAAATAAACACGTTTAATTTATTGTTATGCTATTATTTATAAAATGAATCAATTAGATCATAATTCTTGGGTTGCCGAAATAATCTGTAATGTTGAATATAGCGGTTCTGCAATTGGTAAATTAAACACTGGATCTTATTTAATAATAAGAAAACCAGATAATTCAATTAGTATACATGCTGGTGATAAAAATCTACCTAGAAACTATCTAAGAGCCACAACAATATCTTATAATAATGAACACAAACAAATAATATGTACAAATAAAAAAGAAAGAATAACAATAACAATAGATGTTATAAAATGGATAAAATTATTAGAATTATCAACATCCATTGTAGCAATAACTAACAGTGAAAAACAATTAGTAGATAAATTAGAAAAACAAATATTAGAAAACAACAATGCAATAACAACCAGGGAATTTATAACAGAAGCTGGTAAAATAGATTTAGTCGTAGAATATCTAGATAAACCTGATTACTTAGAAATATATGAAGTCAAGAGAAAACCAATAATCTTAACTAATTTATACCAAATAAAAAGATATTCAAATAAAATAACAAGACCTCATAAATGTTTTCTAGTAGCCCCATCAATAAGCAAAAATGCTGAAAAACATTTAAAAGAACATGATATAGAATTTAAAAAATTGACATGGGACGACTAATTTTGTGATTGCATTGTTTGCAACCAACTGTTATTATTAAAATACCATTTAATAATATTTTCTATACTAGTTAAAAAATTATATTTTGGAGCCCAATTTAATTGGTTCTGCGTCCAAGAACAATCAACAGCATATCTAAAATCATGATTTCTATCATCACTATGAGTAATATATTCACGATCTTCGAGTTTTATTAATTTTTGAACAACTTCTAAAATTTTAGACGCAATAAAATTATTAGAATAACCAACACCACTACCAAACAAATAACTAGATCCATTTAAACCATTATTATAAGCACTAATTATACCATTAATATGATCTTCTACATGAATCCAATCTCTAATATGCTCACCACTACCATATATCGATATTGGTTTATGTCTTAAAAATTTATAAATACATTTTGGTATGAATTTTTCTGGATGTTGATAAATTCCATAATTGTTTGTACAATGTGTAATTATTGTTGGTAGATTATAAGTTTTATTATAACTACGCACTAACATATCACCAGCAGCTTTTGTGGCAGCATATGGAGTATTTGGTTTATAATTACTATCTTCAGTAAACGGTGGATCATCTAATTTAAGAGATCCATATACTTCATCTGTAGAAATCTGTAAAAATTTAAAACGTTGTTGATCTGATTTTGATAAAGCATCATAATATTGCAATGATATTTCAAGTAAATTGTTAGTTCCAGCAACATTACATTCAAAACATTCGCTAGCATTTTTAATAGAAGTATCAACATTAGACAATGCTGCCAAATGAAAAACAGCATCTGGTTTAAAATCAAAGAAAATATTTCTTACATCATGAGTATCATTTATATCATATCTTCGTAAATGATAATTAGAATTGTTCGGATTAAAATTTCTATTTGATATTTTAGTTAATTTATCAATATTAACAACTGAATGACCAAGTTCTAAGAGTTTTATTATTAAATGATTGCCAATAAAACCACTGCCACCAGTAACTATAAATTTCAAGATTTTCTCCAATTTTTTAATGCTTTTTCTATAGCATGATTTATGTTAGACATTTTAATACCGACACTTGTAGCTTTATTAGTATCTAATATGCAATTTGATCTTGGTACAATTGGGTGTAATTCATTTGGGCAATGTTGTGTAAATAAATGATTACCACCAACTATATTATCATATTTTCTAATAATATTACCGGCAGATTCACCACCAGAATTTGTAAGATTATAAATACCAAAAGGAACTTCTTTAATTATACACTGAATACATGCATCACAAAATTCATTAATATCAGTTAAACTATTAAATTTATTATTAACTCTATCACATTTTAAAATTTTAGTAATATAATTCCTTGGAGAATCGACATTGCTAAAAGGTATTCTCAATCTCCAAATATAACATCTTTTATCATTTTTTAAAAATGATTCAGCTAATGCTTTAGTACCAGAATAATAACTGCATTTATTTGGCATTCCAAAAACAAAATTGGGTGGATCATATTCAGTAAATATTTTAAGATAACCATTATAAATACATCCAGAACTAACATGCCCCCAATTTACATTAGCTAACTCACATCCAATTGATATTCTGGTTGGTAGAAAAGTATTTGTGTATAGACATTCTTCTTTTGCATTTTCACACGCATCAACGTTAGGTTTGCCAGTATAACCTATAGAATTAATAACAAATGTTATTTTGTTATCTAACAAATATTTTGACAATTCAAAACAGTTTTCTACATTTAATTCTGTTCTGTTTGGTGTTACAAATTCTATTTTATGATTAATAAGACTTGAAACGAAATGTGATCCAACATAGCCAGTTGAACCAAGTAGTGCTATTTTATAATTATACATTACATTATTAATTGATAAACGAAAATTGGTGTTATAATACAAAACACATAAAATATTGTAACACTAATTTAAACAAAACTTAAATATTTATTAAACGATCACCAATCAATTCAGTGTTTTTTTGTTAATTTGTTTTTGTGTAATAAATATTGGATTATTTAAAATGGAACATTTACATGAAGAAAATAATATGTTTATCATATTTTCCAACAACAAAATTACTATCTTCTGATATAATAAACAAAAAACCAGAAGAAATTGTAGATCATTTACAACAACTTGACCCAGTTTTACCAACCAATTGTGTGTGGGTTATAAAAGATAATATCATAAGTCCAATATTAATTATAGAAAACGCTAAAATATTATACGACACAACTATGGCGTGGGCAGAAGGTGAACCATCTAACTGGTTTTATTTTGGGGCAGCACACAATTCAAAATGTTACACAATTGGATTATTTCCAAATATTAATAAATCATTAGAACGATTTATACATCATCAAAATATATTGCACAAACAAATAATATCAAAAGATGACAATATTAAAATAGTGTTTCATCCACTTGGATATGTATCCGATTTATCTGTATATATAAAAATAAAAAACAAGATAAAAAACAAAATAAATCTTGGAATAAGTGAATCAATAGACGCAGCTAAAGAAAATGAAGTTTATTGGATTAAAAATATAGAAAAAAGCGATAAAAACCACAAAATTGAATATGTAGAATCATATTTAAATGAGATTATTAATAATTACTAAAACGTAAATTAATTGGTGGTCCCAAAGGAATTGGAAATGACACATTAACAATTGATAAATCTAATTTATCATTTGTATTATAAAATTGTGTAGCAAAACTAGCACACCAATATTTAGGACCATTATTAAACGAAGCAACGCCAAATCCAACTTCTTCAAATGAATCGTTCATAATATTGTTCTTGTGTCCTTTTGAACTCATCCATCCATTAAAAACAGACACAGCAGAATCATAACCATAAGCAATATTTTCACCACCAGTTTTAGGTTTATAACCTTCTTTTTCAATTCTATTCCAAAAAGAAGAACCATTAGAACCAGTGTGTGATAAAATTGTGTTTTTAGCCATCCATTCAGAATGTTTTTGAGCAGCTAAATTTAATTGATCATTTAATGATAAATAAGAACTTCTAACATTATTGTGTAATTGTAATAATTCTTCCAATATATTAGTTGGTGGTAAATTAATAGGTGGAGAAGGAGCTGGTGGCTTAGGTATTACTGGTGAAGGAGCTGGAGGTCTTTTGAACCATTTAAACCATCTAAATACCATAATCATTTACCTAAATTATTTAAAATATCCGCTAGTGCCAACTAAAACAGTATAAGATTTAATTTGAACTGCGTATACTGGTTTTTTAGGAACTTGTGCAATAAACCAACCAATATCACCAGCCCATAAATCAATTTCTACATCATCGCTTTTTAATTTAAAACCACCAAACGAATTTGCCGGAGTACCAGCAGGAACAATCTTACAAGCATTACCCCATTCATAAAATGGTATTAAAATATCTAAATCTCTTTGAATTTCATTGTTAATACCAATTAAATATGCAGCAGTACTACCAACAACCCAACCATCATGATTAAAACACAGTGTTCTAGCCACCGGTGGTAAAAATTTTAATCTATCGTATTTAACTTGCAACTCGGTCATCTTTTAACACCACCCAAGGAAAGCCAACAACGTCTTTTCTCTTAAATCCGCAGGCTTGAGCATGTCCACCGCCCCCAAAAGCCTTTGCAATCCAAGAACAATCAAAAGAAAACCTTGAACGAAGCGAGTAAAGCTGCCCGCCATCTGGGAAAATCGTATAAGAACACACTACATCAACATCATCAAACATTTCAAGAACTTCATGTAAAGTATCACTAATCAAATTAATTACACCAACACTAACCACACGCATCTTTACACGTTCAATATCACACACATTTAATTCAACTAACTTCGCATCCTTCGCTGTAACCTTTGCCAAATAATTAAATGCGAAATTAATATTCTCACCTTGTTCTATCAACTTATCATTATGAAACAATTTATCCCAAGATTCAAAATCTTGCGAAGTTATCTGAATTACAGAATTAATAGCCTTTGAATCTTGTAATTTCCATTTCCACAAATCTCTATCTTCAATATATTGTATTAAAGTGTTTGGAGTAGTTCCATAAATTAATGTCCACAACAATGAAGCACCACATTTTGACATATCAAATATCGCAAACGGCAATCCTTCTAAATCATCTTTTGCCGTTTTGTGATGATCAACAACCAACATATTCTTAGCTAATGATTGTAATTCTAATAATATATCTCTCTTAAAAGAAAAATCAACTATTAAAACATTCTTATCAATTATATCAGACTTAATATTATCAGGATTCATGCCGTGTGTCATTGGTATGAATTTAATATTTTGATATCTATCAATATTATGTTGATATAATATCCAAGCTGACGTAAAACCATCAGCACAGTCTTTATGGTATAAACAAGTATCTACACTACGGAAATCAAAATTCATTTTTTATTTATCGGTTCTTGGGTGACATAATCGATGAATCTATCATCATTATTCATTATTTTAAATATTGTAACAAGATATGATCCATAACCAAAAACTAACAACCATTTGGTCCCTTTTCTTGTTGCTATATAATACTCAGCATTTGGACCATATTTATTTCTAGTTGTTCTGGCATATTTACTATAACTAAGTTTCGCTCTTTTAGATTTTTGGAATAATTCTACTAATTCTAAACGCAATTCTTCATCTGTACAATTTATTCGATTTTTAATTTTATCAGACCTCTCACGCCATCTTTGAACGGCGTGAGAAGAAATGCAAATCGCTGTCATATTACTTATGTAGAGATTTTTTGATAAATTCAACAACTTTTGATCTAAAATGTCTACCAACTAAATTAAATTTTTTGCATTCATCTTGTTTATATGCAAAAACAACAATTTGTGGATAAACCCTTATTGTCTGTTTAGTTTTACCATCAACAGCTAATAATTGTTCTACTAATTTACTATCCTTATCAACATCAACAGTTGTAAGTATACAATCTTTAAATTCGCCACTATTGTGCATAGGTATAATTGTATCTTTTTTCATCAAAACACAACCATGACACCAATCTGCACCAATCACAACAACCAACGGCTTACGCTCTTTATGAAACAACTTATATGCTTCACTATACTCTAAAATTGGTTCATTGCCATAAACAGAAGATGTCAACAACAACGACACCAAACAAAATTTTTTAAACATTTTGATTCATCCTTTTTTATTGAATCGACCACAAACACTATCCACACAATGTGAATAACTAACCAAATCATTGCTTCCATCAATGTTGTAAAATCTTGGTGTAATAATATATTAACCTGAAATTAAACATTAAACACCATGAAACAATTATAATTTATTTACTCAACGAGCAAAAAATTATATCTAAGTAAAACATCACAACAACACAGTTTCACAACCATGCTTAATGTCAAAAATCTTACTTAAGTACAACTTAGAAGCAACACAACGATACCCAACATTAAAAAACGTTGGCTCATTCACAAAATTAAACCTTGCATACCCATTATGCAACAATCTATATTGTAACAAATCTCTTTCCAAAGACGAACGATACACATCACCATTAGTCGGTAAATTGCATAACAAATTTCTAAAAAGAAAATTCACATGTAATTCATCACCAACCCACACACCATTAAATAATACATGAGAATCTGCAGCACTACCCGACAATGGATCATGATTATTATGTTTAACTATTTTTATAGTACAAGTATTACTACAAACTTTAGTTTTAAATTTCAAAACTTTTTGGCCAAAAAATTCATCAATCATAAAAACATGTTCATCATTAACATGTTCACGTAAAACAACAGCAATATCATAATCAGAATTAGTACTAGCATACCCCTTAATTCTTGAACCATATAAAATGGCTACTGGATATATTAAATGATCTAATTGATTAATATTTGATATGTCAAATGGTAAATTATTTATTTCATAATTTGTAGACAAATCTGGACACGTATAACCGAAATCATTTAGATAATTATAAGACTTATCATAATTGTATAATTTACATATTAAATGTCTAACACTATCTCGATCTTTCCACGACAACAATTTATCAAAATAATTTAAAATTATTTTATTATTATTTTGAAACTGATGTGCTATAGCACCAACAACAACATCTATAGCATCATCAGATAAATCATCATAGTCATTTAAATAATCCAATTTTAAATTTTGAGCCATTGCTTCAATAGATAACATTTTTGTTTCTGAAATAAGCCATTTAATTCTTTTTTGACTTGCCTCAGGCTCAATAGTTTTAACGAATTCTACAGCATTTTGTAAATAGTCAGATATATATTTATTAATATTAGAATAATCAATGCGTAAAGACAAACACAATAATGCATGCAATGGTAAACTACGATTTATTAAATCATCAAACGACGATTTAAATCGTGGCGTAGACAATATGGCCCAAAATGTCTCTGTTGCTAACAATTTCTTTTTATGCAAATGTTCAGCTATAAACATTGATTGAACTATTTTTGGAGTAAACCTAATTAATAATTCAGCATCTGGTAT
>Ga0075471_10001789_pt1 | contig 14248 bp, 10 predicted proteins | sample DEB19_08_DNA_2_FD_74787 | JGI IMG/M metagenome (GOLD analysis project Ga0075471, IMG submission 74787) | Aqueous microbial communities from the Delaware River and Bay under freshwater to marine salinity gradient to study organic matter... | ecosystem: Environmental > Aquatic > Marine > Coastal ... | reverse complement strand
GGGCAGGGTGAATTTTTCGATTTTCCGCGCACCGGCGACGGGGGCGGCTGCGGCCGTGCGGGACAGCGAGCCCTTCGGATTGAGGGATGTGACCGTCGACAGGGATTCCCCGAGGTAGCGCTGCGCCACGCGTTGCAGGTCGGATGCTTCGACGCGTCCGACCTGCTCCAGGTATTCCGAACCGAGATCGGGATTGCGGGCCAGCAGCCAGCTTCCGCCGATGTCGGAAGCGCGGCCGCGCGCGGTGGAAAGATTGCTCAGTTGGTCCGCAAGAATGCTTTTGCGCGCCTTGGTCACTTCTTCCGCGGCGGCCGTCTGCGTGCGGTAGCGCTCGACGATCCCGCGCACGGATCGCTCCGCCTCGGTGCGCTTTTCCGGCTCGCAGAGAAAATCGATGCCGAAGAGTCCCATTTCGCCGGCCATGTAGGAGTAAGACGAGATGTGGTGGACGAGATTTTGTTTTTCGCGCAGTTCCAGATGCAGGGGCGTGCTGCGTCCGCCGCCCAGCACGGTGGCCAGCACGTCGAGCGCCGCGGTGTCGGGATGGGTGACCGGCGGGATATGCCAGACGATGGAACACCGGGTCAGTTCGGTCTGGAACTCCTCGTGCACCGCGCGACGTCCGAGTTGCGGCGGCTCGTGCGGGATGTAAAGCGGCGGTTGCGCCTGACGGGGGGCGGACCCGAAACATTTTTCAGCCTCGGCAAAAACTTCCGCCGGATCCACGTCTCCGGTCACAACAAGGAACATGTTCTCCGGCGTGTAGCGCGCGCGATAATAGGCGACGAGATCATCGCGGGTCAGTCGGTTGAACACTTCGAGGTGTCCGATGATCGGATGCCGGTAGGGACTGGCGGTGAAGGCCGTGGAAAGCATGAGTTCGGTGCTCATGCGGTTCGGGTCGTCGAAGCCCATGGCGAATTCGCGGCGGATGACTTCCTGTTCCTTGACGAATTCCCCGGCGGGCAAAGTGGAGTTGAGCGTGGCATCGGCGAGAAGTTCCATCGCCGTGCATGCGCCGTCGGCCGGAACGTCGATCCAGTAAACCGTGCGGTCGAAAGACGTGTAGGCGTTGACGTAGCCGCCGGCTTCCTGCACGGCGCGGGCGATTTCGTTCGGGCCGCGCTTCTCCGTGCCCTTGAAAATCATGTGCTCGAGCAAGTGGGACAAGCCGGCGCCGAGCCACTGGCCCTCGTGGATGCTGCCGCTTTGCACCCAGACCTGCACGCTGGCCACCGGCGCGGAATGGTCGGGCTCGATCAGCACGGTGAAGCCGTTGGGCAGCACGCGGGTGATGGTGCGTCCGCGGGCCAGCGCGGCGGCGGCCGGGTCGGAGTCGGGCAGGAAGTTCTGCATGGCGGGACGGCGCGCGGCCGGCCGCGTCAGTTGGTCTCCTGCGCGACTTTGCGGGAGCGCGGGGTGCGGCGGGTTTTTTTCTGCTCGACCGGACGGAAGGGGGCGAGGAAGGCCTCTTCGAAACTGAATCCGTTTTCGAAATCCTCGATGCGATCATCCTCGGCGCGGCCGAAGACCCCGGCTTCGATGAGATTGAAGACCATGCGGCCGACGTCTCCCGTCGAACGCACACCCCAGTATTCGAGAACCGTCAGACCCATCGGGCCGAATTGCTGCAGTGAATATTCGCGGAATCCTTCGAGCAGTTCGTTGGCCGAGACATGGGTCGACTCGGCGCGCGATTTGCGGCGCTTCTTTTGCGTGAACTCGAGCGCTTCGCGCAGGAAACCATACGCTTCCTTGCTGAAGCGCGGGTCGCGCGCCACCAACTGGTCGAGGGTTTCGTGGAAAGCCGGTTTTTGCATGGGTCAAGGAGCGTGCGCCATTTTCGCCGCTGCCGCTTCCGTCTCCCGCGTCTCCTTCCAGTGCTTGATCCCAAGCCCGGCGAGGAAAGCCGCGAGGATGAAAGCGACGAGCCTGCGTTCCTGACGCGTCAGCCTGAACATCTCCCCGCAAATATGCGGCAAGACCCTCGCGCACGCAAGCCGATGCGGTGCGGCGTGTTTTGTGCCATCATGGCCGCCATGGACGCGCGCAAAGAGGCCCCGGCCGACGGACTTTCGGGTTTGGTCGAGCGCGTCACCTTCCACAACGAGGACACCGGGTTCGCTGTTTTGAAGGTGAAAGTGAAAGGCCGGCGCGATCTGGTGCCGGTGGTCGGCACGGTGGCGGCCGTCTCGCCCGGCGAATGGATCACGGCCGAGGGGCGCTGGGAACGCAACCGCGACCACGGGATGCAACTGCGCGCGGCGGAGATCCGCTGCCAGGCGCCGACCTCCCTCGAGGGGATCGAGAAATACCTCGGCAGCGGACTGATCAGGGGAATCGGTCCGGTTTACGCCAAAAAAATGGTCGCCAAATTCGGCGAGAAAATTTTCGACATCATCGAGACAACTTCCGCGCGCCTGCAGGAAATCGACGGCATCGGCGACGGACGACGCCAGCAAATCAAAGCGGCGTGGGCCGAGCAGCGCGTGGTGCGGGACATCATGGTCTTTCTCCACAGCCACGGCATCAGCACGAGCCGGGCGTTGCGCGTGTTCAAACTTTACGGCGACGATGCCATCGCGCGGGTGCGGGCCAACCCGTATCTTCTCGCCCGCGATGTGGCAGGCATCGGATTCAAGTCGGCCGATGCGGTGGGCGAAAAACTCGGCTTCGGCCACGATTCGATCCTGCGCGCCCGCGGCGGGTTGCAGCATATCCTGTCTCAGGCCACGGGCGAGGGGCACACCGCGTTGCCTCGCGCGGTCCTTCTTGCCCAGGCGGCCGAATTGCTCGGAGTGGACGAGGCCGTGGTGGCCGGCGCGCTCGAACGGGAGATCGCGGACGGGCAACTCGCGGTGGAAGACATCGCGGGCGAGGCCTCGGTGTTTCTCCCGGCCCTGCGCGCGGCCGAGATCACCATCGCCTCGACCTTGCAGCGTCTCGCCGTCCAGCCCCCGAAACTGCCGGACCTTGATTTCGAAAAAGCTCTCCAGTGGGTGCAGAAAAAAACCGGAAAAACCCTCTCCGCCAGCCAGGTGGAGGCTTTGCGCAAGGTGGTCGGTGTTCGCGTCGCGGTCGTCACCGGCGGTCCCGGGGTGGGCAAAACCACGCTTCTCGACAGCCTGCTGAAAATTCTCGCCGCAAAAAAAGTCCGGTTCCAATTGTGCGCGCCGACCGGACGTGCGGCCAAACGGATGGGCGAGTCGACCGGCCACCGCGCCCAGACCATTCACCGCCTTTTGGAGTTTCTTCCCGCCGGTGGTTTCAAACGCGGACCACAGCAGACGCTCGATACCGATCTCGTGGTGGTCGACGAATTTTCCATGGTCGATGTTCCGCTCATGGCCGCGCTCTGCCGCGCGCTTCCGCCGGGCGGCTCGCTGCTTCTCGTCGGCGACCCCGACCAACTGCCCAGCGTGGGTCCGGGTTCGGTGTTGTCCGATTTGCTGACCAGCGGCGCGGTGCCGTCGGCGCGCCTGACCGAGATTTTCCGTCAGGCCGAAGCCAGCCGCATCGTGCGGGCCGCGCACGATGTGCGGCACGGGCGCGTTCCGGAGGACGCGGGGGAGAAGGGGGCCGACTTCGCCTTCATGCACCGCGAGGAACCGGAGGAAATCGCCCGACTCGTTCTGCGGCTGGTGCGGGAGGAAATTCCCAAGCGCATGGGGCTGGATCCGGTGCGCGACGTGCAGGTGCTCGCGCCGATGCACCGCGGAAGCCTCGGCATACGCGAACTGAACGCCGCCTTGCAGGCCGCCCTCAATCCGTCGCGGGCCGATCGTCCGGAGATCGAGCGCTTCGGGACGAAATTTCGCGTGGGCGACAAAGTCCTGCAGACGCGCAACAACTACGAAAAGGAAGTCTTCAACGGCGATATCGGTCGCATTGCGGCCATCGACACGGAGCAGCGGCAGGCGGGGATCGACTTTGACGGACGCCGCGTGGTCTACGAATTCGGCGAACTGGACGAAGTCGAGCCCGCCTACGCCATCAGCATCCACAAAAGCCAGGGATCGGAATTTCCCGCCGTGGTCATTCCGCTGGCCATGCAGCATTTTCTCCTGCTGCAGCGGAACCTGCTCTACACCGGCATCACGCGCGGCAAAAAATTGGTCGTGGTGGCCGGACAGCGCAAAGCGCTCGCCACGGCGGTGCGGCAAAACGACACGCGCAAGCGCCATGGGGGACTGCTCGCCCGGTTGAAGCGCGGGAGCTCGGCTCCGGGCACGGCAACGCCGCAGGAGATGTAGCGGCGGCATCTTCGCCGGCCTTTCCGGTGTCTCGCCTCTGCCGGATGATCCCGACCACTTCCTCGCCTTCCTCCGCTTTTTGCAGGAGCTGGGAGAGGCTGTTTTTCGCTTTGAGAACCGTGGCTTCCACGCTTGGCCAAGTCAGCCAAGAACAGCGCACCGGTCAAACCCGCTTGGTCTGCACACCCGGCACGGTGAGCTGGCGGCCGTTGTCGTCCGCGTCCAGCGACAGGAGGTAAGGACCGGCCGACTGCGCCCACTGCGCGGGATCGGGATAGGAGGCAGCCGAGTCGCCGAAGCAGGAGTGAAGCATCTCGGTTTCGATCATGCCCGGATTGAGCGAGGCCACGGCAAGGCCGGGAGGAATCTCCTGCGCGAGAGCCATGGTCAGTCCCTCGACCGCCCATTTGCTCGCGCAATACGGCGCGACTTCCGGCGACGTCATGCGTCCCCAGCCCGAGCTGAAGTTGACGGCCACGCCGCTGCCGCGGTGGATCATGGCCGGCAGGAAATGGCGCAGGACATTGACCGTGCCTTTGACGTTCACGTCGATGACGCGGTCGAACTCCGCGGCTGGCACTTCCCACAGCGGCGCATTGGCCGCGATGACCGAGGCGTTGTTGAGCAGCAAATCGGGCGGACCGAGCTTGGCCAGCAAATCGCAGGCCCATTGCTCCACGGCGTGGTTGTCGGCGATATCCACCGTGTCGAAATGATGGAGCGGGCCGTGGATCTTGCGCAGTTCGCCGATGGCCGTTTCCGAGCGCGCGCATCCCGCCACGCGGTATCCCTCCGCCAAAAAATATTCGAGGAGCGCGCGTCCGCAACCGCGGCTAATGCCCGTGATGACGATGGTCCGTCCGTCTTTTTTCATCGGTGCTTGCAGCGGCGGTCTGTGACCGCCGCTGGCTGAAAAACAATTCGTCCGGCGGTCACAGACCGCCGCTGCAGGCAGCCGGGGATTTGCCTTTGCTTTCGAGCGGGTTGAAATCCGCCGCGTGGTACGAACTGCGCACGAGCGGTCCGCTGGCCACGTGGGTGAAACCTTTGTTGCGGGCGATGTCCCCGTAGAGATTGAAGACCTCGGGGCGGATGTATTCGACGACCGGCAAATGCTGCGGGGTCGGGCGCAGATACTGACCCATGGTCAGCACCTCCACGCCGTGTTCCCGCAGGTCGTCCATCGCCTCGAAAATTTCCGTCTCTGTTTCGCCCAGACCGAGCATCAGTCCGCTTTTGGTCGTGATGTCGGGACGCAGTTCCTTGGCGCGGGCGAGAAATTCGAGGGACAGCTTGTATTTGGCCCGCGAGCGGACGACCGGCGTGAGGCGTTCGACCGTTTCGAGGTTGTGGTTGAAAATGTGCGGCGCGGCTTCGAGCACGGTGCGCAGCGAGTCGTCCTTGCCGTTGAAATCGGGAACGAGGACTTCGATGATGATCGACCCGTCGCGCTCGCGGATCGCCTCGATGGTTCGCGCGAAATGCAGCGCGCCGCCGTCGGGCACGTCATCACGCGCCACCGCGGTGACGACCACGTGCTTCAATTTCATCCGCATGACCGCCTCGGCCACGCGCTGCGGTTCGTCCTGCTCGAGGGCGAACGGCTTTGCCGTGGTCACCGCGCAGAATCCGCAGGCGCGGGTGCAGCGGTCGCCGGCGATCATGAAGGTGGCCGTTCCCTGGCTCCAACACTCCCAGCGGTTCGGGCATTGCGCGCTTTCGCAAACCGTGTGGAGCCGCAGGTCGGAAACGAGCGCCTTGGTCGAAAAAAACACCGGATTCGACGGCAGGCGGACCTTGATCCAGTCCGGCTTCTTCGCCTTGTGCAGTTCCGGGTCGATTTTGACGCGCGACATTTCGGGTAAATTTACACTGACGGAACGCCCGCGGAAGGGGAAAAGTTGCCCCTCTGGGGCAACATGCCCTAAATGCCGGCGTCGAAAGAGTGATGAACGACTCCAAATCATGGCGGCGGCATCCGGATGGCCGGATTGAGTTTTGCGATTCGCGCAGCTTCTTGAGGACGGCATTCGGTGCACTCATGGCGTTGTTCGGCGTCTTTTTTCTCGTTGCCATGGTTGCAGGCTTGTTCCGACCGGGAGGTTGGGAAGCGGCTGCGGCCAGGCCGTGGAACACCATCGGGATGATGGTTTTTGCCTTGTTCTTTCTCGTGGTCGGCTGGCTAGCCGCCGTTCACCGCATACGGATCGTGCTCCATCCTGCGACGCGCGAGGTCGTTGTGGTGCGCAGCCTGTTCCCCTTCGTGCTGAAAAGGGTCCTCCCCCTCGATAACTTCCGCGCGGTCGTCATGACGACTCGCCGCACCGAGGCGACGGCAAAAAGTCGCTCCGAACTCGTTCACTCGGTGAGGCTGGTCAAAGCGGACAAGAAGTCTGAGTTGATCGTCTCGATGTATTCGGGCGTCGATGCAGATAAGCTTGGGAGCGAAATTGCCGGCATTCTCGGCAGCGAGCTGGTCGAGATGTCCGAGTCGCAGTGGGACAAGTTTTACGCCTGATATCCACGCGCCCTACTCCGATCTCAAAGCGGAGGCAGGCTGGATGCGGGCGGCGCGGGCGGCGGGGAGAAGTCCGGCTAGAGCGGCAACGGCAATGATCCAGACCGGAGTCCAGGCGAGCAGTTCCCACGGATAGCGCAGTTGCACGGTCCATCCGAAGAAGGCGAGGTTGACGACCCACGTGAGCACCATGGCCAGGCACGCGCCCGCGGCGAGGCCCACGGCGCTGGAGACGGCGCCGATGAGCGCGGCCTCGGCGACGAAAGCGCGGAGCACCTGGCGAGCGGAGGCGCCGACCGCCCGCAGGATGCCGATGTCGCGCTCCCGTTCGGTGACGAGCATGGCCATGCCGAGCGACACCCCGACAATCGCGACAAGGACCGAGATGGTGCGAAGGACATAAGTGATGGCGAAGGTCTGGTCGAAAATTTCGAGCACCCGCGCGCGCAGGGATGCGTTGTCGTAAATGGCATACTCTGCGTCCGCTCCGAATTCCCGGCGGATGGCATCGGCGAGTCCGGCCGCGTCCGCATCTTCGCGCAGATGGACGCCCGCGGTGTGCGCGCCGGGCGCCGGCCAGTGCGCCGCATAATTCGCGCGATCCATGAGAATGACGCCCTGGTCGCGCGTGTAATCGGAGTAAACCCCGGCGACGTTGAAGCGCACCGGCCCCGCGGGCGAATCCAACGCGATGATATCGCCGTCTCCCACTTTGTGGCGTGTGGCGAAGCTTTCCGACACGGCGACATGGGCCGGTTCGCGCAGGCGCGCCGCTTTTTCCGCATCGTTGCCGCCGGTGAAAGCCAACTCGCCGCGCATACGGCCGCTGACCACGCCGAGAAAAACTTCCTCGCCGCGGAAAGGAACGCGCTTTTCGTAGAAAGTATCCACCGTTTCGGTGTCGGGTTGCGCCGCGATCCAACCGAGCAGTTCCGGCGGCAACTCCCCGTGGAATCCGGCCTGCTCGTTGGCGGCGAGGGTGAGGAAAAGGTCCGCTTGAATGGTGCGGTCTATCCACGTCCCGACGCTGGCTCGGAAGGAATAGATCATGACGGAGACCCCGACGGTCATGGCGATCGCGGCCATGAGCGCGGCAATGGTCATCGAGTTGCGGTGCATGGCGCGGACGAGATTGCGCGAGGCGAGGCGCAGCGCCGTTCCGCGCGCCGAGAGGTTTGCGGCCGCTTGAAAAAATTTTCCCGCCAACGAAGTCGCGGCCGGGACGAGGAGGGCAAAGCCGATGACGACAAGGAAGGCCGCGGCGAATCCGAGGATGGCCGGCCCGGTGCGCAGGGCCAGCCACGAGGCGGCGAAGGCGGCGGCCAGCGCGACGCCGCCGAAGACCATCCAGCGGGCCGGAAGCGTCTCGCGCTGTTCCATCACCGTGCCCATGTGCAGCGCGCCGGTCACCTCGGCTTTGGCTGCCTCGCCCGAAGGAATCCATGCCGCAGCGAGCACCGCGGCCAGACCGGCGGCAACGGCGGCGGCGATCTGCCACGGTCCGACCGAGAGTTTTTCGATGCTGACCAGGACGTAAAGCGAACTGACCGTTTGACTCACCGCGCCGGAAAGAAATCCGGCGAGAGGGAATGCGGCGATGACCCCCAGCGCGATACCGGGGATGCCGAAGATGAGCGCTTCACCCAGGAACAGGGCGCGCACCTCGGCGCGAGAAGTTCCCACGGCGCGAAGAATGCCGATCTCGCGGCGCGCACGGACTACCGAAGCGGCGACCGTGTTGTAGACGAGGAACATGCCGACAAGCATGGAGACGAGGCTCAGCGCGGTGAGGTTGAGTTGGAAACTCGAGAGCATTTTTCCGATCTGCTCGCTGCGTTGCTTCGGGGCGGCGACCACGACATCGCTCGGGACAATCCGGCGGATGGCCTCTGTCACCGCAGCGGGGTCCGCGCCGTCCGCCAGAAGAATCTGCACCGAATCGAGTTTTCCCGCGGTGCCGAGCAATTCCTGCGCCCAGCCGATGTCCATCGACGCGGTGCGGATGTCGGCCAGCGCGGCGGGATCGTCCGGCTCGAGAATGAACCGCGCTTTCAACTCGGCGCGGCGGCCGCCGATGGAAACGCGCAGGGGATCGCCTGGCTTCAGCCCTAGCTTTGCCGCCATGTCGCGGGTGACGGCAACGGCCTCGCGTTCGCGCAGCCATGTCTCCACATCGGCCTCGGAGCCGTCGGCCTGCAACATCCGGAAGGTTTCGAAGGGCGGATTGGTGAAGGGATCGACGCCGAGCACGCGCAGGTATTCCCCGGGATGATCGCGCAGGCTGAGCAACCCCTGCACCACCGGTGTTGCTGCCGCGACCCCGGGCAACGCCGCGATGGGGGGCAGGAGCGTTTCGTCGAGCGCGCCGCGCACTTCGAGATTGGCTTTGCCCGCGACCATCTCCACCCCGGCGCGGAAGGAGCGGTCCGCGCTGCGGTTGGCGATCATGATGGCAAGGAACACGCAAACGCCGAGGGCGATGCTCAGCACGTTCATGGCGGCGAGCAGTGTGTGGCGCCGCATGTGGCGCGCGGCCTGCCGGAGAAGAATGCGCGGCCAGTGCCGCGTCATGGCACGGATGTGCTGCCGGCCGTGGCGGCTTGTTGCAAGGTGCGCTGGAGATTCGCGATTTCCTCGTCCCCGGAAAGTTTGGCGCCGTCCGATGCGCGGTAGACATAGAACGTGTCGAGCGCGACTTCTTTCTCCGTGGTGATGCGGGCCAGCTCGAGCGAGAGCCCCAGGTCGGTGAGCGCGCCGAACAAGTCGTAAAGCAATCCGATGCGGTCGGGTGACTGGATGTCGACGATGGTGAAGGAAGGATGCCCGCGGTTGTCGATGGTGATGCGCGTGGGGATTTCCGCCTCCTGGGACATGCGGTAGCCGATTTTTTGCCGGGCCTTGGCGATGTGCGGGGCGAAATCGAAATGCGGATCGGCCAGCGATTCGTCGAGGAGCTTCTGGACGAGGCGGTGGTCGCGCTCGGACGGAACCGGTTCGTGGCGCGCGTCGCAGACGCGGAAGATGTCGAGCACGAGGTTGTCGGCGCGCGTGTTGATGTCGGCGCTGAGCACGTTGACGCGCGCGGAGAGGAACGCGCCGCAGATACGGCGGATGAATCCCGGGTTATCCCAGCCGCAGACGAGGACTTCGCTGTGCCCCAGGCCGGGGTGGTGCATCCACTTGATGACCGGGCTGAGCGCGCTGCGATCTTCTTCCGTCTCCTGGTGGTAAAATTTCCGGAAGGTGCGCAGATGGCCGGCGATTTCCGAGGCGTTGTAGGTGCGGAAGTAGCGTTCCGGCATCTGGGTGAAGTGCGCGTCGAGTTCCTCGCCGTAGTCGGCGGCCAACTTCGAGCGGACTTCTTTTTTCAGCTCCTCGAAATCGACGCGGCGTTTCTCGAAGTATTCCGGACCCTGTTCGAAGTAGGCGCGCGACGAGCGGTAAAGCTGCCAGACGAGACCCTCTTTCCAGTCGGACCAGTTCGCGTCGCTTGTGCCCTGTCCGTCGGCCAGAGTGACGAGCATGAGGGGATCCAGGTATTCCGGGTCCTGCAGGATTTCGCAGAAGTGCGCGATGGTCGCGGAATCCTCGAGATTGCGCGACTGCGCGGTTTTCGAGAGCAGGCCGTGGTTGTCGACGAGGGAGATGAGTTCGCGCTTCTGCGCGGAAGAAAGCTGCAGGCGGCGTCCGACCTTCGAAGCCATGGTCGCGCTGGCGTCCTCGTGGTGCCGTCGGTGTTCGGCCTTGCCGGTGTCGTGGAGGAGCAGCGCGAGATAGAGCGTGGCCGGGTCGTCGTCTTTTTGGAAAAGATCGCGGTAGCCCCGCAGCTTGGGGTTTTCCGTGGTGATGAGTTCGTCGAGCTTGTCGATGCAGACCAGCGTGTGTTCGTCCGCCGTGTAACGGTGGAAAAATTCGTGCTGCACCAGGCAGGTGAGACGTCCGAATTCAGGAAGGTAGCGTCCGAGGAAATCGGTCTCGTGCATCATGCGCAGAATGCGGCCGACATCGCCCTTGCGCGAAAGAATGGAGAGGAACACCTCGCGGGCCGCGCGGGAATACTGGAAGGTGCGGTTGATCAGGCCGAGGCGCCGCCGCACGAGGTCGCGCAGGGCGGGGGACAACTCGAGGCGGCGCAGTTGCGCGTGCTGGAACATGCGCATGAGACGTTGCGGATCCTCGCTGAAAACGGCCGGCGATTCCGCGTGGAGCATGCCGCTCTTCGCGTAAAAACCGTCGAAGCGCTCCGGCCGCGGCGTGCGGGGGGCGAAGAGCCCCCTGAGACCGCCCCTGGCCGGTTCGAGTTCCGGCACCATGCGGTAGATGGCGGTCTCGGCGATGCGCTGGATGTTGCGGGTGTGCTGGTAGTAGTCGCGCATGAACGCCTCGACGCGCGCCAGCATATGTTTCTGCGGGTATTCCAGGCGCGTGGCGACCTGTCCCTGCAGGTAGAGTGTGAGCGAATCGATCGGGCGCCTGTTGATGAAGTGCATCTCGGTGCGGACGCGCAGGAGAAAGTCATAAGCTTTCTCGAGCAGTTTGCGTTCGCTTTCGCGCAGAAACTTTTCATCGACGAGCTTGGCCGTGGTGTTGGCTCCGGAGCGCATCGCGCCGATCCAAAGCAGGTTCTGGTAATCGCGCAGGCCGCCCATGCCGTGTTTGATGTTCGGCTCCTGCATGGAAATGATGCGGCCGTATTGCTCGTGCAACTCGCGCTGGTTGACCAGGCGCCACGCGAGGTAGGCATCCTCTTTGCCTTTGACGCATTTCCTCTCGAACTCCGCGCGGAATTTCTGGAACAGCTCGCGGTCGCCGCAGAGATACCGCGACTCGAGCATGGACGTCTTGGTCTGCAGGTCCTCGTTGGCCTGCGCGACCGCCTCGGGAACCGAGCGCACGGCGTGGCCGACCTTGAAGCCGATATCCCAAAGTATGCGCGTGATTTCCCGCACGGCCGCGGTTTCCTGCGGCGTGGTCTTGCGTCCCGAGTGGAGAAACATGATGTCCACGTCGCTGAAGGGATTCATCTCGCGCCGCCCGTATCCACCGTAGGCCGCGGCGGTGAACCCTTCGGGTTTCGCTTTCCCGGTTGTTTCGGTGCAGACCTGCGCGAAGAGCCGGCAGAAAAGGATGTCGACCAAGTCGCTGCGCTGCCGCACCACCTCGCGTCCGCCCGCACCGGAGGAAATGCGCAAACGCAGGCGGTGCTCCTCCAGCCGTCTGAATCTCTGGTAGGCGGCGAGCGATTCCGCCGCCGTGCGGCCCTCGGTCTGCCGCACGAGATCGTCGCCCGCCCGTCCGAGTATGGATTCGAGGTTGTAACTCATGCGCGGGCGGTGCTTTTACCGCCCCGCATCGGCGCGGAGAATGACAATCTCCACGCGGCGGTTGAGTTGCTGCTGTTCGATGGAACCCTCGGTCGAGACGAGGGGTTTCGCGCTGCCCAGTCCGCGCGTGTCGATGCGCGAGTCGGCGATGCCCATGTTCCGCGCGAGCCAGCCCTTCACCGACTCGGCGCGGGCCAGGCTCAACTTCGCGTTGTATTCCGGTCCGCCGAACGAATCGGTGTAGCCTTCGATGCGGAAGCGCGCCTGCGGGTTGCGGCGCAGCAGTTCGCCGAGCTTTTGCAGGCTGGTCACCGCTTCCGGGCGGAGGAAAGACTCGTCGTAGCCGAAGAGAACGTCGGACGGCATGAAGATCGGCGCATTCGCCGCGGTGAGTCCGCCCGATTGCCGGAGGAGTTCGTCGAGGTCGCTGTAACCGGCGGGCACATCGCCTTCGCCTGCGGCTCCGGGTTGTCCGGCGGCGGCGGCGAGTTCGAGCGCGGGGCGCGCGGCGGACGAGGGCGCATCGGCGAGCAAAGCTTCGCGCATGGAGTCGAGATCCTCGTCGAGCGAGGCGGCGGTGGCCGCTTCCAGTGCGGTCAGCGAGTCGGCGGCGGCCAAGCCGATGTCCGGCGCTTTTTCCTCGGTGATGCCAAGCTGTCCGGGCTTGGCGGGTTTGGCCACGACGTCGGCTTTTTCCTCCGCGATATTTTCCGCCGGCAGATCAACCGCGACGGGTGCGGGGCGTTTTGTCTCCTCCTCGGGCGCGGTGGTATCGCCGTCGTCGAGCAGGCGCGAATCGATCTCGACGCGGTCGACTTTGAAGGCCCGCGGCACGATCTGGTCGTAATACGAGTCGCTGAAAGTTTTCACCTGGTAGTCGCGCGCCCACCAGAGGAACGCGGCGTGCAGGCCGAGCGAAAGGAGGAGCGCGAGGAGGATCCATCGGGCCCAGGAGTCGGACCGCGGCGGGGCCTCGTCGAGCGTTTCCATGACCGAGGGACGGCGCATCTGCACCCGGAAGATTAAAGGGAGCAGCGCCCGATGCAAACCCGCACGGGCGGGCTTAGGGCTTGACCGTCCGGCGGGCTCTTCTACGTTCGCCCCTCCCGCGTATGGAAGATAAACGCCTCAAAATCGGCCTGCCCTCCGGCAGTTTGATGGAGCAAACCTTGGGCCTTTTCGCCAAGGCCGGCTTCCTCATTTCCGGTGCGGGTCGCTCCTACCGCCCCTCGGTCGACGATCCCGAACTGACGGTGCGGTTGCTGCGCGCCCAGGAAATCAGCCGCTACGTCGAGGACGGTTTTCTGGATTGCGGCATCACGGGGCGTGATTGGGTGGCGGAGAACAATTCCGACGTGGCATCCCTCTGCGATCTTCCCTACAGCAAAGTGAGCGCCGCGCCGACGCGCTGGGTCGTCGTCGTGCCCGAGGATTCGCCGGTGCAAAAAGTGGAAGACCTCGCCGGCAAACGCGTGGCGACCGAAGCCGTCGGCCTGACCAAGGAATTTTTCCGGCGCCGCGGCATCGAGGCCGAAGTGGAATTCAGCTGGGGTGCGACCGAGGTGAAAGTGCCCGATTTGGTCGATGCCATCGTCGACATTACCGAGACCGGCTCGTCGCTGCGCGCCAACAAGCTCCGTATCCTCGAGACGATCATGGAGTCTTACCCTGTTTTCATCGCCAACCGCGACGCCTACTCCGACGAATGGAAGCGCGGCAAAATGGACCGCGTTCTCCTCCTGTTGCAGGGCGCCCTGGCGGCCCGCGACAAAGTCGGGGTCAAGATGAACCTCCCCAAGGCGAGCCTGGAGAATTTGCTTGAGCGTTTGCCCGCTCTCCGGAATCCTACCGTTTCCCCGTTGGCGCAAGACGGTTGGGTCGCAGTCGAGACGGTCATCGACGAGAAAGTCGTCCGTGAAATTATCCCTCAACTCAAGGCGCTCGGGGCTGAGGGGATCATAGAGTATCCCCTCAACAAATTGGTTTACTGAAGCAACACATGGGATCCATCAAAAAGAGGCGGAAGGCGAAAATCGCCAAGCACAAGCGCCGCAAGCGCATGAAGCTCAACCGCCACAAGAAGCGTTTGCGCTACAAGAGCTAAAGGCTATCTTTGGCCCCATGTTCGCGGGTTTCCGGTCGCGGTTCGCCGC
>Ga0075471_10001787_pt1 | contig 14254 bp, 11 predicted proteins | sample DEB19_08_DNA_2_FD_74787 | JGI IMG/M metagenome (GOLD analysis project Ga0075471, IMG submission 74787) | Aqueous microbial communities from the Delaware River and Bay under freshwater to marine salinity gradient to study organic matter... | ecosystem: Environmental > Aquatic > Marine > Coastal ... | reverse complement strand
GCATGATAGCGCCTTGCAAGCTGGCGACGCCTTCTCCACGGAGGATGTCGGCATACTTACCCTCAGAGCCTCCGATGACGTCGAGGGCCTCCTTTTTGATCTTGCTTGAGCAGCCACGGGCGGCAGAAGCAGCCGCGGCCTTGGTTTGGTGCCGGCTGGAAGAGGGGCTTTGCTAGCGAATTCATTAAATTGGATGGATGGCTGTTTCGCTTGCATGCTGAAGGAATTGCTGCTCGCGGTGAGCAGGCCTGCCCTTTAGGTGGGCACATTCCCTCGCAAGGATTCACCGAATGAAGCGTTTACTTGGGACATGCGGAACCCGTGTGTGTCGTGAGCCAGCCGGAAACGGAAGGCAGCGAGCACATCAGCTCCGTGCGTTTCGTTAGTGCAGGAGAGCTGCGCAGGATAATTGCGGAAAACGAGATCATCCCACGCCCTGTCACTGGCGCTTTTCGCGCGGAAGGCGGCCAAGGGTTTGCTTTGATTCAAATCATCGCTAGCTCTCCGTCCCCTAATCTCCCCCATGTGGCAAGGTATCCTCAAAAAAGTCTTTTCTGTTCGTAACAAGGTCGCGCTGAACCTCAGTGGTGAAGTTGATGCCGAGAAGCCGTTCATCGAGCATCTCGAAGACCTTCGCACCATGATCGTGCGCATGGTAAGCACGCTGGTGATCAGCACCATCGGCACTTTTGTGTTTTACCAAGAGCTGTTCCGGGCCATCCAGATGCCCATCATCTTCGCCGGGTTAGCCAAAGATGAGGCCGCAGCTAGCCAGCTTCTCCAAAACATCGACGTTGCCGGCCCCTTCATGATGGCGATCAACGTGTCGATGATCGCGGCGATCATCATTTCCTTTCCACTGCTTCTTATTTTCCTGCTGCAGTTCATTCTGCCCGGTTTGAAGCCGAATGAGAAAAGGTTGCTCTGGCCAGCCATTGGTATCGGCACGGGTCTTTTCCTTACCGGAGCGGCTTTCGCCTATTGGAGCGTTCTTCCGCGTGCGCTGGCTTTTTTTGATGAGTTTGCCAAATCGGTTGGTTCTCGGCAGGACTGGACGCTTTCGAACTACGTTACCTTTTCCACTCGTTTTGTTCTCGTGTTCGGGATCGCATTTGAGCTGCCGGTGATTGTCATGGCTCTTGTGAAGCTCGACATTCTGAACTTCACCGTCATGAAGAACACTTGGCGGCATGCCTTGGTGGCTATCACGCTTTTCGCGGCTGTCATCACACCTACGCCAGATGTGCTCACCCTCCTGCTGATGAGCGGGCCGCTCTATGTGCTGTATGCCATTTGCGTCTTCCTAGCCTGGCGCATGGAGAAGAAGGACAAGGCTGCCTACCCCGAGTACTATGCCCAGCTTGAAAAAGACGAGAAAGACCTCGAAAAAGCGAATAGCGACGATTGGGATAACGAAAGCTACAACCCGTGGTCAACCGCTGATGACGAGGACGATGATTTGAAAGACGAATATCAGAAACCCTCCGCCACGCCTTCTGCGCCGCCGCCCGAGGTCGAAAAGCCTTCCCCCTCCGCCACGGAGCATGCCATCGTCGATTATGACAATCTCGAGGACGCGGAAGACCAAAGTTCCGTCATGCCGGATGACAAGCCATCTGCTCCAGAACCTGAAAAAACCACGGAAGATCTCGCTCGCGAGGACGAGGAACGCTCCCGCACGGAGAAGTGACAAACCTTCAGCTCCAAATAAGTGAGGCGTAAACCTGCCGGTGATCGCCTCTTTTTTTGAACCCTTGCCTTAAGCCTTTGCTCGCCACGTTTTCCAGCAAGTCACAAATCCCTTTGCGAAGTCCTGCGGCCGTGCTGCCACCCAAGCATCGATATCCTCGGGTTTAAACCATTCACCGGTGGCGATCTCTTCCGGCAGGCAGCGCGCAGGCCCGTCGTGCCGTGCCAGCCGCAGTTCCACGAATTCATGGTCCGTGTGATCGCCAGCTGGAATCTCTGCGGCAAATTCCGTTGCCTCAACCTGAATGCCGATCTCCTCCCTCAGCTCACGAATCGCACAGTCCGCGTAGTTTTCACCGGCATCCAGATGCCCCGCGGCGCTGCTGTCCCACTTCAACGGCGATACATCCTTCAGGTGTGAGCGCTGCTGGAGGTAGATTTTGCCGCGAGAGTTGACTACGAAGATATGCACTGCGCGGTGTAGCAGCTTCTCACGATGAACCTCGCCTCTGGTGCGCTGCCCGATGACCTCGTTCCGCTCGTTCACCACGTCAAAGACCTCGCTGGCTTTTTGACCTGCATCTGCTTCCGTACGGTTTTCATACCAGCGTGCGATTTGAACCCACTGAATGAGCGAGAGTTCCTCTGCGCGAACCGCGGTTGGCACGCCGAGCACCTCGACCATTGCCTGCCAACCGTTCCGCGGTTCAGGCAGCAAGTTCTTGAGCTGTTTCCGCCGCTGGGAGAATCCCATCCGCACCAACCTATCAAACAGCACGCGGTCAAATACAGGCAGTGAGGCCGGATCGCGGGGTGTGAGACGGATCACAGCCGAGTCCACCTTGGGTCGCGGATTGAAGACCTCAGGTGGCACGATGCGCAGTGGCTCCACATCCCAATCTTTCTGCACCAGCAGGGAGAGTCCGCCGTAGGCATCTTGACCACACTGCGCCGCCAGACGGTCACAAACTTCTTTCTGCAGCATGAAAACGGCGCTGCTGACCGGAGTTGGCAGGGCGAGCCAGTGTTTCAAAATCTCGCCACCCACCGAGTAGGGCAGATTGCCAACCAGCTTGAGAGGCCCGTGCTGGAACCAAGGCCTAAGGTCGATCCGTGTCGCATCCTCGGCGATGACGTCGATATCCTCCTGGTCCTCGAATCGGCGCTTCAGTTCCGGTGCCAGCTGATGATCTTTTTCAATCAGGACCAGCTTTTGTGGGCGACCGATGAGGTGCTCCGTAAGGGCTCCCATACCTGGGCCTATCTCCACCACAAGAGGAGCCCCATCCGGCTGGATTTGATCGGCGATCCATTTCGAGATGGACTCATCGACTAGGAAATTTTGCCCCATGCTTTTGCGCGGGGCAATCTCAGCGCCTTCACGGCTGCGCAGGGTTCGGCGGGGTGGACTGGACTTCATGCGGCACACCCATGCGCCTGTGGGCTGCGATCAGCAACTGCGCCGTCGGTCCGGGAGCATTTTACCCTAACGTGTTGCGGTGACTGCGTTTGGGCATCGGGTGAATCCAAAACCGCTTCGTTCACGCAAAAACTTGTGTGATCACACAAGCTCTGTCATGGAAGTCGTCTACGGGTGGCTCTGCCCGGCGCCAAAACCTCGTCCCCACCGAGCCTAGCGCTGTCGTCCGCCCCAAACCCTCCCCCATGAGTAAGGACGAACCCACCGATGAAGAGCTTCTCCAGCGTGTCGCACGCGGAGACTCGCGTGCTTTTGACACGCTATACGATCGCTTGGCACCTCGCCTCTACGGCTTGTTGCGCCAGATGCTGCACGATGAAAAAGATGCCGAGGACGTGTTGCAGGACGGATTTGTGCAGCTTTGGGACCATGCCTCGAGCTATGACTCATCGCGTGCCAAGGCTTTCACGTGGGCTGTGATGATATTCCGCAACAAGGCGATCGACCGCATGCGTGCGCTCGGCCGCCGCACACGGCTCGTGGAAGCTGCTTCGCTTGAACATGCTACGTTGGGTGACAAAGACGTGCTGCCCGGGGCAGATGAAGACGTGCAGTCCCGTGAACGGGCTGATATCGTCCGAGCCGCACTCCGGCAGCTTCCTGAAGATCAACGGAAGCTTGTGGAGTTGGCCTTTTTGAAAGGGCTCACCCACCATGTCATCGCCGAGACGCTGGGTATGCCCCTCGGCACAGTTAAGACCAACATCCGACGCGGGCTCATGCGCCTCAGAGACCTGCTGAAAGGAGGGAAGGATGGAGGAGCGCTTTGAGGAGTTGGCCGCTCTAAACGCCTTCGGCATGCTCGAGGGCAATGAAAAACGCACCCTTGATGGCATTGCATTCCACAATCGTGCATTGAAAGATCTTTGTGCCGATCTGGAGGAAGCGGCTGCGCACTTGGCTGGGGTGGTTGCTCCTCAGGTGCCGCCTTCCGCGATCAAAGGACGTATTTTGCAACGAATTCGTTCCCGTCGTGCTGGTGGATCAGCGGCTTACTCGAGCGGCGGTAGTGTTTTTTGGACTTTGACCGGTTGGGCAGCTGCTGCAGCCTTCGCTGCTTCTTCGGCTTGGCTTTGGGTGGGGCGAGAGCGCATCCAGACGCAGCTCGCCAGCGTGAGCTCCGAGCTCGCTGTGGTGGAAAAAGCTCGTGAGAGTCTGCGCGAGGGTTTCCAGAAGCAAATTGACGCTCTAAAGGTTGAGATTGCATCGCTGCAAAAACGCGATGCTCTGGCTCAGGTGCGCATCGCCACCCTGCAAAGCTCAGTTGATACCTACAAGCAGGGGGTAGCCGTTGTCGTGTGGGATAGTGAAAAGCATCAAGGGGTGCTCAAATTGGAAAAAATGCCCCCGGTAGAGATCGGCAAAGATTATCAGCTCTGGGTCGTCGATCCGAATCAGCCCGCGCCTGTGGATGCTGGTATTGTGCGAGTGGACGACGCTGGTTTTGCCAAAGTGGAATTCAAGCCTGTCACCGATGTGACAGAGGTCTCAAGGTTCGCTCTGAGCGTCGAAAAACAGGGAGGTGTTCCAAAAGGGGAGGGACCGATTGTTTTGATTGGACCATGAACCCTTGGATCATTTCACCCGTTTCAGGGTGAATGTACCGCGATCCATTGCGCTCTGATAGCAGGCTTTGAATTCATCGCCCTTCACAGTGCCTTCGTAATGATATTGGCCACCTGCCCAAGTGGGCATCAGATGATCGCCTTTGAACACGAAGGAACGACCTTTCTTCTCCACCTGGTGTAGCGCCATGTAGCTGCCACTCAGAATCCTTTTCCACGTGGCGCGGTAGAAGAACGAATAGGGCTGTGCTTTCGAACCACTGACTGAACATTGAGCCTTAGGGCCTGCTGTCACCACGCACTTCAATGTGCCTGTGTGTCCATTCACTGCGCTAAGCCAGACACCCTCCCATTTGCCTTCGACGCCTTCGGATGGCTCAACTTGGTTCCACGCCTTTCGAAATGCCGTTCCACAGGATGGAAGAGAGATGAGCGAAACGGCAACAAACGCGAGACGAAGCAGGCGGGAATAGTTCATAAGCGGACAGAATGCTCATGTAAACGATTCGTTTGGAGCAGCTTTTTCGCAGTTCAAAAAGTTCTAGAAAGACAACGCTGCCAGCCGATAGACGCTAGAGATGTGGAACACTATTATAGCCTCGGTTAGTCCAAAATTTTGGAAAAAAATCAGAAGATGGACAATCAAGCCAGTTATTAACGGGTTAACCCAATGACGATATCGAATTAATCAAATCGAGGTCGTAATAAATGAAGTCGGTTAACCCGCACCTCCATCTCATCCTGTCATTCTTCTGTCCAGTCCTTATGCCGACATCCCTTGATGATTTGTCTAACTCATAAGCAGCCCAGCAAGAAGGCTGCGGTTGTGTGGTATGGCCGAGCTTTGGCGAAAAATCATCCATAACTCAGCACTCAGCATTCACCCATTTCTCCTGCCATGATCACCACGGAAGCAACAGCCCCTAATCGACTGACCGGTCTCGTCGAAGATGAGAACGTAACCCGTGCCTACTGGGAGCAGTTACTGCGCAGTCAGCCTGGGCTCGACTTCCGACGTTCTTGGAGTAGCGCGGAGGACTTTCTGGCCGACGCGTCTCACTCTGAGGTCGAACTACTGCTGGTCGATTTGGAACTTCCAGGTGCAAGCGGTCAGGATCTCATCCGGCGGTTCAAAAAAGAAAAACCTGACGCGATCTGCGTGGTGTTGACCGTATCGAGCAGGCCAGAGGATGTCTTTGAAGCAATCCGCAACGGGGCTTCTGGCTATTTGGTAAAAGGATCAGGCCCTGAGGTGCTTCTGAGCAACCTACAAAACATTGTGAATGATGGCATGATGTTCAGTCCTGGCATTGCCCGCTTATTTGTTGAGGAGTTTCTCAAAGGCGGTCCGGCAATTCAGCCCAGCCCTCAGAAAAAGCTGGAACGGCTGACCCCGCGCGAGTTGGAGGTTCTCCGTGCCGTCCAGCAGTTCGGCAATGCCAAAGATGTGGCAGTCCAGATGGGATTGAGTCATGAGACTGTGCGGGTGCACATGAAGAAGGTGTATCAAAAACTGCATGTCAGGTCGAAGACCGAGGCGATTGCCATGCTGGCGCAGGCCTCGAATGCCTCATCCATGGACTGAAGCTCGTAGGAAAGCAGCGGCGTTCTGCAACGCTTGGGTCAATTCCAAAAGCTGTGGCAGTTCCACGGGTTTACCGTTTTTAACTGTCTCTTCGATATTGCGGCATGCCTCGGTGGCCTCGGAAAGACCGAAGACTGAGCAGGCCCCGCGCAGGGCATGCGCCTCTTGGCGAACTTTGTCATGATTTCCGCTATGGAATTCGCGTCCGATGCATTCAAGCCTCTTCGGCGCTTCCTTCTGCCACATGTTCACCAACTCGGCGGTGGCGGTGTGGCCAATCTGGCTAATCAAGTGCTGCATGGAAGGGGTTTCTGAGTCCGGTAGGTCATGCTTGGGTGGTGCATCGCCAGCCGCAAACTCTTACGCAGAGCTTGGTTTTGCCATCGCACAATGCAAGCATTCTGCGAGAACCCATTCATCGGGACGGGTCTTTTATGATGATGACCGTCCTGCAGGCGCGATCCCCAGCCCAGACACCCTCCGCGAGGGCAAGATGTAGAGGCCTTTGGGTAGGATACTTGGGCGATGGAGCCTTCCTTGACCTCTCCCCCCGCCTCCCTAGTCTCCGCCCTCCTTTTTTTCCCACTTCATGAGCGCCGAGCACCCCGCCAAAAAGAGCTACAAAGACACCGTCCGCACCCCGAAGACCGACTTTCCGATGAAAGCCGACCTCGTGGCCCGCGAGCCGCAGCGCCTTGCGAAGTGGGAGGCGGGTGGCCTTTACCAGCGCATCATGAAGCAAATGGCCGGCAAGCCGAAGTTCATCCTGCATGACGGCCCACCCTTCGCGAATGGCGATGTGCACATGGGCACCGCGCTGAACAAGGTGCTCAAAGACCTCATCGTGAAATCGAAGACCATGGCCGGTTTTCACGCGCCCTACATCCCCGGCTGGGATTGCCACGGGCTGCCCATCGAGTTCAAAGTGGTGAAGGAGGCCAAGGACCTCGCCCCGGCGGAGGTGCGCACGCGTTCCGAGGCCTACGCCCGCAAATTCATCGACATCCAGCGCCAGTCCTTCAAGCGCCTCGGCGTCTTCGGCGACTGGGAGAATCCGTATCTCACGCTCACGCCCGCCTACGAGGCCGATATCATGCGCACCTTCGCGAAGTTCGTCGAGAAAGGCCTCGTCTATCGCAGCAAGCGCCCCGTGCTCTGGAGCTTCGGGGCGCAGACCGCGCTCGCTGAGGCGGAGGTCGAGTACAAGGAGAAAACCTCCCCTGCGATCTATGTGGCCTTTGCACTGAAGAATCCGCCGCCCGGCCTCGAAGGCTCCCACCTCGTCATCTGGACCACCACGCCGTGGACGTTGCCGGCGAACCTCGGCATCGCCCTGCACCCGAACTTCGACTACGTCAGCGGCAGCTTCACGAACGCGGAGAAAGCGCACACCTTGAAGCTCGTCATCGCCACCTCGCGTCTCGAGGCCTTCCAGAAGGAAACGGGTTACGTGCTCGATCCCGCGCACGCGCCGGAGAAGTTCAAAGGCAGCCTGCTCAATGGCGGCGAGGCGCAGCATCCCTTCCTCCCGCGTGGCTCGAAGATCATCAATGCCCTCTTCGTCACCGACGACACCGGCACCGGCGCCGTCCATATGGCGCCCGGCCACGGCACGGACGACTACATCGCCGGACGCGAGCACGGTTTGGACATCCTCTCGCCCGTCGATGACGCCGGCTGCTACACCGCCGAGTGCGGATTGCCTGACTTCGTCGGCAAGCACGTCTTCAAGAGCAACGAAGGTATCATCGAGCTCCTGCAGAGCAAAGGCGCGCTGCTCGGCCATCAGGCCTACGTTCACCAGTATCCGCATTGTTGGCGCTCGAAGACGCCGATCATCTTCCGCGCGGTGGAGCAGTTCTTCATCCGCATCAGCGACTTCCGCGCCGATGCCTTGAAGGCCATCGACACCGTGAACTGGCTGCCCGCCTGGGGTCGCAATCGCATCCACGGCACCGTCGAGAGCCGCCCGGATTGGTGCATCAGCCGCCAGCGCACTTGGGGCGTGCCCCTGCCCGTTTTCTACGACGCCAACGGCCAGGCCATCATGGACGCCGCCATCTCCCACAAGGTCGCCGACGCCGTCGAGAAGCACGGCACGAACCTCTGGTTTGAAAAAGACGATGCCTTCTGGAGCGACCTCGTCGGCCTGCCCGCCGGCTCAAAGCGCTGCAAAGACACGCTCGATGTGTGGATCGACTCCGGTTCGTCCTCCGTCGCCGTTTTGGACCGTCATCCCGAGCTGCACTGCCCTGCCGATGTCTATATCGAGGGCACCGACCAGCATCGCGGCTGGTTCCAGAGCAGTCTCATGGTCAGCGTCGCCGTGCGCGGGGCCGCGCCGTATAAGACCGTCATCACGAACGGCTTCGTCGTCGATACCAGCGGCAAAAAGATCAGCAAGAGCGACCAGGGCAGTGACAAGGCCGCCAAGCCCATGACCGCCGACCACTACTACAACAAATACGGCGGCGACATGGTCCGCCTCTGGGCCGCCAGCGTCGATTACCAAAACGACGTCCCCTTCAGCGAAGAACTCTTCCAGCAAACCGGCGAAAGCTACCGCCGCATCCGCAACACCTTCCGCGTCCTTCTCGGAAATCTCCATGATGCCCCGTCAATCGGGTCAACACCGTCAACCGAGTCCCCCGCCTATACCCTGATCGACCGCTGGATCCTCGAGCGCCTCCACGTCATCACCAGCGAGTGCCTCGCCGGTTATGCCGCCTACGACTTCCGCAAGGTCGTCTCCACCATCACCCAGTTCGTCTCCGGGGATCTCTCCGCGCTCTACATCGACATCACCAAGGACCGGATGTACTGCGATGCCGAGAACAGCCCGCGCCGCCGCGCCACCCAGGCCGCCATCCGCGAGATCACCGAGACATTGGTCAAACTCCTCGCCCCCATCCTCGCCTACACCGCCGACGAAACCTGGGAATTCCTCGGCCACAGCGACAGCGTACATCTTCAACCGTTCCCGCAGCCGAATCCCGCCTTCGCTGGCGCGGAAGCCACCGCTGCCGTCGAAGACCTCCTCAAAGCCCGCGCCGTCATCCAGCAAGCCATCGAGGCCGCGCGTCAGGCCAAGCAGATCGGCTCCAACCTCGAAGCCACCGTGAAGCTCACCCTTCCCGAAAAAGGCTTCACCCACGCCATCTTCAGCGACCTCCCCGCCCTCCAGGAGTTCTTCATCCTCAGCGACCTCCACCTCACCCGCGGCCTCGACCTCGCCGCCACCGTCGAAGTCTGCACCAACCCCAAGTGCGAACGCTGCTGGCGCCTCCTCCCCGACGTCGGCACCCACGCCGCCCACCCGACCCTCTGCGGCCGGTGCGCGGAGGCGGTGGGGTGATTCTCCTCGCGTTGAGTCTATTTCTCTAGGAGCACTTAACGCAATCCATACCTCCGCTATGCTCTATCTGCGTCTATTCGGCTGCTTCGCATGCTGTGTGGTGGTTGGGCCTTCCTGCTCGGCGATCATTAACAAAGACAGCGCTCCGTTAATTCGTGTGCGACCCAACGATTCAGGCTTGGTGATTCGAGAAACGCGAACTCATGGCCCCGAGAACTTGTTCGGTTCAGGACCTCCAAATATTTCGTCAGGAGTGACTGCGGAACTCGAACGAAAGGTGAGGCTGCACAATAAGGAGCCGCGCTATTTTATGAAAGCCCGCGGAAAGCTCCAAGTCGTGAGCATGCAGGGCACGGGCGCTTCTCAATACCCGGCGCTGATGAATGCTTGGTTAGGGCTTTTTGACGCCAACTTGGACGCTGGATCGAGCGCTAGGAATATCCTGTATCAGATGAGCGAGATCCCTTGGATCAACGCCGGCCGCTGTTTCCATTCCAAACTGCGTTCCAGAACCTTCCCTTGGGGCAAAGCAGTGCTGTTTTTGACGACTTATGTGCAGGGCATAGGATCAGGCCCGGTGAACAACGACATGCTTGTGTTGGTGGTCCAAGGGTTCACCCATGACGGCCGTTTTGCTGTGAATGGCAGATTTGAAATACATCACCCACAATTGCCTGACTTGGCGGAAGAGAAGCCCACTCCGGGAAAACAGTTCATGGATTTGGATGAGCCGGGTGATAACGCGGAGAAATGGCTCGACGCTCAACTCGATGAGTCCTTTTCACCTTCGTTTCAGGAGTATGAGGCGTTCCTGTCAGCACTGGATATTGAATAAGGTTAAAGGATCCTGTTCTACCGGTATGCAGGATTGCTTCCGCCCTCCAATCGCGTCCCAAGCCCCTCCGAACCCGTGACTCGCGAAGGCAGGCACCCCGGCCCAGACAGGTGAAAGACCGCCGCTCTGGAGCGCCGCGGAAGCAGCCGAAGTCCATTGGGATCACCGCAGAGAGAAGCTTTGAATGGTTTTTCTCGGCGGTGATCCAACCTCTCGCGGTGTGCCAGCTTGGGAAGCGGGAGAAACCGCAAGCCCCGACCTCCCGACCTGCCGCGTGAACGGACGGATTCGAACCGCTGATGAGACGCTGACCTGACGCTCATCCCAAGCCTTGGTCTTTGGATTCATCAGCGTCTCGTGAGCGTCAGATGAGCGGGGAGGTAGCCTCCAGCGTTTGCAGCCTACAACCCAAACTCTTTTCGCTATCCACTCGCTTTCCTACTCCCTCCGAAGCCCATGACCCGTGAAGGCAGGAGCCTCGTGCATACTCATGACTCCTTTCGCTAACCGCGTCTCGTAGCTTGGGCTATGATCCCCTCGCGTCCTTCACCACCACGGAAGATAGAGAAACGGGCTAGAGATGGAGTCTTTGGGACCTTGCTCCAAGGTTTCAGCTTTCCGTTTCTGACGTGTATTACGCGGTCTGCTCTCCTTGTCTTTGGTGTCCTAAGCCGTGCTCAATCTGGTGCAGGCAGTCATGGCACCGAACAGGGATCTTTGGGTGGCTATGGAAGGTGACGTAACAGAGATCCACTTTCGTGGCCTACATTCATCTTTGCCAGATAGGAACGGTTTCTGCAGGAAGAAAGTGTGGATGGAAAAACGAGTAAAATCATTGTTCTGTCGCACGTTTGGTCCGCCCCCCAATGATTCGCACTGCATTTGCCCTTACTTTTATTGCCGCTCTATCCGCCTCCGCTGAGGAAACGGCTGTCTTTACGGTCCAGACGATGACGGCTCAAATGAAGTATGATACGGCGGAGATGCTGGTGGCTCCCGCGCAGCCAGTGAAGGTTGTTTTTGTGAATGGTGATGACCTGCCGCATAACTTGGTCTTCTGCCAGCCGGGCACAGATACAGCCGCGATGGCTCTTAAGCAGATGGAGAGGCCAGACGAGGCGCTGAAGCGGAACTGGTTGCCGGACGACCCACGCATCTGGGCGCACTCGAAGATGCTCAATCCGCATGAGAAGCAGGAGATCACTTTTACTGCGCCAGAGAAGCCCGGCAGCTATCCTTACGTTTGCACTTTCCCGGGTCATGCGATGACGATGCGCGGAGAGTTGAAGGTGGCCCCGGCGGCTGACGGGCTCAAGAATCTCCAGTTCGCTCTTTACCTTGGGAATTGGAAAAACCTCCCGGATTTTTCCACGCTCACGCCACACCGTTCCGGTCAGGTGGAGGACAATCGGATCGCTGTGAAGCTCGACGACTACAAAAACGAGTTCGGGGTGGTTTTTACCGGGAAGCTCAATGTGCCGAAGAAAGGAGCGCACCGCTTTTATCTGGCCAGCGACGATGGTGCCCGCATCCTGATTGACGGGAAACGCGTCGTGGAGAGCGATGGCATTCATCCGGCCAGCACGATCCAAGAAGGTTCGGTGAACTTGGAAGCGGGTGAGCACACGTTCCGCCTCGAATACTTCCAGGCAGCCGGTAACATCGAGCTCTACGCGGCATACAAATCCGCCACTTCACAAATCACGCCTTTCTCCATCTGGCTGCATCCGAATTGGAAGAGTGGTGTCAAAAAACAGAGGGAGTTCGATCCCATCCCACTCGTGGTGAAGGATGAGCCGGTCATCTACCGGAACTTCATCGAAGGGGCTGGCAACCGAGGGATTGGTGTCGGTTATCCCGGCGGTGTGAACATGGCTTGGAGTGCGGAGAGCATGAATTTGGCGGTGGTCTGGCGTGGCGCTTTCATCGATGCCAGCCGCCACTGGAACTCTCGTGGTGGTGGTCACCAGCCTCCGCTCGGCTACGGCGTCTGCCGTCCCACCGGTGAGGTGACACCGGCGCTTCACATCAGCTCCGATCCTGCTTCAGCGTGGCCGGTGTGGGACAAGGTGAAGCGCTACGAGGGCTTCCAATGGAAAGGTTATTCGCTCGACGCGAAGCGTAGCCCGACCTTTCGCTACACCTGGGGTGAGGTGGAGGTCACTGAGACCTACGCAGGCCAAGGAGATGGCAACAAGGTTGATGGCGTGCCTGTGCTGCTGCGGACGGTGGAGATTCGTGGCAAGGTGCCTGCAAATGCTTGGTATCGTCTTGCCAGCGGCAAGGTCATTGCCCAAGGAGAGGCTTTCATCGTCGAGCAAGGCGGCACACGGCTTCGTCTTACTTGTGCCGGGGCACGGTTGGCTGGCTCCAACCTCGTCGTGGCTGCTCAACCGGGCACGCTGAGCATTCGCTATGAGTGGGTGCCTTGAGGGAAGGGCATGTGAAGGATCAAACGGTATGCTGTGAAAAAATGGGAGTCGCTGAAGCTTCAAGCCACGGGCGCGTGCTTCACCACCCGCGCCTCCTCTGGGTGAAAGCAGACAAAGACACGGTCACCGCGTTTTGGCGTTTCGCTTGGTGACGCAAATCGGTTGTTCGGCATTTGCACGATCCATGAAGCATCACCCGATCGCACGATCCAACGCATGTAAGCACCAAAATAGGAAACCTCTTCGACACGTGCAGCAAAGGCATTCAAAACATCTTCGTCATCGGGGGGCTCGCGAGTGAGCCTGATCTTCTCCGGTCGTACCATCACACGTACCTCCTGACCGACTTCGAAACTGTCGGCAGAGCGCACCATGGGATGTCCGATCTCATCGCAAAAGACGCGCACGTAGCCATCTTGAGGCTTTTCCATGATCTGGCCTGTGAAGAAGTTCGCATCACCCACAAAACCCGCCACGAAGTTCGTCTCAGGCGTATCATAGAGCCTATCCGGTGCGTCCACCTGCTCCACTCGACCCTCGTTCATCACGGCGATGCGATCGCTGAGGCTCATCGCCTCGCCCTGATCATGTGTGACGTAGATGAAGGTGGTGCCCACTTGCTCATGAAGAGCCTTTAGCTCGAGCAGCATGTGCTGGCGCAGTTTCAAATCGAGCGCAGCGAGCGGTTCATCGAGAAGCAAGACCTGCGGACGGTTCACCAGTGCCCGGGCGATGGCCACTCGTTGTCGCTGCCCACCGCTGAGCTGTGCAGGAAGCTTTCGGGCATGCTCTTGCAGCTTGACCAGCACCAAGATAGCGCGGACGGCCGACTCGATCTCTGTTCGGCACTTTCCCGCCATTTTCGGACCGAAGGCGATGTTGTCTTCCACGCTGAGATGCGGAAAGAGAGCGTAGTTTTGAAACACGGTGTTCACCGGCCGCTTTTCAGGCGGAAGGGAAGTGAGATCCTTTCCATCCAGAAGAATGCGTCCGGCGTCCGGCTGCTCGAAACCGGCGATCATGCGCAGCAGTGTTGTCTTCCCACATCCGCTGGGCCCAAGTAGAGAAAAGGCCTCACCTCGGGCGATTTGTAGCGAAATGCCATCGACAGCACGGTGGGAGCCGAAGCGCTTGCTAAGGTTTTCGAGGGTGAGGTGGCCTTCCATGGCTTTTAACGATCACAGACTGGCATCCATCATGGCTCACGGGCGTCCAATACGCACCACCACGGTATCCGCGATGAGATCGTGTAGGCAACGGCGATCCGCTCGGAAGATGCACAAGATGTCAAAAAGCTGAATGCCGGCACCTAC
>Ga0075471_10001786_pt1 | contig 14255 bp, 13 predicted proteins | sample DEB19_08_DNA_2_FD_74787 | JGI IMG/M metagenome (GOLD analysis project Ga0075471, IMG submission 74787) | Aqueous microbial communities from the Delaware River and Bay under freshwater to marine salinity gradient to study organic matter... | ecosystem: Environmental > Aquatic > Marine > Coastal ... | reverse complement strand
CCCGAGCGGTCGACGAGCGCGTACTGGTAGACCCAGCCCACGCTGGTCGCGTCCGGCCCGATCTCGGTGCGGACGCCTTCCGGCAGCCGAGGCAGGATCTTGCTCAGCAGCTCGAGCACGCGCGAGCGCGCCCAGTAGAGGTCGGTCCCGTCCTCGAAGACGACGTAGACGTAGGAGTAGCCGAAGTCCGAGGCGCCGCGGACCGCCTTCACCCGCGGCGCGCCGAGCAGCGCGCTCGCGATCGGGTAGGTGACCTGGTCCTCCAGGATGTCGGGGCTGCGGTCCCATCGCGAGTAGACGATCACCTGCGCGTCGGAGAGGTCGGGGATCGCGTCGAGCGGCACGCGCCGCATCGTCCAGAGACCGCACGCGACCGCGGCTGCCGTCAGCAGGAGGACGAGGAAGCGGTTCCTCGCACTCCACTCGATGATCCGCTCGATCACCCGCGTCCCCTCACGGCGCGCCCGCGCCGCCGTGCCCGGCGTGCCCGCCGGCCGGCGCGGGCGCGGTCCCGGACGAGCCGCCGAAGCCCGCCGCGGCCGCGCGGAAGCGCGACTCGGAGTCGACGAGGAAGTTCGCCGAGACGACGACCCGGTCGCCCGGGACGAGGCCGGAGAGCACCTCGAAGAAGCCCTCTCCCTCGCGCCCGAGTCCGAGGGCCCGGGGCTCGAAGCGGTTGCCGTCTCGCACGACGAACACGAACTGCTGGCGCCCGGTGTCGACGACCGCCTCCCGCGGCACCGCGACCACGTCGGTGGACGCGACGAGGATCCGCGCCTCGACCAGCGACTCCGGCCGGAGCTCTCCGCCGGGCGTCCGGACCTGCGCGCGCACCCGCAACGTGCGGGTCTCGGGGTCGATGATCGGGTCGATCGACGAGACCTGCGTCTCGAGGACGCGACCGGGCAACGCCGCCGAACGCACGGTCATCCGCTGGCCGGTGCGCACGAGCGGCGCGTCCTGGTCGGGCACCTGCGCATAGATCCACACCGTTCGGCCCGGCAGCAGCAGGCTCTCGGCGCCGGCCCCGCCGCGAAGCATCTCGCGCACCTGCTCGTCGGAGACGCCCTGCTGGCGCAGCCGCAGCCGCGCCGCGCGCGCGAGGCCGTCGGCCCCCGCGCGGGCCTCGGGCGAGCTGCTGCCGGCGAGCTCGCGCTGCGCGCGCAGGGCCTCCCGGTACTCGGAGAGCGCCTGGAAGGCCTTCGGGTCGTAGGCCACCCGGCCGGCGGCGCGGATCTCGCGCTCGAGTCGGCGAAACCCGACCTCGTCGGTGCGCACGCCGATCAGCTGCTGGCGCTCGGGCTCGATCGTGATCGCGGTGCGCCCGGCGACCCCGCCCGCGGCCGGCGGCATGGACGCGGCACCGCCCGCGGCCGGGGACGAAGACGCATCCCCGGCCGGGGCCACGCCCCCCGGAGCCGCGACGCCCGGGGGCCCGTCGGCCACGAAGACGAGGTCCATGCCGCAGATCGGGCACTTGCCGGGGTGGTCGGAGACGACCTGCGGGTGCATCGCGCACTGCCAGTGTCCGTGCGCGTGCTCGCGGGAGCCGTCGCCCGCGACGATTCCGTCCGCGTGCCACGCGGGCACGAGTCCGGACCACCACGCCGCGGACGCGGCGACCGCCGCGAGCAGCAGGAGCCAGGGCAGCACACGCCTCACGGCCGGCCTCCCCTCGCGGCGCCACCGCGTGCCGTGGCGGTGGCGGTGGCCGCCGCCGCGGCGCGCGCGCGCGCGATCGCCGCGTCCGCGTCGAGCTCCTCGCCGGGCACGCGCGGCAGGTCGCGGCCGACCGTGCGCTCGATCTCGGCCCAGGTCGTCTCGAACTCGGCCTGGGTCGCGACGTGCTCGAGATGCGCCTGCTCGATCGCGCGCACCGTGTCGAGGAAGGCCATCAGGTCGACCGCACCGGCGACCCACGCCGCCTCGGTCACGCGCAGCGACTGTTCGGCCTGCGGGATGTGGGTGTCGAGGAAGACGTCGTGTTGCAGCACGTCGGTGCGCGCGCGCAGCAGCAGGTCCTCGATCGAGCGCCGGATCCGGTCCTCGAGCGCCCGCTTGTCGGCGCGGGCGGCCGCGATCCGGGCGTTGCCCTCGGCGACCGCGGCCTCGACCTTGCCGCGCTGGACGAACGGCAGCGTGACCGAGGCCATCGCCCCGAAGCCATCGGGCTGGTCGTGGTTCACGAAGCGGCTCACCGCGACCTCGAAGTCGGGCCAGAAGCCCTTCTCGGCGAGCGCCACGCCGGCCTCCTCGCGGCCGATCGCGGCGTCGCGCGCCGCGAGCTCGGGGCGTGCGTCGAGCGCGAGCGAGGCGAGCTCGGCCGCCGTCCAGCCGACGCGCGGGTGTCCGGGCGGCTCGGGCGGGCCGAGCGGCGTCGCCGGATCCCGGCTCAGCAGGGAGTTGATGCGGACGCGCGCCTGCTCGATCGCGAGGTCGCCCATGCGCACGCGGCTGATCGCGTGTCCGAGCTCGACCTGCGCGCGCAGCACGTCGGCCTGCGGCACCTCGCCGATCGCGTAGCGCTGCTCGGCGGTGCGGGCGAAGCGCTCGAGGATCTCGCGCTCGCGCGCGTAGATGGTCGCGTTCGCGTGCGCCTGCCAGTAGGCGACGAACGCGGTCTTGAGCTCCAGGTCGACGTCGAGGCGGGCCGCGGTCGCGTCGCCCCGCGCGACGTCGGCGTCGCGCTCGGCCATCTCGCCCGCGAGGCGGCGCTTGCCCGGGAACGGCAGGCGCTGCGAGAGGCGGAAGATGTTGTTGTCGGCCTGCCCGACCTTGACCCCGTCGGGGAAGTTCCAGGCCTCCCAGCCGAGCGTCGGCTCGTCGAGCGCCGAGACCCGCGCCGGCACGGCGGCCGCGGCCCGCGCCCGCGCGTCCGCCGCCGCGATCGTCGGGTTGCGCTCGCGGGCCTCGCGCAGCAGGTCGCCGAGTCGCGCGGGGGGAAGCTCCGCGCGCTTGCGGGTGCCGCTTGCCTCCGCCGGCCGGGCGGCCGACCTCGCCCGGGCGATGTCGGGAGCGAGGGCCGCCGCGAGCAGGAGGATGCAGGCCGCGAGCCGTCTCGCGATCGCGGCCCGCCGTTCGATCGAGGTGTCCATCGCCCGGGAATACGGCCGCGGACGGCCCCCGTAACGGCGGGGCCGCGGCGGCACGGCCGGACGCCCGGGTCTGCTAGGGTCCGGCGTGTCTTCGTCGCGCCCGGGGCCGAGTCCGGCCGCCCGGCGTTACGCGGACGCGCCGGGGCCGTATTCGGAGGACGACGACGCGTGACCGACGAGTCGACGAGCGACGAGATCCTCATGGCGGCCTACCAGGCAGGAAGCGAGCAGGCGTTTCGCACCCTCCACGACCGGCACGCGGGGAGCGTCTACGGATTCCTCGCGCGGCGCGTGGGCGACCCCGCGATCGCGGACGACCTCTACCAGGAGGCCTTCCTGCGGGTACACCGCGCGCGCGCGACCTGGGATCCCGAGCGCCCGTTCCGGCCCTGGCTGTTCGGCATCGTCCACCACCTGCTCGCCGACCACCTGCGCGGCCGGGGCCGATCGCCGGAGCGCCCGGACGCGGACGCGGTCGAGCGAGCGTCGTCGACCGGCGAGGCCGGGCCCGGACGCGCGGCGGCGCCGCCGGACCCGGAGCAGGCCGCCGCCCGACGCGAGTCGACCGAAGCACTCGACCGGGCGCTCCGCGCGATGCCCGAGGAGGAGGCGACGGTGCTCGTGCTCGCGCGGGTCGAGGGCTTGCCCTACGAGGAGATCGGGCCGATCCTCGGGCGATCTCCGGCCGCAGCGAAGCAGCTCGCCTACCGGGCGCTGAAGCGCCTGCGCGCCGAGCTCGCGGCGACCGGACACGGAGAGACGTCGTGAGCTGCGATTGCAACGGAGCCGAGTGCCTGCTCGTCGACGAGCTCGACGGCTCGATCGACGAAGCCGGCCGACGCGCACTCTCCGAGCATGTCTCCGGCTGCGAGGCCTGCGCCTGCGCGCGCCGCGAGATGCGCGAGGCGTGGGACGCGATGGCCGCGGCCGCGCCGATCGAGCCGCCGGCGGCCACCCGCGAACGCGCCGCGGCCCGGGTGTCGACGCTGCTTGCCGAGGAGCGCGACCAGCGGCGCGCTTTGGCGGTGGCACCGATCGCCGCCGACGACGACGCCACCGTTGCCGCCGTCGCCCCGAGCCTCGCCTCGCCCGACTGGAGCCTCGTGCCGCTCGCGATCGCCTCGGCGCTGCTCGTCGCCGCGGCGACCCTGCTCCTGCTGGGCGGGCTCGTCCACGGCACGGCGCTCCCGCAGAGCCACGTCTTCTTCTGCGCCGCGACCTACACCGGGCTGCTCGTCGGCGCGTTCTCCTGGATCTACAGCGCGACGACCGTGCGCGGGCTCCACCTCGACGCCGCCGCGCGGATCGGCGTGATCGCGCTCGCGATCACGGTCGCCGCGACCACCGCCTGCCCCGGCTTCCACGTGCTCGCCTGGTGGGACCGCTCGGCGACCGGGCGCTGGCTCACCGAGGCGATCGGCCCGGGCGGCAGCTCGCTCGTCTTCGGCTTCGCCTACGGGCTCGTGCCGGGATTCCTCGCCGCCCTCTTCGGCGGGCGCATGCTCGCCGAGCGCCCGGTCGCGAACGCGCTCGTCGCGGCGACCGTCGTCTTCCTGCTCGCGCTGCCGGTCGTCTACCTGCAGTCGGCGCCGTTCACCTCCGGGCTGATCGCGAGCTGGGTGGCGGGCATCGCGGCGGGAACGCTCTGCGGGGTGGGCGGCGCGTTTCGCGTGCGCCGTCGCAACGCGGTCCTCGCGGCCTGAGCGAACCTCGCGACGTCGACGGCCGGGGTCGGGGTCGGGGGCGCTACGGCAGGACGACGAGCGGGCGCAGAACGAGGACGGCCAGGTCCCAGACGAGGTGCGCGACGAACACCGCGACGAGGCTTCCGGTCGCCGAGCGCAACAGGTCCCAGCAGAACCCGACGCACAGGCAGGTGAGCACGAGCGCCGGCGAGCCGATCGGGGAGTGCGCGAGAGCGTAGAGAGCCGCACACGCGAACGCCGTCGGCAGCCAGTCGAGACGCTGCGAGAGCGCGCGGTGAACGACGCCGCGCCAGACGATCTCCTCGCAGGCCACGACGAGCGGCAGGAGCAGGAAGATCACGATCGGGCCGGGATGGCCGAAGGCGACGTAGAGCCGGGTCACGTCGGGCACGATCGCGGGAAACCAGCCGGTCGCGACCGGCCAGAGCGCCCAGGTTCCCAGCGCCATCACGAGGCCGACCTGGACGCCGATCGCGACCTGCAGCAACGTGGGTCGCAGCGCGGAGAGGAGCGTCGGGCTCCCGGTCGCGAGCGCGGACGCCCCGAGTGCGGACGCCGTGATGCCGACCGCGGGCCAGATGCCGAAGACGCGCGACAGCGACGCGCCGACCGCCCATGCCGCGATCATCGCGAGGGCGCGCACTCGATCGCCCGCGAGGCCCGGTTCGGACACGCTCACGCCTCGCCTCGGCGAGCCGCGAGGATCACGCGCTCGATGACGCCCCAGGCGCCCGGCACGGGGCCTTCGCGACGCTCGGCGGCGAGCGCTCGTCGCGCGGCCTCCTCGAAGTGGAGCAGGCCCCGGTGCCCGATCATCCCCCAGAAGCGGTCGTCCTTCGCGAGCAGGTCGTCCTTCAGGCCGACGACGATCTCGCGCGCGACCGACCACTCGGCGCGGGTCACGAGCCGCACCCAGTGGCTCGAGAGCCGCGGGGTGACGAAGGGAACCTGGATCATGAAGGGGCGCCCGACGCCCAGCACGTCGGCGGTGCGCTCGAGGATCTCGCGGCCCGAGAGCACGTCGGGCCCCGGCACGTCGAACCAGGCGCTGCCCTCGACCGGCACGTCGATCGCGCCGAGGAGCGCCGCGACCACGTCGTCGATCCCGACCGGCTGCGTGCGCGACTCGAGCCAGCGCGGCAGGACCATCAACGGAAGCCGTGCCGCCAGGTCTCGCACGATGAGCCAGCTCAGGCTTCCGTGGCCGATGATCATGCTCGCACGGAGCTCGACGGTGGAGACGCGGCCGGAGCGCAGGACCTCGCCCACCTCTTCGCGGCTGCGCAGGTGCTCGGAGGCGTCGTGCGGGCCGGCGACACCGCCCAGGTAGACGATGCGCCGGACGCCGGCGGACTCCGCCGCACGCAGAAAGCTCTCGGCCTGCGCGGTCTCGGCCCGACGGAAGTCGACGCCTTCCGAGGCCATGCCGTGCACGAGGTAGAACGCGCAGTCGCAGCCCGCGAGCGCGCGCTCGACGGCGCCGCGGTCGGAGACGTCGGCCTGCACCCACGATCGATCGGGCCAGCGCTTCGCAGCCTTCCCCGCGTCGCGCGTCGCACAGCGGACGGCAAAGCCCGCATCGACCAGCGCTGGCAGGAGCGCGTTTCCGACGAAGCCGGTCGCTCCGGTCAGGAGGACCGAACGCCCTCTTCCGCTGCCGTGTTCGTTGCCGGTCTGCACGTCGCTTCCTCGTCGCGGAGCGAGTCGGCCGGAGAAGACCGGCGAACCCTCGTCCACGGGGGAGAGGTTACGCCGTGACCGCGATTGCGCCAGCGGACCGCCGGAGAATGCGGCCGGGGCAGCTCGCGGGCCGGGCCGGAGCGGCTTTCGGCGGGGAGCGGTCGGGCCGCCTCTCGGGGACGGCCGCCCGACCGCGGGCGAGGCGGCCCGGAGGATCTCGTCCTTCGGGCCGCCCGCGATCTCGGGCTTCGTTTCGTCGTCAGGCGCCGGCCGGGCGGGCCGCCGCGTCGAATCCGATCGGGGTCCAGGGGCGCCGGGTCCGCATCAGCGAGCCGAGCGCCGTGCCGACGGCCGCCGACGCGAGGACCAGGGCGACGAACCCGAGCGGCGTCGGGTCGAACCACAGGCTGGCCGTGGGGATCGGGGAAGGAACGGCTTCGATGACGGGAATCCAAGCGAACATGATTGCACCTCCTGCCCCATGCGTTCGCAGGATCGGTGCCAAGAGAAACCTGCCCGAATGACGGTCTCGGCCCTTCGTTCGGGGGGCCGGGTGTCGCGATTCGCATCCCCTCGGCCCGCGCGGGCGGGGGAACCTGAGGCAGGAGCGCACAGCGGGCGCGGATCCCCTACGGGACATCGGGCGACCGCCCGATCCGGGGGCAGCGCGGGCTGCGCGGGCCTGTCGACGCTCCTGCCGTCGGCCTCGCCAAGCGCGTCGCGCCGGCGCCGGCCCCCGCGGATCAGCGGGCTCCGGCCTTGCCGCCGTAGCCGGACACGGAGCCGCGGGCCTGCTCGCGCCAGCCGAGCATTCCCTGGAACGTGGCGCCGAACATCGCCCCCTGCGTCACCCACAGCCAGACGGCGAACGACCCGACGAGCAGTCCGTAGACGAAGTTCTTCATGCGAGGCCTCCGGGCGCCCCGGGCGCCCGCTCCATCGTCGCCCGATCCCCGGCGATCCGGGGCACTTCTGGCCCGACCCGCCGGGATGCGGTAGCGATTCGACCATGAACACCGCGATGTGGGGAAAGGCGATCCGCGTGATCCCGCGGGTCGACAAGCAGGAGTGGGACTCGCTCGACCTGGTGTCGCGCTGGCTGATCGCCACGCGCTCGGCCGTGCTCGTGATGACGTTCAACGCGGCGGCCATCGCGGGACTGCTCGCCGCGCGCGACGGGCGCTTCCACCTCGTGCCGTGGCTCATGGTGACCGTCGGGCTGCTCCTCGCGCACGCGACGAACAACCTCGTGAACGACCTGACCGACCATGCCAAGGGAGTGGATAAGGACAACTACTTCCGGGCGCAATACGGCCCCCAGCCGCTCGAGCACGGGCTGCTCACCCGGGGCCAGATGCTGGCCTACATCGCGGTGACCGGCGGGATCGCGCTCGCGGCGGGCCTCTACCTGGTCGCGACCCGGGGGCAGGCGACGCTCACGCTGCTCGGGATCGGCGTCTTCTTCGTCCTCTTCTACACCTGGCCGCTCAAGTACGTCGGGCTGGGCGAGGTCGCGGTGATCCTCGTCTGGGGTCCCCTCATGGTGGGCGGCGGCTACTACGTGATCACCGGCGACTGGAACTGGCCCGTGATCGTCGCGAGCCTGCCGTGCGCGCTCGCCGCGACCACCGTGCTGTTCGGCAAGCACACCGACAAGCTCGAGGCCGACCGGGCGAAGGGCATCCGGACGATGCCGGTGCTGCTCGGCGAGACGAACGCGCGCATGGCGACGATCGCGATGCTGACGCTGCAGTACCTGCTCGTGTTCTGGCTGGTCGCGACCGGCAAGTTCTCCTTCCTCCTGCTCGCCGTGCTCGGCGCCGCCCCGTGGTGGTGGCGCGCGGTGCAGGCCTACTCGCAGCCCCGCCCCGCGGCGCCGCCGGCGGAGTACCCGCCCGGCATCTGGCCGCTCTGGTACGCCGCGTTCGCGTTCCAGCACACGCGGCGCTTCGGGCTGCTCTTCCTCGCCGGCCTCGCCGCCGACGTGTTCGCCCGCCGCATGGGCTGGGTCGGCTGACGGCCGGCCCCGACCGAGAACCGGAGGACCCATGAAGTTCGACACCGGCCTGATGACGGCCAACCTGCGCGAGGTTCCCGCCGCGGCGAAGGCCGCCGAGCGGATGGGCTTCGACGCGCTCTGGACGGCCGAGACCGGCCACGACGCCTTCTTCCCGCTCGTGCTCGCCGCCGAGCACACCGAGCGCATCGAGCTCGGCACCTCGATCGCGGTCGCCTTCCCGAAGAGCCCGCTCGTCCACGCGATGCAGTCCTGGGACCTGCAGGCCCTCTCGAACGGGCGCTTCATCCTCGGGCTCGGCACGCAGGTGAAGGCCCACAACGAGCGCCGCTTCGGCGTGAAGTGGGAGTCGCCGGGGCCGCGGCTGCGCGAGATGATCCAGATGATCCGCGCCGCCTGGGACTGCTTCCAGAACGGCACGCGGCCGCGCTTCGAGGGCAAGTTCTACAACTTCACGCTGATGACGCCCTTCTTCAGCGGCGGCCCGATCGAGCACCCGAAGATCCCGATCTACATCGCCGGCGTGAACGAGTACATGTGCCGGCTCGCGGGCGAACTCTGCGACGGCTTCCACGTGCACCCGTTCCACTCGATCGAGTACCTGCGCGGGACGATCCTGCCCAACCTCGAGGCCGGGGCCGCGAAGGCCGGGCGCGACCGCCGCGACTGCAAGCTCTCGACCTCGGTGTTCGTCATCCTCGGCGACGACGAGCGCGAGCGGGCGGGCCTGAAGGGCCTCGTGAAGCAGCAGCTCTCGTTCTATGCTTCCACGCCCGCCTACAAGCCGGTGCTCGAAGCGCACGGCTGGGGCGACCTGCAGGAGAAGCTGAACGAGATGACCCGCCGCGGCGACTGGGCGGGGATGGCCGACCTGATCGACGACGAGATGCTCGACGTCTTCGCGACGACCGGTACCTGGGGCGACATCGCCGGCAAGCTGCGGGCGAAGTACGACGGGCTCCTCGACCGCGTCGGCTTCTACGTTCCGTTCCGGGACGGCGAGAAGGTCGAGCGCTGGCAGGACGTGATCCGCGCGATCAAGGCCTGAGCGCGCCGCGCGCCGGGGCGTCGCCCCCGCTCACGCGGGGCGTCGCCGGGAGCGCGCGAGCAAGGCCGCCGCGACCGCCGTCGCGAGTGCCGAGATCCAGGCGCCCACGCGCACGCTCGCCGGACGATAGAGGAATTCCACCCGGTGCCGCCCCGCCGGCACGGCGACTCCGCGCACGAAGCCGTTCACGCGCAGCACCGGCGCGTCGACGCCGTCCACCGAGGCCCGCCAGGCGGGATCCCACGCGTCGTTCAGCACCACGAGCCCGGACGTCTCCATCTCGGCGGCGAGCTCGACCTCGTCGGGCCGGTAGGCCTCGATGCCGACGGCCCCGCGCACCCGTGCCGGGAGCGCCGCGGGCAGATCGCCCTCGACCGCGACCGTCACCGTCGGCGCCTCGAAGGCGGCAAGGTGCGACACGGCCTCGTCTCGTCCCGGGACCGCGAGGGCTCCGCGGGGAACGAAGGCACGCGGCACCGCTCCCGCCACGCGCCACGCGGCGACCGGTCCGTCCGGCGGGACGGGCGCCACCCGCTCCAGTCCGGGAAGACCGGAGAGGTCCTTCGACGCCGTCACCCACGCGGTCGAGAGCGCGCCGAGGACCGGCGCGACGCGCGTGGGCGGCACGCCCTCGACGAGCCGTGCGAGGCGCTCGTCGTCGGCCAGGTTGAGCGACGACGGGGCGTTCAGGTTCGCGATGCCCCAGTAGCTCGAAACCTCCCAGAGCATGAGGTCGCGCTCGAGCAGGAAGGCGTCGGGGAACGGGCGCGCGGCACGCGGACCGAGCGCGTCGCTGTAGATGCGCACGGGCGGCTCGGTCGAGGCGACCGCCGCGAGCGTCCGGGGCGCCGCGCGCAGCTCGCCGGCATCGACGGTCGGCAGCAGCCCTGCGTTCGCGCGGAGCAAGTCGATCGCCGCGAGCGCCACGAGCGCGAACGCCGAAGCGACGGGTCGCGTGCGCCCGAGCGCGGCGAGGGCGCCGACCGCGAGCAGGAGGGCCGCCGCGAGCGCGAGATCCGAGCGCAGGAGAGCGAGTTCGAAGCGCTCGGTTCCCCGGAGCGCGAGGCTGCCCGCCACGCAGGCCGCGGCGAGTGCGGCCGAGGCCGCGAACACCCGACCGAAACGGCGCGGCTCGCGCCCCGCGGCGTCGAGGGCCGACGCCGCGAGGCCGGCCACGACGAGCTGGACCGCGAGCAGCGCCTTCTCCGGGTGGCGCACCGTGCGCAGCAGCGGCACGTGCTCGAGCAGCCACGCCTGTCCGGGAACGCGGTCGCCGAACGCGACCAGCAGGAAGACGAGCCCGACGACCGTCCAGGTGCGCGCGTGCCGCCCGCCGCGAACGGCGGCGAGCACGGCGAGCACCGGCCCGAGGTAGAGCGTGAGCGCCCAGGGTGCCCGGGTACGGCCCGCCTCGAGGAGCGCCGCGGTCTCGTGGAAGCTCCCGCCGGGTGCGACGTAGTGCCGCGGCACGACGAGGCCGAGCAGGCCCGCCGGCGAGAGAGAGAGCTCCGAGGCCGCGGCGGCCGAGAGACCGCCCGCGCGCGACGAGCGCAGCACGAGGTCGGCCGCCGGCACGAGCAGCGCCGCCGCGAGACCGCATCCCAGCAGGTCGGCGCCGATCGCGCCGGCGGCGGCGCGGCCGAGCCCTCGTCCGCCGCGCCCCGCCCGCTCCGCCGCGAGCGCCGCGAACAGGACCTGCTCGAACGCGAAGACCTCGGGCAGGCCGCCCAGCAGCGTGAGCGCCACCGCGGCCGCCGTCCCGACCAGCGCGGTCGCGCCACCGCGAGCGCACCAGGCGTCGAAGCCGGCGAGCGCCCACGGCATCCACGCCGCCGACTGCAGCACGTTGCGCATGTTGTCGGCGGAGACCGTGACGCCACCGAAGCCGAACAGGACGCCGGCCAGCGACGACGCCGCCACGGACGCGCCTCGCCCCCGGAGAATCGCGAAGGCGCCGGTCGCCGCGACGACGTGGTGGAACGCGGTCGACGCGGAGAAGCCGAGCGGGAACGGCAGGGCGCGCGACGCCCAGGCCGGCGGGTAGAGCAGTCCCGCGAGCGGATCGGCGGCGAGCGGCTTGCCGAGCACCTCCCAGGGGTTCCACTGCGGGAACCCGTCGACACGCGAGAGCTCGCGCACCGTCCAGTCGAGCGCGAGGAGGATCGTGTACTGGTCGCGGAAGACGGCGACGCGGCCGCCGAAGATCTCGTCGCGGTAGAAGATCAGCGCGAAGGCGATCGCCGCGAGCGCGAACGCACCCGTCCCGGCCGCGACGCGGGTGCGCGGCCCCTGCACTCAGAGGATCCCGGCCTGCCGGGCGAGCCAGGTCGCGATCCCGCCGCCCGCGATCAGGAAGAAGGGATTCACCCGCACCGTCGCGAGGATCGCGACCACCGCCGCGGCGATGGCGTAGGGCAGCGGCCCGTGGCCCTGCATGACGGCGCGCTCGATCGACACCGCGCCGGCGAGGATCAGGCCGATCGTCATGGGACCGAGCCCGCGGGCGATCGCTTCGCGCCACGGGTTCGCGGCGAAGCGGTCCCACGCGTGGCCGGCCGCGAAGGCGAGCAGGCCCGAGGGCACGAAGAAGCCGAGCAGCGCCAGCGCGGCCCCGGCCCAGCTCGCCACGTGGTAGCCGATCACGCCGACCATGAGCATGTTCGGCCCCGGCGCGAGCTGGCCCAGGCTGTAGATCTGCCCGAACTGCTCGGCGGAGATCCACGGCGCGGCCCCGACCGTCCACGCCTTCATCTCGGGAAGGACGGCGGCACCGCCGCCGATCGCGAGCAGCGAGAGCATCGAGAAGACGCCGAACACCTGGAGGAGCAGCATCAGGCGTGCCCCCGGCCCGCGTCGTCGTCGGCGTCGCCTGCTTCCGCGCGACCGCCCTCGCCGCCGGCCGCGCCCGCAGCCGCCGCCGCGGCCGCGCGCGGACGGTAGCGCCCGATCGCGATCGGGGCGATCACCAGCAGCACGAGCGGAAGCGGAAGCCGGAGCCACGAGACCCCGACGAAGGTCGCGGCCGCGATCGCGACGTCGAAGGCGTTTCGGACGACAGGCTGCGCGAGCCGCCACGTCGTCTGCACGAGCAGTCCGACCGCCGCCGAGCCGACCCCGAGCAGGACCGACGACAGGTCCCAGGCCTTCGCGTTCTCGGCGACGAGCACCCCGAGCGCCATCACGACGATCGTCCCCGGCAGCATCATGCCGAGACAGGCGACGAGCGCCCCGGGCGCGCCGCGGAGCCGCTCGCCGACGTAGACGCTCATGTTGGTCGCGTTCAGGCCGGGCAGCATCTGTGCGAGTTCGAGCCCCTCGACGAAGGTCCGGTCGTCGAGCCAGCGCTCGCGCACGACCAGCGCCTCGCGGAGGTAGGCGACGACGCCGCCCCCGAAACTCGTCGCGCCGAGCAGGAAGAAGGCCTTGAAGATCCGGCCGAGCCCGATCCGCTCCGCCGGGGGCGGGGCCTCACTCATCGTGGACCTTGCGCCCCGAGAGCCCGTAGTACAGCCAGGTCTTCGTGTTGCCGAGCTCGACCCAGGCGCCGGTCTCGCGCTGCAGCAGGCGGTAGAGGCGCTCCGAGCGGAGCTTGGGAACCGGGTTCAGGCGCCCGTAGTGGCGGAAGTGGGTCTCGTAGGCGAACTCGCCGATCAGGATCTTCCTGGTCTCGGCGTTGCGCCAGACCGCCATGTCGACCTTCGCGGTCTTCGAGCCGCGGAAGCCGATCTCGCCCAGGTCGTAGAGGACCTCCTCGACCCGCGTGTCGATCGCGGGCGCGATCGGCGTCTCCGGGGCGATCTCCAGGCAGGAGAGCATCGGGAAGATCGCGAGGCACTCCGCGAAGGTCTTCGGCAGGGGCTCGCGGTGCGCCTTCAGCTGGCAGGTGTGGGAGAAGATGCTGCGCATCCCGCCGAGCGCGCTCGACACGAGCAGGATCTCCTCCTTGAACTTCATCACGCCCGAGACGCCGGGCGCCGGCTTCGGGTCGACGCCCAGGGCGCGGCCGACGTCGGGATCGCGGAACTTGAGCGTGAGCTCGTATTCCTTGGCGGGGCCGTCGGGCAGGATGTCCCGCCGCACCCGCAGCATGAACGAGTTGCGGTAGAAGTCGAAGCCCGGGGTGTCGAGGAAGATGATCTCGCGCAGGCGCGGCTTCGTCTCCTCGCGATTGCGGCGGATCGAGAGCTCGAGCTGGCCGGCGACGCGGCGGGCGAGTCGCCAGTAGTCGGAGACGTCGCCGGCCATGTCGTCGGAGAAGTCCTCGGCCTTCAGCAGGATCTTGAACTCGCGCCAGTGGATCGACTCGAAGGCGTCGAACAGGTCGACGTGCGCATGCCGGCCGCGGCGCCCGCGAACCTCGACCTCGGAGGAACCGTGCGCGCCGGCGCTCGAGTGCCTGCGCGCGTGCGCCGAGGCCGGGATGCCGCGCTTGCGGCCGGGAGCGGGCGCGGCCTCCGCCGCACCCTCGGGAGAAGCGCCGAGCGACTGCTCCACCGCCGCCGTCGCCTCCGCCATCTCCTCGGCGACCACGGCCTCGCGGGGCAGGCCGATCGCGCCCTCGCCGACGGCCTCGGCGCGGCGCTTCGCCTCCTTGCGGCGCTTCTTCTCCTCGCGCGCGGCCTGCTTGCGGCTCGCCTTCTCGGCGTGCGCCGCCTCCTTCGCGGCCCGCGCGGCCTCCTTGCGTCGCCGCTTCTCCTCGCGCTCGGCCT
>Ga0075471_10001785_pt1 | contig 14259 bp, 9 predicted proteins | sample DEB19_08_DNA_2_FD_74787 | JGI IMG/M metagenome (GOLD analysis project Ga0075471, IMG submission 74787) | Aqueous microbial communities from the Delaware River and Bay under freshwater to marine salinity gradient to study organic matter... | ecosystem: Environmental > Aquatic > Marine > Coastal ... | reverse complement strand
GGCTGGCGGCCCTCACCGCCGGGCGCAGCGTCGTCGACTACAGCCAAGTTGCCATGCCTCGCCCACGAGGTCAGTACCAGACGGCCGTTTCCCGGCCTTCACAATCCATTACCCGCCGAGACAAGCTCGCCCTTCTCGCTGACGAGGCCCAGCAGTGCCGAATTGACGACCGCATCGTCGACTGGGAGGCCACCCTGTGGTCCACCCAGACCCGGCAGCTCTATCTCACGGCGGACGGCGGCGAAGTCATGCAGCAGTTCGACTATCTGGTTCCCTACGTGTCTGCAACGGCCCACGCCAACGGCGAGACGCAGACCCGCACCCACGGAGGTCGCTACAACGGCTTCTGCCAGCAGGGTGGCCTCGAGATTCTCGATGCCTTCGGCCTGAAAGGCAGCGGGCGCGCCACAGCCGAGGGTGCCTTGGAGTTGCTCGCCGCGCCCAACTGCCCCACCGGGCGGATGGACGTATTGCTGATGCCGGACCAGATGCTCCTGCAGATTCACGAGTCGATCGGCCACCCGCTCGAGCTGGACCGCATCCTCGGCGACGAGCGCAACTTCGCCGGCACCAGCTTCGTCACGCTCGACATGTTTGGCTCCTACCAATACGGCTCGGCGCTGCTGAACGTCACCTACGACCCTTCGCGCCCGGAGGAGTACGCGAGCTTTGGTTGGGACGACGACGGGCTGAAAGCGGAGCGGCAATACCTGATTCGCGACGGGCGTCTCGAGCGCCCGCTGGGCGGCGCCATCTCGCAAGCTCGGGCCGGCCTCGCCGGCGTCGCCAACACGCGGGCCTGCTCATGGAATCGCCCCCCGATCGACCGCATGGCCAACTTGAATGTCGAGCCGGGCACCTCCACCCTCGAGGAGCTCATCGCCAGCATCGAGCACGGAGTGGTGATGCGCACCAACGTGTCCTGGTCGATCGACGATTCGCGCAACAAGTTCCAGTTCGGCTGCGAGTGGGGCCAGGTGGTCCGCAACGGGCGCCTCGCCGAGGTGGTGAAGAACCCGAACTACCGCGGCATCTCGGCCACCTTCTGGCGCTCTTTGACCGGCGTTGGCAACGCGCAGACGCAGCAGGTGATGGGCACACCGTTCTGCGGCAAGGGCGAGCCCAACCAGGCCATCCGCGTGGGGCACGCTTCGCCGGCATGCCGGTTTTCCGGAGTCGATGTCTTTGGCGGCGTGGAGTGAGGCCATGAAGGACCGCTTCCATGATCTCGCCAAATTCGTGCAATCCCTCGCCCGCCCTGGGGAGGTTATCGCATCTTCGTTCTCGGCCGAGGACTCCCACTTCATCCGCTTCAATCGCAGCGTCGTGCGCCAGGCCACTGCAGTGCGCCAGGGGGGATGGTGCCTGACCCTCATCCACGACGGCCGGCGGGTGGACGCAACGACCACGCTCTCCGGGCAAGGCGAAGCCGACCGCGAGCAACTTCGAACGCTGCTCACAAGCCTCCGCCACGCCATCGTCGACGCGCCGGAGGATCCCTATCTGCTCTGGCCAGAAACGCCGGTAGCGACCGATAGAGAAACGAAGGGCGAGCTGCCCGATGCCGAACAGGTGATCGACGCAGTCACCGCCGCCGGACGCGGCGTCGACCTTGTGGGACTCTATGCCGGCGGGCCGATCTACAAGGGCTTCGCCAACTCGCTTGGGCAACGTAACTGGCAGCATGTAGACAACTTCAACCTCGAGTGGTGCCTCTATCACGACCGCGACAAGGCCGTTAAGACCGCCTATGCGGGCTCGCGCTGGGAGCCCGAGGTGCTTTCGGCGCGCATGGCGGAGGCGCGCAAACGCGTGGCCCTGCTGGCACGACCCGCGCGCACCCTCGAGCCGGGGCGCTACCGCGCATACCTCGCGCCCGCCGCTGCCAAGGAAGTGCTCGACATGTTGTGCTGGGGCGGCTTCAGCCTCAAGAGCCAGCGCACCAAGCAGAGCCCGCTGCTGCGCCTGAGCGAAGGCGAGGCAACCCTCGACCCGCGCGTGTCGATCAGTGAAGACATCGCGCAGGGCCTTGCGCCCGGTTTCCAGTCGGATGGCTTCGTGCGGCCCGCGCAGATTGCCCTCATCCGAGAAGGCAAAATCGCCAACGCGCTCGTCTCGCCGCGCTCGTCCCGCGAATACGACGTGCCAACGAACGGCGCGAATGACGGGGAAGCGCCTGAGTCGATGGCGCTCGCTGGCGGCGAACTCCCTGCGGCAGAGGCGCTGCGCTCGCTCGACCGCGGGTTATGGGTGAGCAACCTCTGGTACCTCAACTTCTCCGACCGGTCGGCGTGCCGGCTCACCGGGATGACCCGCTTTGCGACCTTCTGGGTCGAGAACGGCGAAATCCAGTCGCCGGTGAATGTGATGCGCTTCGACGACACCGTTTACCGGATGCTCGGCTCCGAACTGGAATCCCTCACGCAGGAACAGGAGCTGCTGCTCGACGGTGGCACCTACGGCGGCCGCAACACGGTATCCGTGCGCACCCCCGGCCTGCTTCTGCGCGACTTCATGCTCACGCTCTAGGCGCCCCTTGGCCTGGCGAGACACCCTTCGTATCCTGCCCTCCGTGGCCGCAGCAGCACTGCTCGCGGCCACGGCCTCGCCGCGCGAAGCGCTCGCCGACGGTGCGGCTTCACGGCCACCTGCCATCGATGTGCCCATGCCGGCCCGAGACCTCTGGCAGCGTATCCGCGTGGGCTTCCTGCTCGAGCCGCTTATCTCCCGTCACGTCGGCGAATGGGAAGCGTGGTATGCGTCCCGGCCAGACTACCTCGCTCGGCTCGTCGAGCGCGGGAGCCTCTATCTGCATCACATCGTCGAGGAAGTCGAAAAGCGCGGCATGCCCACAGAAGTCGCGCTGATCCCGATCATTGAAAGCGCGTTCAACCCGCACGCGCTGTCGAGAGCTCGAGCGTCGGGCCTGTGGCAGTTCATTCCCTCGACCGGCAAGGTCTTCGGCTTGACGCAGGACGCCTGGAACGATGAGCGCCGGGACGTGGTGGCTGCTACCGACGCGGCTCTCACCTACTTGCAGAGGCTCTACGACGAGTTCCAAAGCTGGGAACTGGCTTTCGCCGCCTACAACTGTGGCGAGGGCTGCGTGGGCCGGGCGATCGCCGCCAACCAGCAAAGGGGGCAGCCCACCGACTACCTGAGCCTGAGGCTCCCGAACGAGACGCGGCACTATGTGCCCAAGCTGATGGCAGTGAAGAACCTCATCCTCGCGCCGCACTTCTACGGCGTGGAATTGGGGTCGATTCCCGACCGCCCCTACTTCACGGCCGTGCCGTCGCCCCCCCGTATCGACGTGGGCCTTGCCGCCCAGTTCGCCGAGTTGCCCGTGGCGGAGTTCATCGCCCTGAACCCGTCGCATAACAAGGCCATCGCGGTGGCGCGCGACGGCACGCTGATCCTGCCGACAGGGAAAGCGGAAATCTTCCGCGAGAACCTTGAAAATTGGGACAAGGCGCTGGTGACATGGCAGCCCGTGGCCGGCAAGAAAGGCGAGGCGCTGGCCGACCTCGCGCAACGCCACGGCGTCTCCGCCGCCGAGCTTCGGCAGGCAAACAACCTGAAGCTGGACCGCGCCGGGCGCCTGTCGCAGGCGCAACCCGTGCTGGTCCCCGCGCCCGCCACTGCCGGTGCCTCGACCGCGACCCCCGGCTTTTACACAGTCAAGGCGGGTGACTCGCTCTGGGAGATCAGCAAAGCTTTCGGCCGCGAGCTATCCGAGATCCTCTCGATGAACAACCTCACCGAGAAGAGCATCCTCAAGCCGGGAATGCGGCTCAAGGTGAACTGAGCCGACGGGGGCCAGGAGCGCCCCCGGCCAGCGACCCTCAGGGCTAGCTGCCAGCCGCTCAGATGGGCATGTTTTGTTGCGCCACCATGCAATACAGCATGCCGATGGAGAACATGGTGTTGAAACGGCTCGCGTAGAGCGCGGGCTTGGCCGCAGCGGCCTTTTCCTGATCGGAAGCCTCCACGAGGCCCAAGATCTTTTGCTGATTCGGCCAGATGATGAACCAGACGTTGAACGCCATCACCAGGGCCATCCACATTCCGATACCGATCATCACTACGCCTGGCTGCAGCAGCAGCGCCCGAACCAGATAACCCTGCATCCACGCCAACAGCAGGCCCGTGATGACCGTGAGCAACGCCGCGTAACGAAAGAAGAAGAGCACTCGGGGCGCGATGAACTTGGTAATGGCGCCCCGGTTCTCCGCAGGGATACTCGGCATGGTCGGGACTTGCACGAAGTTCAGGTACCAGAGCAGGCCAATCCACAGGATGCCGAAGACAACGTGCAGCCAGCGCATGCTGAAGGTTGCCCACGCATAGTCGAGGCGGGTCATTTGGCCCGTAACGCCGCCGGCCACCAGAACGATGGCCACCAGCAACACGACACCGGCAATAACAGTCTTCTTCGGCGATGCAAAGATCGAACCCATGACAAACCCTCCCCTTGTGTTATGCCGACGAAGCTGCGACTGCGCCGAGAAGCAACTTCGCGGCGGCTAAGCCAGGCGCGTCAAACGTCATTGGCCCGACGGCAAGCGCAGCATTTTATCTTCAATTGCCCAAAAACCTCAATCGAGCAACCCGGGAACGCTCATTGCGCGCTGCGCTTCGTCGCCGAGACTTCGATCAGGCTGCAGCGCGCGATCCCGCCCAGCCACGTGGGATCGCCGCGAGGAGCCGGCGCGTGTAGTCCTGCTGTGCGCCACGGTAGATCTCGTCCGAGCCGCCGATTTCGACAACCTCCCCCTGGTTCATCACCATGATCTCGTCCGAGATGTGCTTTACCACCGCGAGGTCATGCGAAATGAAGATGTAGGAGAGCTTGAACTCATCCTGCAAGTCTTGCAGGAGGTTAAGCACCTGCGCCTGTACCGACACGTCCAGGGCTGACACCGACTCGTCGCAAATCAGAACGTCGGGCTTCATGGTGAGGCAGCGGGCGATCGCGATGCGCTGCCGCTGGCCACCCGAGAACTCGTGCGGATACTTGTTGAATGACGCTGGCGGCAGCCCCACGCGATTGAGCAGCGCCAGCGCCATGTCCGCGCGTTCCTTCGCGCCCACCCCGATGCCGTGGATCTTCATCGGCTCCATCAGGATGTTGCCGACCGTGAAGCGCGGGTTGAGAGACGCATAGGGGTTCTGAAAGATGATCTGGATCCGGCGCCGGTAGGCCATCATCTCCTTGTCGGAGAGGGCCAGGATGTTCGTGCCTTCGAATAGCACCTCGCCGGCAGTGGCCTCATGCAGGCGCATGAGCGTGAGGCCCACCGTGCTCTTGCCGGAGCCCGACTCGCCCACCAGGCCCAGCGTGCGGCCCTTCGCCAGCCGGAAGCTCACGGACTTCACCGCCGGCACGGCGCGCTTGCCGAACAACCCCTCCTTGAGGAAGAACGTCTTGGTGAGGCCCTTCGCTTCCAGGATCACGGCGTCACCCGGCTGGCCGCCACGCTTGCGCTCCGCCAGGTTCATCTCGGCCTTGCCGGTGAGGAAGTCGTCGATCACGGGCAAGCGCGTCGGGCGCCGGTCCAGCCGGGGGCGGCACTCGAGAAGCGCCTTGGTGTAGACATGCTGGGGCGACTCGAAGATTGCCTTGACGGGCCCCTGCTCCTGCACCACGCCGTTTTGCATCACCACGACATGGTCCGCAATTTCACCCACCACGCCGAGGTCGTGGGTGATGAAGAGCACCGCCATCTGGTGGCGCTTCTGCAGCTTCGCGATCAGCTCGAGGATCTGGCGCTGGATGGTCACGTCCAGCGCGGTGGTCGGCTCGTCCGCGATCAGGAGCTTGGGCTCGCACGCGATCGCCATGGCGATCATCACGCGCTGCTGCTGGCCGCCGGACATCTCGTGCGGGAAGCTGTTCACCCGCAGCGCCGGGTCGGGAATGCCCACCTCGGCCAGCAACTCGACTGCGCGGGCTTTCGCTGCCTTGCCTGACAGGCCCATGTGCAGCCGCAGCACCTCGCGGATCTGCTCACCCACCGGGAACACCGGGTTCAGCGACGTCATCGGCTCCTGGAAGATCACCGACATCTCCTTGCCGCGCAGCGACTGCAGCCGCTGAGCCGAGGCCTTGGCGAGGTCCTCGCCGCCATAGAGGATGCGAGCAGACTCCGGGACGATGGCGTTGTCCGGAAGCAGGCCGAGGATGGACATGGCCGACACGCTCTTGCCGCTGCCCGACTCGCCCACCAATGCCACGGTGCGGTTGGCGGGCACGTCGAAGGAGATGCCCTTTACCGCCTCGAAGATCTCGTTCTTGCCGACGCGGAAGTTCACGCGCAGGTCGCGCACTTCCAACAGGTTGCCGGATTGGGTCATGGTTGTCGGCCTCACTTGATCTTCGGGTCGAGCGCGTCACGGAGGGAGTCCGTGAGCATCGAGAAGGCGGTGACCAACACCGCCATGCTGGCACCGGCGGCGAACAGCTGCCACCACTTGCCGATCACCAGCTCGTTCTGCGCCTCGGCGAGCATCGTGCCCCAGGACACCATGTCTACCGGCACGCCAAGGCCCAGGAACGACAGGATCACCTCCGCCTTGATGAAGCCGACGACATGCAGCGAGAGCTGTACGAGCACCACGTGGCTCGCATTCGGGAGGATGTGCACAAACATGCGTGACAGGTGCGAGGCGCCGATCGCCTGCGCCGCCTTCACGTACTCGCGGCCGCAGTGCTTGATGTACTCCGCGCGTACCAGGCGGTAGATGCCGGTCCAGCCGGTGAGCGCAAGGATCACGATGATCGTGTCCAGGCCCCGCTTGAACACCGCGGCGAACGCAAGGATCAGCAGGATGTACGGAATGGAGGTGAAGATGTTGTAGAACCACTCGAGGAAGTCGTTGACCCTCCCGCCCCAGTAGCCCGCCATGGCGCCCAGAACGGTGCCGATGAGGGTGGCGAAGAACGCCGCCGTCAAGCCCACGAAGATCGACACTTCGGAGCCCTTGATCGCCTTTTGCAGCACGTCGCGGCCCCACTTGTCGCCGCCAAAGGGCAGTGTTTCGGAACGCTTCGTTTCAGTCACCGCAATCTTCGCCGCGCGCTCTTCCCACTCCTTGTAGCGGGGAGCCAGCGGGTCGATGTCGGAGAGGTCCACCGGCTCCGCCTTCGGCGCGGAATCCTTGGCAGTGGCGTTGGCCGCCTCGAGGTTCTCCAGGTGGGCGAGGAACGACGGGTTGGCATACGAGACGCCGCGCTCCTGATTCCAATCCTTCGCGATGAGCCCCAGGAACGACGCGAGCATCAGGGCGACGAAGAGGATCACGACGACGAGGGACACCATCCCCACGCGATCAGCGCGAAGGCGCCGCCATGCGAGGGCCCAGAGGCCCGGGGATTCCTGCGCGGTGGGGGAAACGTGGTTGGTCATCACGGCGCTCATCGGGGCACCCTCACTTGAAGCTCACGCGCGGGTCGACGGCCTTGTAGAGCACGTCCACCAGCAGGTTGACGATCATGGTGAGCATGGCGAGGTACACCGTCACCGCCTTGATCACCGGGAAGTCGCTGCGGTTCACGGCGGCGACGATCTCGCGGCCGAGCCCGGGAATGGAAAAGAAGACCTCCAGCAGAAACGAGCCGACGAAGACGCTCGGCAGGTGGATGCCCACGTTGGTGAGGATGGGGATGAGCGCATTCCTCATCACGTGCTTCAGCATCACCGTCTTCTCGGGCACGCCCTTGGCGCGGGCCGTGCGCACGTAATCCTGGTTCACCTCTTCCAGGAAGAACGAGCGATAAAGCCGCAGCTGCGGGGCGAGGCCCACCAGCACGGCCAGCAGCACCGGCAGCGGCGCATACGTCAGGACATTCTTGAGCGTGCTCTCGCTCCAGCCCTGCACCGGAAACCACCCAAGCACGAAGCCGAAGAGCCACTGGCCGACGATGATGTACACGAGGAAGCTGATCGACATCGCCGAGATGCAGATCATCAGGATGGTTCGGTCCGTGAGGCTGCCACGCACGTAGGCGACCATGGTGGCAAAGATCACCGCCAGGACAGTCTCCAGCACCAGCACCGGAATCATGATGGTGAGGGTGGGCCCAACTCGCGTGAGCAGGATGCGCGAGACCTCCTCGTTGGTCGACCAGCTGCGGCCGAAGTCGAACGTGAACACCTGCTGCACGAACACCCAGAGCTGGTACCAGTAGGGCTGGTCCACACCCAACTGCTTGCGGATGTTGGCGATCTGCTCGGGGTTGGAGATCTTGCCCGCCAGCACCTCGGCCGGGTCTCCCCCCACCCAATTGAACAGGAAGAAGATGAGCAGGATCACGCCGGCGAGCGTCGGGATCATCTGCCAGAGTCGTCGAATCACATAGGCGGTCACGGGTTCTCCTTGTGGGGCGGCTAGCGAGACGCCGCCCGCTGGGCGGCCACATCGACATCAAGGTACTTGAAATTGGTGTAGAGGATCGGGTGCTTCTTGTACCCCTTCACCCACGGGTACTGCAGGTGGTTGTAGATGCGGTGCACCCCCAGGCGCCACGGAGCGTATGCGAGGAACAGGCGGTTCATGTCGCGGTACAGGGCGTTGCGCTCGGGGCTGTCCGGCAGCGCGATGGAGCGGCGATAGAGCCTGTCGAAGGCCTCGAGCTGGAACGCCGCGTCGTTCGACTGGCCTGTGTTCGGCCCGTAGAGCAACTGCAGGAAGTTCTGCGCGTCCGGGTAATCGGCAATCCAGGCGGCGCCGGAGACCATGAACTTGCCGACCTTGCGGTCCTTCAGGAGGTCGGCGAACTGCACGGACACGTCGCGCATGCGGATGCCCACCTCGGCCATGGACTTCGACCACAGCTCGGCGAGCTCGCGGTTGTCCTGGCCGGAGCTGTACTTGTATTCGATCACCAGAGGCTTGCCGTCGGGCTGCTCGCGCCAGCCATCGCCATCGCGATCCACATAGCCGTAAAGGTCCAGCAGCGCCTTGGCCCTGGCCGGGTCGTAATCCTGCTCGCGAGACCGGAAGTTCGCGTCATAACCGACCACCCCGGGGGGAACGGGCGTCTGCGCCGGGATGGCCTGGCCCTTGCGGAGAATGGCGACTTCGCGATCCCGGTCGTAGGCGAGCACCATGGCGCGCCGCAAGGCCACGCGCTCGGGTGCATAGCCGCCAACGGGGTTGTCCTTTCCGTCGACCTTCTCGCGCAGGTTGAAGCTGTCGTAGGTGAGCTCCAGTTGCTCCTCGCGAAACACCGTGACGCCATTGCGCTGAAGCTCCGGCGACAGCTTGCCGTTCGGCAGCGCCAGGTGGATGTAGGAGGTGGGCATCTCGTCCAGCAGGTCGTGCTCCTTGTTGAGGAACGCGAGGAAGCGCGGCTGGGAATCCTCGATGGGGTAGATCTCCACGCGATCGAGGATCGGCAGGCGCTTTCCGCGCAGCGCCGCCACGGCCCGGCGGTCGAAATCGTCGGCAGGGTTGGCGTGCGTGACATCCAACTCGAACCCGCGATAGTTCGGGTTGCGCTCGAGCACGATCTTCGAGCGGCGCACCCACTCCTTCAGCACGTAAGGCCCCGTGCCCACCGGGTGCGCATGGCTGTCGGCGCCGTATTTTTCGATCACCTCCCGGGCCACGGGCACCACATTGGGCATGGCGAGGATGTAGAGGAAGTTGTAGTCCGGCTCGGTGAGCTTGATGCTCAGGGTGTAGCGGTCCCGCACTTCCAGGCCCGGGATCTTCCCCTCGTAGTCGAAGCGGCCCGTCTTCTTCGCCTTCTCGGCGGCCTCGTCCAGGCCGAGGATCTTGTGCTCGAAGAGCCACTCGTAGGGGCTGCGCACTGCCGGGTCGCGGAATCGCTTGATCGCGTAAGCCATGTCCTGAGCCACGAGCTCGCGCTTCTTGCCGTTGAACGCGGGGTCATCGACATAGAAGATGCCCGGCCGGACGCGGAAGGTGAAGCGCGTGCCGCCCTCCTCCGCCTGCGGGATGGCCTCCGCCACCAGCGGCACGAGGCGCACGGGCCGTGCCAAGTAGTCGTAGGTGAGCAACGGCTCGTAGAGGTTCTCGCAGACGCCAACCGAGTAGCGATCGTCAATGCGCATCGGGTCGAAGCCCGTCTCCACGGCGCGAAACGCCATGCGCACGACTTTCTTCTCGGCCGCCGCGCTCGCCTCGCGCGCAACCGGCCCGGCAAGCGCCATCGCCGCAGCAAGAAGAGCGGCATAAAACGGAGCGGCGAGTCGGGGCATGGCGTAGGGGGCGGTGGGCGGAACGCCCCGTCGGGCTCAGCGGCTCGCGGAAACGAGCTTCGGAAGATCCACGTCGAGGTACTGCCAGAACTGGCGCATCACCGGGTGGCGCTGGTAGCCGATGAGCCAAGGCTGCGACATGTCCGTGAGGATGCGGTGCACGCCCAGGCGCCAAGGGGCGTAGACGAGGAAGAGCCGGTTCATCTCGCGGTAAATCGCGTCACGCTCAGGCCCATGCGGCAGGCGCTTGGCCTCCAGGTAGAGCTTGTCGAATTCCGGCACGCTGAAGCGGGAGTGGTTCGACTGCCCGCCGTTGGGCCCGTAGAGCATCACGAAGAAGGCATCCGCATCCGGCACGGCGGCGCTCCAGCCCAGGCCCCACATCTGCAGCTTGCCCGCCTTGGATTCCTTCAGCAGGTCCGGCCACTTGGCCTTCTTGAACGTCATCCGGATGCCGATCAAGTCCATGTTCTTCTTCCAGTTCTCGTCGAGCGGCTTCTGCTCGGCGCTGGGCGTGGAGGCGTACTCGATGGAGAAGGGCTTGCACGGCTCCGAGGCGCTCTTGCGCGGCAGGTCCCGGTAGCCGTCGCCGTCGCAATCCAGGTAGCCGTAGAGGTCGAGCAGCGCCTTGGCCTTGGCCGGGTTGTACTCCGTGGCTGTCGAGCGGAAGTTGGGATCGTAGCCCAGCGCGCCCGGGCCGATGGGGCTGTGCGCGGGAATCGCCTGGTTCTTGCGCGGGATGCGAATCTCGGTGCCCACGTCCTGGCCCATCACGATCGCACGGCGCAGGGCGATCTTCTCGGGCTCGTAGCCGCCGACGACCGGGTCCTTCATGCCGAAGTACGAATACGTGAGCTCCATGCCGGGCGTACGGGTCATCTGGATGCCGCGGCGCCGCAAGTTTGCCGAGAGCTCGTTGTTGGGCATGGCGACGTTGGCGAACTCGTTGGGCACGCGCTCGATCATGTCGTGCTCGGCATTGAGGAACGCGAGCCAGCGCGGCTGCGCCTCCTCGACCACGTAGACCTCGACGCGGCCGATCATCGGGAGCTTCCTGCCCTTGAGCCGCGCTGCGACCTCTGCCGCCACCGCATCACCCTCGGGCGCCGTCTCGTTGTAGGTGTCCTCGCGGTAGGTGGGGTTCGCCTCGAACACCATCTTCGAGGAGCGCTTCCAGTAGGTGAGCCGATAGGGGCCTGTTCCCACCGGATGCTCGCCAACTCGCGTGCCGTACGCCTCGTCGACCTCGCGGGCCACCGCACACGTGAGGTTGCAGTACGCAAGGTAATAGAGAAAGTTGAAGTTGGGCTGCTTGAGGCGGATCTGGAAGGTGTAGCGGTCGAGCGCGCGCAGCCCCTCGGCTACGGCGTCGTAGTCCATCCGGTTTTCCTTGCGCGCCTTCGCAAGGATCTCGTCCATCCCGACGATCTGCCCCTCGAACTGGTACAGGTTCGGCGACTTCTTCCTCGGGTCGAAGAGCCGCTTGATCGAATAGACGTAGTCCTCCGCCGTCAGCTCGCGCTTCTTGCCCTTGAAGGCCGGGTCGTCAGCGAAGAAGATGCCGGGCTTCACGCGCATCGTGTAGAGCGTGCCCCCTGCCGAGATTTCCGGCATGGCCACGAGCGTGTTCGGGACGAGCTTGATGGGCCGCGCGAGGTAGTCGTAGGTAAGGGGCGCGTCGAAGATGTGCGCGATGATGTTGGACGAATAGAGGTCCGAGATCTCGGCCGGGTCGAAGCTCGACTCCGAAATCGGGAACGCATAGCGCAGAACCTTGGAGGGGTCCGCGGCCGCGGCAACGGCGGGCAGGGACGCCAGGCAGGCGCACAGGACGCAGCGGGCTAGGGCGCGGGCGGCGCTCATGGTCGGCAACTCTCCTCTCGGGGTGGGCGCCTCGGCTGGACTTCGCCCCGGCCGGCGCCGACAATTGGCGGCAATTCTACTGGGAAAGGACGCGTCAAATGGGCTTCCTCGCCGGCCGCCGGATCCTCATCACCGGGCTGTTGTCCAACCGCTCCATCGCCTATGGCGTGGCCAAGGCCGTGGTGCGCGAAGGGGGGGAAGTGGCCTTCACCTACCAGGGCGACGCCATCCGGGAGCGGGTGGAAGCCCTGGCCCAGGAGTTCAACGCGGGCCCCATCTACCCGTGTGACGTGGCAGACGACGCCCAGATCGATGCCGTGTTCGAGGCGCTCAAGGCCCGGTGGGGCGGGCTGGACGGCCTGCTGCACGCCATCGCCTTCGCGCCCCGCGAGGCCCTGAAGGGGGAGTTCCACGAGTGCACGTCGCGCGAGGCCTTCCGCGTCGCCCACGACATCTCGAGCTACAGCCTGGCAGCGCTGGCTCGCGGGGCGGCTCCGCTCATGACCGGGCGCAACGGCGCCATCGTCACGCTCTCCTATTTGGGCGCCGTACGCTCGGTGCACAACTACAACGTGATGGGACTTGCCAAGGCAAGCCTCGAGGCCTGCGTGCGGTACCTCGCCTCGAGCCTCGGGCCGCAGGGCACGCGCGTGAACGCCATTTCTGCCGGGCCGATCAAGACGCTTGCCGCCGCCGGGATCGGCGATTTCGGCAAGATTCTGCGGTATGTGGAGCGCAATGCGCCGCTCCGACGCAACGTCACGGCCGACGAAGTGGGAAATACCGCAGCCTTTCTGCTGTCGAGCCTCGCCAGCGGCATCACTGGCGAAGTGACCTACGTCGACGCAGGTTTCAGCACCACCACCCCGGGGCTGGATGAGGGCTAGCGGGCGGCACGCCGCCCGCTGCGGTTACTTGCCCTTGGCGGGCTCGCCCTTCGCCTCGCTGGCTTTCTCCACCAGGTCCTTGCGAACGGACACGCCAAATCGGCTGCGGAGGTTCGCCAACGTCGATTCCAGTTCCGCCATCGCCATCGTTTGGCGAAGCTGATCGCCGAGAGACTTGCGGCGCGCGTCGTCGATGGAATCGACATCGATGACCTTGCTCACCTTGACGAGGGAGTAGCCCACGGGGGTCTGGACACCCACGAAGGCGGGAAGCTTCTTGGCATCCGCACGGAACGCCTTGTCGAGAACGGGCGCCTGCAACCCGCCCGGCTTCTGGCGGTTCACGGCCAGAGGCGCAGGCCACGTGAGCGCGACTGCCTTCCCCTCGACGGCGGCCTTGAGCTTCGCCTCGCCATCGGCCACCGCCAGCTTGATCGCGGCCTCCCGGCGCAGCTTGAAATCGATTCCCGCCTTCACCGCATCCAGCGGCCGAAGCTCGGCGGGCTTGTGCTCGATCACCCGGGCCGCCATGAGCACGCCAGGCCGCACCTCGACAGCCGAGGTGTTTCGGCGCGCCTTGATCGCGTCGTCGGAGAAGATTTCAGCGAGCAGCTTCGGGTTCGAAAACAGCGGCCCCGGCGCAGCCTTCGAAAACCAGGGCGACTGGGCAACCGCAATCCCCAGGCGCTCTGCCGTGGGCGCCAGCGCCGTGGACTGCTCGTAAACGCCGTTCACGAGCGAGTCGGCTGCGTCGGCAAAGCGCCGCGACGCCTCTGCACGGCGAAGCTCCAGTTCGATCTCCGGCGCTGCCTCGGCCAGGGCCTTGCCCTTCTCCGCCTTGATGTCCGTCACTCGGATGATGTGCAGGCCGAACTCCGAGCGCACGGGGCCCACGATGTCGTCTTTCTTGGCCGCGAACGCTGCGTCCTCGAAAGCTCGCACCATGGCGCCGCGGCGAAAGTACCCGAGGTCTCCGCCCTGCGACGCGGAGCCGGGGTCCTGTGACTCCTTCTTCGCCACGTCGGCAAAGCTCGTCGGCCTCGCGCGCACAGCCTTGATCAGGGCGTCGGCCTTTTCCTCCGCCGCCTTCTTGTCCGCCTCCGGCGCATCGGGCTTGAGGGTCAACAGGATGTGGCTCGCCTTGCGCTCTTCCGGCTGAACGAATCGCGCCCTGTTCGACTCGTAGTAAGCCCGCACGTCCTCCGGCTTCACCGGCATCTTCGCGGCCATCGCATCGACCGATAGCGAGACGTACTCCACACGGACCTGCTCCGGGTTGG
>Ga0075471_10001784_pt1 | contig 14272 bp, 13 predicted proteins | sample DEB19_08_DNA_2_FD_74787 | JGI IMG/M metagenome (GOLD analysis project Ga0075471, IMG submission 74787) | Aqueous microbial communities from the Delaware River and Bay under freshwater to marine salinity gradient to study organic matter... | ecosystem: Environmental > Aquatic > Marine > Coastal ... | reverse complement strand
CCTCGCGCAAGAACCCGACAATCTGTGCTTCCGTGAACCGTTTCTTCATCGTCCGACCCTTCTGATTAGGCCGGACTCTAAATCGAAACGCTACTCAATTCCGGGGGGACGTCGCTGCCACAGTTCTCGAGCGTCAGGCCGCGCAAGTCATAGGTAAATGGCAGGTCGGCGTAAATCCAGACCTTGATCGCGGACGCGCCGTAGACGACGCGCTCTTCCACGCCAGGACGCGCATGAATCCACACCGGGGTCCGGTCCCCGACGTCGAGGCGCAGGATGACGTTCCCCGCAACCGGCACCCCGTCGATACGCAACCGGTAGCCGGCAAGACGGCTCAGGCCGTCACGATCGAACATCAAACCGCCCGGCGGATTGTTCACGGCAATCCGAAGATGCTGATCGTCAGGCAGTGACAGCGCCGGATCGCCATAGAGGCTCGGCGTCCAGTGCGGCGCCTTGGGCTGTGCCAGCAACGCCCGCTCACCCGGCCCCTGGCAGGTGGCGCATGGCTCCAGGACAATCGAGTCCAACCGGTACGCGAATGCGGTGTCGGTGTAGATCAGCGCCTCGACGCTCGCGGCACCAACGACCGAGATTTCACTCTTCGGGCTGGGAATCGCCAGCCACGCGCTTCACCGACACGACGATCGCCACGTTCACGACGGGTCTCGAGATCGAACCGAACAACGCGCTGCTGCTGCGATGGCGCGGACACAGGCATCTGTCAGTGCGCGAGTTCGACAAGGCGTTTGCCGACCTTTCGCGCGGCAGCAAGCTCGACCCCTCGATCTACGGCAACTGTACCACCTGGGGATCGTTCAGTTCCTGCGCGGCAATTTTGACGACGCGGCGGCTTCGTTCGAGAAGGCGTTGCCGATCGCGCCAGATCCGGGCGAGTTGGCCGGATCAAACGACTGGTTGTGGATGTCCCTGAGCCGGGCTGGGCGTCATGCCGACGCGAAGGCGCTGCTCGACAAGCATCTCGACGTGAAGAAAGAGTTCACGCCGATCGACAACGCCTACACGCGCCGGCTCAAACTGTATCGCGGGGAAATCACTCCCGAGGTCGTGCTGACCGCTGCCGACACCGACGATACGCAGATCGCAACGCTCGCCTACGGCCTTGGCAACTGGTACCTGGTGAAAGGCGACAAGGCGAAGGCGCGACAGGCCTTTGCGCGCTCGGTCCAGGCGTCTGGTGGATGGCCGGGATTCGGGTTCATCGTCTCAGAAATCGAGCTGCGCAACCTGCGCTAGTTACTTCCGCTGCTTGTGCGCGGCGGTGATCGTCCAGAGGTGGACCTCGTACGGCGTGCCGTATTCGTCGTTCACCGTGACGGTCTTATCCGGCGGCCAGTCGTCGCCCATCTTGAAGCGATGAGAGACGACCCGTGCGCCGACCGGCAGCTGTTTCCACAGGTATGGGCGGATCAGCATGTTGAAGTGGTCGCCCATGTACAGCCACACCACCGTCATTGATCCCATGTCTGGTTGTTCGAGCGCGTCACTCAGGCGGATGTCGATCCGGTCGCTGAAGCCAGCAGCGTTGACGCGCTCGCGCGATTCGTCGACGCGTGCGGGGTCGAGGTCGATTCCGACCGCCCGCCGCGCACCGCTCCTGATGCCCTCGATCGTAATGCGGGCATCCCCAACACCCGGCTCGTAGGTCACGTCGGTCGAGGTGATGCCGGCGAGCTTGATCATCTCGGCGACCACAAAATCTGGCGTCGGCACGTACATCACCGAGACGCGGTCCGATGGATCGTCAGCCGTGAGGTCAACCGTGAGCTTGTCTCCGGCCTTCACCGTGATGATCTTTGTGCGGGTCATCTTGGTGTAGCTGTTGGCGTCCCACTTGGCGACGAGCCGGTACTGATAGGTCCGGCCTGGCGTCAGCGGTGGTGTCACGTAGGAGCGAAAGCTGCCCGCGCCTTCGATCGCTCTGCCGTCCAGTTCGATCCGCGTCGCGTAGCCCGGCACGGTGATCGTCAGGATCGCAGGCGCGTTGGCGGTCGTGGCCGCGGGTGGCTGGCGCACCTCGGGTGCGACCGTGGCAAGGGCGAGCAGCAGGGCCAGCGGCAGCATGGCCAGCGGAAGGATGGGCACGACGTGATCTCCGGTCAGAGATGCTAGCGCACTCCTGATAAGATTCGCCGCATGTCACTTCGATCATCGATCGCCGCATGTGCCTGTGCCGCCCTGGCGCTGTCGTCGGCCGGCCTCGCGCAAGGGAAGGACCGCATCAATCCCATGGTCGCGCTGCATGAGCGTGGTCTGCCGGTGTTTGGCATCACGCACCCGGCGATCGTGGCGGGGCGCGGGCCTGGCGGTCCGAACGCCGCGGCAAACAGCACGCCCGCGCCAATGCCGTCGTTGACCGACGCAGTGCGTGGCACGCTGGCGTATCGATTCGCCGACTTTGACTACAACAACTACTCGCCGGCCAGCGCCGAGCGTTTCCGCAGCTACATCGAGGCGCTGATCGCGGCGGGCGGTTCGGCGCGCGAACACGCCTTCATCTCGAAGATTCCGATCATTCACACCGATCCGGCGGCGGCGACCGCGCGCATTGCCGAGCAGCTCAATGCCGGGCATGTGGGTGTGATGATGCAGGAGGTCGAAAGCGCTGATGAGGTGCGGACCGCGCTCGACGCCATGCGCTTTGCCTCCAGAGGCGGCAAACGCCCCGACGAAGGGATTGGGCTGGCGGCGAAGTACTGGAAGTTGAGCGAAGCGGAATACCGGGCCAAGGCCGACCCGTGGCCGCTGAACCCGCAGGGCGAACTCTCGCTGTGGGCAATCGTCGAGAGCAAGCAGGGCATCGCCAACGTTCGCGAGATTGCGCAGGTCAAGGGCCTCACGGTGATCGTGGTGGGCGCCGGCACGCTCGGCGGCGTGTTCTCCTCAACCGATGCCAATGGCCAGCGCGTGCGCGACCAGGCGGGATTCGATGCCGGCGTGGCGGCGATCCTGTCGGCCTGCAAAGAGTTCAAGGTTCCCTGTAGCTACCCGGCGAACAATCCGAAGGAAATCGAGGATTTGATGGCGCGCGGCTTCACCGTCTTTACGATGCAGCGGCGCGACGCCGCGGGCTTTGACGCCATTACGACCGGTCGAAAGCTGTCCGGCAGGAACTGACCGCCAGAAGGACTAGAATCTCCAGCCATGACGCACTTCATTCGCACCGCGATTGCCATTTCTCTCCTGACTGCAAGCGTATCCGCCCAGGCTCCGGAGGCGCGCCCACAACGGCCACCAATGACGCCCGAGCAGCAAGCCGAAGCCGCGAAGCGGCGAGAGGCCGAAATGAATGCGCCGCGTCCGATTGCCGCTTACGACAGCGTCTGGACGGAAGAGCTGACATGGATGGAAGTTCGGGATGCCATCAAGGCCGGCAAGACGACGGGCCTGATTCTGACGGGTGGCGTCGAGTCCAACGGTCCGCACCTGGCGACCGGTAAGCACAACTTCATTCTCAAGGTGATGGGCGAAGCCATTGCCCGCAAGCTGGGCAACGCGCTCGTCGCACCGATCCTGACCCTCGAGCCCGGACGCCCTGACAGCGACCGCGTGGCTCCCGGCAGCGTGTTCCTGTCGCAGGCCACGTATCGCGCGGTGCTCACCGATATGGCGAGCAGCCTGCGCGGCATGGGGTTCACAACCGTGATCTTGATGGGCGATAGCGGTGGCAACCAGGGGCCAATGAAGGAAGTCGCGGCGGCCCTTGACGAAAAGTACAAGGCCTCGGGCACGCGCTTCTACTTCATCCCTGAGTACTACGACTATTCGTCGGTGCAGAAGTTGATCCAGAGCTCAGGCATTCCGGAGAAGATCGAGATCGGTGCCAGCCAGGGGTCCGATGGCCTGCACGAGGAATACGGCATCGATGCGCTGATGGCGCTCTACGATCCCAAGAGCATCCGCATTGACGAGCGCACCAAGGCCAATCGCGCCACGATCAACGGCGTCAGCCTGCTGCCGATGTCGAAAACGCTGGAGATGGCCAGGAAGATCGTCGATCTGCGTACCACGCTCACCGTGGACGCGATCAAGAAGGCCACCGGGAAGTAGCGTTTCGGAGCCTATTTCGCCGGTCGAACTTCTACGGCCGCAATGGCATAGAGCCGCCTGGCTGGGTCGAGCATTGAGCCCAGGCGGCGCACCATCTCCAGCCAGTCGGTGTCTTTCGCCGCAGCGCCAAGAATTGGCCGCAGCTTGATGGGCCGCTTGAAGAAGGCGGCCGCCCAGTCCGGTCGCGGTGTTCCGGAGAGATCGATGGCGATGATCTCGAAGGCCGGCCCGTCCTTATAGATCGCAATCAGGCCCGCGTTCAGTTCCTTGCCGAAGGTGATCTCGAATCGTACCGCCCGGCCGATCGCGCTCTCGTCATAGTGCGCAAAGATGCCCTCGACCAGCGGGTGGCCGGATGCAAAGAAGTCGATGAATTCATTCTCAACGGCCTCCTCGCGGTCGAAAGTGCCGACATAGCCGGATCCACCCGGCACGCCGGGCAGGCCAGACACGGTGGCGTCGTTGCCAAGCTCGATCGAGAACACGCGGTGCCCGGCCGGATGCGCGATCGAGAACCCGAGCCCGATCGACGCGGTGACGATCACTTCCTGGTTGAGGGCGTCCAGTTCCTTCGGAATACGCGCGAGGATGCCGTCGGCCATCTCCTTGCGATAGGGATGGCGATGCAAGTGCTGATAGGCGGCTTCGCGGACGCGCGTACGTGCGGCCCTGGCCTCACCGACCAGTACATCGAGCCGTGACTCGGAGAGCGACGCGTCGGGATCGAGTGCGATCGATTCGAGTGCCGACTCCATTGGCGCCAGCTGCGGTTCGATGCCGGCAAGCGGCTCGCGGAAGAGCCCGAGTGCTTCGAACAAACGCACGACGTCGCGGCCGAGGCCGGTGGCGGGCTTGAAGTAGACGATCTCGACCGGGATCCGCCGGCCGATGCGGTCAAGACGTCCGATGCGCTGTTCAACCACCGACAGCTTCCAGGGCAGATCGAACAGGACCAGCCGCCGGCAAAACTCGAAGTTGCGGCCTTCACCGCCGCACTCGGTGGAGATCAGCAGGCTCGGGCCGTCGCTATCGCGGAAGCGAGCCACCTCGGTGTCTCGCTTCGCTGCCGTCAGCTCCTCGTGAAAGACGCTGATGGCCACGTGCGCGCGTTCGCCGAGGATTGTGCGAAGCATATCCAGCGTCTCGCGGTGGGCGACGAAGATCAGCGTCTTCTCTTTCGCATCCCGCCAGCCAGGTGCCTGCTTGACCAGCCACTGAATCCGCGGGTCGTTCGTGTCGAGGGCCAGCGCCTTCGCGCGCAGCTCGGACTCATTGGGCAGGACCGCAGCGAGCGCGGCGCCAGACGCCAGCGTGCGTCGCACGCGATCGATCTTGTCGCGCTGGGTCACGGCATTGCGGGCTTCACCACTGCGAACCAGAAGCTCGACCTCTGTGCGCGCCTTGGCATGTGCCGTCGCCGTTTCCGGCAGTTCAATGGGGACGCCGACGCGCGGCGGCAGCCCGCCAATGTCCGCGCGCCGGGTGGCACTGGTGCAAAACGGGAGGGGAGACGCCTCTGCAAGGCGCGCCTTGATGCTCAGGTCTTCCGGGAAATCCTGCGGCCGCAGCATTTGCAACAACCTGAAGAAGCCGTGGGCGTCGTCTTCCAGTGGCGTCGCGCTCAGCAGCAGCACGTGCCGGCCAAGCGCGGCGATTGGCGCAACGGCTCGCCACGCCGGATTCCCGGGGTGCCCTGGCGCGCGCTGCAGGTGTTGCGCCTCGTCGACGACAAGCAGGTCAATGCCGGCGCGAACGGCTTGTTGCGTGAGTTCCCGTCTCTCGATGAGCAGCTCGATCGAGATGACGGTGCGGCGATGCAGCTCGAACGGATTGAAGTCGTCCCCAAAGTCCTTGGCGACGTCGGCCAGGCGATCGGAATCGAGCAGCGTGAAGACCTTGTGGTACTTGCGCCACAGTTCGCCGAGCCACTGCACCGTGAGCGTGTCCGGTGCCACGATCAGGCAGCGATCGACCTTGCCCATGTGCACCAGGCGATTCAGGATCAGCGACGCTTCGATCGTCTTGCCGAGACCAACTTCGTCAGCCAAAAGCCAGCGTACCGGGTCGCTCGCCGTGGCGCGCTCGGCGACATACAACTGATGTGGGAACAACCGCACCCGGCCGCCGAAGAAGGCGCCCATGCCGCCGGCTTCGCGCATGCCGAGCAGGTGCAGCATGTTGATCCGCGTGATGAAATCGTCGAGGTCGTCGAGGTCGCCGACCGACAGCCGATCCATTAGGGCACCCTCGAGTTCGAGCGGCCACAGTGCATCCGCCGTGGCGGATTGGCCATTCGCCAGCTCGAACCTGCCGCCGGCGTCCACCTTGACGATGGTGGTCTCGGCCTTCGTGGTGATGATCCGGACCGGCCGTCCGGCCCGCAGATCAACCGCGACCAGGGCCTCCGCGGTGCCAGCAAATCGCAGGGTGGCGCCGGTTCGCGGAAACTCGATGACGAGCGTGCGGCCGTCGATGGCGGTGACCCGGCCGACGCCGAGTTCCGGGTTGAAGCGATGCGTCAGGTACGAGCCGACGGTCCAGCGGGGAGAAATGTGAGGAGGCAGAATCTCGACGGTACTCCAACTTCGCGTCGAGCCGGAAAGTTTCAGTCGTCGTCAAATCGACGCTGGCCCCGGCCCGCCTTGACGTGCCCGCGGAGCTTTTTGCCCGTCAGGCGCCTCTCTCGTGCTCCCGCCTTCGGCTTGGTCGGGCGTCGCGACCTGGGGCGGATCAGGGCCTGGCGAATCAGTGCCGCCAGCCTGGCGCGAGCGGCCTCGCGGTTCTGGGATTGCAGGCGATGCTCTCGACTGTCGATCAGGATGAGCCCGTCGGCGGTGAGCTTCGATCCTGCGAGCGAGCGCAGGCGCTCTTTCACATCGAACGGCAGGGCGGACGCGTCGACATTGAAGCGCAGCTCGACGGCCGTTGACACCTTGTTGACGTTCTGGCCGCCAGGGCCGGACGCACGCACGAACCGCTCCTCGAGGTTCTTCTCGTCAATGAACAGGGTGTCGGTGATCTGGAGCATCGCCTGCGTCTAGCCTATCCTGTCCTCGTATGATTCACGCGGCTGTGCGTGCGACGAAGGCAATCCTGATCCACGGTAACGGGGGCTGTGAGGCTGGCGACATCTGGCTGCCCTGGGTCGAACGTGAACTGACGGCGCTCGGACTCACGGTGATCAACCAGACATTTCCCGACAATATCAAGGCGCGCGCGTCGGTGTGGTTGCCGCACCTTGAATCGCTGGGCGCTGACGAGCGCACCATCCTGATCGGCCACTCATCGGGCGCGGTGGCGTCGATGCGGTTCGCCGAGACGCATCGGCTTGCCGGGTCGGTGCTCGTGGGCGTGTGTCATACGGACCTGGGGGATGCGTTCGAGCGGGCGAGTGGGTACTACGTCGCGCCGTGGGAGTGGGAGCGCATCCGGCAGAATCAGCCGTGGACGGCCATCTACAGCTCCACCGACGATCCGCACATCCCGATTGCGGAGCCGCGCTTTGTGGCCAAACAATTGCGGGCGAGCCACTTTGAGTTTGAGGATCGCGGCCACTTCGTTGACCAGCGCCAGTTTCCTGAGCTGGTCAACTTTGTGCGCCGCGAGCTTCTCGGGTAAGGCGTCGAAGGCCCCCGTGGGGGCGGAGACTTACTTGCGTTCAGGCAGCTTGCCACCCTCGGCGAGCGTCTTCATGTTGGTCATGGCGCGCTGGAACGTGGCGGTGCGCGCGGCCTTGTCCTTCTCGCGTGCGCCGTCGTCCGGCAGCATCGAATTGTCGTACATCAGCGTGTAGACGATTTTCGAGGTTTTGTCCGTGACCGGGCGGACCTCGAGGGTGCCGTGGTACAGGTTGTAGGGGCGGCCTTCACGCGGTGTCTGCGTGTAGGTGTATGACAGCTCGGTCTTGCCGACGAGGACTTCGTTGGCGACCGAACGCACAGATCCGACTTCGCCTTCGACCCCCGACAGCATTTTGCAGCCGGCCGGAATCTGCAGCCATTCGGCGATGGCGCAGTACCCGCCAATCCGCTTCCACACCTCGGCGGCCGGACGGTCGACAGCGATCTCGAGTGGGATGGTGGTGTAGGTCGGGTTGGCAACGACGACGCTGGCGGCCGGTGCAGCGGGTGCGGCCGGAGTTTGAGCGGCAGCGGGCAGGGCGGCAATGGCCAACGCCGCGGTCATGGCAAACGTGCGGATCTTCATCAACAGCCTCCAGCGCGGAAGCTTAGTCGAAGGCGCGCCCGGTTGACAGGCGCGAGTTAAATGAACGACCATTAATTTAATGGCACGACCGGCCGGGCGCGACGGGCAACAGACCCGACAGGCGCTGCTTGACGCGGCGCTAAGCCTGTTTGCCGAGAAGGGCTACTTCGGCACCAGCCTCCGCGACATCGCGCGTCACGTCGGCGTTCGCGAGAGCGCGCTCTATAACTACTTTCCGAGCAAGGAATCGTTGTTCGAGGCCGTGGTCCTGGCTGACCGGCAGGAGACGGCTGAGCGCCTGTCGCCACTGCTCGACGCGCCGATTGCCGACGTGCGCCGGTTCCTCGAGGAACTTGCCTCGCTGGCGATCGAGACCTACAAGTCGCCGATCCAGCAGCAGCGCTTTCGCATCCTGATGTCGGACGGCATCAGGCTGGCGGTCGAGGGCCGAATCAACCTGATCGACCAGCAGGTGGGCAGCAAGAGCCAGGTGGTGCGAACCGTGATGGCGCGACTGGTCGATGAAGGGCATTTCAAGGCGGGAGATCCGGATCTGCTGACCTTTCAGTTCATCGCTCCGTTGATGACCTGGCGGCAGTTGCAGGCGCTGCGGCCCGATCTCCCCTTGGTGACCGACACACAGGCCTTTGTGATGGGCCATGTGGATTTGTTTTTGAACGGCTGTATGCGCCGAGAGGCGAGTGAACGCCCAAGACGGGGGCGGACCCGCCGGACGGGCGGTCGAGTGAGAGTGAGGGTGCGATGAGCGGGCGTTGGGTGTTGGGGCTGGCGGTGCTGGCGGTTAGCATGGCCGGCTGTGGGGGACGAGAACTGCCGGCGGCCGCTGCGGCCAGCGAGGCCGTGTCGGTCACGGTCGTTGCCGCAACGCAGCAACCGTTGACGCGGTTCATCAGCGTCTCGGGAACGCTGACCGCCCAGGAAGATGCCGAGGTGGCGGCCGAAGTGGCCGGCCGCGTGGTCGCGACGCCGATCGAGCGCGGCAGCCGGGTTGGACAAGGCGAGAAGTTGATTCAGATCTCAGACCTGGAAGTCGCGGCCCAGGCTCGCGAAGCGGAGGCCAACGCAGCGCAACTCGAAGCGAGACTCGGCATGGCGTCCGGTGCGGCGTTTGACGTCGAGCGCGTCCCCGAAGTGGCGAACGCGAAGGCGGCCCAAGTGCTCGCGCGCACCGAGTTTGAGCGCACGCGGATGTTGCAGGCGCAGCAGCTCGTCTCCAGGTCCGAGTTCGATCAACGCCAGGCCCAGGCCGATGCCGCCCAACGGCAATACGAGGTTGCGCGCAACGGCGCCGAGCAGCAATACCAGGCGTTGATGGCGGCGCGGGCACGGGTTCAGCTCGCGCGCAAGTCTCTTGCTGATACGCAAGTGCGGGCGCCGTTTGATGGCGTGGTCGGCGAGCGTATGGTGTCAGTAGGTGACTACGTCACCCGTGGCGCCAAGGTGGCCACGATCATGCGTATCAATCCATTGCGCCTGGAGTTGACGGTGCCGGCCCAGTACTTGAAGACGGTCGCCGCCGGCCGCACCGTGCACCTCGACGTGGACGCCTACGCGGGCGAGCATTTCAGCGGCGAAGTCCGTTTCGTCTCGCCGGCATTGAAGTCGGATGCGCGGGCGTTGATCGTGGAGGCGATTGTCCAGAACGCCGATGGCCGCTTGAAGCCGGGACTCTTTGCGACCGCGCGGATCGAGCAGGCGGAGCAGACCCCCGCCATTCTCGTCCCCAAAAACGCCGTGACCACCAGTGGAGAGGTGTCGCGCGTGTTCGTGGTCAAAGGTGACAGGGCAGAAGAGCGCCTGATCACGGTTGGCCAGGAGGTCGGCGACAAGATTGAGGCCACGAGCGGTCTCACCGCGGGCGACCAGGTCATCGTCGGCGGACGCGAGAAGCTGCGCGACGGCGCGACCATCAAAGTCGGGAGCTAGTCATGCAGTGGCTCGCGGAACTCTGCGTCAAGCGCCCAGTGTTCGCCTGGGTGCTGATCCTGTCGCTGACCGTCGTTGGCATGTTTGCGTTCACGCAACTTGGCGTCGATCGCTTTCCTAACGTCGACATCCCATCGGTCTCGATCACGACCCGGCTTCCGGGTGCGGCACCCGAGCAGATGGAGACGGAGGTCACCGACAAGATCGAAGAAGCCGTCAACACGATCAGCGGCATCGACGTCCTGACCTCGAACTCCTCCGAAGGCGTGTCGCAGGTGGTGGTGTCGTTTGTGCTCGACAAGGACGCCAACGTGGCAGCGCAGGAAGTGCGCGACAAGGTGAATCGCGTGATCCCGCTGCTGCCGCGGACCGTGATCCAGCCGATCGTCGAGAAGCTCGACCCAACGGCGTCGCCGGTGCTGACGCTGGCCGTGACGGCGGAGAAGCCGATCCGCGAGATCACCGAGTACGCCGACAAGGTGCTGCGGCGTCAGCTCGAAAGCGCCGATGGCGTTGGCCAGGTGCTGATCATTGGCGGTCGCAACCGGCAGATCAACCTCTGGCTGAACGCCGAATCGCTGCGTGCGCACAACATCACCGTGAACGAAGTGTCGCGCGCCCTGCAGACGCAGAACGTGGACGTGCCGGGCGGCCGGATCGACCGAGGTGCCGAAGCCGTGACACTCCGGACCAAAGGCCGAGTGTCGAGGGTCGAAGATTTTGGCAACATCGTGATCCGCGAGGTGGGTGGCCACCCGGTGTTGCTCCGCGACGTGGCTCGCGTCGAGGACGGGATGGTCGAAGCCCGCACCGAGGCGAGCCTCAATGGCGCGGCCACCGTGCTGCTGCAGATCCGCAAGCAGTCAGGCACTAACACGGTGGAAGTCGCCAACGGACTGAAGGAGCGCATTGCCACGCTGGAGCAGTCGCTCCGTCCAGGCTACGCGTTGCGCATCGTTCGTGACGAAGCTGACTTTATCGAGGCGTCGATCGCCACGGTCGAAGAGCATCTCGTCGTCGGCTCACTGTTGGCCGCTGTCGTCGTCTGGTTATTCCTCGGGAACCTCCGCTCAACGATCATTGCCGCGATCTCGATCCCGACCTCGATCATCGCGACCTTTGCGCTGATCTGGTACATGGGCTTCACGCTAAACATGCTCACCATGTTGGCGCTGACGCTCTCGGTCGGCATTGTCATTGACGACGCCATCGTGGTGCTCGAGAACATCTACCGGTTCATTGAAGAGAAGGGCATGTCGCCGCGCCAGGCAGCGGTCGAAGCGACAAAAGAGATCGGCCTGGCCGTGCTGGCCACGACGTTCTCCCTGGTCGCGATTTTTGCGCCGGTCGGGTTCATGAGCGGCATGGTCGGCCGCTTCATGCAGAGTTTCGGCTTGACGATGTCGTTTGCGGTGTTGGTGTCGCTGTTTGTGAGCTTCACGCTGACGCCGATGATGTGCGCGTATTGGCTGAAGGGCAAGGCGCTCGACGCGGGCAGTGGCCACGATTCGAAGCACAATCGGTTCTTCGAGCCGCTCGATCGCAGCTACACGCGGCTGCTGGAGTGGGCAATGGCGCATCGCGGCGTCGTCGCCGCGGCAACGGTTGTTGTGCTGTTGTCGAGCGTCGGGCTGTTTCAGGTCGTGAACGTGAATTTCACCCCGGTCGACGACACGTCCCAGTTTGATGTCACGCTGCGGGCGCCGGAGGGCTCCAGCCTTGCGGCCACTGAAATCCTCTCGAACCGGCTGGCGACGGCTATTCGCGAATTGCCCGAGGTGGCCTACACGCTGGTGACGGTGGCGGGCGACAACGCCGGCACGCTGAATTCCGCGACCGTGTTCGTCAAACTCCACCCACTGTCTGAGCGGCGTCGCATCCAGGACGAGGTGATGGGCGACGTGCGCACCAACATCCTGCCGAAGGTGGCCCAGCCCGGCGTCCGCATGGCGGTGCAGGCTGGCGGCGGGCCGGGTGGCGGTGGTGGTGACATCCAGTTCGTGCTGCAGGGGCCGTCGCTCGATGCGCTCGAGAAGTACAGCCAGACGCTGCGCGATCAGGTCGCAAAGATCCCTGGCCTGGTGGATGTGGACACGACGCTGAATCTGGGCAAGCCCGAAATCTCAATCCAGATCGACCGCCCGAAGGCGTCGGACCTTGGCGTTTCGATCTCCGACACGGCGGAAGCGGTGAGGTTGCTGGTTGGCGGCGACGCCGTCACGACGTTCAACGATGGCGGCGAGCAGTATGAGGTGTTGCTGCGCGCGCGCGCGGAGGACCGCAACAGTGCGGAGTCGCTTGGTGCGCTGACTGTGCCGTCGTCGCGGCTGGGAAGCGTGTCGCTCGACAATATAGCGTCGTTCGAGCGCGATTCGTCGCCGGCCACGATCAGCCGCATCTCAAGGCAGCGGCAGGTGACGATCGTCGCAAACCTGCTGCCCGGAACGGGGCAGACCGCAGTGCAGCAGGAGATGACGCGGCTGGCGGACGAGCTCCAGATGCCGTCCGAATATCGCTCCGGCTTCGTGGGCCGATCGCGCGAGCTGAATCGCACGGCGACCGCGTTCCTGTCGGCGATCGTGTTGTCGCTGGTGTTCATGTACCTCATCCTGGCGGCGCAGTTCGAGTCGTGGCTGCATCCGGTCACCATCTTGCTGTCCCTGCCGCTGACGCTGCCGTTCGCACTGGTCTCGATCATCATCTTCGGCCAGTCGCTGAACATCTTCTCGGGTCTGGGACTGCTGGTGCTGTTTGGTGTCGTAAAGAAGAACTCGATTTTGCAGATCGATCACGCGAATCAGCTTCGTGACGAAGGCATGCCGACGGACCGCGCGGTCGTGCAGGCAAGCCGCGACCGTCTGCGGCCGATCCTGATGACGACCCTGGCGTTTGTGGCCGGCATGATCCCGCTGGTGATCTCGCAGGGGGTCGGGTCGGCGACCAACCATGCGATCGGGTGGGTAGTGATCGGCGGGCAGACATTGGTGCTCGTGCTGACGCTCGTCGTGACGCCGGTGGCGTACTCGTTGTTTGATGAAGTGCAGCGGAAGGGCCTCAGCCTCACCTGGCTGCGCATGCGCAAGAGCCCGCCAAGTCCGGCCTGACGAGATGCATGCTACGGCCGCAACCAGAAACGCTGTTAAACGCATGGCAGCACCACGGCGAGGCCGTGAACGACCGGGAGCCCGCTGGGCGATCCAGCTTATGAACGCATACGCCCCATGAATTGCCCGGCCGGTGTATGCTGGCGTGGTTCGTCAGCAAGTTCAGGACATTCGAAAAGGGATCACTCGATGCGACTACAGAAACTGTTGGTTATTGGTTTTCTTGCGCTCGGCTCCGCCGGCGCGTTTGCCCAGGGTCGTCCCGCGGCGAAGGACGATGTCACGAACCCCCGCACCGCGCGCTACGGCGTGTGGGACAACTCCACCAACCCGAACAACGTGATGACCTACGAGGCGTTCGAGGGTGACGGCAGCAAGCTGACCGTCAGCAACCCGAGCGATCCGAAGTCCGATTGGTCGTACGTGACGAAGTTCGACGGTGTCTACCGCCCGGTGACCGGCCAGCAGGGCGCGGAGACCGCGGTCGAGATCATCGATCCGAAGAGCATCCGCATCTACAACAAGCGCAATGGTGTGCTCAACCAGGTCGTGATCAACACGCTCTCTGCTGACAACAACACCATCAGCAACGAATACATCCGCATGGACAAGGATGGCAAGATCATGGGCGTGACGCACGTGACCTACATCCGCCGGATGAAGAAGTAGCTGCGCCCGCGTTTATTTCGGCTGGCGTGAGGCCAGCCGAAATCCCACATGTGATGACCCCGTGTCCGGCGCGAGTCCGCGCCAGGCCACCGGTCGACAACTTTGACAATACGAAACGGGTTCAACCTGGCGATCGCTCTCGCCTTGATCCGTCGCCTTCTGGGAGGCCGGATTGGCGGAAAGGGCGGGCGGCCCCTGTTCAGCCCACCCCAACCGAGCAAGGCTCACACGGCAACAGTTAGAGTTGCCGTGAAGCCGGTGCTGGCATCACCAGT
>Ga0075471_10001779_pt1 | contig 14283 bp, 17 predicted proteins | sample DEB19_08_DNA_2_FD_74787 | JGI IMG/M metagenome (GOLD analysis project Ga0075471, IMG submission 74787) | Aqueous microbial communities from the Delaware River and Bay under freshwater to marine salinity gradient to study organic matter... | ecosystem: Environmental > Aquatic > Marine > Coastal ... | reverse complement strand
CGCCATCTGGGCTGGACGACTCGAAGGCAAGGCCGACGACCTCTTCCGCGAGTTCAACGATTCGCTTCCCTTCGACCGCGCGCTCGTGCGCGAGGACATCGAGGGCTCGGTCGCATGGTCCAAGGCGATCATGCGCGCGGGCGTCATCACCGCCGACGAGCAGCGCGAGATCGAGGCCGCGCTCGGCGAGATCCTCGCACTCGCGAAGGACGACCCCTCGTCGATCCTCGACGCCGACGACGAGGATGTCCACTCGTGGGTCGAGCGCCAGCTCATCGCCCGCGTGGGCGACCTCGGCAAGAAGCTCCACACCGGCCGCAGCCGCAACGACCAGGTTGCGACCGACCTGCGGCTGTGGACGGCGCGCCAGCTCAAGCTGCGCCAGGGCGAACTCCGCGCGGCCATGAACGCGCTCGTCGACCTCGCCGAGCGCGAGAAGACGACGCCGTTCCCGGGCTACACGCACCTGCAGCGCGCGCAGCCGATCCTCTTCGCGCACTGGTGCCTCGCGTATGTCGAGATGTTCCGCCGCGACCTCGAGCGCATCACCGACTGCCTCAAGCGCGTGCGGCTCTCGCCGCTCGGGTCGGGCGCCCTCGCCGGCACTGCCTACCCGATCGACCGCGAACTGCTCGCGAAGGACCTCGGCTTCCGCTCACCCACCGCCAACTCGCTCGACGCCGTCAGCGACCGCGACTTCGTGATCGAGACGCTCGGCGCCTGCGCGCTGTGCGCCGTCCATCTCTCGCGCTTCGCCGAGGACCTCATCTTCTACTCGACCAGCGAGGCCTCGTTGATCGAGTTGCCCGATGCGTTCACTTCGGGCAGCTCGCTCATGCCCCAGAAGAAGAACCCCGACGCGCTCGAGCTCTTCCGCGGAAAGACCGGCCGCCAGATCGGCAACCTCGTCACCCTCCTTGTCACGGTCAAGGGCCTTCCCATGGCCTACAACAAGGACCTCCAGGAGGACAAGGAGCCGCTGTTCGACGCGATGCGTCAGCTCTCGATGTGCCTGCGCATCCTGCCCCCCATGGTCGCGGGCATCAAGATCAACCGCGAGAACGCGCTCGTCGCCGCGGCAGAGGGCTACACCAACGCCACCGACCTCGCCGACTACCTCACGCGGCTCGGCGTGCCCTTCCGCGAGGCGCACCACCAGGCCGGCCGCCTCGTGCGCAAGGCGATCGAGGCGCACTCCTCGCTCGAGGAGCTTCCGCTCGATGTGATCCGCGAGCAGGCGCCGCGCGCGAACAACGATGTCTACACCCAGCTCACCGTGAGCGCCACGCTCGAGAAGCGCGGCGTGACCGGCGGCACCGGCCCGAAGGCGGTCGAGAGTGCGATCGAGCGCGTGCGCCGCATGCTGCGCGAGCGCGCCGTGCCCGCGGGCGCGGGCGAGGTCGAGTTCCGCCAGGCGCGGATGGACGACCTCGATGCGATCGTGCACCTGGTCGACTACTGGGCGCAGCACGGCGAGAACCTGCCGCGCTCGCGCGAGGACATCATCAAGGCGATCCTCGACTTCGGTGTTGCGGTGATCGACGGCCGCGTCGTCGGCTGCGCGGCGCTGTGGATCTACACCCCCGATCTCGCCGAGATCCGCTCGCTCGGCATCCATACCGAGTACCAGGGCCGAGGCATCGGACAAGGCCTCGTGCGCCACTTCCAGCATGTCGCGGGTCAGCTCCACATCGACAAGCTGTTCGTCCTCACCCGTGCGCCCGAGTTCTTCGAGAAGTGCGGCTTCCGCCGCGTGTCGATCAACTCGCTTCCCGAGAAGGTCACCAAGGACTGCGCGAGCTGCCCGAAGAACACCTCGTGCGACGAGATCGCGCTCGTCCACGACACCGTGCTGCCCGAGCAGGGCAAGTGATCCACCGATGACGACCCTCGCCTCCGCTCCCCTCCCGTCGATCCAGACCGCCTCGCTCGACTGGCCGCGCGGCTTCCGCGCGTCGGTGGGCGCCGCAGCCATCAAGAAGGCGGGACGCGACGACCTCGCGCTGCTTTCGATGTCCTCGGGCGCGACGGCTGCAGCGATCTTCACGCGCAATCTGTTCGCCGCAGCGCCGATCGAGGTCTCGCGGCGGCACATGAGGGATTCGCGCGGGCACGCGTCGGCGCTCATCCTGAACTCGGGCTGCGCCAACGCTGCGACGGGACCACGGGGCGTGGCGAACGCACAGGAGATGGTCGACGCCGTGGCGCTCGCCATCGGCTGCGCCAGCGAGAGCGTGCTCGTCAACTCGACGGGCGTGATCGGCGTCCAGCTTCCGATGGAGCGGATCGCGCCCGAGATCCCGAAGATGGCTGGCCGCCTCGAGCATGCGGTAGACGGCGGCGGGCTCGAGCCCTTCGCGCGCGCGATCATGACCACGGATACGAAGCCGAAGATGTCGTCGCGGACGATCGCATGTGCGGGTGGCCGGACCGTGCGCGTCTCCGGCGTCGCCAAGGGCGCGGGCATGATCCGCCCCGACATGGCCACGATGATCTCCGTGCTTGCGACCGATGCCGAGGTCGACCCAAAGGTGCTCGACCGCATCCTGCGCCACGCAGCCGACGCGAGCTACCACCGCATCTCGGTCGACGGCGACACAAGCACCAACGACTCGGTGTTCGCGTTCGCGTCGGGCCTCGCGGGGCCTTGCGATGAAGCTGCGCTTGCGACCGCCTTCCGCGAAGTCGCGTGCGATCTCGCCAAGATGATCGTGTGCGACGGCGAGGGCTTCGAGCGCTCGCTCGCGGTGCGCGTCGCGGGTGCGGCGAACAAGGCCGACGCGCTCAAGGTCGCCGAAACGGTCGCGTCGAGCCTGCTTGTCCGTACGGCGATCACAGGTGGTGACCCGAACTGGGGCCGCATCGTCGCGGCGGCCGGCCGCGCGGGCGTTGCGTTCCGCGCGAACGACCTCGAGCTCCGCGTGGGCGGCATCCTGATCTTCCAAGACGGGCAGCCCTGCCCCGCCGACAAGGACGCGGTGCGCGCGGCGTTCAACGGGTCGCATGTCGACATCGTGATCTCGCTCGGCGCGACCGAGGGTGCGTCGGCGGAGGCGAACTCCGACAGCTTCCTCTCCTGCGGACTCACGACCGAGTATGTGCGCCTGAACGCCGACTACACGACCTGATCGGTGCACGCCGCGTGCACTGCCCTGTCGTCAGAACTGGCGGAGAAACCGCGCGTCGTTCTCGAAGAGCAGCCGGATGTCGCCGATGCCGTACTTGCGCATCGCGACACGCTCGATGCCCAGGCCGAAGGCGAATCCCGTCCACTCCTCCGGATCGATGCCGACCGACTTGAACACATTCGGATCGACCATGCCGCAGCCGCCGAGCTCGATCCAGCGCCACTCGGGCACACCGTTGCGCATGACGCGCATCTTCATGTCGAGCTCCGCGCTCGGCTCCGTGAACGGAAAGAAGCTCGGGCGCAGCCGGATCTCCGCCTCTGCCCCGAAGAACGCCTTGGCGAACTGCACGAGCGTCGACTTGAGGTCGACCATCGACACCTTGCGGTCGACATACAGACCCTCGACCTGATGGAACATCGAGTAGTGCGTCGCGTCATGCGCGTCGGGCCGGTACACGCGGCCGATCGCGCAGATCTTCAGCGGCGGCTTCATCGTCTCCATCGCGCGGATCTGCACGGTCGATGTCTGCGTGCGGAGCAGGAGCTTGCCCGCGACCTCGCCGCCGAGGAAGAAGTTGTCCGCGGGTCCGCGCGCGGGATGGCTCTCGGGAATGTTCAGCGCGTTGAAGTTGTGCCACTCGTCCTCGAGCTCGGGACCATCGGCCACCGAGAAGCCCATGCGGCCGAGCACATCGACGATCTCATCGATGGTCTTGGTCAAGACATGCCGACGCCCCTCGCCCATCGAAAGCCCCGGCTCGGTGACATCGACCATCGGACCCTTCGGCGCGGCGCCTGCGGAGTCCCTGCTCGCGTTGAACGCGGACTCGATCGCAGCCTTGACCTCGTTCACGCGCTTGCCGACGGCGGGCTTCTGCTCCTTCGGCACGCTCTTCAGCGAGTCCATGACCGCGCGCAGGCGCCCGTTGGTGCCCAGCCACTTGACACGGAACGACTCCAGCGCGGCGGCATCGGCCACCGCTGCGAGATCGGCGAGCGCTTCGCGTTCCATCGCGTCGAGATCGGCAAGCATGAACGCAGTCTATCGCGAAAAAGACAGCCGCCCCGCGCAAGGCGGGGCGGCTGGGATTCACTGCTCAGTCGGCTCACTCGGACTTCGCGGCCTCGGCGCCGCCCTTGCGGCGGTCGGCTGCGAACTTCGTGCGCTTGTCGGCGGTGCGACGGCGGTTCGAGCGGCGGCCAGAGACCTGGGCGCCCTCTTCCTTGCCGACGAGCTGCAGGATGCAGAGGTCGGTCTGGTCGCCCACGCGACGCTTGTCGAGCTTGACGATGCGGGTGTAGCCACCCGCGCGGTCGGCGTACATCGGCGCGACCTTCGTCATCAGGTGCTGCACGAGGCGCGGCGCCTTGCGGAGCTCACCGTAGCGGTTGAACTCGAAGGCGTCGTCCGCGGGCAGATCCCAGTGCTGGTGCACGCCCTTCTTGGCATCGCCACCCTCGCCATCGACGACCCAGCGGAAGATCGCGCGGTCGTTGATGCGGGCGGCGATCTCGCGCCGGCTGGTGAGGCCGCTGCGCTTCGCCATCGTGATCAGCTTCTCGACGAACGGCTGCACGGCCTTCGCCTTGGGAAGCGTGGTCTCGATCTGGCCGTGCTCGAAGAGGCCGGCGGCGAGGTTGCGGAGCATCGCGCGACGGTGATCTTCCTTCACGCACAGTTGCTTGCCAAATACACGGTGACGCATGGCTGGTTCCTATTCGTATCTGTCGAAGGGCTCGGCCGTCACGGCCGTGCCCGGATGGACTCTTCTGTCGATCGATCAACCGTTCAGCAGACCCTCGGGAACGGGGTAGCCGAGGTGCAGGCCGAGCTTCTCGAGCTCTTCCTTGACTTCCTTGAGCGAGGTGCGGCCGAAGCTGCGGACGGCCAGGAGGTCGTCCTCGCTGCGCTGCACGAGCTCGCCGACCGAGCGGATCTTCGCGGTCTCGAGGCAGTTCGAGGCGCGGACGCTGAGGTCGAGCTCCGAGACGGGCATGCGCAGCTTGCGGATGATCTCGTCGTCCTGCGCGTTGGCGTCGGCGACCTCGTCTGAGACGAGCGAATCGCCGAGCTCGTCGAACTGGACGAACGGGTTCAGGTGCTTGCGGAGGATCTTCGAGGCCTCGACCAGCGCCATGTCGGGCGTGATCGTGCCGTTGGTCCAGACATCGAGGATGAGCTTCTGGTAGTTCGTCTGCTGGCCGACGCGGGTGTCCTCGGTCGAGAAGCGCACGCGCTGCACGGGCGAGAAGATCGCGTCGATCGGGATCTCGCCGATCACCTGGTCGGAGCCCTTTGCGGCCTCGTTGGCGATCTGCTCGGTCGCAGGCAGGTAGCCGCGGCCCTTCTCGACGGTGAACTCGATGTCGAAGTCGATCTTGTCGGTCAGGGTCGCGATGACCTTGTCCGGATTGATGATCTGGATCGACGCGTCGCACTCGATGAGCTCGGCGGTGACATCGCCCGGGCCTTCGGCCGAGAGGCGCATGGTCTTGGGTCCATCGCCTTCCATCGCGACGATGACACCCTTGATGTTCAGGATGATGTCGACGACATCCTCGAGGACGCCCGGGATCGTCGAGAACTCATGGGTGACGCCCTTGATCTTCACCTTGGTGATCGCAGCGCCCTCGATCGAGGAGAGCAGCACGCGACGGAGGCTGTTGCCGATGGTCGTGCCGAAGCCCGGCTCGAACGGTTCCGCGATGAAGCGCGTGAAGGTCTGCGAGCGGCTCTTGGTGTCGATCTGGACATTCGCGGGAAGGTCGAGCCCGCGCCAACGAAGATGCATCAGAAACTCCTAGTGCCCATTCCGGGCCTTCGACAGATTCGGGCTTCCGCCCTTGTTCGACACCCCTGCAGCTCGGATGACCACCGCTGTCGATCGGTGGGTGCCTTCTGTGCAGGGGATCCTGGGAAGTCGTCGGAGCGGCTCTCACCGCGCCGACGGTTGTTCATTCGTTTGATCTCACACCAGCATCCGAAGAGTCCTTCTTCGGATGCGGCTCTCACACGAGCATCCGAAGAGTCCTTCTTCGGATGCGGCTCTCACACCAGCATCCGAAGAGTCCTTCTTCGGATGCGGCTCTCACACGAGCATCCGAAGAGTCCTTCTTCGGATGCGGCTCTCACACGCGGCGCTTCTTCGGCGGACGGCAGCCGTTGAACGGGATCGCGGTGTGATCCTCGACCGCGGTCACGCGCAGGCCATTCGCCTGCAGCGCGGTGATCGCGCTCTCGCGACCAGGCCCAGGACCCTTCACGCGAACCTCGACCTCCTTGAGGCCGACGCGCTTCGCCTTGCCGACAGCCTTCTCGGAGGCGCGGCTCGCGGCGAACGGGGTCGACTTACGGGCGCCCTTGAAGCCGACGGTGCCGGCCGAGTCCCACGCGATCGTCTCGCCGTTGAGATCGGTGATCGTCACAAGGGTGTTGTTGAAGGTCGCGTTCACATGAACGATGCCTCGGAGCACATTCTTGCGGAGCTTCTTCTTCGTCGACGCTGCGGGCGCTGCGCCTGCTGCTGGATTCTGCGTGTTCATCGTGAGATTCTCGTGTTCTGTCGTATCGCGGTCGGGGCTTCGTTCACTCGGCTGTCAGGCCGCGGCGAGTGCTTTGCCGCAGCCGTGGCTTCAAGCTGCGGCAAGTACTTTGCCGCAGCCGTGAAACACTGCTTAGCCCTTCACGCCCTTCTTGCCGGCGACGGTCTTCTTCTTGCCCTTGCGCGTGCGCGAGTTCGAGCGCGTGCGCTGGCCGTGCACGGGCAGCGAACGACGGTGCCGATCGCCGCGGTAGCTCTTGATGTCCTTCAGTCGCTGGACATCCTGCTGCACCTGACGGCGGAGCGCGCCCTCGACGACATGCTTCGCGTCGATCACGCCGGCGATCGCTGCGACTTCCTGCTCCTTGAGGTCGTTGGTGCGACGCTCGGGGTCGATGCCGACCTCACGCAGGATGTCGAGCGCCACCTTCGGCCCAATGCCGTAGACGTAGCGCAGCGAGACGCCAATCTTCTTCTTCTCGGGAATGTCGATACCAGCGATACGCGGCATGTCAGGCTCCGGTCGGCGCTTACAGCCCTGCTGCAAGTCGCTTCACACACTTCGATGCGCCATGCCTTCACGCGGCACAGACGCGTTTGATCCGATGTCTCCACCTCGCGACGGCGACCTGCGCCGGCGCGGGGGAAGGGGCGATTGTACCCAAAATCCCGTTGAAGTCAGCCCTGCCGCTGCTTGAGGCGGGGATTCTTCTTGTTGATGACCAGTCGCTTGCCCTTGCGGACGACGATCTGGCAGTCGCGGGTACGGCGCTTGATGCTCGAACGAACCTTCATGGTGGGTCTCCTGTCTTCAGTTCTCTGACGATTGTGTTCGATCCCGCCTCGGGGATCGGGAAGTTCTCGGTCGTGCCCCTTCCGGGGCTCGTTCTCAGTAGCGGTAGACGATGCGCCCCTTGGTCATGTCGTAGGGGCTCATCTCGACTGTCACCCGGTCGCCGGGAAGGATGCGGATGAAGAACTTGCGCATCTTGCCGCTCACATACGCGATGATCTCCTGGTCGTTCTGCAGACGAACCCTGAACATCGCATCGGGGAGCGCCTCGGTGACCTCGGCGTCGAGGGTGATCTTGTCTTCCTTCGCCATCTTGCGTGGCCTTCTGTTCGGGACTCTTGGTCCTGTGGCTCGTCTCTGTGTGTCGCTGGCTCAGCCTGCGCGCCGGACTACGGGCATGCAGGCGTCGTGAATGCTTGAAGTAAGGATCTCTGCCCCGTCGCGGGTGATGGCGACGGTGTGCTCGACATGGCAGCTCGCCGCGCGCGAGTTCACGACGACCGTCCAACCGTCGTCCGCGAGCGTCACCGCAGGATTCATCAGTTCGCCGCGGTCGCTTCGGCGCGCGGGCTCCGCCACCACCATGGGCTCGATCGCAAGCACCATGCCGGGTCGGAGCGTGAAGTCGCCCGATTCGAGGTACGACGAGTAGACGCTGCACGGGACCTGCGGCGGCTCGTGCAGGTCGCGGCCGATGCCGTGCCCGACGAAGTCGACTGCCACGGCGAAGCCCGCATCGACTGCGATCTGCTCCAACTCGCTCGCGACCATGCTCCATCGAAGGCCAGGCCGGGCGGCAGCGACCGCGTGCGCGAGCATCTGTTCGGCGCAGTCGACGAGCGCACGCGCTTCCGCGGAGACTTGCCCGACGCAGACGGTGATCGCGCTGTCCGCGCACCATCCGTCAAGCCGGGCGCCCGTGTCGATCGACACGAGATCGCCAACGCGGATGACGCGGTTGCCTGGGATCCCGTGCACCAGTTCATCGTTCACCGAGATGCAGGTCGAGGCGGGAAACGGCTCGCGCCCCGCGAGGTTGGCTGCCACGCTTCCGCGGTAGCCGAGGAACACGGGGACTGCTCCGGCCCGCTCGATCTCATCGCGGACAGCCGCGTCGAGTTCCGCCGTGGTCGCGCCCGCGATGCAGTTGCGGCGGGCGCGGTCGAGCGCGCGAGACACGATCGAGCCCGCGGCGCGGATTCCCGCGATGTCTTCCGAGGACCGCAGCGGCAACGCGGCGCGCGTGCGAACCGTTGGCGAAACCGCGGTCCCTCCGTTCAAGACTCGGGAGGCACCGCGGTGGTTGCGCGCGTCGCGCGCGGGGGCGATGGTCGGCCCATCGCTCATGTCAGCCTGTTCGACTCCGGATTCGCGGAGCCTTGGAGTCGTTGGCGCCCTGCGCGAGGAAGCCCGAGTAGTTCCGCATGAGCAGGTTGGCCTCGATGCGCTGGATGAGGTCTAGTCCGACGCTCACGACGATGAGGAGACCGGTTCCGCCGAGGAACTGCGACACGAACGGCGGGATGCCCATGCTCGAGCTCACGACCGTGGGGATCACGGCGATCGCAGCGAGGAAGCCTGCGCCGACATAGGTGATGCGCTCCATCACGGTCTCGAGGTACTCGGCGGTGCGCGGGCCAGGACGGTAGCCGGGGATGAACGACCCGCTCTGCTTGAGCTGCTTCGACATGTCATCCGGGCTGAATTGCACGGTGGTCCAGAAGTAGCTGAAGAAGAAGATCATCACGATCTCGAAGAAGATGTACGGGAACTTGCCCATCTGGCTGTTGATCGCGAAAAAGCCCGTGATCGACTGCCACCAGGTCGGCGAATCGCCCTGGATCGCGCGGGTCTGGAGCCACGCGAAGATGCTCGACGGGAAGATCATCAGCGAGCTTGCGAACACGATCGGCATGACGCCCGCGTGGTTCAGGCGCAGCGGCAGGTACTGGCGCTGACCGCCGAACACGCGGCGGCCGCGGGTGTGCTTGGCCTGCTGGATCGGGATGCGGCGCTGCGCGACGGTGATCACGATCGCGCCGGCGACGACGATCACGAAGCCTGCGAGGATCAGGATGAGGCCGATCGGGCTCAGGCGGCCCGGCTCCGCGTCGATCGACGAGTCGAAGTTCGACCACACCCAGCCCACGGCGCTCGGCATGCGCGAGAGGATGCCCGCGGTGAGGATGAGCGAGACACCGTTGCCGATGCCGTACTTGTCGATCTGCTCGCCAAGCCACATCAGGAACAGGCTGCCTGCGGTCAATCCGGCGATACCGGCCGCGTAGAAGGTGATCATCTGGCCGCCCGACAGGAAGTCGGGCTGGACGAGGTTCGACTGGCGCAGGTACGACAGCCACATCAGGCCCTGGATGAAGCACAGGCCGACTGTCGCGTAGCGCGTCCACTCGTTGATTTTGGTCTGGCCGGAGGTGCCGTCCTTCTTGAGCTCCTGCAGCGGCTTCCACACCGTCGAGAGCAACTGGAAGATGATCGACGCCGTGATGTACGGCATGATGCCGAGGCCGAAGATCGTCGACTGCTGCAGGCTACCGCCCGAGAAGATCGAGGCGTACTCGAGGATGCGGCCGAACCCCGAGCTGTCCTGGCTGGCCTTCTCTGCGGCGTCCTTGAGCGCGCTCTGGTCGACACCGACCAGAGGGATCACGAAGCCGATGCGGTAGATGGCGAGCAGGCCGAGCGTGAACAGGACGCGACGGCGGAGCTCAGGGATCTTGAAGATGTTCGCGAAGGCTTGAAACATCAGGTACTCGGGGTCTCAGGTTCGGAGCGAGGCCTTGAGCGACGAACTACCCGTGGCGGAGGCCGACATTTCAGTCTCTTTCGGCTTACTTGCCCGTCTCGGTGCAAGTTCCGCCTGCAGCCTCGATCTTGGCCTTCGCGCTCGCACTGAACGCCGCGGCGGTCACTGCGAGCTTCTTCTTGAGCTCGCCCGTACCGAGAACCTTGAGCCCGAGCTTGGTGTTCGGCACGAGGCCGAGCTTGACCAGGGTGTCGATGTCCACGGTCGCGCCAGACTCGAAGTTCTTGTCGAGCTCGCGCACATTGATCACGAAGTACTCGGTCCGGAAGCCCGCGTTCGAGAAGCCGCGCTTCGGGAAGCGACGCGCAAACGGAGTCGCGCCACCCGCGTACGAGGGACGGCTGTTCCAGCCTGCGCGGCTCTTGGCGCCCTTGTGGCCGCGACCGGAGGTGCCGCCCTTGCCGCTGCCTTCGCCGCGACCGAGGCGCTTGATCTTCTTGTGCGGGCCAACCTTGGCGGTGATGTCGTGGATCATCATGACTGGAGTTCTCCAGAACGGCGCATCGCGCCGAATTCGCTGTCTCTGTCGTATGCGCTCGCCCGAGGGCGCGCGCCGGGAAGTCAACTCAACTCACTCTGCGCGTGATTCAGCTGGCAGCGGGCGCCTCGGCGGCGGGAGCGCCACCCTCGCCACCCTCGGGCGCGCGGCGACCGCGCGGACCGCCGCGCGGACCACCGCGACCACCGCGGCGGTTCTCCTCGCCGACGGTGTTCTTCGGAGCAGCCATCTTCTCGCCGCTCTTGGTGGTCATGAACGCAGCGCCGCGCTTGATTGCGAGCTCGACGCCGGTCTCAGGCAGGGTCACGCCGCGAAGCGTCTCGACCTGCTGGCGCGAGCGCATGGTCTCGAGCGCGCTCATCGTGGCCTTGACCACGTTCTTTGGATTGCTCGACCCGTAGACCTTGGTCAGGCAGTCCTGCACGCCGATCATCTCGAGCACCGCGCGAACCGCGGCGCCTGCAATGACGCCCGTACCGGGCGCAGCAGGGATTAGCTTCACGGTCGTGGCGCCGAAGCGACCGACGACCATGTGGGGAATCGTCTTCCCCTGCAGCTGGAACTGGCTCATCTTGCGACGGCCTTCCTTCTGCGCCTTCTCGATGCTCTGGGGCACCTGGTTCGACTTCGCGTAGCCGATGCCGGCGCGACCGCGACGGTCGCCGACGACGACCATCGCCGAGAAGCTGAAGCGGCGACCGCCTGCGACGGTCGACGAGGTGCGGTAGACGCCGACGGTCGTCGACTCGATGGATGAAGTTTCGTCGATGAGCTCTGCCATGGTGAGGCCTATTTTCGTTCGCGGTGCCGCGCGATCAGCGCGCACGCGTTGTCAGGTCGATCAGAACTGGAGTCCGCCCTCGCGCGCGCCGTCGGCGAGCGCCTTGATGCGGCCGTGATAGAGGTAGCCGTTGCGATCGAAGACGACCTTCGACACGCCCTTGTCCTTCGCGCGCTGCGCAACGAGCTTGCCGACGGCGCTCGCCTCGGTCAGCTTGGCGCCCTTGTCGGAGAAGCCCTTGTCGCGGGTCGAGGCCGAAGCGAGGGTCTTGCCCGTCAGGTCGTCGATCACCTGCGCGTAGACATGGTTGAGCGAGCGGAACACCGAGAGGCGCGGACGCTCGGGGACGCCGAGGATCTCCTTGCGGACACCCTGCTTGCGGCGGCTTCGACGGACGCGCTTGATGGTCATTCGGTTCATGGTTTGCTGCCTTCTGTCTTGATGCTGCGGAGGGGGCTCGTTCGGATGCGCGGCGATCTCTTCACCGCGTCCCGATCAACCACCGGTCGCCTTGCCCTGCTTGCGGATGATGGTCTCGCCGACATACTTGATGCCCTTGCCGTTGTACGGCTCAGGCTTGCGCTTCGAGCGGATCGCGGCGGCGAACTCGCCGACGCGCTGGCGGTCCGCGCCACTGATGGTGACGAAGATGCCGCCTTCGGTGGCGATGTCGACCTTCACGCCCTGCGGAACCGCGAGGACGATGGTGTTCGCGTAGCCGAGCTTGAGCTCGAGGTTCTTGCCGACCAGCTTGGCGCTGTAGCCGACGCCGATGACCTCGAGCTTTTCCGAGTAGCCCTCGGTGACGCCCTTGATGCAGTTGTTGAGGTTTGCGCGGGTGGTGCCCCAGAACGCCTTGCGATCGCCTTCGTCGATGCGCGACATGTCGGTCGTGCACACGATGTGGCGGTCCTTCTCGTTCCAGGCGACCGAGATCTCCGGGCGGTACGAGACCTTGAGCGTCTCGCCCTTCGGTCCGGTGATCGCGACCTCGCGGGTGTTGGCGTTCACGGCGACCTTGCAGTTGCCGGGGACGATGATGGGCTTCTTTCCGATGCGCGACATGACTTGCTCCTGTCGATCTATGCAGTCTTCAGCATTCGCTGCGATACTCGGCGCTCAGGTCTCAGCAGACCGTCGCGACGACCTCTCCGCCCACGCGCATCTCGCGCGCCTTGCGGTCGGACATGATTCCACGGCTCGTCGAGACGATCGAGATGCCAAGGCCCTGCATCGGGCGCGGCAGCTCGGCGACGGGCGCGTAGGTGCGGCAGCCCGTCTTCGACACGCGGCGGATCTCGTTGATGATGTTCTCTCCACGCGTCCCGTACTTGAGCGCGATGCGGATGATGCCCTGGCGGCCATCGGCCACGCACTCGAAGTCGGAGATGTAGCCCTCGTCCCTGAGGACGCCGGCCACGCCGCGGTTGAGCTTGTTGCTGATCACGACGACGGACTTCTCGCGGTTCCGCACGGCGTTGCGGATTCGGGTGAGCATGTCGGCGGTGAGGTCTTGGACGGACATTTCTTTGGCTCCTGTCCCCCGCGGGATCGCGGGGCGGGTCTGTTCAGTTCGGGTCGGTTCGGATCACCAGCTTGCCTTGCGCATCCCGGGGATCATGCCCTGCAGCGCGAGCTCGCGGAGCATGTGACGGCAGATGCGGAACTTGCGGTACACGCCGCGCTTGCGGCCCGTGATCTCGCAACGCACCTCGGAACGGGTGCTGAACTTCGGCTTGCGCTTCATCTTGTTGAAGGTACGCGTGCTGGCCATGTGGTTTGATCCGTGTTTTTCTCGTTGCGCGTGATCGATTCACTCATTGAATCGGCGCGGGTGACTGGACTCGTGTTCAGCTCTTCTTCTTGCGCTCTTCCGGCTTGACGAACGGCATGCCGAGCTCGGCGAGGACGAAGCGGCTCATCTTCGGATCCGAGTTCTCGAACACGAAGGTGATGTGCATGCCGTGGGTGATCGTGGCGTTGGCCATGTTGATCTCAGGCCACACGGCCTGCTCGGTGAGGCCCATCGAGTACGAGCCGCCCTTGTCGAACGACTTGTCCTTCACGCCGCGGAAGTCCTTGATACGGGGGATCGCCAGGTTGATGAGGCGGTCCATGAAGTGCCACATGCGGTCGCGGCGCAGGGTGACCATGAACGCGGAAGGCATGCCCTCGCGGACACGGAACTGCGCGACGGCCTTCTTCGCCTTGATCATGATCGGCTTCTGGCCGGTGATGGTGGAGAAGTTGGCGATGAACTGGTCGCGGACCTCGGGCTTCAGCTTCGCGTTGTCGAGGTACTTGCCGACGCCGGCGTTGACCACGATCTTCACGAGGCGCGGGACCTGGTGCTTGTTCTCGAGACCGAACTCGGCGAGCGCCTTCGGACCGACGGTGTCGATGTAGGCCTGCTGGAGCCGGGGGTACTTGCGGGTGACGTGTGCCATGGATCTTGCTTTCTGCTGTGTCGCGGGGGCGCCGCGACCTTGGCCGTGTGATGCGGGTTACTTCTTCTTGCGCGGACCGTGGAGCACATGCAGCTCCTTGCCGCCGCGGGAAGCGACGCGGACCTTGGAGCCGTCGGGCTTGGTCACGAAGCGCACGCGGGTCGCCTTGCCGTCGACGACGGGGCTGACGTTCGACGCGTGGATCGGACCTTCCTCCTTGAGGATGGTTCCCTGCGGGCGGGCCTGGGTCGGCTTGATGTGCTTGGT
>Ga0075471_10001778_pt1 | contig 14285 bp, 19 predicted proteins | sample DEB19_08_DNA_2_FD_74787 | JGI IMG/M metagenome (GOLD analysis project Ga0075471, IMG submission 74787) | Aqueous microbial communities from the Delaware River and Bay under freshwater to marine salinity gradient to study organic matter... | ecosystem: Environmental > Aquatic > Marine > Coastal ... | reverse complement strand
ATTTGGAGCGCCGATATGGAAGCGATCGTCAAGCCAATTGTCTCGAGTTGGCCGACGCATAGAGTGCAGATTGCTCCTTCCTGTTCGCTACTGCATGTACCGATCAATTTCGACCTAAAAACTGACCTCGACGACAATCTACACTCCTGGCTGGCTCTCGGCGTGCGGAAGATTGACAAACTGGCTGCGCTGACGAAGATGCTGGAAGTCAACCTCGGTTCGACCGGCGCAAACTCCGCGAAGGGAGCTGTCTCGCGCCGTGCCACTCACAAAATGAATGACCCGCTGAGGAAGCCTACACGGACGAACCCAACGATGCCTTGAAGCGGCGAAAGAGTGAGTTTACTGAGCATTACCAACTATAGGCCGCATGAGCAGATCAAATTTCGCTTGCTCTTGTTACTTTTTTCGCTAAGTGTGATTGCATCGTCGGTTCCCCCGCAGGGGAATGAAAATGGGAACGCGGTCGGCATTAATGCCGAAACCGTGGCTGCCCCCGCAACTGTATGCGGTGAGCCTGAACCTCAGAACCACTGGGATTATCCTGGGAAGGTTGGGAATGGCTAAGACCCGCGAGCCAGGAAACCTGCCGGCGATGAATGAAACTAGAACCCTCGGGTGGAGGGTAATCGGGAGTTCCTATGTCCACGTCTTTGTCTTCTGCAGTCGGTGCGGTTTCCACGCAGGCCACTTTCGCGCCTCTGGCTCTTGCCGGCCTTCTTGGCTTCTTCATCATCGGTTTTGTCGGCTTCTCGCATATGGACGTAGTCCACAATGCGGGCCACGACTACCGCCATTCGATGGCATTCCCCTGCCACTGAAGGCCAGTGAACATGGCTGTCTTTCGCAACGTGCTGTTTCTGGCCGTGGCGGCTGGGATTATTTCCGGCGTCGTCATGACGGCCCTGCAGGCGGTTTTCACCGTTCCCCTTATCCTTCAGGCCGAAACCTATGAGGGTGCTGCTCCGGCACATAACCATTACGCGGCCGTAACCGATGAATCCTCGGCTGCCCAGGCTGCGCATGAGCATGACGAGGACGCTTGGGCTCCTGCCGACGGCACGGAACGGGCGCTTTTCAACGTGCTCGCCAATCTCGTCACCGGCATCGGCTTCGCGCTCGTGCTGATCGCTGGGTCGGAGGCTGTCGGCGGAATTTCGGGATGGCGCCCCGGCCTCGTCTGGGGGCTGGCCGGCTTCGGCATCTTCACGCTGGCGCCGGGCCTTGGCCTGCCGCCCGAACTGCCGGCGATGCCGGCGGCCGATCTCGTTTCCCGGCAGTTCTGGTGGATCGGCACCGCCGTAGCGACCGCCGCAGGCCTCGGCCTGATCGCTTTCCGCCGCGAGGCATGGCTTTCGGTGCTCGGCCTCGCGCTGATCGTCGCGCCGCACCTCATCGGTGCGCCGCAGCCGGCAAGTTATGAAACGCCGGTCCCGGAGAGCCTGCACCACAGCTTCGTGGTCGCGGTGACGATGACGAATCTCGTCTTCTGGGTCGTGCTGGGGGCTGCCGTGGCGATGTTGCGGGGTCGGTTCATGCCGTCTCCCGCCGCGCAGCCGCGCCTTGCCTGACCTGACCTTCATCCTCGGCGGGGCGCGCTCCGGCAAGAGCCGCCGCGCCGAGGACATCATCGCCGGGCATCCGCCGCCGTGGACATATGTCGCCACCGCGCAGGCCTTTGACGACGAAATGCGCCAGCGCATCCGCGATCATCAGGACCGCCGCGACGGACGCTGGACGACGTTCGATACCCCGCTCGATCTTGAGGACATGCTGCGACGCCAGCCGCAGGGCCGCCCCGTTCTCGTCGATTGCCTGACGCTATGGCTCACCAATGTGATGCTGGCGGGCGAGGATGTCGCCACGCGTTGCGAGCGACTTGCCGGGGTGATGGCGCAGCCGAGCGGACCGTGGGTCGTGGTAGCGAACGAGGTCGGGCTCGGCATCGTGCCGGACAATGCACTGGCGCGCCGGTTCCGCGACGAGGCCGGTCGCCTCAACCAGATGGTCGCGAAGGTGGCGAACAATGTTGAGTTCGTGGTCGCCGACCTGCCGATGAAGGTGAAATGACATGCGCGAGATCAGCGAGACCGAAGCCGAGCGCCACCGCGCCAAGATGGTGCGGCGCAAGGAGGTGCAGGACGCCGAGGTCGATTCCAAAACCGAGGAACGCGGCTTGCTGATCGTCAACACCGGTCCCGGCAAGGGCAAGTCGACCGCCGCCTTCGGGCTGGCGTTGCGCATGCTGGGCCATGGACGGCGCGTCGGCATCGTCCAGTTCATCAAGGGCGCGTGGCACACCGGCGAAAAGGACGCGCTGGCGCGCTTCGGCGATCAGGTGGAATGGCACGCCATGGGCGAGGGCTTCACCTGGGAGACGCAGGATCTGGCGCGTGACATCGCCGCCGCCCGCCGCGCCTTCGACAAGGCGAAGGAACTGATGCCCGATCCGACCATCGGCCTCGTCATCCTCGACGAACTCAACATCGCGCTGCGCTACGACTATCTAGACCTCGACGAGGTGGTCGCCACGCTTGTCGCGCGCCGGCCCGGCCTCCATGTCGTCGTTACCGGCCGCAACGCGAAGGACAAGCTTGTCGAGATGGCCGATCTCGTCACCGAGATGGGATCGGTGAAGCACCATTTTTGCGCCGGCGTGAAGGCGCAGCAGGGTATCGAATTCTGATCGTGGCCGCGCGCTCGCTGATGTTTCAGGGAACTGGCTCCGATGTCGGCAAGTCGCTGGTCGTCGCGGGCTTGTGCCGGGCCTTCGCCAATAGCGGCCTGAGCGTGCGGCCATTCAAGCCGCAGAACATGTCGAACAATGCCGCTGTCACGGTCGAGAACGGCGAGATCGGCCGGGCGCAGGCGTTGCAGGCGCGCGCCGCCCGCGTGCCGCCCTCGGTGCACATGAACCCGGTCCTGCTCAAGCCACAGGGCGGCGCGTCGCAGGTGGTCGTGCAGGGCAGGGTGCGCGGCGTCACGTCGGCGCGCGACTATCAGGCTCTCAAGCCGGACCTGATGCCGGCGGTGATGGAAAGTTTCGAGCGGCTTCGCGGCGAGGCCGATCTCGTGCTGGTGGAAGGGGCGGGCAGCGCGTCGGAAACCAATCTGCGCGCCAATGACATCGCCAATATGGGCTTTGCCCGCCGAGCCGGCGTGCCCGTCGTGCTGATCGGCGACATCGATCGCGGTGGCGTCATCGCCAGCCTTGCCGGCACGAAGCTGGTCGTCGACCCGGCTGACGCGGCGCTGATACGCGGCTTCATCGTCAACCGGTTCCGGGGCGACCCGTCGCTGTTCGACGCGGGCATGGCCGAAATCGCGCGGGTGACCGGCTGGCAGAGTTTCGGCCTTCTGCCCCATTTCGACGATGCGAGCCGGCTGCCGGCGGAGGATGCGCTGGCGCTGTCAGGCAAGCTCGTGCCGAAAAACGGCGGCGGCCCCGTCCGCGTCGTGGTGCCGGTGCTGCCGCATATTTCGAATTTCGACGATCTCGACCCGCTCGAGGCCGAGCCCGACGTCAAACTGATCCGCGTGAAGCCCGGAAAGGTGATCCCCGGCGATGCCTCGCTTGTCCTGCTGCCCGGTTCGAAGGCGACGATCGAGGACCTCGCCGCCTTGCGCGAGGCCGGGTTCGACGTGGACATCGCCGCCCATGTCAGGCGCGGCGGCTTCGTGCTCGGCCTCTGCGGCGGCTACCAGATGCTGGGCCATACGATCGGCGATCCGCAGGGCATGGAGGGTGCGCCTGGCAAGGTCGCTGGCCTCGGCCTGCTCGACGTGGACACGGTCCTGACCGGAAACAAGCGGCTGGAGCAGGTTCATGGCAAAACCACCGACGGTATCAACTTCGGAGGCTACGAGATGCATATTGGCGAGACGCGCGGCCCTGACGCGCTTCACCCCTTCGCGATACTGGCCGATGGGCGCAGCGATGGTGCGCGTTCGCCTTCGGGCCGGGTCGCCGGCACCTATATGCACGGCTTCTTCTCCGACGACGCCCAGCGTTCTGCATGGATCGAAAGGCTCGGCGGTGCCCCGTCAGGCCACGACTACGAGACCGGCATTGACGAGACTCTCGACAGGTTGGCGGAGCACATGGCGGCGCATCTCGACCTCGACGGCCTGCTTAGCCATGCAGCATGAGCGCGACGCCGCCCGCAAGCGCGAGCAATATGGCGTCGGCCACACGGTAGAGCGCCAGCGCGCGGCGAATGTCGGCGGCGTTCGCCGCGCGTCTGCCGCCCCGCCCCATGATCGCGTCATCAACGGTGATGCCACCGTAATTGCGCGGCCCGGCAAGCGCCAGCCCGAGCGCGCCGGCCATCGCCGCTTCCGGCCAGCCGGCATTGGGCGATCGATGCCCGCTGGCATCCCGCCAGACGGCCAAGGCCGCGCAGCGCGACGAAGCGCCCGGCACCAGGCTGGCAGCGGCCAGCAGGAGCAGCGCCGACAGGCGCGAGGCCGGCAGATTGACGAGATCGTCGAAGCGCGCTGCTGCCCACCCGAACGCCTCATGTCTTTTGGTCCGGTGACCGATCATGCTGTCGGCCGTGTTGACGGCTTTATAAGCCGCGCCGCCGCCAAGCCCCGCCACCGCAAGCCAGAACACAGGCGCGACGACGCCGTCGGAAAAATTCTCGGCAAGGCTTTCGATCGCGGCGCGCGAGACGCCCGCCTCGTCGAGACTTTCGGGATCGCGCCCGACGATCTGCGACACGGCGATGCGGCCAGCCGCCAACCCGCCCGTTTCGAGCGCGCGCGGCACTGCGGCGACGTGGGAATGAAGGCTGCGCTGGGCGATCAGGCTGCTCGCGAGCAGCGCCGTCAGCACGATGCCGAACCCATGTCCGAAGGCAACCTGCACAAGACAGCCGACACTGCCGGCGACCATGATCAGAACGAGCAGCGCGGCAATGCCGGCAAGCTTCCTACTGCCGGGCGCGGCGGTCTGACGGTTCCATTGCCGATCCATGCAGGAGATCAGCCTTCCGATCCATGTTACCGGATGACCGATCGCACGAAACAGGCGATCAGGATATTCGAGCGTTATTTCAAAAATCATAGTCAAAAGTGCGAATAGAGCAAACATGCAATCACCGTTAAATAACATTACAGCGGAAGTCGTGGATCACGGCGGCAGTTTAGGACGCGCCGATATGTTTTATCCCACCGCGCCAAAGCCGTGGCTAGACTTGTCTACCGGCATCAATGCCGTACCTTACCCCGTTCCTCCAATCCCTGCAGCAGCGTTCGAGCGCTTGCCAGAGGACTGCATGCTAGCAGAGCTGGCTGACGTCGCGGCCTCCTGCTATGGTGCTCCTTCCGGCATGCAGGTTGTCTGCGCCCCGGGTACGCAAATCCTGCTTCCGATGGTGGCGGGTCTTGTGCCACCAGGGCGTGCGCGGGTACTGTCGCCAACTTATGCCGAACATCGGCGGGCCGCGGCGTTATGTGGACATTCGGTGCAAGATGCCAGCACACTAGACCAACTCGCCGGCGCAGATCTCGCCATCGTCGTTAATCCGAACAATCCCGACGGTAGGATACAGAATCGGGATGAACTCCTCGATCTTGCCAGCCGTTTGCGGGTGACCGGAGGCATACTAGTGGTTGATGAAGCATTCATGGACGTCGGCCCGATTGAAGCTGCCGTCGATCCGATGGTGGAGGGTTGCAATATTGTCGTCCTGCGGTCTTTCGGAAAATTCTTCGGCTTGGCCGGTGTACGGATAGGCTTTGCTATCTGCGATAGTGCGCTCGCCTATACACTCCGTTCGCGGCTGGGGCCATGGGTGATATCCGGGACCGCACTCACAATCGGCATTACCGCACTTGGTGACCGCGCTTGGCAGGACAATATGAGAACTGATCTTAAAATGCGATCGAGACGGCTGGACAACCTTCTTGAAAAGGCAGGACTGTTAATCGCGGGCGGCACAACCCTATACCGCTATGCGCATCATCCGCACGCGCAGGAAGTAGCTCGAATGCTCGGCGGTCTTGGCATTCTGGTAAGAACTTTTGCTTTCGATCCGACTAAGTTACGATTTGGACTACCCGCTGAAAGCCACGAGTTTTTCCGTTTGCGTGATGCCTTTGAATATCTTGAGAGAGACCTTAGGGGATGAAATACCTTTCTGAAACGAACATTTATCTTATGATATAAGATCTTATACTGATGTACTTTTACAATAATAAGAATTATAATATTATTATAATATTGATACTTAGTATATCAACCTTACATATCATTTTACATTGAACGATACTCCATGTGATTTTGGAGTCTTAACTCGGTAGACTTTCCCGGGAAAGGTGGATGGACTTTCTTGCTAACGCTTGACGCTAGAGGAGGACCCGATGGGCAAACAGGTACAACGGATATTTACGGACGACTTCAAGAAGGAAGCGGTTCGGCTGACGGAAACGAGCGGTCGTACGGTTGCGCAGGTGGCGGACGATCTGGGCGTTGGATTGTCGAGCCTGACGCGGTGTGGCCGCCTCGATGGTAAGCGAGGCTCTGACCTCACCTTCTTTGCGCAGGCCTGAAGCGGCACGGTGGCGATCCGATTTGGAGGATCGTTTTGTGTCTGGACTTGACCATAGACTTGAACCGGAGGGCGAGCTCCGGCGCTTCGAGATCATGAACGGGGCGATGGGACGGCGGCGGTGGTCGGCCGACGACCGGGCGCGGATCCTGGAGGAGACGCTGATGCCGGGCGCGGTAGTGTCAGCCGTGGCACGCCGGCACGGCCTGACGCCGCAGCAGTTGTTCACTTGGCGGCGCGAGGCGCGCAAGCGATTGGAGGCCGAGGCACCGCCTGCCTTCGTGCCGGCAGTCGTGGTGTACGCATACGCCGAGGACCGCAGGATAGATGCCCGCGCGCGTACGGTGGCGGCGCTATGATGGTGGTCCGCGAGGGTCAGGCGGCCTGTTGATCTGCGGGCTTTTCGGCTTCGCGCAGACGCTCCCACTCCCAGGGCAACAATTCGTGCAGACGAGAGGCAGGAAGATCGGCGATACGCGCCAGGACGTCGGCGAGCCAGGCCTTCGGATCGACGTCGTTGAGGCGGGCCGCGGTGATGAGCGTGAGCATGACGGCGGCGCGATCGGCGCCGCGCTGCGAACCGGCAAAGGTCCAGTTGCGCCGGCCCAGAGCAATGCCGCGCAGCGCTCTTTCGGCCGCGTTGTTGCTGAGGCAGATCCTGCCGTCATCGAGGAAGCGGGCGAAGTCGTCCCAGCGCCGGAGCATATAGTTGATCGGCTTCAGCACCTCGGCGGAGCGTGAGAGGGTTTCGCGCTCGCGCAACAGCCAGGTCTGCATCTCATCGAGAAGCGGTTTGCTCTTGTCCTGGCGCACAGCCTGCCGCTCATCGGCGCTGCAGCCGTTGATGGCGCGTTCTATCTCGAACAAGGGTAACCGGCCGGTTGTTACCGCGGAGATTTGGCTTTGATGCGGGTAACGAGTTCTTTGTCGTCGACGAAGGCGTCGAGGAAGTCGTTCCATTCGTCGGTGGTGCGGCGAGCATGGGCAAGCATCTGTTCCAGCTCTTCCATTCCGTCACGGGTGAGCGAAGTTATGGCCTCGTCGGGTCCGGTGTAGACGCTGATGATGCTGCCGTAGCTCAGGTTGTCATCGTTGCTGACGATCGCCTGAAGGAGTTCGGGATCTTCATCGAGCAAGTTGGCGACGTAGTCGATGCTGAACACATAGGTCACGGTTGCCATCAGGCGGCCTCGGCGCAGATGCCGGCGACAGGCGACCAATTCCAGGGGAGCAGTTCGTCGAGACGATTGATCTTGTGATCGTGGATACGGTCGAGCACGTCCGCCAGATAGGCTTGCGGGTCGATGCCGCTCATCTTGGCTGTCTCGATGATCGTCATGGCGCGCGCGAGCGTTTCGGCGCCGGTATCGGCGCCGGCGAACAGCCAATTCTTCCGCCCTATGCTAATCGGGCGCAGCGCCCGCTCGGCGGCGTTGTTGTCCATGGCGACACGGCCGTCTTCCAGGAACGGGCAGAATGATGGCCAGCTGCTCAAGCCATATCGGAAGGCTTTCGCCAGATCGCTCTTGCCCGGAATACGGCTCAGTTGCGCCTCGATCCAGACGCGGAATACCTCGACCTTTGCCTTGCTGTGCCTTTGGCGCGCGGCAAGGCGGATATCGGCCGACTGACCTGCAATGTCGCGCTCGATGTCGTAAAGCGCGCCAATACGGTCGAGAGCCTCGCGTGCGATCCCGGACTTGTTCGAAGTCCAGATATCATGGAAGTCGCGGCGCCAATGCGCCCAGCAGGCCGCCTCCCGGAAGCGCGATGTTCCATCCGCTCCAGGCTCATAGAGCTTCCCGTAGCCTTTATAACCATCGGCTTGAAGGACGCCGCTTGTCTGCCTGAGGTGGTGGTGGACGTGCTCTTCCTTCCAGTCCGGAGCGAAGTAGTAGACCGCGCCCGGGGGAGCCGCGCCTGCCCAGGGGCGCTGATCGCGGACATACGTCCAGATCCTGCCTTTCCTGACGCCTTTGCCCAGCCCCTTGTCCCGCGTGGAGCGATCCAGCACCCGGATCGGGGTGTCGTCGGCATGGAGAAGGTTGCTTGCCATGATTGCGTTCTCGATGCGCTCGATCAAAGGCTGAAGCACCTGCATGGCGCGACCGCACCAGTCGACCAGCGTGCTGTCGGTAATGTCAGCGCCCATGCGGGCGAAGATCTCATTCAGGCGATACAGCGGCAGATGATCGTCGAACTTGGAGACCAGGATATAAGCCAGGAGCCCCGCACCCGCCATGCTGCCCGGTATCGGCCGGCTCGGCGCCGGCAACTGCACCATCTTCTCGCAGCAGCGGCAGGACTTCTTCAACCGGGCGACCTCGAGCACCTTCATCTGCGCGGCGACCATGTCGAGGATTTCGCTGACGTCTTCGCCGACAAGGCGCAGTTCACCGCCACATGCGGGGCAGCAGGCGCCGGGATCGAGATCCTTGCGTTCGCGGACCGCCTTTTCCGTTACGCGCGGACGACGGCGCATGATCTTTTCGGGCACGCTGGCCACCGGTGTGCGAGGCGCTGCCTCGTCGGCCTCATTGATTGGCCCGGCATCGCTTTCCGCCGTGGCAATCAACAGATCCTCCAGCGCCAGTTCCAGTTGCTGGATTTCCCTCTCGATCTTCTCCGAGGATTTGCCGAACGCCTGCTTCTTCAGCCTGACGATGCGCAGCCGCAGGCCCTGGATCAACTGATCATGCGCCTGCAACGTCGCCGATATCTTCGCATTTTCCGCCCGCAGGGCGACGATCATAGCCTTCAGCAAGGCGGGATCGTCAGGAAGATTCTCGGCATCGTTCGACATGGGCCTGACTATCACAAGTCAGGCGGAAGAGCCATAAAAACAAGCAGTTTCAAAAGGATAAAATCACCCTACACGAGCCGGAGGCGCTCCCCAGCTGGGACGTCGCCAGTCAATCCCTTCCCACAGCATTGCCATTTGCGCTGACGTCAGTCGAGCCGTCCCGTCCGCCGCCGATGGCCACGGAAAGCGCCCTTTCTGCAAGACCTTGTAATAAAGACAGAACCCCTGGCCATCAAAATACAGGAGTTTTATGCGATCGCCTCTGCGCCCGCGAAAGGCGAAGACAGCTCCTCCCGTAGGCTTCTGGCACAGCACGTCCTGCGCCAGTGCGGCCAAACCCTCGATCCCCTTCCTCATATCCGTTACGCCGCAGGCAAGGTAGACCCGAACACCAGTCCCCGGGCCGATCATGCCGCCTCGACCGCACGGATCAGACGCGCCAGAATGGCGGCATCGATATCCTTATCAAAGCGAAGGCTCCGTCCGCCGCATAACTGCAGTTCAACCATGCCGGACAAGCCCTCGGCATCCCTGCGCATACCGGGCGTGCTCCGCGTGGCGGTCATGTCCACCGGAAGGAACACCGGGCCCGCCGACGGCAACAGGAGACCCTTCTTCCTCAGTTCACGCCGCCAGGTGTAAATCTGCTGCCGCGTTACATCGTGCCGATGTGCAACCTCGGTGACCGTCGCCCCGTCGATGCCAACCGACATGACGATCTCGAGCTTCTTCTCATCACCCCAGCGACGCCGCCGTTCCTCGCCAAGTATCTCGACACGCATCGCAAGCCCCACCTAAGACACGTCGCAAACGACGTCGTTAAACACGTGTCATAGGCCATCACCACGAAAACGGGCAGGCGGTAACAACCGGGTGGTTACACATCGAGCGCGGCATCAATGGAATTGCCGCAGCCGAACGCCTTGCTGTGCGCCAGGAGCGGAGCGCGCCGCTCGTTGCCGAGCTGGAAGAATGGATGCGCGGTGAACGGGCCAAACTCTCGCGACATGCGCCCGTCGCCCAGGCGATCGACTACATGCTCAAGCGCTGGGAAGGGTTCAGCCGTTTCCTCGCAGACGGGCGCATCTGCCTGACCAATAATGCGGCCGAACGAGCACTGCGCGGCCTGGCAATCTCGGGGTCATTCTGCCCATGTTGGGCAGGAAGTCGAGGTCCATTACCGCTGGCACCCGTATTTCGGACGTCGGCTTCGCTGCGAGAACAGCGAAGAGCGCGCCAACGGCCGGATCATTCATCTGGTCGCCGCGCCCGGGCATGTCATTACCGCTCCGGCTTGGATGATAGATCCCGTAGCGTGCGCTGTAATCATTCCTGGCGTCCACCTTCACAGGCCATCCTCGGAGGCGTACGAAACATTCTCCTTTCTTCCCACTATGCCCGCCCTGACACGAAATCCCTGATAGTCCCGCCGGCTTCGTCGGAATACGCACAATATCGGCAGCCATGACACACTTCGACGCGCAAAGGCGGCATCCTCATCGACCGCGTGTCACCGCGAATCCGCAATCCGGCTGTCCAGTTCCACGACCTGCTGCCCTGGGCCTATGCCCCCGCGCTACTCAAAGCCGTGCCCTGAGAACAGCGGTAACCTAACACCGCCTGTGCGGTTCGAAAGGCAACGCCATAGCCGCAATATTGTTCAATGGTAGCGGCCATCATAGCGCGTTTGGCGTCGTCAAGCTTCTTAAGCGGGCGGGCAGGACGGCCAGCCCAGAGCCACCCCCGTTCGAGATGCTGACCAGGTTCCGTGAAGGAGCCTGCGGCCAGCAATACGTCATCATCAATGGCAGTACCGACTTCGACGACGCTTCCTATCCCAATCAGGGACCTTTCGCCTATGGTGCTTACCTTTAAAAGCACGTTGTGGCCGACGGTTGTATTCCGTCCTATCACTACCGTTCCCTGTTCGGCATCGATGACCGTGTTGTCTTGAACATTGGTGTTACGACCGATAACAATTGCGTTGTCTGCCGCCTTGAGTTCGCACCCATAGAAGATCCCCACACCAGATTCGGCTTCAATGGTACCCGAAAGCCTCGCCGTGGTAGCAACAAAAACATCATCTGAAAGTACGGTAGATGCATCAAGCGCGAAGATAGGTGCGACGAGTGATGCCTTAGTTACTTCCTGTACGGCCCATGCGCGCTGCTCAAGTTCGCCTTCCTTCAACGGTCTAACCATCGCCGCAGGAGTTCCAGCGTATACAAAACCCGATTTCAGCAACGACCTTGGGAAGACCACAGAACCCGATTCGATCACGACGCCGGACTCTACCGCCGAGCCGTCAAGAATGACGACACCTTCCTCGAAGACACAATCGTCGCCGATTGTGCACGCATGAACTACCGCATTGCGCGCTACCGTCACCCGATCACCTATTATCGTTGGCAGCAACGCATGCGCTATGTGAACGGTCGACATTTCGCCGAGATGAAAATCGTCACCGATATCAACAGTATGACCATCAGCCCGGATTACAGCATATGGTCCAAGCCATGCTCTTTCTCCAAGTATTGCCTTCCCAATCAGGCTAGCCCACAGGCTACTGCGATTGGGTTTTGATCTTATCTGCGGCCAGATACCGTCAAAGGGAAGGATGAAAGGATAAGGACGTGATAGAGATTCACCAACAACACCAAAAGCGTCTTTGCATGCTACCGGGCTTTCCTGATGGGTCATTTTAAGTGTATCCTTTGATAGTAATTCACAGACTATTTCAACGCAAAAATCCGTGGAATACTCATGAAAGGTAGAGCGCTGTTGCAACGAACTATTGCAGGATCAGATCAAGTTCAACTGCGTCACGGTCATAACGGACTCGCCGCATGAGCGATAAATGGTGTTCCGCGGCCGTCTAGGAAAATCCGCAGACCCACTATAAAGCTCCTCCATCGGCTGAATGCAGGTCAATGTGTTTGCCAGAAAGCACCGGAAGCTCTAACCTCGCATGTGCCTTAGCCATATTCTCAATCTTCGCTCGTATGTCGTCAGGGAACGGAACTACCTTCCGGACGGACAAATCGACGTGTAATGACAAGACCTCCGTCGTAGCTACCAACCATCCGTCTACATGGCGCATTTCCTGGTAAGTTCGCAGTCTCTTTTCATCGTGATCAATCAACTGAAAACTAACAGTAACCGAATCACGTATGTACACTGGCTTAATGAAACAAATATGTGACTCCGCAGTATAGAAAGTCAGGTTACGATTTTTCGCATACTCTTCACCCAAACCCAACAACTCAAACGCGCCGTCAGAACGACGGTCAAAAACCACACCGTAATAGGCAGTCCTTAGAGCACCATCCGTATTGCACCACTCGCTCGGGATTAGCATAGGCTCGGAAACATAAGGCGTCGGAATGCGCATACTCTGATCATCATGGCTCATCGATGTCATTGGTCCGTCTCCTTGCCTGCTCTAAATGGCGTCTGGAAATCAATAACTGCGTCTTTATGCACGACGTTCGCTCAAATAAGAATTGAATTCCTATCATACCAATATGTAACTGTCAGCGTTAAATCAGCGTAGCCGCTATGGCCTGTCTCCTGAAAAGTGGTCCTCCCTATGTAATGTATGGCTTTCGAGCCGATGGAGGACATCATGCCGATCTCAGGCAGAAATTCCAGATATCCCCCCGTCTGGTTTCCCCATGCCACCTCTGGCTTCCCAAAATGCGTAGTCATAAATGGGCCACTTCAACAGCTCTACGCAATTTTTGGTATGTAGCCTGACCATCCTTCGCTCAATTCGCAATAAATTTGCACGCGACAATAGATAAGCTCCTCCGATGGCGTTCAGCGCAATCGAAATAGGGAGAACAAACCATATGTCAAAAGACATCCCTGACGATGCCCATCGAGGCTTTCGTCATTGGGTCCGTCCTTTAGCCCTTAGAGAATTGCCCGAATTGCCGCTGGTCAAACGGGGCAAGCCAAATTGAAGGCTGACTCATATTTCATCGAAATGTTGCAGCGCGGTGGCTAGGTGTCACGCATTGGTAGCCGGTCGATGCAAAGGAACCGTGGTAGCGTGCTACATAGTACTTTGACATAAAAGAGGAGTATTCTTCAGGATAATTAAATGCGCACCTGGGACAACGATGGCTTAAGATTCAAATGGGAGGAATGCAATGAAAACTTTCGCATCGGCGGCACTTTGGGGGGTCATCTCGGCAATCCCGCTTTTGAGCCAGCCGGCTTTGGCAACCGATTTTAAGGTTGCAGCCGTTTTGCCGGGCGTCGTGACCGACAAGTCATTTAACCAACAGGTATTTGAAGGCCTAAACGCAGCAAAGAAGTCGGGGGGGGGTTGATACCGCCTATTCCGAAAACGTTGGCCAAGCAGAGCAGGTCGAGGTGATGGCCGACTATGCACGAAGAGGGTATAATCTCATTATTGGTGGAGGCGGTGAATATATCGATGCAGCCAGGCGTATTAAGGCGCAGTTTCCCGATGTCCAAGTAGCTGTACTCAACGGGGCAGAAACTGATGGCATTACGACACTAAGTTTCGATCACGAACAATTCGCTTACGTAGTTGGCATCGTTGCGGGAGGTATGTCGACAACAGGCACCGTAGCGGCTATTACCGCGCAGCCGATTCCCGCTTTTGACTACATTGTGAAGGGCTTTACCGCCGGTGTCCATGTAACCCATCCCGACGGTAAAATTTTGACTACGCTTACCAACGACTGGGCCGACGTAGCTAAGGCGAAAGCAGCAAGCTTCAACCTTATCGGTCAGGGAGCAGATGTATTGCTTCCTTATTTGGATGGCGCTTATCTTGGTGTAGTGATCCACCCCCACTGAAGCGGTCCGACTTGAAGTATGTCTTATGGCATCAAGGAGGATCAAAACATGCCAAGAAAGAAGCACACGCCGGAGGAGATCGTCGCCAAGCTGCG